>ERZ773259.1618-NODE-1618-length-17841-cov-7.342348_pt1 | contig 17841 bp, 9 predicted proteins | sample MGYA00511961_ERZ773259 | MGnify/ENA primary metagenome ERZ773259 (study PRJEB29015, sample SAMEA2737775) | human gut metagenome | biome: human gut; feature: human-associated habitat; material: faeces | place: China | collected 2012 ...
ACCTCCGATCATCGAATCTGAATTACTTCAGTCCAACAATCGGGGTGCGGTTCAGCTTCGGCCGAGAGGGAGGACGTCACCTTGCAGCCGGTGCAAAAGAAAAGGCCGGGCGGGGAATCAGCTCCCCTGCCCGGCCTTTCTACTGGCCTACCGTGGCCTTACTTCCTGTGCCGCGCGGTCTCGGTTTGGTTTCCGCGACGGCGGAACAGCATCAATCCCACTCCCAAGAGCGTGAACGCGGCCAACGCCACGGTCGGCGTGGACACGCCGGTCTTGGCGAGTTGGCGAATCGTCGCCGGTGGGATGTATGAGTTGGTGAACTCGGGTCGGGTTCCGGTGATGGTGACCATGCCGGGGGTCGTGGACGGACCGTCCCCGACGGCATCCCCCTTGGTCTTGTCAGTCGGTGTGGCGAGCATGGCGCTGGAATCCTTCGTCTTCCCGTCCGTCGGATCGTATTCGACTTTGGCGGTCAGATTGCCTTGCAGGTCGTCGCCCACGGTGACGGTCACGTGGTGTTCCGTCCTGTCGTAGGTGACGTTCTTCTCGCCGGTGTTCCTTTCCCGAATCACGTACCGGTGTTCGCCGCAATCGTCGATGCCATTGTTGTCACGACCGTAGGTGAGAGGCTTGAACCGGATGTCGCCGTCCTTGTCGTTCCGTTCGGTGTCGATGACCTTGCCGGTCTTGTCCACGAGTTCGAACTCGAACTCGTCGGCCTTCAACTCGCGTCCGGTCAGACGCTTGCGTGCGGTGAGTTCCACGAGCACGTTCTGCGGCTGGTACGTGTTAGTGAAGCGGATGCCGTCCTCGGAACCGTTTTCGGTGGAGTATTCGGTCTTCGCGGTCAACGTGTGACTGTCCGCATCCTCGGTGACGGTGACGGTGACGGTGTGGCTGGTGGTGTCGTAGGTGACGCCGCCGAGCTGGGTGTCCGTTTCGTCAACGGTGTACTTGTAAATGCCGGTCTTGTCGAACGTGAGCTTGTCGAAGGTGAGCGTGCCGTCGCCCTCGTCCGCTTTCGCCTCACTGCCGGTGGTGCGCTTGAACCGCTTGGATTGGAGCGTGTTGCCGTCCATGTCCTTCAGTTCGGCCGTGAACTCGCCATCGTTCAGGGCGCGTCCGGTCAGGTGCTTGTCCGCCTTCACGGTCACGTCAACGGGTGTCGGCGTGTACGTGTTGTCGAAGCGGATGTCATTGGTCTGACTGTCGGCGGTGGCCGAGAGCATGCCGTCTCGGTCGGTGACGGTGACGGTCACATCGTATTCCTGAGTGGAGTAGCCGATGGTCTTGTCCGTTCCGGCGAGTTCCTTCACGTGATACGTGTATACGCCGGGCATGGTGTAGACCATTTGGCCGAATGTGAATCCGCTTCCCTTGTTGGTGACGGTTACTGTTCCGTTTTGGCTTCCGGCTGGCATTGGCATGTCGTTCATGCTGATGGCGTTGACGTCCGAATCATGTGCGGATACCGCGTTCAACTGGAACTTGAATTCACCGTCTTGTGGAACGCGGCTGGTTGCCGTATCCGTGTTGACGATGTTTTTCACGCCGCTGATAGAGTATCCGACGTTCTTCGGACTGTAATAGTTGGTGAACGTGATGTTCTTGCCGTTAGCGCCGGTGGTCGGGGTGACGGTCTTGGACACGACGGCCAGCTTGCCCGTATGGTCAACATCCTTGACCACGTAGGTGATGGTCGCAACCGTCCCGTCCTTGGTGACGCCCGGAACGGTCGTATCCTGTTCCGACATGGTGAACACGTAGGTGCCTACGAGCGGGAACGACAGTTGGTCGAATCGGATGTTGCCCTGCTGGTCGTTCCGTTTCGTCTGGTCGGCGTTCGACACGTTGGCGGGCGCGGACTGTTGTTGGAGCGTGAATGCGAAGTCTTCGCCCTTGAGCGTGTACTTGTTGCCCTTGGAGGAGGTCATCTTCTTCACTGCGGTCGGATTGTCCGTGGCGGGTTGGGCATGATACGTGTTGGTGAATTCCGGAATGTTGGTTCCGTTATCATACTTCACGTCGGCCAACAGTTGGCCTTCGCCGTTGTCGGTGACGGTGACCCTCACGTGATGTTTCGTAGCGTCATAGGTGATGCCGCCCCTGTCGCCTTGGACTTCGCTGAGCGTGTAGTCGTACACTCCCGTCTTCGTGTAGGAGATGGTGTCGAACAGGACGTCGCCCCGCTGGTCGTTGGTTTTCACCGTTCCAACCTGGCCGCCTGTCTTGTCCTCGACGCATGTGAACTCGTATTGTCCGGCTTGCAGTTGGATGCCTGTATGGTCGGGGTCCGCGAGGGTCTTGTGCGCACGGAATTGCACGCTGACCGGCTTCGCCTGATACGTGTTCGTGAACTGGATGGCGTCGGATTGCACGCCGTCGCACGTCGTGTTGGCGGTGATGCGACGGGTGAACGTGGTCAGATCGTCGGTGACGGTGACGGTGACGGTCAGGACCCACGTGTGGCTGTCGTAGGCGACTCCCGCATTGTCTCCCTTGCGTTCCCGGACCTGATACCGGTAGACCCCCTCCTTGGCGAAAGCGTTGGAGTTGATTTGGAGCGTCTGCGTCCTGTTGTCGGCGAACGTGATGGTGGAGGGCACCGCGTTCGCGGGCGCGCCGTCCAACGCGGTGATGTCCGCAACGTACCTGTCCCTGTCGGTCCAAGCGCCGTTCGGACGCCCGTCCAATACCTTGACCGCTTTGAACGTGGCGGGCGTGGCGAGCATGAGCGTGCCGCTCATGCCGTGGTCCTCGTTCGGGTCCTCGTACACGGCGGACGTCATCTCGTCCAACGCGGGGAACGGTTTCAGCGTGATGACGCCGGCGACCATGTTGCCGTGCGAATCGTTCTCCTGATCGCTGTCGGAGTCGGTCGCCTCGGACGCTTCCTTCGCGTTTTTGACGGTCGTATGCTGTCCGTGCCAAGCGGTGCCGGTTTTCGGCGTGAACCGGAGTCTGAACCCGGAGCCTGCCGGAATGGAACCGATTTCGTAGTGGCCGTTCCTGTCGGTTGTGGTGGTGCAGGGTTTGCCGTTCACACTGGTGACGGTCCTGCCGTTCGCGTCCACCAGCGTGACGTTCACGTCGGGGAGGAGACGGTCGGTGTCCTCGCGTACGCCGTCATGGTCGAGGTCGAACCATGCGACGCCGTTGACCTTGCGTTCCACGACCTGCGTGACAGCGTCCACCTTGTTGTCGCCGTCCGCCCACCGGTTCACGTACATGTCAGACGCGCTGTTGCCTGTAGGCTTGATGCTCAGGATGAAGTCATAGCGGGCGTTGGCAGGCAGGCTTGGCGAGGTGAACGCCCATGCCACCGGCTTGCTGTAGCCGTCGGGGATGGTCACCTTGCCTGTGGTCGCATTCACCGTGGCTTCGGTCCATTGTTGGACCTGTTCGCGGGTTATCTTCGTCGCGTCCACGTTGCGCCATTTCTGGTCGGTGGTGAAGTAGACTTTGACGCCGTTCATGCTCGCACCCGCACCCGCCTTGACGGTGAGTCCGGTCAGAGTGTAGTCGCCGTGATAGTTGGACTGGTTCAAGCCCTTGTAAGGCATGATGTCCACCGCATACGGATTGGTTTTCTCGTCCTTGGAGAAGTTACCCAGCATGTTCCTGTATCCCAATGTGCGTTCGATGTCGTTCAGCAGCGGGTCGGCGCGGGTCGCCAACGCGGTCGCGCGTGTACGAGACACGCGAACCGTGTAGTCGGCGGTCTGCCCCAACATTAATCTGGGCTCTCCCATGGCGCGTTTGGAGCGAATCTCCACATGGTTCGTGTACTGCTGGTTGTTCTTCGCGTCGTTGTCGGGGTCGGACGCGTCGCCTATCATGGTCGTGAAATGCAGCCGTGTTTTCGTCGAGGAGTCAGCCTTCGCGCCGTTCACGACGTATTCGAGGGTGGTTGTGCCATCCTTGTTCCTGCTGATTTTCGGCGTGATTGACTGGCCTCCGGTCACGGTTCCGCGTTGCTGCCCATGGTCATGTTCGGCGTAGGTCCCGCCCACGTAGCTGGAGCCGTCAACGTAGGTCAATCCGGCGGGCAGGGTGTCTTTGATGTGGTAGTCGGTCACGTAGTCCCCGCCCGTGCTTGAGGCTTGGGTTTCGGCGCTTGCGGTGACGACCCAGTCAACGTAGCGTTGCTCCTTGTCCAAATCGTAGACGGTTTTGGCGGATGTCCCGTCGTCACCGCTCTGCGCGGTGCTTTTCCCGACATGCGGCTGCTCTCCGACGACGTACAGGGTGTCGCCCTTCACATTTCCGGCGGTGTCGCCTCCTTGGTAGGACCCGTCTTCGGAGAACGTCGCCTTCACGTAGTTCTTGCCGTCAACATGCAGGTTGGCGTTACCGTATTTCCCGACGAAATCCCGATAGCGCAGGCGTCCAACCTTGGAGACGAACGACACCCATGGGGCGATGTCGTCGCTGTTGGCGTCAAGCCCGTTCGCCTTAGCGAGTTTCGCGCGCGTCCAGAAGTCAACCTGTCCGGTGATTTGGGCGGTTCGTCCGACCGCCGTGTCCTTGATTCTGACCGGGAGGGTCAGTCCGGAGGCAACCCTTTGCCCCAAGGTGATTCGCGTCGAATCCCAGACCCGGGTGTCGCAGACGGTCGCGGCGAGCACCAGCCCATGTTTCGACGCCTCGGCGTAGGTGTCGTACCAGCCGAAGTCCTCGTAGGACGCCTTGGCTTGGCTCTTGTCGTCGGGGAAGTTCCCTCCGTCCGGTCTGACGCCCCAGATGACGGGTGCGGACGAGTTGCCGTCTATCGTGTCGGAACCGGACCATCGCGCACCCCACGTGCTCACGGTTATTTTGACCATGTAAGGTTTCGAGGGGTTGTTCTCGGCGGCCAGCGGAGTCATCACGGTCGGGTCCCATTTCATGAGATGGTAGCCTATGACTCGACCGTCACCGACTGTGCCCAAATTGTTTTCGGTGCTGCTCATGATGCCGATGGACTTACCGGCCAGCACGCGGTCGCTGCCCTGCTCACGTTCGGGGTCCTGCCACCGTCCAGTGGTGGAAGCATCCTGTCGGCCGCAATCGGTCGAAGCGCAGGACGTATAATACAGGGATTGATTGAACTCGCCGGGCAGCAGTACGGCATAGTCGAAGGTGGTGGAATCGTCGTTGGTGACGGTCTGGTTGCCGTTGTCCTTCGAAGAGGGCAGCGAGTACCCGGATTCCGTGTCCGCCGTCAGTGAATAGTCGTACGCGCTGACGATTCCCGTCTGATCTTTGCCATAATATTGCGCGGCCGTTTTGCCGTCACGCGTGGTGGGGAGGATGAAAACGAAGTTGTCCACATGCAACGGTGCGACCTGCTGCACGGTTCCCGTCGAATCCATGTAATCGGTCGAACAAACACCTTTGTCGTCCCAAGTGTTCCTACAGGGGTAGTTCGCCGCATCGTATCCGTCGAAGGAGACCTCGATGGTGGTCCCGTCATCATCCGTGGTCCCCTCATCATAGGAGACGTCGCCGTCCAACACGCTGTTCTCGTTGACGGCACCGGCTGTGGTGGAAAACGGGAACCACCAGGTAGAGTGGTCGAAGGAGTCCACCGCTCTAACATGAGATGAACTATAGCCGTCGTGGAGCCTGTCCCAAAGCAGGGGTTGCCATTTCCTCTCGCCCGCGTGCTTCGTATGATCGGCGTCGTCATCACGGAACACGTTCTTAACGTGAAGCTTGTACGAGATTCTACCCCTCGGAGCCTCGATGCCCTTCAACCCCTTGGAACGGTCCGGCCAACGCATCGACACCATCGCCCCGACGTGGAGCTGACGGCCCGACACCTTGCCTTGGGTCTTGTTGGGCGCGGACGCGTCGCCCGTGCCGAAATCATAGACCCCGCCCCCCACAGTGTAGGCCTTCAGACTCACGTTCAGGTTGAGTTTCGCACTGACGGTCACATCCTCCGGCGTGTCCACGGCCGGCGGATGCGTGCCCGTGTTCGTCGGGTTCGAGGCGTCCCATGCGGGCCACGCCTTCACGGTCGGATGGAACCGGTAGCCGTGGGGCGCGCCCTTGACGGCGACCGACAGGCCGATGGAACCGGTGCCGGGGTTCACGGTCGGCGACTGGCTGGTCGGCTCCAACAGACGGTAGCAGGTGTACACCTGCGTGACGGTCCCGTTAATGGTTTCCGTGGTGAGTTTCGGCTCGTAGCCGGGCGTGTGGTCCACCCAGCCCATCTTCTCCGCGTCGAACGTGACCTTGTCCTGCGGGTAGGGCAGTTCGAACCGGAAGCCGACGCGCGTGCGCCGATAATAATCCATGGTCGAGTCGGGGGTGAGCGTGTACTCGTAGTCGTAGGTCACCGTATCGTAGGAGCGGACGATGTCGTTGGTTTCGTCCTTGTCGTCGCCGCGTTCGTTGTCCTTGTCGAACGGCGCGGTGCCGGTGATGCGGTCGGCGAGCCTGAGCCTGCTCACGGCGGCGCTGTCCGTGTCGAGCATGTCGTGGATGGTCACGTCCGGCGCGGCCTGACCCGCATCCGCCTGCGGGCTGGCGTCGTCGGGCTGGTTTTGCGTATCGGTTCCGGCCTCGTCGCCGGAACCGGCGTCGGGTTTCGTCGCGGCCTCGCCGCCTGTGGTCGTCTTCACGTCGGGTTCGGCTTGGATTCGCGTCGGCCTGCCCATGGTCGTATCGTCCGCATACGCGGCGGACACGACCGACGCGCCTGAGCCGAACAACGTCACGGACGCGAGTATGAGCGCGACGATCTTTTTCAGACCGGGTTTCACTGTCTTTCGGTTCCTTTTCGAGTATGAATACGGCTGTTCTAATACGGCTGTTCCAATGGTGTGGAGGATGGGTCCCAAGTACGGTTTGCAGGAGAGTTCCCGGGACCCGTCCCCCGGTTTTCGCCCTCCCCGGCTCACGCCGTCCGACCGTCTCCGGTCGGGTGACGGTGATTCGTCGGGGAGGACGAAGTCTGTGGTTCATTCCGGCATGTGAAGTCAATGGAGGGCGTTCCGGCCGTCATCGGACGACGAGGCCGGAACGCCACGGGGTCACTTGCCCGCGTTCACGGACGTGTGGCGGCCGGAACCCTGTGCGCGGTGGCGCTTGCGGAACACGAGCAGGGAGCCGCCGGCGAGCAGCACCGCCAGGGCGCCGCCGGCAAGGCCGAGCACGGCCGTGCCGGTGGAGGCCAACGGCTTGGCACGGTATCCGTTCCAGTCGTCGGTGTTGCTGGTGGTCTGGGTGTCGGCGCACAGCTGCTTGCCGTCGATCTCGGTCACGTCGCCGGTGGAATATTCCGGATCGGTGTCTTCGCCGCCGTCGGTCTTGTCGTTGAACGGGTCGCCGTTGGACGGCGCGCATTCCACGAGCGGGGTGCCGGTGACGATGGCGCGGTCCGTGTGGGTGTCTCCTTCCTTGACGCCCTTGAGCGTGCCGGTCACGCTGACCGATTCGCCCGGCTTGAGCACCAGGGTGTCCCAGTTGTCGGGGTAGGTGAGCGAATCCATGTCCACGTGCGCGTCGCCGACGATGGTGGAGTCGGCGAGGTTCAGGTCGCTTGCCTTGTACCATGCGCCGTCACCGGTGGCCGGGTCGGTCTTGGAGGTGTTCGTGATGATGAACGTGATGCCGATGCTGTCGGCGTCCATCTTCAGCGCCTGCTTCGGGTCGTCGCGGTCCGCCCGCTCCTGGCCGTCCTGCTTGAGGGTCGGGGTATCGACCTTCTCCAGGTGGATGCTCGGGGTCATGTCCGGGGTCTTGGTGACGACCTTGTTGGATTCGCGCGGTTGGCCGTTGATGGTCTCGGTCCACGTGTTGGGCACCTCGTCGGCCACGGCGATGCGCTTGCACTGGAGGTAGAGCACCCAGCCGGCCTCGTGCTCGTTGTCGGCGCTCACCAGGTCGAGGTAGGCCTGGGTCGCGTTGACCGTGACCTTGCCGTTGTCGTCGGCGTCCACGGTGAACAGGTTGCCGCCGAACTTCGAGGAGTCGAAGCCGCTGCCCGCGATCTTCTCGCCCTTGGCCGCGAGCACCTGGCCGTCCCTGTACAAATCACGCGAGGCGTAGACGGCCCAGTTGCCCAGGTACCGGTCGTACTCGGTGGCCAGCTGGTCCGTGCCGCCCCAGTCCGTGACGGTCTGGTAGGCGCGGTCCGGGGGCAGGATGCTGGAATCCAGGCGGTAGAGGAACGTGTGGTTCAGATACACGCTCTTGCCGTCGATGCTGTCGCCGCCGACCTTCACGGTCACGTCCTTGGTCGGGTTGATCTCCTTCAGCGGGTTGGTGACGGTGTTGGTCTTGTCGCGCTTGTCGTTCGTGACCTGCGTGGCGGTGTTCTCCACCGTGTGGCCGTCCTTGACCTTGGTGACGGTCATCGGCATGACCACCTGGTAGGTGTGGCCCAGCAGCGACTGGTCGATGCTCGGGTCCTTCAGCGGGTCGTAATCCTTGTCGGTTTTCTCGCTGTAGGCCTTCAGGTCGTCGGGCTGCGGGTCGCCGGGCACGGTCTCGCCGGTCGCGGGGATCTGGGTGTCCACGGTCCTGGCGAAGGCGTAGAGCACGCCGTCCTTGTCCTGGATGTTGAACTCGCCGGTGCGGTCCCTGCCGGTCTCGTCAAGGATCTCCACGTGCTTCGCGTCGAGGGTCAGGTACTCCTGGTCGTAGTCGTCCACCATGCCCAAGCGCCATACCTTGTAGGCGGTGTCGGTGAGCCTGGAGGCGTCGATGTTGACGCGGTAGTACACCTTGTCGCCCAGCAGCGCGGTCTTGCCGTCGATGTTGATGGTCGGGTCCTTCTGCGTGTCCTGCTTGGAGGGCTTGATGACCGGCGGCTCGTTCTCGACCTTGTTGGACGGGGTGACGCCGTTGTTGACGGTCAGCGCGGCCTTGTTGTCGACGGTCTTGTCGGTGGGCGCGTCCTCGTTCACCTTGGCCTCGAAGCGCAGCAGCACGCGCGGGTTGGAGCCGGCCTTCCAGTTGGCGGCAACCCAGTCCTTGGCGAACGTGGCCTCGAACGAGTGGGCCTTCTCGTCCCACTGTACCTTGTAAGCGCTCTTCGGGATGATGCCGCCGGTTCCCAGGTCGGTGATCTCCAGGGTCTGCTTGTTCGCGGTGGTGTACTCGGAATAGGTGTCGCTCAGCTTGATGGCGGTCACCGAATATGCCTGGTCCGCAGGGATCTGCGGGTCCACGCGCACGGTGTATTCCACGGTCTGGCCGGGGAACACGGTCTTGGTGTCGATGCTGGACTGGTCGCCGCCCTGGGAGGATTCGGCGATGACCTGCTTGTGGATCGGGGGCACGGTCACGCAGATCTTCGGCGTGTTGGTGTCCACCGTGCTGCCGCCGACCGTCTGGCCGCCCTTGTTGTCGAGGTCGTCGCCCTTCGGGTCCGCGCACGTGTTGAGCTCGTCGCCCTCCGCCTTGCCGTAGGATTCGAGCAGCTTCACGGTGTCGAAGTTCACGTCGAACGGGATCACGACGCTGATCTGCTTCGCGGTCTTCAGGTCCTTCTGCGCGGCCTCGTAGGAGTCCTTCGCGCTGACCGTGACCTTGGTGCCCTCGGCGGTGATGTCGAACTGGTCGGTCACGTCCTTGCCGGTCTTGTTCAGGTCGTTGACGCCGGCGTTGGCCTCGTCGGTGGTGTCCTGCTCGTAGACCTTGATGTTGGAGGTGTCCTTCAGGTCGAGGATGCTATCGACGTTGGCGAAGTCGTCGGTCCACGCGATCTCGGGCACGCGGCCCAATCCTGTGGGCAGGGTGCCGGAGATGACCGCCGCCACCTCGTCGCCGAGACGGTAGTACTTGTCGTCGCCGCCCACCTTGTCGCTTTTGGTCGGATCGACGGTCAGCTGCCACTTGCCGCCGACCTTCATGGCCCACGCCTTGTTGGGGTTGGGCGTCCACACGAACACCGGCGGCTCGTTGGTCGGTCGGGTCTCGTTGTTCCACTTCTCGTACGCCTTGTTGGTCAGCTGGATCTTCTTGCCCTCGGTGGCACCCTTTTTGATGGTGCCCGTCAGGTAGAACCTGACCTTGCTCGCGCTGTTCCTGAACATCGTCTTCGCGATGTAGGCGGACTTCGCGGTGGCGGTCGCGGTCCCGGCCTTCCGGTCGATCGCGATGGTGAAGTTCGCGGTCTCGTCCTTGCCGTCGACGAACACCTTGCCGGACTTCCAGTCGATCCACTGGATCGAACCGGTCAGATCATCGGTGATGGAATAGGATGCCAGCGGGTTGAGCAGGTGCGCGGGGATGCTGCCGTTGACGACCACGCCCACCTGGTCGCCCACGAGGAACGTCTTCTGATCGACGCCCTGCTGGTTGGTCCATTGCTTGTCCTCGGCCACGAGAGCGCCGGACTCGTCCAGCACCCACACCTTGTCCGGGGTCGGCGTGACCTTGCCCACGCTGTCGCTGTTGCCGGTCTGGCAGTCGGCCAGGCTGCCGGTGCCGTTGTCTCCGTTCCAGCACGCCACGGAACCGTCGTTGATCTCGTAGTCGCCGCCGGTGGGTTTGGCCGACTGTGGCACGTTCAGCGTGTAGAGGCCGGAATGCGGGGCGGTGGCGTGCGCCTTGACCACGCGCTTGCCATCGATGGAATCGTCGATGGAAATGTCCGCCGGCACGATGTTGCCGTTCGCGTCGGTCACGGTCACCTTGCTCACGTCGTCCTGCTCGGTGCCGCCGATCACCACGTCCCTGGTGTCGATCGTGTCGTAGATCCAGAACTTGCCGGAGGCGTTGGAATGCGCCTTGATGTGCGCCGTGTACAGCGAGCCGGACGCGATGGAGTCGTTGCCGTCCCGCACCGTGTCGCCGGCCTCGTTGGTCAGCCATTTCTCGGGCGGGGTGGTGGTCTTCTCGCCGGACTCCTTGCCGTCGTTCTCTCCCTTGTGGGAGACCGCCTCGGCCATGTTGCCCTGCTTCGCCACGTCAACGTCCCACCAGCGCTTGCCCGCAGGCCACGACTCCCACGAGGCGTCCATGTCCTTGAAGGACGCGCTCACTGTGGCGCTGCCCTTGTTGGATGCGGTGAACTGCTTCGCCACCGTCTTCTCGGTGCCGTCAATGCCACGCCAGTGCAGGGTCGCGGTGCCGTTCACGTTCTCGGTCTTCGACCCGTCGCTGGACAGGGTGATCACATCCGAGGCGTCCTTGGTGTCGCCCGACTGGCCCGACATCTCCGCAGCCTGCGTGCTCACGCTCAAATGATACGACGGTGGTGCTGGCTGGTACTTGTCCAGTACGATCACCACGATCGAGGGCTTGCTGGAAGCCTCCACATTACGACGCATGATCGCATCGACGCTGTTCGACGGATCATCTGAGAAGCCATCGGATGTGTGGTAATTCTGAGTGCCTGCATACTTATAGGTGTTCGGTGCGACGTATTTGTTCCAGTTGTCGTACCAGCCGCCGGTCCCGGTCGGCGAAGCCTGGCCGGACCCGTTGTAGATGTAGTTGCCGCCGATGACGGCTGGCACCGCGCCGACTGCGACCACTCGGCAGTCGCCGCTGCCCTCGCCGGGGTGACGCCGCTGGAAACCGGTCTCGCATTCCGTACGGGCTTGGTCCAATGCGGTCTGCGCCTTCGTGACGCCATCGCCCTCCAACGTCACGCCGGCATTGTTCATGGCGGCGCGCACCGAATCAAGACTCGTGGCCGGACCCCATGCGCCCGAAGCATCGTCCTTGTATTGCCAGAACTGCACCGCGGCCAGGTCGCCGCCCGTGCCGGGCTGGTTGCCGCCGCCACCGCCCGCGAACGCGGTCGATGCGACGACGCCGCCGGCACCAAGCGTGGCGATCGCAGCCACCGCCGCGACACCGGCCTTCATCATCTTCCTGCCAAAGTTCATGTAAATGAACCTCCGTTAACCTTGTCTGTTCATCCCCTCCCTCAATCGTTCCGGTCATGGCCCCGCCGCCTCTTTTTTCAAGGGGTGGCGGGGCTTCCGACCGCAGGAATAACGGGAGGTAGCCACCGGATGATCCGGCAACCACCAACAAGCCTCACAGACGACACGCCGAACCACGGAGCGCAACGTCTACAAAAAACAAAAAACGTTAGGAGCAGAGGAAATAGAAGATTCCGAGGCCGTACGGATGCACGGGAATACAGCTTCATGGGAATACGGGAGAGAACCGAAGATATCCGTACTACGATCTGAGGGGAACAACAGGGGGAGAAGGGGATGCAAGATGGAGTCTCGAATGTGCAGGTTCGTCCGTGACGGGGAACCTGATATAGGGGAATACCGGGAGCTGGCCGATGGCACCGGAATATGCGTGTTGGCCGATATGAACGGGGACAGCGAGGAAGTCGTCGTATCCCTGCCGGACGGAACGATGCCCGAAAATATTTCAGACTTGGAGCTTCTGAAAGTGCCGACAACCATGCATGGGCCGGAATCCGGGCCACTGACGCCGGCGGAAGTCGCCGAGAGAATGGCAAGGACCGATTTCATCATCGAGGAATACAAAACCGGGATACTGGACGAGCACGAGGCCGGGGCAGAGCTGTTCCATCACCTGTTCCCCAACGAACATTAATCAAAGGCAATAATGATTGTGGCCCGCATCGGTTTCCCGGTGCGGGCCACAATCAGCCAATCATCAATCAGCCAATCATCAATCAGTGCTGAATAAGATTGTTCGGCGGAACATAGCAGTCCTCAGTACAGCCGTATGCGCCGTTGAGGTTTGGTCTTGTGGTGGAGCCACCGGTCGAACCGGAACCGGAGTTCGAACCGGATCCGCCCGATGTGGTGCCACGGTAGGTGTTGGAGCCGGATGTGGAGCCGCCTGTGCGCCTGTACGTGTTGCCGGAGTACGACGAGCCGCCGCTGTAGGTGGATTGGGCTTGCACCTGAGCCGCAGCGGCCGCTGCGGCGGCGGCTTGCGCATCCGCGTCCGTCTTGGCCTGGACGCTCGCGTTCACGCCGTTGATGGCATCCTCCAGCGTTTTACGCGCCTTATCGATTTTCGTGGCGTCGTTCGCGTCCTTGAGCCTGGTCGCCGCGTCGATCGCATTGGTCAGGGTCTCGCGTGTCGTGTTGTCCTGCACCTTGCCGTCCGAATCCGTGAGCAGCTTCGCTGCCTCGTCCAGCTTCGCCGTCAGATTCGTTTTCGCGGTCTCCAGGGTCTTCGCGGCCTTGGATTCGGTGACGGCCTTCACCGCCTTCGACAGGCTCTGTTCGTGGGTCTTGTACCAGTCGGCCTGTTCGCCCAGCTTCACGGTGGCGGCATCCAAGCCCTTCGCGTCCTCGGCCACGCAGCCCTCGTATTCGGGTGCCGAGGCCTTGAGCTCCTTGCCCAATGATTCGACGGTCTTCGCGTCCTTGACCTGTTCGGCCTTGACGGCGGCGGCATCGGCCGCATCCCCGTTGAGCAGCGCGTTATACTCGTTGGCCTGGCTGCGCACGCCGTCGGCGGCGGTGGCGCACGCCTCCTTCGCTTCCGCGAGCTTCGCGCCACGGTACATGTTCCAGCCGACGACTCCCGCCACGACCAGCACGACCGCGCAGACGACGGCGATCAGGGGCAGCAGCCACTTCGGCCGCTTCCTTCCGTCCACGCCGCCACGGGCCTCCGCAACGTTTGCGGCAGCGGTTTCGACGGGTTCGAGGGCTTCCGTCTTGTCGATCTCGTTCTCGGGGTTCATTGTCGTTCTCCTTGTTTTGATTGTCGTCTCAATTTCGTCTCTCATCGCAGCGTCTCCCGCGCGATGTCGAGCAGCCGCCCGTCACGGCCGGGTTGGGCGTCCGCTGTGTGGGAGAGCCAGTCCTGATCGACGTCGAGGGTCAGGTCATCGAAGGCCTGTTGCCCGTCGTCGCGGCCCAGCAGGCCGCGTAGCCTGAACGTCTCGTTCATGTGCTGTCCGTCCCATTCGATGCGCCGGGCGTACAGCAGGAAATCCAGAGTAAGGAACCCCGGCCCGGCCTTGTCCACCTGCACGTACCGGGAGCGCGTCGGCGCGAGCCTCACCTGCGGCACGCCTTTCAGCCGTTCGTGCAACGGGCTGCCCGGCACGATGTAGCGTTTGACCAGGTTCTGTCCGCCGGCCGCGAAGAACAGCATCTGCGGCAGATTGCCGTAGGTCGCGTCGTAATAGCGCCATCCCTGGTCGTCCCGCCATCTGCGAAGCATGTCACGGGCGGCCCCCGGCCCCAGATGGATGCCGGAGAACCGTTCCCACGCCAGCGTCACCCGGTCGAACTCGCCGCGCATGAGACCATACAGGGCCCGACCTGTCGGATCCTTCGGATGACGTCTCGCTCGGGTGTCCGTCCGATGGTTCGGATCCGCATACGGGCAGTGCAGGTAGGCGTCCTCGTCGTAGCGGCACAGGCCCGGCACGTCGCCCCGGTGGTGTCGCCCGTAGGGCCGGCGCGCACGGCTTTCCTCCTGCCGGCGGAACAGGCCGACGATCTGGATGGGATTGTCGCACAGCGGGCACACCGCGTAGTAGGACGGCCCCTTGTCGCCGTCACGACGCCACGGGGCCACGCCGCCGGTGCACCTCATGTATGACTCTTGGCTGATCACGATGCTTTCCGCCCTTCCCGGCCATGCCTTGAACGCATCCATAGTCGGCTCCCCTCGCCGCGCATCGTCGTCATTGATACCTCCTGTTGATTCTAACCCACCAATCCGCCGGCAGCTCGGGCACCGCGCCCTCGCGTTCGGCGAACGCGAGGCACGCGAGCACCGCGCGTAATCCCAACGGGAACTCCCGTCGTCCCTGACGCATCAGGAACGTCCAGTCCTCCACGCAGTCCTCGCAATCCGAATGGTCCATGATCCCGCGACGGGCCAGTGCGGCCCGCTCCTCGATGTCATCCGTCATCATCCACTCCTTCTTCCGTCTTGCTTCGCCTCGGCCCTTGCATCCGCCGCGTCGAGGGGAGGGCAGTCATGTTCGATCCATGCCGTGAGCATGTCGCGGATGGTGGTGCCGCGTCGCACGGCCTCGGCCTTGAACCGTTTCTTGAGCATGGGGTCGAGCTCCACCGTGATCTTGGGCAGCTTGACCGGTTTCTTGTAGTCGGTGAGGGTCGATGCCAGCATGTTCCTCGTGGTCATCGGCTTGTTGATCTCCATGATGTTGTTCCTTTCCGTGTCCCCGTGTCCACGGGTTTGCGTGGACACGGGTTTCCGGGTTTCCGGTTCTGCGGGTGTCAGGCGGCGAATGCGTCGCTGAGTTCCTTGGCGATAAGCCCGTAGCCCGAAGCGGACGGGAACCGGCCCTCGTCCGATGCGAGACGCATGGCCTCCTTGTACGGGATGGTCTCTTGGCATCGGGCCAGTCCGTTCTCGGCCAGGAACTCCTCGGCGTGCCTGAGGCTGCGCGTGCCGTACCTGGTCTGGGTCAGCAGCACCGAGGAGGGCTTGTTGATCTGCCGGATGGTCTCCAGCATGCGTTCCAGGTCGATGGGGCCGGTGGTGGTGACGAGCAGCACGAGGTCGGCCGCGTCCACCGCCGCCTCCACCAGATCGGTCTGCAAGGGAGGCGTGTCGATCAGCACCCATTCCTCCTCGGCGGGCGCGGCGACGGTGAACCGGTTGACGACCTCCACCCCGAAGGGCAGTGGGCGGCCGGCCGATAGGGCCTTGTGCGCCCACAGGGTCGCCGCGCCGGACGGGTCGGCGTCGCGCACCGTCACGGTATGGCCCAGTCGGGCGAGTGCTTCGGCGGTGCCGATGGCGCTGGTGGTCTTGCCGACCCCGCCCTTGAGGTTGACGAAGGCCACCGTTTTCGTGTTCGTGGTCATTGGGATTGTTCCTTTCATTCGGGTTTCCGGCTTCCCGTGTCCACGGGTGCACGGTTCCACGGTTTGCCGCGTATACGGGTTTCCGGAATGGTTCGTCCTTATGGGGCCGGACCGGTTATCTGTATCGGATTGTCTTCAGAAGAGGGTGTCCTGCAAGGGCGGGGTGTGTGTGGCGGCGGCCGGGGCCTTCGCCTTGCCGGTCGAGCGTGTGGTGGCGCGCCATCGTTGCTGGCGTGCGTTGCGCTGCTCGGTCTTGCGGCGTTTGCATTCGCGTTCGCGTGCCGCCGCCACGATCTCGGGGTTCTCGCGGATGTACCGGGCGAGCCGCCGTTCGGCGGTCGGGTCGTCGGGGTCGAACCGGAATCCGGCCTCCTGCGCGGTCTTCAGCACCTGGCGTCGGGCCCTCAACGGCAGTCCGCCGTAGATGCCGTACTGGTCCCGGACCATGATGCCGAACGCGAGGCATTCGGCACTGACCGGGCAGGCCTCGCAGATCCGCACCGCCGCGCGGCGCAGCTCGTATTGGGTTCGCTGGTTGGGCAGGTCGTCGGGCCCCCACATGCGGTCCGACCACGAGTCGGGGAAATCCGCGCATTCTCCCTTCAGGAACATGCCGGCACCTCCTTCGGCCCACGGCCGCCGATGAAGCCGAAACGGACGGACGCCGGCCCGGTCTCGGCCGGCTTCCGCCGCCCGAAGCCGTCGTCCTTCTCCCTGGATACCGCGTCCAGGAAGGCGCGGCCCGCCCGCAATGCCTCCAGCACGGCATTGCGTTCGCCTTCGGCATCGTTCGCGGGGACGCGCTTCAACAGCCGGCGCAGGGTGCGCGGTGCCTCGAACCCGTCATTGCCCGCATCGAAGTCGTAAGGGTCGAGCAGTTTCCACACGCGCCGGTCCAGGTTGTCGGGGATCCCGTAGTTCGGCACCTTCGGCGTGGATTCCGCGCTCGGCGGCTGCGCCGTTTCGCCCTTGTCGGCGAGGATGCCGTGTCCGGCGAGCAGGCGACGCCCGTGGGGGTCGTCGGCCATCTGGAGGCATACCTGGTCCCAGTGCCGTGCGAGGGAACGCGGGCCGGTGAGCGTGCGACGCCAGAAACCGTCATACGGTTTGCCGGAAGCGTCGCCCTTGTCGGTCTTGGAAGGCGGCAGCGACACCCATTCGGCCACGGCCAGCACCAGTGGCATGCCGTGGCGGGCGATCAGCCGTCGGGCGGCGGCGAGTTCGCGTTTGCCGGGCCGGGCCAACGGGTCGGGCACCGGCATCGGCGGCATGGCGCGCAGCCCGTCCGCCATCGTGCGGCACACCATTTCCGCGTCGGAACATGCCTTGACGGATTCGCTCTCGGGAGGTTCGGCTTCGGCGGCGGCATCGGTCCACGGTTCGCTCTGCCAGTCGCCGTCGTCCTCGTCCGGGGTGGTCTCTCCGCTTGCGGGGAGATGCCCCGTAGGGGCAGAGGGGTTATTACGTACTAGGGACGTACTGTAGCTCACCAGGTGAGCTGGGGGTGGGGTCACAGCTGTGAACCGTGGTTCACCCGTGAGCTGGGGTTTCCCGGCATCTCCCTCGCCATAACCACGGTTCACAGGTGAGCCGTGGTTATCACCGGATTCCGTGTCGGAACCCAGGTCCACAGGTGAGCCGGGGTTTCCCTTTGCCTTGTTTTCCGTTGAGGGTCGTCCTCCTCGGGTCGAATCGATATCGTTCGAGTCGAAGAAGTCGGGGTCGAGCTCCAGACGGTTCTTCAGGCAAAGGTCCCATACGACGGGCCGGTGCCACTCGCTGAAATGCCCGGCCTGACGTTGGTCGCCACGACGGATCAGCCCGTTCGCTTCCAGCCATGACAGGTGGCGTTTGACCGTGCTCACGCTGCACTTGCACCACGCCGCCAGCTTTCTGTGCGTCGGATGCGCGTTGCGCCCCTCGTCGTCGGCCACGTTCGCCAGACACATCAGCACGCGAGCGGCACCGTTGTGCCTGGCGTCCACGGGCGCGAACCTGAGCGCCCAATCGACCGCGTTCACGCTCATGCGGCACCCCCTCGGCGGGAGTCTTGCAGACGTGCGCGCAGCATGGGCACGCGCGGCACGGG
>ERZ773259.1619-NODE-1619-length-17835-cov-3.643363_pt1 | contig 17835 bp, 12 predicted proteins | sample MGYA00511961_ERZ773259 | MGnify/ENA primary metagenome ERZ773259 (study PRJEB29015, sample SAMEA2737775) | human gut metagenome | biome: human gut; feature: human-associated habitat; material: faeces | place: China | collected 2012 ...
AGATTTTCTTCCGGCATCATCGGAAGGACACCAAGGCTGAATACAGAAGCACCTTCATTTGCAAGTTCCAGGATCTGAAGAAGCATTGCATTGAAATAAGCCGGAGTCTGGAGCACACACGGCGCACCGGACTGTGGGTCATCCACAGAAAGGCTTAACGGGATCTCAAGAGCCAGGCGGATACCTGCTTTCCTACAGTTAGCTGCAAGTGTGTACAGATCTTCGGAGGTTCCGATCTCCGGGATAATGCAAAGGGAGCAATTGGAGGTTGCCTGGAAAAGATCTGTCAGGTACAGAGTGTCTGCTTTGCATTCGCTGATATAGTCCAGTTTATCAGATAGACCGGAAAGAGTATCTGCGAAGTCAGCAGGATTTACAGCCATTCCGGTGAAAGTAGTCTTACGGAACCAGTCAGGATCAGCAACGCAGGTCTGGTCAGCTTCCTTCATGGAAAGAGAGCGCTCACGGTAAATCTCTTTCATCTTTTTTGTGAGGCTTGAGAATGTGCCGGCAACTTCCGGATGATCGCGGAACAGTTCACAGTAGAGCCATTTCAGATCATTGTAGTAGTGTTTCAGACGTTTCTCGTAGAGGGCATCGTAAGCTGTGTCCTCCTTGGAGGTTTCGACTTTCAGAGGCTCGGTCTTGGAAGTAGTAACTTTCGCCGGTTCAGTCTTAGAGGTCTCAACCTTGATCGGCTCGGTCTTTGAAGTCTCAACCTTGATCGGCTCAGTCTTTGAAGTTTCAACCTTGATCGGTTCAGTTTTAGAGGTCTCGACTTTAAGCGTTTCCTTCTTTACGGTTTCAAGTTTTTTTACTTCGACTTTAGTATTTTCAACAGATTTGGCAGCAGGGGTATTTTTTTTCAGCTGCTTTTCTTTTTTTGCCTGCATGGCAGCTTTCTTTTTCTGGAGTCTTTTGGTTGACATATAGAGTTCCTCCTTAGATAAAATGATATTTTCGGTATAAAAGTGTAAACTCTCTCACGTGAGAGAGAAACAGAGCTACAGTTTATGAAAAATAGGGCGACGATTTTTAAATACAGCATAATAGGAAAAACCACATTCACGGAAAATATCAGCTGCCTTGTCAAAAGCATAGCCGATCTTATCCGGAGTATGGGCATCTGCACCAATGGTGATGATCTCACCGCCAAGCTCACGGTAGCGTCGGATAATATTGACACATGGATTTGGTTCACCAAGCCCATAGTGATAACCGCCTGTGTTCAGCTCGATCCCCACATTTTTGCGGATCAGTGTCCGCAGGATCTCGTCCAGGATCTCCTTATATCTTCCATAAGAATACTGACGGTTCCGATTTGGACCATAACGTACTACATAGTCGATATGTCCATACACATCCATCTCATCAAAAGCAGCGATATTTTCCAGGATGGATTCAAAATATTCCATGTAACATGCGGATTCCTTACGGCCCTCAAAATAAGAAGGATAATAAGGATCGTATCCGTGCACCACATGGGAGGAACCAATAACGAAATCAAAAGGAACTTCCTTCAGAAGATCGGAAAAAGATTCTGCAAGCTGAGGCTGAAGTCCAAGCTCGATCCCGAAGTTAACCTGGATCTGGTTTTTAAAAGCATCCGCAAGACTCTCAAGCTTCTGGCGGTATGCAGGGATGTTCAGGGAAAAATCAAGATTTTCCGGAGTATCAGGATAATCCGGATCAAAATGTTCAGTAAAACAGATTCCCATGAGACCCTTGTCTGCGGCAGTCTGGATCATCTTTTCCATCGGTGTATCGGAATCTGCGGAAAAAGAGGAGTGCATATGGCAGTCCCATAAAATTTTCTGGTCCATTTTGTACCTCCATATTCAAGCCTTTATATTCTGTGACAATGATCATATCTGCCTGCTATGAAGCCGGAAAAGTAAGGCTCCCGGAAGGGAGCAGGGATATCTCTTTTGGCGCTCAGCAGGACAGAACTTTCTATCAGAGAATTATAGCACATTTTTCAGAAATTTTCTTAATATTTATTTTAATGTTCTTTTTTATAAAATGCTCTTGAATTTTTGTTTGGAATTAGGTACAATATGAAACAGGTTGATGTTTCTTTAACAAAGGAACGATTTAATCACCATTCAATTCATAGGAGGAATTTATCATGGCAGTAAAAGTTGCAATTAATGGTTTTGGACGTATCGGTCGTCTTGCATTCCGTCAGATGTTTGGAGCAGAGGGATTCGAGGTTGTAGCAATCAATGACCTTACATCTCCTAAAATGCTTGCTCACTTATTAAAATATGATTCTACACAGGGAAGATATGCTCTTGCTGATACAGTTAAAGCAGGAGAGGATTCCATCACAGTAGACGGAAAAGAAATCAAAATCTATGCTAAGGCTAACGCTGCAGAGCTTCCTTGGGGAGAGATCGGTGTAGACGTAGTTCTTGAGTGCACAGGTTTCTACACATCTAAAGACAAAGCTCAGGCTCATATCGATGCAGGTGCTAAGCACGTAGTTATTTCCGCTCCGGCTGGAAACGACCTTAAGACAATCGTTTACAACGTAAACCATCAGGGTCTTACAAACGAGGACAAGATCATCTCCGCAGCTTCCTGTACAACAAACTGCCTTGCACCAATGGCTAAGGCTCTTAACGATCTTGCACCGATCAAATCTGGTATCATGTGCACAATCCACGCTTACACAGGCGATCAGATGACACTTGACGGACCGCAGAGAAAGGGCGACAAGAGAAGAAGCCGTGCTGCAGCGATCAACATCGTTCCGAACAGCACAGGTGCTGCAAAGGCAATCGGTCTTGTTATTCCGGAATTAAACGGCAAGCTCATCGGTTCCGCACAGCGTGTTCCTACACCGACAGGTTCCACAACAATCTTAACAGCTGTTGTTAAGGGCCAGCCGACAAAGGAATCCATCAACGCAGCAATGAAGGCAGCTTCCAACGAGTCCTTCGGCTACAACACAGATGAGATCGTTTCCAGCGATATCGTTGGTATGAGATACGGTTCTCTCTTCGATGCAACACAGACAATGGTTCTCCCGATCGATGAGAACACATCTGAGGTTCAGGTTGTATCCTGGTACGACAACGAGAACTCCTACACAAGCCAGATGGTTCGTACCATCAAGCACTTCGGAAAACTGTTAAACGCTTAATTTCGCGCAGTTATCGAAGAAAATAGACTCAGCAAAGGGTCCGGTCTGATGAGGACCGGACCCTTTTTTTCGATTTATAAAAAGGAGGAATTCCAACATGTCTTTAAATAAGAAAACAGTTGATGATATCAACGTAAAGGGAAAGAGAGTGCTGGTCCGCTGCGATTTCAACGTACCGTTAAAGGAAGGTAAGATCACAGACGAGACACGTATCAACGCGGCTCTTCCGACGATCCAGAAGCTGATCAACGATGGCGGCAAAGTGATTCTTTGCTCCCACCTTGGAAAAGTAAAAAATGGCCCGAACGAGGGAGAATCCCTGGCTCCGGTTGCAAAGAGCCTTTCTGAGAAACTCGGAAAAGAAGTTGTTTTCGTATCCGATTACAACGTAACCGGCGAAGCTGCAACAAAGGCTGTAAACGCAATGAAAGAGGGAGATGTCGTTCTTCTTCAGAACACCCGTTTCCGCGGAGCTGAGGAGACAAAGAACGGCGAACAGTTCAGCAAAGAGCTGGCTGACCTCGCAGACGACTATGTATGCGACGCATTCGGTTCCTCCCACAGAGCACATGCTTCCGTAGCAGGCGTTACAAAGTTCATCTCCGCAAAGGGCGGTTCCAACGTTGTCGGATATCTGATGGAGAAAGAGATCGCGTTCCTTGGAAATGCGGTTGAAAATCCGGTTCGTCCGTTCGTTGCGATCCTCGGCGGCGCGAAAGTTGCTGATAAGTTAAATGTAATCTCCAACCTCCTTGAGAAGTGTGATACTCTTATCATCGGCGGCGGTATGGCTTACACTTTCTTAAAGGCACAGGGCAAGGAGATCGGTAAGTCCTTAGTTGACGATACAAAGATCGATTACTGCAAAGAGATGATGGATAAGGCAGCAAAGCTTGGCAAGAAGCTTCTTCTTCCGGTTGATACGACGGTTGTTTCTGAGTTCCCGAACCCGATCGATGCTCCGGTCGAGGTTGAGTATGTTTCCGTAGATGCGATCCCGGCTGACAAAGAGGGCGTTGATATCGGACCGGAGACTTGCAAGATCTACGCGGACGCAGTGAAGAACGCGAAGACCGTTGTATGGAACGGACCGATGGGCGTATTCGAGAACCCGACACTTGCTGCTGGTACGATTGCAGTGGCAAAGGCACTTGCTGAGACAGATGCGACAACGATCATCGGCGGCGGTGACTCCGCAGCAGCTGTCAACCAGCTCGGCTTCGGCGACAAGATGAGCCACATCTCCACAGGCGGCGGCGCATCCTTAGAGTTCCTGGAAGGAAAAGAACTCCCGGGCGTTGCAGCAGCTGACGATAAGTAAATGAATGAATGAAACCAGTACACCGTGCGCCGGAACAGGCGTGGAAGGGCGCTGCAAGCTCGCTTGCATAAGCCCTTTCAGGTCTTTTCAGGCACGGTGGGGAGCAAATGTATGCATTTACTTCCCTGGCTGTAAATATTATAGTGTCCGAGATTCCAGATCCGGGACGGCGATCCCGTCCCGGATTTTGTGATATAAAATTGGTATATATGGGGGTAAATAACCATGGCAAGAAAGAAAATCATCGCAGGCAACTGGAAAATGAATATGACACCTTCAGAGGCAGTTGCCCTGGTTAACGAGTTAAGACCACTCGTTAAGACGGAGGAAGCGGACGTTGTATTCTGCGTACCGGCTATCGACATTATTCCTGTCGTAAAGGCATGCGAGGGAACGAACATCGAGGTTGGCGCGGAGAATATGTATTTCGAGGAGAAAGGCGCATACACAGGCGAGATCTCCCCGAATATGCTGACAGATGCCGGCGTGAAATACGTCATTATCGGACATTCCGAGAGAAGAGAGTACTTTGCAGAGACAGATGAGACCGTCAACAAGAAAGTCTTAAAGGCATTCGAGCATGGTCTGACCCCGATCATCTGCTGCGGTGAGACCCTGACCCAGAGAGAGCAGGGGATCACACTCGACTGGATCCGCAAACAGGTCAAGATCGCATTCCAGAACGTGACAGTAGACCAGGCAAAGACTGCTGTGATCGCTTATGAGCCGATCTGGGCGATCGGAACCGGAAAGACAGCAACGACAGAACAGGCCGAGGAAGTCTGCGGCGCGATCCGTGCGTGCATCGGTGAGATCTACGATGAAGCAACGAAGGAAGCAATCCGCATCCAGTACGGCGGATCTGTAAACGCCGGAAATGCTGCAGAGCTCTTCGCACAGCCGGATATCGACGGCGGACTTGTAGGCGGCGCATCCTTAAAGGCTGATTTCGGAGAGATCGTCAACTACAAATAGTACATGTACATCCTGGCGCTGTGTCATAGAAAATGGGCTGTGACACAGCGCTTTTTTCATAGAAGATTTCAATGGAACTTCCTATGAAAAAAGGCACATTCGCGAGAAGATGAAGATCGTCGCAAGCGACCGCGCGCCCGGTGCGAGAATGTGCCAGGACACATTCTTTTTACATAAGAGAAAATAGTGACAATCTGTCATTTTTTGCCTCCACCCTATTGACTGGAAGGATTTTGGATGTTACGATTATTAGATACGCAAAACGTTAAAATTGCGCAAAAGACAGCAATCTCTTGCGTGAATCCAGGATATAAAGAGGAAATACATATATGAAGAAAATTGGAATCGTAACAGACAGTCACAGCAGCATCAGCCAGGAAGAGGCAAAGAAACTCGGGATCTTTGTCCTGCCGATGCCGTTCTATATCGACGGGGAGTGCTATTATGAGAGTGTGACGCTTTCCAGGGAACTGTTTTTTGAAAAGCTGACATCCGGAGCCGATATTTCGACTTCCCAGCCATCTCCGACCGCTGTGATGGAAATCTGGGACAAAGCACTCGAAGAATATGAAAAGATCCTGTATATGCCGATCAGCAGCGGACTCAGCAGTTCCTACAATACGGCGATGATGCTGGCGCAGGAGGAAAAATATGAAGGACGCGTCCTCGTTGTGGACGACGGACAGGTTGCGGCGCCGCTTCACCAGATGATCCTGGACACACTGGATATGATCGAAAAAGGATATGAAGCGGAACAGATCCGCGAACTCCTGGAAAAGGCGGGAGACCGGATGATGATCTATATCGCCCTTCAGACGCTGGAATTCCTGAAAAAAGGCGGTAGAGTAACTCCGGCTGCAGCTGCGCTCGGATCTGTATTTAATATCAAACCGATCTTAAAGCTTCAGACCGGAAAACTGGATTCCTTTAAGAAGTGCCACGGAATGCAGAAGGCCAAAAAGACAGCCATCGAGGCGATGCAGACAGAGATCCGCGAGAATTTCCAGGATGCCTTAAACGATGGCGCTCTGCATCTCTTAGCGTCTTCCAGCGGAACGGATGAGGAGAATGCAGCGTGGGTCGAGGAGATCAAAGAGGTATTCCCGGGTGTTCCGATCCTTTATGATAACCTTTCTCTCGGCGTTTCCTGCCATATCGGACCTGGCGGAATGGGAATTGGTTGTGCGGTGGCACCGGATTATAAGAGAGTATAAGTAAGAAATATTGGCTGCGAGTAAAAATACCATTGCTGCAGACAATTTTTAATGGATTTTTGTTCGTAACTGTGAGTATATGGAACCGTTACAAAAGAAGTTTGAAATCAGAGTTTCGGTTGTATGAACGTGCATAATAAGGAGGCAATCATTATGGAATACCGCAGATTTGGAAATACGATCGTAGCAAGGATCGATCAGGGTGAGGATGTTCTGGAGAAGATGAAACGCATCGCGATGCTTGAGGACGTAAAGCTTGCGAGCGTCAGCGCATTAGGCACATTTTCTTCCATGACCGTAGGAATTTATGACCTGGAAAAACGTCAGTTTATGGGGAATGATTTCGAGGGAATGTTTGAGATCGTCTCCTTCACAGGAACCATCAACACCATGGACGGAAAGTATTACAGCCACATCCATGCGGCGGCAGCCGACGCGAAGGGTAATGTGTACGGCGGACATTTAAGCCGAGGCATCATCGGAGCGACCTGTGAGATGGTGATCACGGTGATCGACGGAGTTGTGGATCGCGTAAAAGATGAGGAGACAGGACTCAATATCTTTAACTTTAAGTGCTAAAGTGCAGTAAGGTAACTGTGAAGGTACTGAATCGTTACATATTTTTGTGAATTGTGATAAGAGATAAGAAAAGATCGATAAGGAGCAGGCTATGGAACAGATGATTCCGGGATTTCTGGAAGAAATGTTGAAAAAACAGTATGGAGAGGAAGTTTTCGCGAAGATCCTCGCAGGATATCAGGCGAGACGTCCGGTGACACTCCGGGTCAATCCCTTAAAGGCGGACCGGAACACGGTAGAGCAGGCACTTACCGGTGCAGGGATCGCGTTTAAAGATGTATCATGGTATGAGGATGCGATGATCATCGAGGGCGCAAGGGAGCCGGAGATCCAGGAACTTCCGATTTATCAGGAAGGCGGAATCTATCTCCAGAGCCTTTCCTCCATGCTGCCGCCGCTGTTTCTCGACCCGAAGGCGGGAGAGTCCGTCCTCGATATGGCTGCCGCCCCGGGCGGAAAGACGACCCAGATGGCGGCGATGACGGGAAATCAGGCGCAGATCACGGCCTGTGAGAAGAATAAGGCGCGGTCAGAAAAGTTAAAATACAACCTGGAAAAACAGGGGGCATCGGGAACCTACGTGATGGTGGAGGACGCAAGAAAGCTCGACGATTTCTTTTCCTTCGACCGGATCCTCTTAGATGCGCCCTGCAGCGGAAGCGGAACCGTAGAAGTGAGGGACGGCGCCTGCCGGACAAAGATCTCAAAGGAACTTGTGGAAAGATCCGCGAGAACCCAGGAAGAACTGTTAAAAAAGGCGCTGAAGCTGTTAAAATCCGGCCATGAGATGGTCTACTCAACGTGCTCAATCTTAAAAGAGGAGAATGAAGGTCTCTTAAAGCGCGTGTTAAAGAGTTCAGGCGGAGAACTTGTACCGATCGGGGAAGAGTGGACGAAGGAACTTCCATTACTTCCGAATGCGATGCCGGGGACGCTCCTCGTGGGACCGGATGACCTCTTTGAGGGATTCTTTGTGGCGAAGATCAGAAAAAAATAGAAGCTCCGCGAGGAGTTTCTATTTTTTTGCAAAAAAACGCTTTAAGCTTTTATGCCGCCCTGCGGTTCTCAACCTCGATCCGTTTCAGCTCAGGCAAGACCGTGATCAGCATCGTGAGAATGCAGGCGGTTCCGCCGATGACATTGGAGACCGGCTCGGCGAGGAATACGCCGTCGGTTCCCATATGCATGGCGTAGGGGAGAAAGTAGGTCAGCGGTACAACGATGAATACCTTGCGGAGCAGGGAGAAGAAGATCGCAAAGACCTTCTTGTTCAGGGATTTAAATACCGCCTGACCGATGTACTGCAGGTCCATAAAGATAAAAGCCGCAAAATACATGTTTAGCGCCGGAACTGCATCCTGGATCAGCGTCGCGTCCGAGCTGAAAATACGGATCAGCGTTTCCGGGATGAGGATGATCATGCTCCACATGACGGCCGTGTAACCGAAAACGAGGAGACTCATGATCAGAATGGATTTCCGCACACGTCCCGGTCTGCGGGCACCGTAGTTGTAGCTCAGGATCGGGGAAGTTCCCTCTACCATGGCGTGGATCGGTGTCTCAACAAGCTGGCGCACACTGGAGATGATGGTCATGACGGAGATATAGATATCGCCGCCGGTGACGGAAAGGATATTGTTGCAGCAGATCGTCACCAGACTGTTGGTAAGCTGCATGATAAAACCGGCAGTTCCCAGACTGATAATATTTTTTGCCCGGTCCCGGCAGTTACGGATCTCTTTCCGGGATAAAAGACAGACTTTTAATTCTGTCTTTTTCCGCAGAAAATACAGAACAAATGCTGTAGAAAGAGTTTGCGACAACACAGTGGCGATCGCCGCACCGCGGATGCCGAGTGCGAATACAAAAATAAAAACCGGATCCAGGATCAGGTTGGCAATTGCACCGATCGCAACAGATAACATACCGGTAGTGGCGTATCCCTGAGCGTTGATAAAAGGATTCATACCGGTGGACACCATGGAAGGAAAGGTTCCGAGCAGGTAAATCATCAGATAAGGATACGCATAGATCAGACCACTTTCAGAACTTCCGAACAGGATCAGGATCGGTTTTGCAAATATCATACCGATCGTCATCAGAAGCAGGGCACAGACACAGATCAGAAAGAATGACGTATTCATGATCATTGAAGCTTCTTTTGTATCTTTTCTTCCGCGCGCAATCGAAAAAAGTGGTGCACCGCCGGAACCGAAGAGGTTACTGAAAGCAAGAATAATGGTAATGATCGGAAAACACAGCCCGACAGCCCCAAGTGCTGTGGTCCCCACATCCGGGATCCTTGCAATATAGATCCGGTCTACAATGTTATAGAGAAGACTCAAAACCTCCGCCACAAGCATCGGAATGGAAGCCCGCAGAATGTTATCGGTGATTTTTCCATGTTCAAAGTCTATTTGTTTCATGATAAAACTCCTTAAATATAAGTAAAGTACAGGTAAAATTTTACTGCTGTTTTAAGTGTAGCACGGATTTTTCTGTATGAAAATAAGAAAAAATATGTTATGATTAAAAAAATATGTCCTGGTACATTTTTGATCATAACGAGAATAAAAACTTGTATTAACCAGGATAATATGATAAAATGATAAGCTGCGATAAGGATGAGAGATATGAAGAATATAGTGTTAATTGGAATGCCCGGAGTTGGAAAAAGTACAATTGGTGTAATACTTGCAAAAGAGTTAGGTTATCAGTTTGTAGATGCAGACCTTCTGATTCAGAAGCAGGAAAAGAGATTATTAAAAGAAATTATCAGTGAAGAGGGTATCGAAGGCTTTATTGCAATTGAAAATCAAGTAAACGCTTCTATTGAAGCGAATCGCACAGTAATTGCCACAGGAGGCAGCGTGGTGTACGGAAGAGAAGCTATGGAGCATCTTGGAGAGATTGCCACGGTCATTTATCTGAAATTGTCCTACAAAGCTCTGAGAAAACGGCTGGGCAACCTGAAAAACCGTGGAGTGGTTTTACGGGACGGACAGACATTAAAAGATTTATATGAAGAACGTGTGGTATTGTATGAAAAATATGCAGATATCACAATTGATGAGGAAAACAAAAATTTAGAGGAGACTTTACAGAGTATTGTAGACAGTCTGAAACTAAACAGTGAAGATACTGAATAGTCACGGTATTCTGTAAAATTATTTGAAAAATTCAGTGGACAATATGAACAAAAAGATAAGAAACCTTTAAAATTTATTTACAAAGGCATTGATTTGTTATAACATAAAAATCAATGAGAGGGATTATCGGGACTTGTATTGGCTGAATATAAACATAGAGGTGAACTATGGATCAGTATATTATTAAGGGTGGAAACCCGTTAGTTGGTGAAGTAGAGATTGGTGGAGCGAAGAATGCAGCACTTGCGATTCTTGCAGCCGCTATTATGACAGATGATACCGTCCGGCTGGAAAACCTTCCGGATGTCAATGATATAAATGTACTTTTAGAGGCCATCGGAGGAATCGGAGCAAAAGTGGAGCGGGTAGACCGTCACACTGCAATGATCAACGGTTCCACTATCGGTGATATCAGTGTGGATTACGAATATATCAAGAAAATCCGCGCATCCTATTATCTGCTGGGTGCGCTTCTCGGAAAATATAAAAAAGCAGAAGTACCTCTGCCGGGTGGCTGCAACATCGGAAGCCGCCCGATTGACCTGCATCTGAAAGGCTTCCGTGCACTGGGTGCAACCGTCGATATCAAATACGGTGCCATCGTGGCATCTGCACCGGACGGACTTCATGGAACTCATATTTTCATGGATACGGTATCGGTAGGTGCAACCATTAATATTATGATGGCAGCTTCCATGGCAAAAGGAAATACAATTATTGAAAATGCGGCAAAAGAGCCCCACGTTGTAGATACGGCAAACTTCCTGAACAGCATGGGTGCCAATATCAAAGGTGCCGGTACGGATGTGATCCGTATCCGCGGTGTGGAGATGCTGCACAGTACAAATTATTCGATTGTGCCGGATATGATCGAGGCAGGAACCTACATGTTCGCTGCAGCGGCAACACGTGGCGATATTCTGATCAAAAATATAATCCCGAAACATCTGGAAGCGATTACAGCCAAATTAGAAGAAATCGGATGTGAAGTGGAAGAATTTGATGATGCAGTACGTGTGATCTCTGCAAAGAAACTGCGCAGAACGCATGTGAAAACCTTACCGTATCCGGGATATCCTACGGATATGCAGCCACAGATCGCAGTAACACTGGCTCTGGCAACAGGAACCAGTATTGTTACGGAAAGCATTTTTGAGAATCGTTTCAAATATGCGGACGAACTGACCCGTATGGGTGCCTGTGTAAAAGTGGAAGGTAATACAGCAATCATTGACGGTGTGGACAAACTGACAGGCGCAAGAGTCAGTGCACCGGATCTTCGTGCAGGCGCGGCACTGGTAATTGCCGGACTGGCTGCAGAGGGTATTACAATTGTGGATGATATTGTATATATCCAGCGTGGATATGAGAATTTTGAAGGAAAACTGAAGAGTCTGGGCGCAGAGATTGAGCGTGTGACCAGTGAAAAAGAAATTCAGAAGTTTAAACTGAGAATCGGGTGACAGAAGAACCAAAAGGGGGACTGACTCCCGTATACATAAGAGGGGTGTTGTCGGAGGGCGGCATCCCTTTGTTTGTTCATACATTTTATGATACCAGGGTCAAAAGGTCAGAAAGCCGATGCAAGCTTGCTTGCAAGAGGTTTTTTGACCTCTTGACCCGCCAAAAACATGAGTAAGTAGCCATTTTTCAAAGAAAAATGAGCGGATTACGAATGTTTTTGAGGATTGCGAGAGTGCAAAGCACGTAGCAATCTGGTATCAAAGGGGTCAAAAATACCTTTTGACCCCAACATCATCATTTCATCGATAGCTGCCTCGATCGGAGGACAGTTATATTTTGACAAGAAACAGGCAGTATGGTACACTTAGAACAATTATGGGTAACTGTTCAGTACTTTAACAGTTACGGGTATAAACAACTGAAAACAGATAACTGTGAAAGTATCAGACAGTTATAAATTTGATAGAAAAAGCAGAGGTGAGTACAGTGGATAAGACAGAATACCATTTGAAATTGGAGGAAATCAACAGACTTGTGGATGCACAGGATTATGAGGGGGCTCTTACGGTAGCGGATTCTATCGACTGGCGTAGAGTGAAGAGTGTGCGGACCTTGTGTATGGTAGCAGATATCTACGAAGTGAATGGTGAGCTGGAAAAGAGTATGCAGATGCTGCAGCTGGCGCATAAACGTTCATCGATCGGCAAGATGATTCTGTACCGTCAGGTGGAACTGGCTTTGAAGATGGGGTTATATGATGATGCTGTAAAATATTATAATGAATATCTGGAGACCGCTTCCAACGATACTTCCAAATATATTCTGAAATATAAGATTTACAAAGCACAGAAAGCACCTCTGGAAAATCAGATTGCGGTTCTGGAGGAATATAAAGAGCGGGAATACACAGAACGCTGGGTATATGAACTGGCAAAACTGTATAAAAAAGCAGGACAGGAAAAGAAATGTGTGGAAACCTGTGATGATCTGGTTCTGTGGTTTGGTGAAGGCAAATATGTAACCAAAGCGATGGAACTTAAGATGACATACACGCCACTGTCACCGTCTCAGAAAGAAAAATACGAGAAAGCGAAGGCGGAAGGAAAGGTTGCAAAAGCAACAGCAGGACCGAAACTGACAGAAGAAGTGAAAAATACAATTCTGCCGGGTGTGTCGGCAGCTGCAATGGCGGGTCTTCAGAAAGTGGAAGAAGAAAAAGAGCAGGCCCAGGAAGAAGCGGCAGCGACAGCAGAGATTCCGCAGGAACCTGCAGGAACAACTGCGGAAGAAACTCCGGCGACGGAGGAAGAGCCGGTGAAACCGGCAACAGAGATTCCGCATATCGATACCGAAAAACTTCAGGAACGTCTTTCAAGAAGTTTTCAGGAGATTCTTTCCGGTTTTAACCGTACCAAGGCAGTAGATGCTTTTGAGGCGCTGGGAAGAGCAGCAGGAGCAGAAGTTCCGCAGGAACCTGAAGCACAAGAAGAAAATATGGAAGACTATCACGTACAGGATCTGGAGCCGGAAGCTGTAAATGAAGGCATCATCTCTGCGGACAGCGGAGTTGCCGGAGTGAGCAGAACCGAGATGGACGAACTGGAAATGATGGAAAAACCGAAGGTGGAAAAACCGGAGGATAAAGAAATCATCAGTGTTCAGGAAGTGGATCTGGATGCATTATTTGCAGAGACTTCGTCGTCCCTGGCGAAAGAAGCAGGCGAGGATGCCGCAGAAAAAGCTGAGGAAGAACCGGCTGTGGAGAAAGTAACAGCAGAAGAAATCATCGGTGAACCGGAAGAAGTAGTTGCAGAAGAAACAGTAGATACAGCCGGTGATGTACTGGAAGAAAGGGTTGAGGGAGCGGTTGAGACAGTAACGGAAGAAGAGCCGGCAGAAACCCTGACAGATGCGGCGGATGAAGCGATGGCAGCTTTTGAAGCAAGTCTTTCCGGACTTTCTCTGGATTTTGCAGAAGAAACATCGTCTGATGCACCAGAAACTGAAACTTCGGCGGAATCGACAGAAGAGCCGGAAACAGAAGAAGATATTACCGGATCAGAAGCAGCACCGGTGATTGAGATGGAATATCCGGAAGAAACGGAGGAAACAGAACCGGAAATCGAAGATCTGGATGCGACAAGAGTGATTCCGGATGTGACAAAGCAGGATGCATGGCATGCGACACCGGGAGATACACAGGAATTTAATCTGGAAGAAGAACTCAAAGCTGCTCTGAGCGGTATGGATGGGCTCCGGGAACAGGAAGAAGCAGAACGGTCTGCAAGCCTGGATCCGGAACCGGAGACAGCATCTGAGGAAGAAATTGCTTTTGAAGAAAAGACAGAACCGATGACAGAAGAGAATACCACAGAGGAATCTGTTGTGGAAGAAGGTTCTGAAACAGAGGCAGAGGAACCGGAAGGTGATCATATCGATAAGATGCTGGAAGAAGCAGAGATACAGCCAGATATCAGCGAGATGACTTTGGAACGGGAGACACCCGAAGAAAAACGCCAGAGGATCCTGAACAATACCAGACCGGAACGTCTGACGGCAGAACAGAAACAGCTGTTTTCATACTTTGCTAAAGTGCCGGGCATGGATGATCAGATTCTGGATGCGATTCACGGGGCATATGAATATGCCAGTGAGAAAACATCTCATCGTGGAAATATCGCAATCATGGGAAGTCACGGAACAGGAAAAACCAGACTGAGTGAAGGGCTTGTAAAAGCAATCTGCAAAGAACTGGGACTGAAAGCTGTCAAGTATGCAAATCTGGATGCATCGGATATTAACAGAAAAGATCCGGCAACAATTATCAGCAAGATGGCAGGAGGCTTTCTTCTGATCGAGAGAGCAAGTTTTATGACGCCGGAGACGATCGAAAAACTTTCTCAGGCGATGGATTTCCGTACAGACAGTATGATTCTTCTGATTGAAGATGATAAAGCAAATATGCGTAAGATGCTGGCGGATTATCCGGAATTTGCAGAAAAATTCGAAACCGTTATTTCAATTCCGGTCTTTACCAATGACGAGCTGGTAACATTTGCAAGAACGTATGCGAGAGAAAATGGTTTCCGCATGGATGAGATGGGTGTGCTTGCTCTGTACACCATGATCGGAGATAACCAGAAAGAGGATGAACCGATTACTATCGGAAAAGTAAAAGAGATGGTAGACGGTGCGATCCGTAAGGCAAGTGGCGTAAAGCTGGGAAGAAAACTTTCCAAACGTCATACAGATGCAGACGGTCGAATTCTTCTTTATGAAAAGGATTTTGATTTATAAAAGAGCATGACAACATGGGGCATGGCGACAGAAAGCTATGCCCTTTTTACACGTTTTGGAAAACAACAGGAAAGGAAGAACTATGAGTAAGAGAGAGCCTTATCTTGGCAATCCCCAGGCAACCATTGCTGTGTTGAACAAATACGGCTTTACATTTCAGAAAAAGTTTGGACAGAACTTTCTGATCGATCCTCATGTGCTGGATAAAATTATCCGTGCGGCGGAGATCACAGAGGATGATTTTGTTCTGGAGATCGGACCGGGAATCGGAACGATGACACAGTATCTGGCATATGCAGCCAGAGAGGTATATGCGGTGGAGATTGATAAAAGTCTGATCCCGATCCTGGAGGATACGCTGAGCGATTATGACAATGTAACGGTGATCAATGAAGATATCCTGAAAGTGGATATTGCAAAGCTGGCAGAAGAGAAAAATGGAGGCCGCCCGATCAAAGTGGTTGCAAATCTTCCATATTATATCACGACACCGATCTACTATCCGTCGGGAAATCCCCACATCGGTCACTGCTACACCACTGTAGCCTGCGATTCTATCGCCCGGTTCAGACGAATGCAGGGCTATGATGTCATTTTCCTCACCGGAACAGATGAACACGGTCTGAAAATTGAACAGAAAGCGGCGGCAAAGGGTATCACGCCGAAAGAATATGTAGATGAGGTCGTTAAGACCTTCAAAGCACTGTGGGAAAAAATGCACGTCAGCTATGACCGCTATATCCGCACCACAGACGACTATCATGTAGAAACCGTACAGAAGATCTTCAAGCGCCTGTACGACCTGGGATACATCTATAAGGGCGAATATAAGGGCAAGTACTGCACACCGTGCGAAAGCTTCTGGACGGAGTCCCAGCTGGACGAAAACGGCTGCTGTCCGGAATGCCACCGGGAGGTCACCGAGGCAAAGGAAGAGGCTTACTTCATGAAGATGGCACCCTTTGCAGAGCGCATCGAAAAGCTGCTGCTGGAGACCGACTATCTCCAGCCCAAGACCCGTGCGGTAGAACTGGTCAACAACTTCATCAAGCCCGGCCTGGAAGACCTGTGCGTTTCCCGTACCTCGTTCACCTGGGGCATCCCGGTCACCTTCGACACCAAGCACGTGGTCTACGTGTGGGTAGATGCGCTGTCCAACTATATCAGCGCTCTGGGATATGAGAACAGCGCATACCACGACTTCGACGAATACTGGCCGGCAGATGTCCACATGGTTGCCAAGGACATCATGCGTTTCCACGCCATTATCTGGCCGGCAATGCTGATGGCGCTGGATCTGCCGCTGCCGAAGCATCTGGCAGTTCACGGCTGGATCACCTTCAACGGACAGAAGATGTCCAAGTCCCTGGGCAACGTGGTTGACCCGTTCCTGCTGGCAGACCGCTACGGCGCAGATGCCATCCGGTATCACATCCTCCGGGAAATGGCACTGGGCGCAGACAGCTCTTTCTCCAACGAGATCATGATTAACCGCATCAACTCCGACCTGGCGAATGGTCTGGGCAACCTGGTTTCCCGTACCGTAGCCATGGTGGATAAGTACTTCGGCGGCACACTGCCGGAAGAGCGTCAGCCGGGCGAGTTCGACGACGAGCTGATTGCCGCAGCCACCGGACTGAAAGAAAAGCTGGAGGGACTGCTGGATCAGACCCAGCTGAACCGTATGCTGGCGGAGATCTTCCAGGTAGTTTCCCGTGCCAACAAGTACATCGACGAGACTGCACCGTGGATTCTGGCGAAGGACGAGGCAAACCGCACCCGTCTGGCAACCGTCCTGTACAACCTGCTGGAGACCATCCGCATCGTCACCGTTCCGCTGAGCGCATTCATGCCGGAGACCATGCCGAAGATCTGGGAGCAGATCGGCGCATCCGAGGCAGATGTGGCATACAGCACCGCAGACCAGTTCGGCACACTGCCGGCAAATGTGACGGTACACAAGGGCAATATCATTTTTCCGAGAATCGACGTGGAAAAGGAAATCGACGAGCTGAACCGGCTGATCCTGGCGGCACAGCCCAAGGAAGAACCGAAAGAACCGGAATTCACGCCCCAGCCGCTGGCAGACGAGATCGGCATCGAAAAATTCGGCGAAGTCGATCTGCGTGTGGCAAAGGTACTGGAATGCGAAAAGGTGAAGAAGTCCAAGAAACTGTTAAAGCTCCAGCTGGATGACGGCATGGGCGGCAGACAGGTGGTTTCGGGCATCGCACCGTGGTATAAGCCGGAAGACCTCATCGGCAAGAAGATCATGCTGGTAGCAAATCTGAAACCGGCAAAGCTGTGCGGCGTAGAGAGCTGCGGCATGATCTGTGCGGCAGATATGCCCAACGGCGACGTCAAGGTCATCTTCCCGGATGACAGCCTGCCGGTCGGCGCAAAGATCCGCTGAACGAACAGAACACGAATAGAAAAAATAAGCCGTACCCCGGAGTGGAACAAGTTCCGGGGTACGGCTTTTTCTGTTGGGCTGTGACATCGTCTGCCGCAGTTCCTGCAGGAGTCGACGCCCACATCTACCCGATATCATAGCATGGTGTTCGGGCAGATGTGGGCATCTGCCCCTACTGATGCGCAACAGATGTTGCAGCGAATGTGCCTCCTCTGAAAGAGGTGACTCCCCACGGGGTGGGGAGATGCCCGCAGGGCAGAGGGAACCGCTCAGTA
>ERZ773259.1628-NODE-1628-length-17712-cov-4.800532_pt1 | contig 17712 bp, 20 predicted proteins | sample MGYA00511961_ERZ773259 | MGnify/ENA primary metagenome ERZ773259 (study PRJEB29015, sample SAMEA2737775) | human gut metagenome | biome: human gut; feature: human-associated habitat; material: faeces | place: China | collected 2012 ...
CCGCAGCCGGAGCGCACGGAACAGCAGGATGCCGCCTGCGGCATGCTTCCGGCCTGCGCGCCGCTGGCAAATCCCTTTGTCCCGTTCCAGAGGGATGATCCGCCCGTCTATGCAGCGGCGGTCGGGGCCGTGCGCGGTACCCTGTTTCCGGGGCTGGACCTTCCGCTGCGCGGACAGGAGAACAGTGGCGAGCTAAGCGGTACGCTGCAGCGCGACCTGCAGGCGCTGGGCTTCGCCGTGGTGGAGCTTGGCGAATACCTCGACACGCATCCCGGCGATGCCAGAGCGGCGGAGCTGTTCCGCTCCTATGCAGGGCTTTATGCGCAGGCGGCAGCCGCCTGGGAGGCCGAGAACGGCCCCATCGTCCAGCGCAGCGCCGTGGGCGAGTCCGGTTATGACTGGCTGCGCGGCCCGTGGCCGTGGCAGTACGCTGCAAACGACGGGGAGGGCTGACGATGTTTGTCTATGAAAAGAAGCTGCAGTATCCGGTGCGGATCAAAAACACGAACCCGAAGCTCGCGAGCATCATCATCTCGCAGTACGGCGGCCCGAACGGCGAGCTTGGCGCGGCGCTTCGGTATCTGTCCCAGCGCTATTCCATGCCGTTTGACGAGCAGCGCGGCCTGCTGACGGATATCGGTAGAGAAGCCTCTGAAATGTTCCATTCAGAGGCTACGGCTTTTTTTGATGCTTTTGCAACCGTATAGCTCCACTTCATAGGAAGCAAATTCAGATATACATCTATGTTGTCCTTATCTTGAACTACCATCTTGTCTAAAATGTGCTTATAGAACTCATCTTCGTACTCCACGCCGCTGACAATCTCTTTGATTGCGTCCTCAATCTCCTTTAGGAGTTGCTGTTGCTGCTCTATCATTTCCCGTTGTTTATCCACGCTTTCAATGATAGATTGAAGCTCCTCGATTTCCGCATCGCAGCTTGCACGGGTGGCGGTAAATTCATCCTTGTTGATTAGATTGGACATATACAGGTCAATCAGATTAGCCCGTTTGCCCTCAATCTTCTTAATCTGCTCTTGCAGCTTTAGGACATCCGTACCCGCCGTATCCATAGCAATGATAGATTGAATAACGGCAGTTAGGTTATTTATGATTTTGTTTCTGTTGTATTTAAGGCTCTTGGTTACGAGATACATAATGTGGGTCGCATCCTCATTGCGGATAGACAAGCCCGTACAGCCGACTTGATTTCCTGCCTTGTCGATATGGGGGCTTCCGTGCTTTGCGGCTTCGTTGCAGCGCCACGCCTTATATCGGCTGCCGTCTTTTCTGGTTTTATACCTTGCCACATAGCTTGAGCCGCAGCAGCCGCATTTGATTTTGCCAGAGAACGGATAGCGGTTAGAGTGCTTTGCCTTGCCCTCCTGCGAAAGTGACTTTGCATCTAAAATGCGGTTTGCTTCATCGAATAACTCACGGGAGATAATCGGCTCGTGATGGTCTTTAATGATAACAAATTCCTCTTGCCCACGGTTGTACTTCTTTTCGTGAGATAGGAAGTCGGGCGTATAGGTCTTTTTCTGCACCAAGTCGCCGCAGTATTTCTCATTGCGTATCACTCGCAGAATAACCGTGTTGCTCCATTCCTTGACCCGCATAGGGCTGATACCTTCCTCACGAAGCTCACGGGCGATGACGTGCGTTCCTTTGCCCTCATTGACAAACTTATGGAAGATAAGGCGTACAACCTTTGCGCCTTCCTCGTTGATAGTCATTTTGCCGCCCTCGACATCGTAGCCCAACATACTTCTGCCAAACACAACGCCTTGTTCCATCTGGCGTTTTTGACCCCACTTCACACGCTCGGAAGTCTTGCGGCTTTCTTCCTGTGCAATAGAGGACATAATCGCCAGACGAAGCTCTGCATCGCCGTCTAATGTGTTGATATTGTCATTCATAAATATAACACCGACGCCGTGCTTTTTCAATTCACGGGTGTAATAGATACTATCAAGGGTGTTTCTCGCAAAACGGGAAATCTCCTTGGTGATAATCAAATCAAAGTCGCCGTTCTTGGCGCACGCAATCATACGGTTAAACTCTTTGCGCTTCTTTGTGTTCGTGCCAGAAATGCCCTCATCGGCAAAAATCTCATATAGCTCCCAATTGGGGTTACGCTCAATATACTGCCTGAAATACCGCTGCTGGCTTTCAAACGAATTGGCTTGGTCTTCATTGTCCGTTGAAACACGGCAGTATGCGGCTACCTTTCTTTTTGTTTCAACCATCTTCAGCTCTTGGTTTAGGCGTTCATATCTATTTATCATAGCGAAGCTCCTTTCTCAGTAAACTTTGTTACTGTATTTAATTATAGAAAAAAGAGTGTGCGGTGTCGAATGTGCAAATTTGTTTTTTCACTCGGCTATGTAAAAACGCCAAGCGTTATGCTCGGCGTCTGCTTTTTTGCTCCCTACTATATTGCTTTTCAAGCTCGACCAAACAGCGTTCCCGCTGAGAATGTGTCAGCAGCTTTCTTTTCTCCAAAGAAAGGAGTATCGACTTATGGATATTCATAAGGAACGCAGCGTGTTCCTGCTCGTTTAATTCTGGAACAGGGTCGCCAACATAAACAAATTCTCTATGCAACAGCCGCAACACCTCCCTCGTTTCTAATGTATATGAGCTACCGCTTGTACCGTATAACGAGAGAGCTAATCCTTTTTTGCAAGCCCGATGCTGATGGCAAGGGCTTTGTCTGCGCAATGAATAAAACGCCTGTCAAGAGTTCCTAAGTACTCTCGCAGGCGTTGCTTGTCTATGGTGCGGATTTGTTCAAACAATATAATTGAGTTCTTATCCAGACCGTCGAAGTCTTTAATTAAGGTGTGCGTAGGTATTTTTGCTTTTGTGTGTACCCGACTTGTGATAGGGGCGATAATGACCGTAGGGCTATGCTTGTTGCCTATATCGTTGGAAATGATAAGTACGGGTCTTGTGCCGCCCTGTTCAGAGCCGATAACGGGGTTTAGCTCTGCATAATAAATGTCGCCACGCTTGATAGTCAATTCCATTATGTTTGACCTCCCAATATGATTTAGGCAGAGGTTTTCTGCCTATGTAGGCAGCCAAACACAAGGAAGTATTTAAGGTCGGGAGAGCATAAACAATATCTCTGTTCTTTTGACCGCCTTGCGTCTGGCTGCTATGAGAAAGCATTTCAATTTGTCCTCGACACCCCGAAATGCTATTGGGAAGTCGCCAAACGGTCAGCAGCGAACTGACGCCACGGGAGTTTCACCCCAACTGTCGTTCTGACAGAGCCGCCCTCATTGCCTGCGACGGTTTTATCACGCTCGGACTGTGACTGGACGGGAGTATCATTGTCCTCTTTGTGGGTTATGGCGAAATCGGGAGCTGCCCGATATTTTGAGTAGGTAGTTATCGCTCTCTGCTTTACAGCAGGTTATGGCGTACCTCTCGACACGCTTATGCTCATCACAATCACAAAGAGAAGGTATTTGGCGAATGGGTATTCGGTTTTCAAAGAGCAATCCCGTTTTCGCCACACAAAGGAAAACAGGGCGAGAGGTTTTGTCCTCTCACCCTGTAGCCCGTGGGAACGCTCAATTTTCCCCTCTACTCAAAAATTTTTTGGATTTTTTCTTTGAGCCTATCCAATCGCCTGTAAACGGCTTTCTCCGTGATACGCAGATACGATGCAATTTCACGGGTAGAATATCCCTGTACCTTCATAAAAGCGATACGCAGAGTAAGCCTGTCCACCTTAATCAGCACTTGATAGAGCTGCTGATTTTCGATGTTATCCAGAAAGTCCTCAACCGTTTTTATTTCGGGCTGTGTCATATCCGTTGCGACTTCTTCAAGGTATGTACCTGTTTCTTGCATACGCTGATAGTAACGCCTGTCGGAATTAAAAATCGCCCAATCGTGAACACGGAGCGTTTCTATGTCGCTTTCGCTGACCCCTAAACTCCGTAGCTGTTTTTCCTCGGCTTCTTTCCAGAGCCGCCATTTCTTTTCTTCTCTGGCTTTGTTGTACGCCATACTGTTTCCTCCAATCTGAATTTTTTGAAAACTCAGATTGGCAGGCGGACTGCGGCAGCCAACGCCAGATACGGGCTTGTCCTGTATCAAAGAGAAGCAAGACAAACAAAAAGCCGCAAAGGTATAAAGACCTCTGCGGCAATAAGCATAACTATACCTACGGCATAGAAATGAAATCTCTATTTGAAAACCATAAAAGTGCCACGAACAGGCGAGGATTTTTTTAACAGACTATCCTCGTTCCTGCGTGACACTCTATATGTATCCGCTGCTTCTGATGAGCAGCGTTGCGGTCATATTAGACCAACACATAAAAAATCCCTCCAAACCTTAAACGGGCTTGGAGGGCTGCACTAATTTTGTTTGGGCGTGACAGAGCAGCCCACCAAAGCACCGTTTTTTTTATTTGGTGGGCTGTGCTGCCAAATTTATTGATGAAAAAAGAGCCGACGAGCTGTGAGGTATCTCACAGGTTCATCGGCTCTGCGTCTTAGCGTCTGGCACTTCTGCTTTTGTGATATTCAGTTGCTTTGCATTTATCAAGGTCTGCTTATGGCACTTGGGACAGAACAGGGGAAAATTCTTTAGCTCTGTATCCTCCCGTATCTGTACTCTTGTTTTGTTGCCGCAGACGGGGCATAGTATAAATTTTTCTTTTTGTATTAGGCATATTTCCTCCGAGTCACAAACGCAAGATTGCCTTAGCTATTGTTGCCAAGGAAAGCTGCAAGTCCCTTTTGCACTTCTGCTGGGTCTTTGACACTATATGTGAAAGAAATCGTTGCGCTTGTTTCAATCCAAATCTTAGAATAATCGGAAGTGAAACTGATTATGGAGTCCATAGAATTGTCTGCTCGGTAAAATGTAATCTTGTTATTTTCCTCGCTGTCAATCCAAGAGCCTCTCTTAACTTCTTTCGTGTTGATCTCAATACCTTCAACAAAGGTCAACAGTTCATTGAAATATGCGCTGTCTGTAATGGTTTTGTTCCCGTCGGCAGTTTTAATTTCGGCGTGCGTTGCAGACGGAGTTGCAATTGCGTTGATTTCAGTAATAGTTTGCTTTGCCGTCGCATACTGCGGACGGTTAGGAATAAGGCATATTGCAATGACCACAATTAAAATTACCGCCCCTAAACCTGCAAATCCAATTATTTTTTTCGTGTTTGATTTCATAACATTCTTTATCCTTTCTTTGGGATTTCCCTCGGCAAACGCCATCGGTATGCCAAGTGTGCTTTTTTCAATAGAAAGCTCTAAAAGCGACCGGCTGTATTCTTTGCGAATATCCTCCTTTGAATTTCTGATTACGCTTTCATCGCAGGACATTTCCATATCGGTAACGAACAGCTTGAACGCAAGCCACACAAGAGGGTTAAACCAATGCAGGATAAGAACAACATATCCTAATATCTTCGCAAGGTTATCACGCCGAGCGAGATGCGTCTGTTCGTGGGTAATTACATATTCCTGTGCGTCAGTCAAATTGCTCGGCAAGTATATTTTTGGATTTCGCAATCCAAGCGCAAAGGGCGTGCTGATTACTTGTGAAATATAAATATTATCCCGAAGAAGGACGGCACTCTGTAATTTCTTTTTGAGTTTGGAATATGAGCGTATGCTATACAGACAAAACGCAAAAACGCCGATGAACCATATAATCTTCCCCCAAAAGGTAAATATCTGATATACATTTGCGTTAGAGCCGAAAACCTCAGTTGCTACAACAGGGTTGATTACGCTGTCTATTGCTTTTATACCCGTTTCCACATAAGGGGTTTCAATATAAAGCATATCCGTAGAAAGCGGCGTGGTGTTGAACGGCAATATGCTCAAAACGCTTTCAAAGGAAACGGGTACAAGCAGACGGAAAAAGGCAACAAACCATAATGCGTAGGAGAAAACCTTTGGAGCTTTTTTCAGCAGCAATCGTGCCAACATAATAATTAAGATAGCAAAGCTGCCCGTAATACTCATATTTACAATATCGAGAAATACTTTGTCGCTCATAGTCATTCCTCTGCATTTTGGTCGATGATTTTCTGTATCTCAGCGATTTCCTGCTTTGAGAGCTTTTTGCGGCGGGTAAACGCCACTAAGAATTGTGGCAGAGAACCGTTGAATGTTTCTTCCACGAAGCCCTCACTTTGCTTCGTAAACCACTCCTGCTTTGAAAGAACAGAAACGACATTGCCCGAATTGTTTTGAAAAATGCCCTTATCACAAAGACGCTTCAGCATCGTATATGTAGTGGATTTCTTCCAAGAGAATTTCTGCTCACAAAGCTGTACCAATCCTCCAGAGGAAATCGGCTCATTTTCCCAGATTAAGTTGGCAAACTCCAGCTCCATATCTCCAAGTCTGTAATTTTTCATTATAATCCTCCTTGCGGGTCTACAAGCATTAGACCCTTGCTTATAGTCTAACACTTGTAGACCCGTTTTGTCAAGAGGAAAACAAAAAGTTCACAAACTCTTTGCTGCCAATACTCAGACAGCATTCAACTACTTTGGATTTATCAAGGTTAGTTTTTCGTTTCGGTTTCCTTGTCTGGCGTTGCCCGATATGCGTGGTTCTCCACATATACCATCATACGGTTATACAGTACCACATAGAAAAGTATAGCAAGCATACTGCCTATTGCACCCAAAAGCGCATAAGAGTCGCTGCCTCGTAATTTCAGCGCAGTCCATATTATAATACCTATCCACGCTACAACGCACAGGACGATAGTTGAAATATGTTCGTGCAGCCATTTCTTCTTAAAAAATACTATCTTTTCTTTCAGCGTAAAGGTGCTGTTGTTCAGCGCCGTAACAAGGTTATCGTCGGCGGCTTTCTTAAAGTCCTCCGCCCAAAGCCGTTCGCCGCTTATAAGTTCGTTAATACTTACGCCGAATTCCTTTGAAAGCAGCGACAGCATTTCAACATCGGGCATATAATTGCCGTTCTCCCAACGGGAAATGGTTTTGTTGGTCACACCAAGCTTTTCTCCGAGCTGCTCCTGCGTCAAACCTTTCTCTTTCCGCAGGGCGGCAATAAATTTTCCAATCTTTATTTGATCCATTTTTGTGTACCTCCGAAGAAAAGTATAGCACGGCTTTCGCAAAAACTCTTCCCCACAAACAGCGAATGTGTTGCCCACAAGCAGCGAAACACATTTTTATTTTAAAATTTCATTTTGATTTTTTCTCAAAGGCATTAGTAATTGCAATGACAGCGGGAAATATTACGCCTGCAACGACCCAAATTATCCAACTCTGTCCCCAATTATTTGATGACAGGCTGTACCCCAAATAAACTGCCGTTGCAATCACCCAATACGCTGTATAGATGGCTCCCGAAAAGGACGGTTTTTCTTTGTTCTCTTTAGAATATTCGCCCTCTTGCAACAGCTTTTCATAGCTTGCCCATATAATGCCCGTCTTGATAAAGCAAATCACGCCTACTCCCGCAATGAGAAATGAAAGTGAAAGCATAATCGTTAGAAACAGGTCGTTATCAGCATCAATTATTGCTCCGATAAAAAGAGGAATTAGGGCAGTAACACACAAACAAGTTCCCACAATATTATGCTTCGTGTGCAAATCCTTGTATTGCGCTTTGCGCTCTTTTACCATTCCACTCACGCCGTACTCGGTTTCAAACTTCTCTTTTTCTAAATAGGCAAATGGGGCGGTTTTGCTGCCGCTTGATATAAACATTACGGCGGCTATTGCTACAAGAATGATAAGAACAATCATTCCGATTCCATTCGCAATATTTTCGTTCAAGACACCTGCTGTACTCTCGCTGATTGCACTCAATATCAAAAGGGCAATCGGAGATACGATACACAAAAAGGCGGCATACGCTATTGTTTTAGCCGTCCGCAGCTTTACGGAAAGAAAAGCGTTTGCTTCCTCCATAGATACACGCCTTAGTAACGGCGTATCATCGAACAAGTCTATATGCTCAGCTTCTTCAATTTCGTCTTTCAGCAAATAATCGGTGCTTACTCCGAACAGTTCGGAAAGGCGCAACATTTTTTCGAGGTCTGGAACAGATTGTGCTCCCTCCCATTTTGAAACATACTGTCGTGTTACATTCATTTGATCAGCCAGTTCCTCTTGCGACCAACCTGCTTTTTTTCGCAGCAGTATAAGCTTATCGGCAAAAATCATATTTATCCTCCTGCCCGTTTGATTGTTGTGCTCATATTTTAGCATTTTGCGAAGTTGCTAACCACCAATCCAGACCATTCAATATGTCAACCGACGGTTGCAGCCACCAAAAACGCCATTAGGTTTCGGATTTTTGCCGAGTATATTGCTGTCAACAATATGTATTATAAGTTAGGCAAAGAATAGATTTGTAGCTTCCTAAACTATATGGCATCTGTGTAAGTTCCACGCTTTTGCAGCTCAAAGATGCTGTATATTCCCAAAGCTATATAAACAGGCACGATAATATACAGCGTTACATCTGCATATCCGTTTATACTTGAAAACAGGTACGGCAGAGCGCAAACATTAACAAGGAAATGGAAGATAGTCGATACCCACAAGTTTCCCGTTTCCTTATATGCCATTCCGAAAAATATGCCCATTCTAACAGTCCAGACAACCTTGCTGACAATCACGAGCAATGGTTGACCGAGTGCACCGAATATATCTCATTAACAAATTTATGATTGTTGCCTTGACCTTTTAATTGGATGGCGAATAACAGTTTTCCTTTTTTCTGGTGCTACTTTCCGTGCATCTGATAAGTAAATTTCGTGATGTAATCGGCTTTCGGTTATATCATTTTCATAACCGTTCTGCGCTATATATTCATCCATTAACGCTACCGTTTGCGGTTCATCGTCAAATGCGCCTATGTGCATTATTTGAACACACAAGCCCTCATCAACGGTCAGAAATTCCGCCGATGAGCAGTCGAGCTTTTTCTTTTCGGATGCGGTTTCTACCGCCCATTCAAAATCCTTTTTAGTAATAAATTCGGGCAGGCGAATGACAGAAATCCAGTTAAATGCAGCTTTATCGGCGTAGTCTATACCATCAACATTATCCTGCCACCAAAAGCCCTCCAGCGGAGGAACAACATACTCAAAAAAGCCCTCGATTTTATGTTCTGTTTTATAGCTCATTTTCAGCGTGTAAGCAACAGCGTATAGGATGCTGATTGCCTGCTGATAAGCGCCGTCAATCTCGTTAGGATTGCCTTTTCCTCGTACAGCAATGTAGTTAGCCTTCGGAACAGTAACAATCTCTGGTTTGTTCTTCGGCATATAAAATTCTTTGTATTCTTTTTTGAAATCGAAAGCCATAATGTTCTCCTTATAAATCTCTATTTATTCTAATTTGTGAGTAGATTGTACCACACTTATACTGACACCCTGTGTCAAGATTTATATTTTTCATAGATACTTTTCGCCTGCTTTGCAACGATGTCCTTGAGATGCGCAGGCTCTACAATATCCACCTGTGTTCCGAATGATAACAAATACCCGATTAACCATTCATCTTCTGGCATTTCAACAGATACGATTAAATCCCCATTTTCTTCTGTGCTTATTTGAGTATTATCAAATTCATCATAAACACGATACGAGATTTCTTTGGCAAAGCGCAGTACGATTGTACTATAAACTTGCCCCGACATCTCATCTAATTCTGGAAAAGACTTTTTATCAAAAGTGTCTGCAAGCACTTCCAATGTTATAATGCGAGTCAGCTTAAAAATGCGATAGTCCTGTTTTTCCGTACAGTACGCTTTCAAATACCACGACATAGATTTATATAACACTTTTAACGGTTGGATAATTCTCTCGCTAATCGTTCCATAGGAGTTGGCGTAGGTTATTTTCACGCACCTTTGTTGAATTACTGCCGATTTCAGCAATTCAAATTTTGTATTATCAGTTCCGTTATTGCCCCATCTGGAAAAATCCACTTCAAGCCAGCTTTCTGAACCGACATTAAATATCGCAGAGAGTTTTTGCAGTATTTGGCTGTTGTCAATATTGCTTGTGGAATTGATGCTATGCAAGGCTGTTAGAATTTCTCGCTTTTCTTCTTCGGTAAGCACAGCTTTATCCATAACAAAGTCATTCATTAAATAAATGCCGCCATTTCGCCCCGCTTCCGCATAAATAGGAATACCTGCGCCGCTTAGAGCGTCAATATCTCTATAAATCGTTCTTACAGATACTTCAAACTTTTCTGCAAGTTCTGAGGCAGTAGCCCGACCTTTATCAAGTAAGTGATATACTATCTTAAACAACCTGCTTTCCTGCATTGTCTTATTCTCCTTTGATAATAAGATACCATCAAAAACCTGACACGGTATGACAACATTTATTATAATTGATTTGCCGAGCAGTATCAAGTATGCAATTATGAACTTTAATCGCCTGATATAAGAGGTTTAATATCCTATTACAAGAGATTTCAGACCGTTTCATAAGAAGCCTCGTTTCTGTAAAATATATAGAGTAGGATTTTACAGGCACAAGGTGGTGAGCTTATGGACGAAAGAAATAATGATTTTGACTTCGATTTTACGCCAATCGGTCTGGCTATCAAGAAAGCCAGAACAGCACAGGGTATGACGAGAGAACAGCTTGCCCGTATCGTTGATTACGACCCAAGGCATTTACAGGCGATTGAAAATGAGGGGCAAAAGCCAAGTCTGGAGCTGTTCATTCAGCTTATGACGATGTTCAACATTTCGGTTGACGAGTACATATTCCCGAACAAAGAAGTCAATAAAAGTTCCGCCCGCAGACGCTTAGACGCACAGCTCGACAATTTAGATGATAAAGAACTGTCCATTGTAGAAGCAACCGTCAACGGTTTATGTAAGGCAAAAGAGTAAACAGAGGAAAGAAAAACCTCTGTTTTTCTTTTGCCCTTTTTAATAGGCAGGGATACCGTATCCGTAGATAACGCTGCTGCCGACAGCGTATTGCTTTTGCCTGCAAGCATCGCCAGAGTTACCCTCGACGGTATAGACAATGCCGTTTTCGCACTTCTCTACAATGCCCACGTGGTCAACCTCACAGTCGCACTCCCAATCAAAGAAGATGATTTGACCTGCCGACGGCTCAAAGCCGCTGTCCTGCCATTGTCCACGGTCTTTGAACCATTGCACCCCATTTACGCAGCCTGCGAATTTCGGTATCACGCCGCTGTCGATATAGCCGCACTCATTTGCACACCAACTCACAAAGCAGGCACACCATTCTACACGCCCGTCAAAGCCATACCAAGACCAATAGGGCTGACCGCCCACATTGCCGACCTGCGACAAGGCAACGGTCACGATTTCGCCGTCGCCATCCGAGATACCGTAAAGCACAGCAGACCAGAGCGAATTGTTTTCCTCGGCAAGTAATTCGGATAGCTGTTGTCGCTGTTCCTCGTTAAACCCGTATAGGTCAGCCATTTCATCGGCGGTCTTGTGACTGACCGTGATATAGAGATAAGTCCGTGTAACGGTGGTTTCGGTCTGCACGATGTTCCCGTGACCGTCGTCGCTCTCGGTTATGACGGTTTCGGTCTTGCTTTCCGTTCTGCTGCTGATTTCGTTCATCTCCCAGAAAATACCCGATAGAAGCTGCTTTTTGCCCTCGTCCATCGTTGCCACTTCCTGCGGATTGTCTGGGTCGGTAGCAGTCTTTACGGAATAGACCGCAAGCACCTCTTTCCAGACCGCACGGCTTCCCGACATTTCCAGAACATCATAGGTCGTGCTGCTTTGGATTTCGTCAAGACGGGTATCGTATTCGGCATTGATTTCCCGTACAACGCTCTGCATTGTCATACCGTTTCCAGAGTCCTCGCCCGAAAAGAAAATGCCAAACACCGAGCCTGCAATCAAGGCAATCAGACAGATAACAATAATAATCACGACGGCAATCCAACCGCCTGCGGCTATGGCGGCTACAAGAGCCTTGACGCCTGCAATAATCGCTTTAACTGCGGCAATCGTAGCTTTTACTGCCGCTTTCACCGCCGCAACCGTAGCCTTGGCAGTGGCTTTTGCTGCCTGTGCAGCCCTTTGAGCCGCTTTTGCCGAAGCCTTTGCCACTGCCTTCGTTGCTTTGGCGGTATGCTCGGCTGTTTTGATAGCCGCCTTAGAGGTAGCCTGTGCAGTCTTAACGCTTTTCTGGGTGGTTTTGACCGTACCTTTTGCGGTTGCCTTGACCGTCTTTTCAGCATTTCGGGCGGTGGTCTTAACCGTCTTTTCTGCCTTGCTGTCGGGTCTTGATAAACTGAGATTTTGCCCTTTGGGTGCTATCGGGAGCAGAGGAACGGCTTGCAGCCCCGTGACGGATCTGCAAGCCGTTGTTATTCTGTTCGGCGGCTTTTGCCGCCTTTTTCTGCTTGTAGGACGATATTTTATCCTTTGCCTTGCCGATATTTTCCCTTGTTTCCTTGACCGCCTTTTGACCTTGCTTGTTGAATTGGTGGATACCCTCGTCCTTGATACGGTCAGCTCCGTAGGAAAGCCTGTCGGCAGCATATTCCGTAGCGGAGCTTTCATCAGTATAGCAGCCTTGTTCCGCCTTATCCTTTGTTTTTGCATAAGCGGACTTCATACGCTCGGTAGCAATGGCGGCTTTGTCTATGGTCTTTATCGTGCCTTTGACTGCATCTCTGGTTTTTATATCAGCCATTAAAAGCCTCCTTTCCTTGAAGCGGTACAGATATTAGGCAACCTTTTTTCCCACTACAACAAGCCTGCCGTTTTGTGCGGAGTATTCGCAGGTAGAAAGCGTAATAAGCCTGTCGCCATATTCAGCGGTCACACCTGTATCATACAGGGCAAGTTCCTTGCACTTGGAGATATAAGCGTTAAAGGCGTTTTCATCCTCTGCGTTTACAAAATCGTAGTAGCGGAAGCCTGCCGAGCTGTACGCAACCGTTTTGAACACGGCAATGATTTCATACTCGTCCCTCTTTGTGAGGGTATCAAAACGAATGGTCTTGTGTTCCTCGTAAAAATCCTTGCTCTTGTAATTCTCCAATGCGCCGAACATCTTTTGCCCCTTGATGTGATGACCGTAAATAACAAGGTTATCGCTCGTCAATAGGTCGCAATTTTCCTGCACATACGGAGTACCTAAATCGCTGTACTCCTTTTCAAAATTGTGCTTCAGATAATAATTGGGGTTGTTCGGGGTCTGCATTACGGGAAAGTTGATATTCGTGCCGGCAATCGAAAGCCATCCGACCATATCCGTATTTTGCAGATACAGCTCGCCGTACTCTGCAAGCACGGTTTCTTCCTCTGTGCGCAGAACATCGGTCGTTTCGCTTTCGCCCGTCTGCGCCTGTTCCACAACCTCGGCAATTTTCTCAAAGACTTCTTCCTGCTCGCTTTCGTGCGCATAGTGGCTGTAAATATGAAAGCTGCAAAAAGCCGCCGTGCCAAGCAGGCACACGGCGGCAATCATACAAATGATTTTTGTGTATTTCTTCATAAGCGTTGTCCTTTCTTATTCTGTTTTAGGGGCAAAAAATAACGCCCACATTTTCTGTGAGCGTTATCGCCAAAATATTGATTTCAGATACAAAATGCGGCATAGAGAGGAACGATTTTTTTATTGTCCTCAAAGCCGAAGTTCTTGGCAGAGAGCTTGATTGCATAAGCAGGCTTGTAGGTGTCCATATAGACCTTTAAGCTCTTGGCTCTGGTGTTGTCGGCAGACTTGACCTCAATGGGAATGAGTTGACCGTCACGCTGAATGATAAAATCAATTTCAGCTCCACGCTCGGACTCCCAATAGTAGGTGTGGTAGCCGTTAATGGAGAGCTGTACATTGACATAGTTCTCAGCCATACCGCCCTTGAAATCGTTGATTTCCTCGACCATATAGAGAATGTCATTGGCGGCTAAATCTTTCTTGGCGCAAAGCAGCCCTAAGTCGGACACATAAATCTTGAACGCATCAATATCACGGTAGTTTTCAAGTGGCTTTTTGATTTGCTCGACCTTGTAGACCTGTGACACGATACCAGACAGGCAAAGCCATTCAATCGCATTTTCAAATTCAGATGCCCGTCCGCCTTTCTTAATCAGTTTATATTGGAAACGGGTATTCTTCTTTGAGAGCTGAACAGTTATATTGTCGTAGGCAAGTCTGGTTTTCTTGATTTCATTCAAGTTGTTATACTTGCTCATATCGTTGAGATAGCTTGCAAGTATCGTATCCTGCGTATGGCGGACAAGGATATAATCCTTTGTTTCAGCGAATTGCATCACGCACTCTGGCATACCGCCGACCACAAGATACTGACGGTAAAGCTGCATTGCGGCGTCGTGCAAGGCAGACGGTAGCGGCGTATCGGTTTGGAAGCACTTTTTAATCTGCGCTACCAAATCGTCCTCACCGAGAGCCAACATAAATTCCTCCATATCCATAGGATAAAGCGTTTTCATATCGACCTTTCCTACGGGGAAAGAGAATTTCGCCCTGTTGACCGCAACGCCGAGCAAGCTGCCTGCGACAATGATGTGATAATCTGGAGCGTTCTCGCAAAAGTATTTGAGCGAGGTCAAAGCCCTTTCGCAGAGCTGCACCTCATCAAAGACTATCAGCGTTTTTTCCTTTACGATAGTCTGACCTGCGATATGGGACAAAATCGGTATCAGATAATCGGGGCTGATGTTTTCCTCAAAGGTTTCGTTCAGCTTTGGATTGGTTTCAAAGTTGAAGTATGCCACATTTTCGTAATGGGTGCGCCCAAACTCCAGAATGGAATAGGTCTTTCCGACCTGTCTTGCGCCCTGTAAAATAAGGGGCTTGCGGTGTTCGCTTTCTTTCCACGCTTCCAAGAAGCCCATAATCTTTCTATACATAAGCAGTCCTCCTTAAAGGTACTGACCATAGTATAGCAGATATTCGCGTAAAAATCAATGAAATTTCCTTGAATTTTCGCACTAATTAACACGATTATTTTCTCTAACCTCTCACGATACGACACGAACACCGCAATTTCTGCATTTTATACCTCTCCGAACTTGGTTGTCATTTCTCTTACAACACGGTCAGACATTTTGACCGCACCGACCAAGACGAGCATATTAAATACAAGCTCTCCGATATAGCTCCATACCATAGACACCGACGCAGCATTAGGGTCAACCGCAGGGGGCGAAGCTGCAAAGAGCGAAAAGATGATACAGGCAAGCACAATGATTGCACCCTCCAGACACACGGCGGCATAGCTCTTGATAAAGCTCTTGCCGACGCTCTGGCTCGGCTCTCCCGCAAAAGTGGAAAGCGGAACAGGGGCAATGGCGGTATAAAGGTACAGCTTAAAAAATCTGCCGTATACCGACATTATCATAATGAACGACAGTACCGTAATGAACAGACCGCCTATCAGCGTGACCGCCCATAGCGGGATACTCTCGAAAAAGCCGCAGTCCTCAACAGCGGTCACGATTTCAGACGGCAATACCGTCTGCTGTGCCGTTCCGAAGCCTGCGGCGTTCATAATGGTTGAAATAAGACCCTGTACGATATTGAAAAGAGCCATCATCAGCTCCAAGCCATAAGCCTTGCTGCCACTTATGCAAAAAGAAAGTAAATCAGATATTCGCCGTTTCCTTTTGCTTCGCAGCAGATATTAAAATCTGAGATTTCATCAATTCCGTATGCGCTGAGATTTTCAGCGGTATGAAACTTGATATAGCTTTCAAGGCTCTGCTTTAAGGCTTCGCCTTGATTGCTCCGTGACGCCGTTACGGGATTCCACCAGCTTGCGTTGCTCGGAGTGAGAGAGGTATCCAAGCGAAGCCCCATTGACTGACCAATGCTGATACAATCCGCCATTATCGCTTCCATATCAAACTCAAAATCATAGGCTGTCTTTGTGTTTTCGGAAGCGGTTTGCGTCGGTGTTTCCGCAGGCGGCGGATTATTATTTTCCGCAGTGGGTTTCGTCGCAGGTGTTTCTGCTTCACTCTGCTTGACAGGCTCGGTTTGCTTTACCGTTTCGCTCTGAACAGGCTCACGCTCCGTTACCTCTGCGGCAGTTTCAAGCGCCGCAACCGCTTCTGGAACTTTGCTCTCATTACTCTCCGAGGAATAAATGCTCTTGGTGCTTTCGGCTTCGGCAGCAGCTTCGGTTTCCGACACAAGCTCAGTTTCGTCATTCTGTGTGGGGGCTGTTGAAACATCGGAGCAGCCACAAAGCAGCATTATCAGCACAAGAAGCGTTGCAAGTATTGATTTTCTCATCATCTCGACCTCCTTTATGGCTTCATTATATGAAAAAAAGCCGAAGTCCTCAAAGGTACAAACAGATTTGAGATATATTGCAGATAGCCTTGAATTGCTTTGTTGAAGAGTTCCTTGTCCATCTTGTTCATATTACGCAAAACATCGCAGATGGTACGGTCACGGTCATAAATGCGAACATCGGTAAAATTTATTTCTCCTCTGGTTGCTCCGATAGAGAGGATGGTTGGCTCTATCCGATAAGCCTTTACAGATGGGTAATCTATTCTCGTGCGTTGTCTGGAAGTGTTTTTATCAATAGCAATGTTCCACTCCGCAGGATTTCTATCGCTGTACCCATAATAGAATAAAGCTGTTTCCATACATAGAATACCATCGGGGAATAAACGGCTGATTATCACCACATCGCCTTTGCCAGACCCCATAGTCCAATGATAGTAGCCACGCTTGACTTTTTCTATCAAGCCAGCTCCCAACATTCTTTGAATATCCCTGTAATATAGTTTTTCTTTGCTCAACTGAGCCGTGGTCATTACATAATCATAATGCGAGAACATCTGCCTAAGAATTTTCCTGTCTTTTATTGAAACCATACTCTTACCTCTGCACCAAATTGTGCTGTAAAAACATCTCGTTAGGTTGTTTTAGCCCATTATATTTAGCTCGTATTGCCAAGTCAAATGTGTAGTAAACCACACCATTCAAATTATAAAATGGTGTGGTTACAAACACCTGCTTGTCCACAAATGGCGCACACGGTTTAGCATTGATTTAGACAGCAATTTGAAATTTTGTAGTAGCGATGGCGTATAGATTTATCGTCCGCTTTGTTTCGCCAACCTCGATAGAATAAGGCTTTTCGGCATTTTCCTCGTTGTCAGAGTCGTCGTATTTTTTAATTCTGTCGAGTGTCGAAAAGCTATGTATCTTTAAGCCGAAGACCTCACGCTTGTCCTCGTATTTGATACATTGGAACATTTCCGATGCTTCTCTGGGCACGGAGGAGCTCGGGCATCTGGAGATGGTCGGCACGATCGTCCACCAGCTCACGCGGAACCTGACGGAGGAGCAGCAGCAGGAGAGCTCCTTTGCGCCGTATTTCGTCGATCACACGGCTGGCATCTATCCGCAGGCGGCCTCCGGCGCGCCCTGGTCAGCCGCAACGATGCAGGTCATGGGCGACCCCATCAGCGATCTGTGCGAGAACCTTGCGGCCGAGCAGAAGGCCCGCTCAACCTATGACAACATTCTGCGCCTGTCGGACGATCCGGATGTGAACGACGTCATCCGCTTCCTCCGCGCGCGGGAGGTCGTGCATTTCCAGCGCTTCGGCGAGGCGATCGAGAAGCTGCGCGAGCACCTCGACCGCAGGAACGTATATCTCTATAATCCGTCGATCGAGGCATAAAAATCTCCCGGCGGGAGCGGATGCTCCCGCCGGGCAGGGATC
>ERZ773259.1661-NODE-1661-length-17446-cov-3.789776_pt1 | contig 17446 bp, 15 predicted proteins | sample MGYA00511961_ERZ773259 | MGnify/ENA primary metagenome ERZ773259 (study PRJEB29015, sample SAMEA2737775) | human gut metagenome | biome: human gut; feature: human-associated habitat; material: faeces | place: China | collected 2012 ...
TTGTTTCCTGTTACGCCCAGTATATCACATTTCGTTTTTATATGCAAACATTTGTTCGTTTTTATATAAAGGTAAAATCATTTACCTTTCACAAAATGTGCATCAACGTGCAAGAGACCCCGACAGCAAACTGCCGGGATCTCTCTTTTATGGGGTTCTATGAAATTTTACATCATAAGCTCCTCAAGCTTTCTGTATCCATTCCTACCAGGAAACTTCCACATGATATCCGCCGTTCTGATCCTTCGTGATCTTATATTTCACGCCGTCTGCATCTGTCACGGTTCCGCTGGTCTTTACCTTACCGGATTCATTGACTACATATGTCTTTCCGTCAACAGTGACTTTCTCGTACTTCATTCCTTCTTCCGCACTCACAAGTCGTCCGTTCTCGTAGAGACTTCCGTCCTTCACACCCGTGAATCCGTCGCCTCTCTTTCCGATACTGCCTGAAGTCGTAAAGTAGAATACTTCGTTGTCATGGTTATCGTCGTTGACCACAATCCGTCCGGTCTTCATCTTTCCGTCGCTGTCAAAGTAGAACTTTCTGCCGTCACTCAGCTCCACAAGACCTGTCCTCATGCGGCCCTTCTTATCGAAGCAGTAGGTCTCTCCCTTGATCTTCGCTATTCCGTATCCGCAGGCCTCCGTTGTTTTATAGGATGTGGAGTATGCGCGGCCATCTTTAAAGTAGTACCAGTTTTCCTCAGCGTCATCCGGGGATGCCATATATCTCCAGCCGTTCATCTGCTGTCCGCCGCTACGGAAGTAGCGAAGGGCATTGACATCGCTGTTGGAGAGGTCGTCACGTCCTGTAGATGTGTAATCAGACTCATTTACCCAGCCAGTCAGCATTCTTCCGCTGTGGTCAAAGATATAGGTCTCACCGGAGATCTTCAGCTCACCATCATAGATCAGCTTTCCACTGGAATTAAAGTAGTACCAGTACTCACCCCAGTCATCCTCTCTGTCCGCCAGTTTTCTCCAGCCCGTCGTCATAGCTCCGGAATCTTCTAAATGATAGATCTTACCATCGATCTCCACCCAGCCGATATCCAAAACGGAATCCGTAAAGTGGTACCACACGTCATTGATCTGTTTCCAGCCGTTTGTGTACGCCTTCCCGTTCGCTCCAAAATATCTCCATCCGCTCTCGTTCCAGCGGCTGTTGTTGATGTACTTCCATGCATTTGTGATCATGACACCATTCTCATTTACATAATAGGTATCATCGATCAGGCTGTTTGTCTGCATCACTCCATTGTAATCCATATAATACCATGCATCCTTGGAGCATACCCAGTCATTCCGAACGAGGCGTCCGTTGTTGTCATTGTAGTAATACCATTTTCCATTCTGCTGTGACCAGTCCGCAAAGGAGGTCATCGCCATTCCTGCGGTTAAAATCATCGCCGCAACTGCTGCACCTGCAAAATATCTCTTCTTCATAGAAACCCTCCTCTTCTAAATATTTCCGTTTCCGGAATATACTTTTTCACTTTCCCACCGGTTTCCTTTTCATCGTTCCCACGGTGGCTATTTGTTTTCGATATCTCCGTTAGATATCTTTCGTTTTTTGTTTGTACTTGTATTATACAGAAAACTTCCTAAAAACTCTTCTCTTTTTCCTTACATTTCATTAAAAATATGACGCAAAAATGCGGCAAAAACAGGATTGCATTCCCATTTCTGCCGCATTTAAAATTTTCTTATGATTTGCCGCCGGACACTGCAGTTTCTCCCTATGTCTTACCGCAGCACTGAACGTATATCCGACATTTTTATTTTACTCTGCATCTCCAAACAGACGGTTAACTGCACTGAAGATACCTCTTAAGGATGCTCTCGTGATGTTGGAGCTGATGCCGACACCGTATGTCACCTTGCCGGTCTTCTGATCCATCAGGTGGATATAGGAAGCTGCCTGTGCCCCGGAACCGGATGTCAGCGCATGCTCGCTGTAATCGAGAACCTTGATTGAGATACCAAGCTCCTCCTCCAGTCCGCGTTTCACAGCATCGATCGGGCCGTTTCCGACACCTTCAAACTGTTTTGTCTCGCCGTGGTCAGAGTAGGTAACAACAGCAACGGTTGTGAACTGGTCTCCGGACTCGAAATCTGTGATCTTGCACTTGCGGAAGTGGTACGGTTCCTTGCGGTCGAGATACTCGATGCGGAACTCTTCCATGATCTGCTCCGGTGCGACCTCGCCCTGCTTCTCTGCGATCTTCTGGATCACATCCGCGAACTCCTTGTGCATGCCGCGTGGAAGCTTGAATCCAAAGAAGCTGTCCATAACGAAAGCAACACCGCCCTTTCCGGACTGGCTGTTGATACGGACCACCGGCTCGTACTCTCTTCCGATATCGGACGGATCGATCGGCAGATACGGAACCTGCCAGATCTCGCTCTTTCTTTCCATAAGCGCATGCATTCCCTTGTTGATGGCATCCTGATGGGAGCCGGAGAATGCAGTAAATACCAGCTTTCCAGCGTACGGATGACGCGGATCGATATGCATCTTTGTGCAACGCTCGTATACTTCCGCGATCTTCTTGATGTCGCCGATCTCAAGCTCTGGGTCGATTCCCTGGGAGAACATATTGTAGGCGATGGTCAGGATATCCACGTTGCCGGTACGCTCACCGTTTCCGAACAGGGTTCCTTCAACGCGGTCAGCGCCTGCAAGCATTGCAAGTTCTGCCGCAGCAACGCCTGTTCCGCGGTCATTATGCGGATGAACACTTAAAACGATGCTCTCGCGGTTCTCCAGATGTTTGCTCATCCACTCGATCTGGTCCGCAAACACGTTCGGTGTCGTCATCTCGACAGTGGACGGAAGGTTGATGATCATCTTATTGTCCGGTGTCGGTCCCCATGCTCTCTGGACCGCGTTGCAGATATCAAGCGCATAGTCCATCTCTGTTCCGGTAAAGCTCTCCGGGGAATACTCCAGGATCACTTTTCCGTCATAATCTTTCATGTACTTCTTTACCAGATCGACACCGTCGATTGCGATCTGCTTGATCTCCTCGCGGTCCATATGGAATACAACATCACGCTGTAAGGTGGATGTAGAGTTGTAAATATGCACAACTGCCTTCGGGATTCCCTGAATGGACTCGAAGGTTCTCTTTAACAGGTGATCACGGCACTGGGTCAGAACCTGGACCGTTACATCGTCCGGGATCAGCCTGCGCTCAACAAGCTGCCTTAAAAAGTCAAATTCGATCTGAGAGGCGGCCGGGAAACCGATCTCGATCTCCTTAAAGCCCATCTGCACCAGCATATTGAACATTTCGATCTTCTCTTCAACGACCATCGGCTCTACAAGTGCCTGATTGCCGTCGCGCAGATCCACACTGCACCAGATCGGCGCTTTCTCAATCTCTTTATTCGGCCACTCCCTCTCCGGGTAATTCATGACCGGTACTCTCTGATATCTCTTATAATTCATCATAGTTTCTTTCCTCCGCTTTTCTGATAAAAGTTATTTTCATTCCTGCATTTCATGAATTTCTGTAATCATGCAGTCTTTCCAGGCACTGCAGTTTCCCTCCAGCTTCATAGTCGCAGGCCACGGAGTCGGTAAACCACGCTGTACTTCTCAATTATAAACAATGTTACGCTTTTAGGTCTAACCCCATTTTCATCAGTCCTTTTTTTGTGAAATTCAATCGACGATCGCGTTTTTGACCGTCCTTTTCCGTTTTTTCATTATATCACTGTGAAAATGGAATCGCAAGGATCTATGCCATAACATTTAGATATAGGAGATATGAAGTGTTACAGTACACGGGCACTCCATGCCCGCGCACTGTAACAGGATTTTGCCGATGCTTCGCATTCCGAATCGGCAAAATCCGCGGTCATAACGGTATCATACGGAATTTTCAGTTCAGAAAATTCCTACCCATGAAAAGTAACTAATGGCACCGTTCCGTTCGTTCAGGCCTGTGATCTGCGGTCAGCGCGAAAGATCTTAATCATCCTCATTCTTTTCGATCAGACGCATCCCCGCCGTCTCTGTCACCGGCAGAGAGAAGACGATCGCCCCCGCCTTGCTTCCGATCCCGGCTTCCTTCATGATGCTCTGCATGATGCCGTTTTTATCCTTTGTCTTCGTGACCATAAAGATCATCTCTTTCTCCTGAGCAAGGGAAACGCCTAAAAACTTTTCCGCCTTCTCCATTCCCGTTCCCTTCGCATGGATCACGGTTCCGCCGGTAGCGTTGGCCTTTCGCGCCGCGTCCATGATCACATCCGTATAGCCCTGATTTGCGATCACTACAAGAAGCTCGTAGTCTGTTCCTTTCAAGCTGCTTTCCTCCTCTTTCTCAAATCCACGGTCCTCGGTCAAAAAGCGAAGCTGCCGCTTTCCGCCAATGCTGCTCAGGGGAGTCACAAAGGCGATCCCCGTTCCCGGAATATCGATCTTGATCTCCTGTTCCAGGCCCTTTTTTACCTTTTTCCATTCCGCCGCCGTCACTACTGCAAACTGGACGGCCTTTTCCGATGCCTCTAACCCGAAGGCGTCCAGCACCTCCGATGCCGCGGTTCCCCGGCCTAACGTCAGGAATGTGACGGAAATCCCATATTCTTTATAGAAGGCGAGGAATCTCCGGCTCTGGTTCCGGTCGCTGATCGTCGCCATCAAGTATAATTCGCTCATAAAACCTCCTACAATTCAATAATCGCGTCATCATCCAGCAGCTCAAACGCCGCGTATGCCCCGGACTGTCCACGAGCTGCGGACATTCCTTCCTGCGCTCCGCGCTTCGCTCTTATTCTCGAAGCCAGCCCCATGACCTGGATCGTGATAAGCGGTGTCATGGCAACCATCGCGACCACACCGAAGGCATCTGTGACAATGTTTCCTCCAAGAGCGGAGCAGGCTCCCTGTGCCATCGGAAGCAGAAACGCTGCCGTCATCGGTCCCGATGCCACACCGCCGGAGTCGAATGCGATCGCTGTGTAGATCTTCGGCACTAAAAACGAGATTCCCAACGCGATCGCGTATCCCGGAATGAGAAACCACAGCTGCTTGATTCCGCCGCCAAAACGGCTTCCAATTCCTGCTGCCATGATGACAAGAGATGTCTTTTTCATGTAACAGTCCTCCTTTTTTCTGCTGATTCTTTCATACTCATATGGAGGTATCATAGCACAGATTCAAATTCTTTTCAATCAGACAAAGAGTCCGGTTGCACTCTTTTAAGAAATTCGTAGGAATTTCTGCCAAAAAGCAGTCACTTCCTTCGCATCTCCAGAGAGAACCACCGGACTCTTCCAACTGATCTTCTATGCTACTGTTTCTCTACATTTTTCGTCGCGATCAGATCGCTTCCAAGACCTAAAATATTTTCTACGATCAGATCACCGGTATGGACCGGTGCATTTAAGGACAGCTTTCGGATCTCCGCCATCACCTCAAACAGCTTCTCCTTCGGCACCGCACGGTTTAACCGCACGCTGACAAGTGGGAGAACTCCGTTTTTCACAGCCACGGAGCTTGCGATCGTACGCTTCGGCGCTTCGACCTCCTGCGCCGCATACTGAGCTCCCTTCGGGCATAAATTTCCACTCACGGAGATGCATTTTCCATCCACGATCTCCGCCTCAAGCTCACAGCCATTCGGACATACGATACATGTCATTTTTCTAATCATAAGATGCACACCTCCACTTCCTGCTCACCTTCAAACGCCTCTTTCTTAACCGGGATCTGGATCATCTCTGCCGGAAGCGCCTTCTTTAAATGCTTTTTCGCAAGAACCTTTTCTCCCTGTCTGACCTCGATCGTGCAATTTTCAAACTTCCGTCCGACACGCATGGAGATCGTCACATCTTTCTTTCCGCTGACCTTCATCGGCACCGTATGATTGATGCCGGAAGCTGCTTTCACCGGGATCGTGCACTCCGGCAGACTGCCGTTTTCCACATATTCCGCAACACCGTCTGCCAGCTTTTCTGCTTCCATGGACACAAAGTCTACCAGATCATGAACATGGAGGACATTGCCGGCTGCAAAGAAACCGGATTTTTCTGTCTGGAAATATTCATCAACCACCGCACCCTTTGTTCTTGCATCAAGCGTAACACCGGCATCGATGGAAAGCTCGTTTTCCGGGATCAGACCGACCGAGAGGATCACCGTATCACAGTTGTATTCCTTCTCCGTTCCCGGAATCGGCTTCATGTGCTCATCCACCTGTGCAACGGTAACGCCTGTCACACGCTCATTTCCGTGGATGTCTGTGATCGTGTGGCTCAGATACAGCGGGATTCCGTAGTCATTCAGGCACTGTTCGATGTTTCTCGGAAGTCCGCTCGGGATCGGCTGAATCTCAAACACAGCCTGTACATGAGCGCCCTCTAAGGTTAAACGTCTCGCCATGATCATTCCGATATCTCCAGAACCAAGGATCACGACCTCTTTTCCGACCATGCGGTTATAAAGATTGATGTAAGCCTGTGCAACACCTGCTGTGAATACTCCTGTCGGACGTTCGCCCGGGATTCCCAATGCACCTCTTGTCCTCTCTCTGCAGCCCATGGTGAGGATCACAGCTTTTGCCTGAATCTTCTTTAAACCATTCGAAGAAGCGAGGGTTACAACCTTATCCGGAGATACAGAAAGAACAGTCGTATCGGTCACATACGGGATCTTTAATTCCATGACCTCGTCAATAAATTTCTGTGCATATTCCGGTCCGCTTAAGGTCTCTCCAAATCTTATCAGACCGAAACCGTCATGAATACACTGACGTAAAATACCGCCCATGGTCTTTTCACGTTCTACGATCAGAACATTCCTGATCCCTTTTTTATAAAGCTCTACGGCTGCCGCAAGTCCGGCCGGACCTCCGCCGACAATTACCACATCACGTGTTTCCATCCTACTGTTCCTCCTTTCTCACTTCTCCGGTAAACATCCAGGAATTCTGTCTTGCATACCGGATATCCGTATCCTTCACACCGAGCTCTTCCTCGATCATTTTTTCAATTCTCATCTGGCAGTAGCCACCCTGACAGCGCCCCATCATGGATCTTGTACGGTACTTGATTCCTGTCATCGTATGAACTCCAAGCGGATTGTGGATCGCCTTGAGGATCTCCGCCTTTGTTACCTTCTCACAGCGGCAGATCACCTCACCGTAATCCGGATCTTCTGCGATCAGCTTTGCTTTTGTCTCGTCATCCTGCTCATCAAACCGGATAATTCCCTCCCGTTTCGGGTTAAATTCCGGGTTTTTCTTAAATGCTTCGTATTCCTGCATCATCCGTGCCACCATACGTCCGATCGGAACTGCTGCCGTAAGTCCCGGAGACTCGATTCCTACAAGGTTCACCGCATGCGGCGCAAGCTCCGGACGGATCTCGATCTTGAAATCCTGGATCGTTCCGTTCTCATCCACCCACTTCGGCAGGATTCCGGAGTAGTTGCGGATATAATCTGACTTTTTAATATACGGCCAGATCTCAGATGCACTCTTTGCAAGGTAATCCATGTTCTCCTGCGGCACTCCATAGTACGTGAAATTCTCTGTCATCTCTGCATTCGGTCCAATGATTACATTTCCATCCGTCGTATTGGTAACATGGATTCCCATATATGTATTACTTGGAACCGGATAGATCGGCATCGGAAGAAGCTCTCCGGTCCTGCGGTCCAGAATGATGTAATCTCCCTTGGAGCCGATCACGCGATATTCTTTGATACCAAGCATATCGGAAATCTTTCCGCAGCCAAGTCCGGCACTGTTGATCACCCAACGGGACTCAAAGGTTCCGTGCGTTGTCGTTACCGTATAAAGATCTTCCCCTGACTCGCTTGTTCCGCGGCTGATTCCTGTCACTTCATGATCGAAGAAATATTCCGCTCCGTTCTGAGCTGCATTCTCCGCCAGTGCAATCGTATAGTTAAAGGGATCTACGATTCCGGAATTTTCCGAGAACATGGCAAACTCTCCAACTGCTGTCGGAACCAGCTCATGAAGCTCTTCTTTATTCAGCAGACGAAGCTTTGTGGCTCCGTTCTTTTCGCCCTGAGCGATCGTCCGTTTTAATGTCTCCAGGTCCTCCGGTGTTTTTCCTACCAGAACCTTTCCGCAGCGTTTGAATACGAAGCCGAGCTCCCTGGACAGTTCATCCATTCCCTGATTGCCTTCCACACAAAGCTTTGCCTTCAGTGTTCCTACATCATATGCGAAACCACCGTGGACCACTCCGGAATTTCGTCCGCTCGTCTCATAACAGACATCCAGATTCTTTTCCAGCACACCGATCCGGAGCTGATATCTTGTAAGCTCTCTTGCGATTGCACTGCCGACAACACCGCCGCCAATGATAAGCACATCAAATCGTCCCATAACTTTTCTCCTTTTTGGATATTTTATCTCGTTGCTATTATTTTCTATAATGGTCAGGTCAGAATTCATCCTACCTATTTTATATTTGAATCTTACCACAGATCCCAGCGTTTTACAAGGACTTTTCTTGATCTCCCTGATATTTTTTCATTGCTTTTTCGCAGTATCCCAAAGGGGATCGGCACGCAGGAATTTTTGATCCCTCTTTCCTTTTATAAAAAAAGTCTCCGAAAATTTGTCCTACAAATTCTCGAAGACTTTTCATGCTCCAATCAGCCGGGCAGACGCAGAACTGTCATCGCTTATAGTCTGCTCTGCTCTTCCTCATACCGGCTTGTGTTATACAGGAGATGATACTGCATCTCCATCTCTGCCTCAAAGGGCTTGTGATCACGGATATAGCAAAAGATCTTTCGGTGCGAGATCCATGTCCGGTCATATTCTGTCTGTGCAACCTCCTTTGCAAAAACAGCCACACCTTTTCCGATCACCGGAAGAAGATTTTCCATCACGATATTATGCGTACACTGGGCAATCTTCGTGTGGAATTTCGTATCCAACTCCGAATAATCCTCCCTCTTTTTCATTGCCGCTTCCATCTCTTCCAGGATCTCTTCCAGCTCTCTGATCTCATGCTCCTTCGCACACTGGGCCGCAAGTGCCGCTATCTGCGGCTCCAACATGATCCTCACCTGAAGCAGATCCTTTGTAAGCTTTACGTGGTCATTAACCATTGAAAATCCAAGAGGATCATCCGGGATCCCCTGTTTTTCAGACACAAAGGTTCCTGCTCCCTGACGGATCTCTAGGACATTTCTGGATGCAAGGATCTTTAAGGCCTCACGGACCGTATTTCTTCCTGCTCCCGTACTCTCACAGAGTTCCTTTTCCGTCGGAAGCTTGTCTCCTGCTTTGTATGGTGTCTCCTGGATCAGATTCATGATTCCGTCCGCAACCTGCTCCGCAAGTGTTTTCGTCTGTGTCCCCATCAATTCCCGCCTCCTGTTTCTTCCCTGGCATATCCGGACAATGATCTGATCACAGCTCTTTCAGTGTGATCGTATCAAGCCGTTTCTGTAATCCGTTAATAAACATGGACGTATGATATCCGTCTGCCGCTGCATGAGCTATATTCACACAGAACGGCATCGTCAGCCGTCCATCCCGCTCCGTAAATTTTCCGCAGGTAATGATCGGGAACAGCATCGGTGTTCCGCTCTCCGTATACGCAGAATATCCGGTAAAATCAAGCCACGGCACCATGGAAATACAATAAAAGTTCTGTGGCTGTCCGGGCTTTGCTTTTACCGCCTTTACATGCCGGTATGTTTCCATGTCACTGCACATATTTTTATAAAACGTCGAAAATTCTTCCGTATAGGCAGTCCATACATCGGAAAATGTATGGTCATCCTCATGAAAGATCGTATAATTCGGATGAAGGACATCATAATATCCCGGATTCCCGTCTTTGTCCCGTCCCATTCGAAATTCCTTCGTTGCCGCGATCTGCCTCGACACGCAGTACACAAACACCGGATAAAATCTCAATCCTTTTTCCTTTACCTGACGGTGCAGCTTGGTGATATCAAGAGACACCGTCACACTGTACCCGCATTTTAACAGTTTTGTATAATACTCGTAATGGGATTTTCTCTCCCAGCTATCCAGATCAACCGGAGTAAATATCATGGTCCTGACTCCTTCTTACGGATATCATGATCTTACATTCATGCAGCCGCACATACACGTTCTTTCACAATGATATCCGGTCTCTACTTAAAAATATGGCAACTATTCAGTGCATTCATATTTGCAAAATATGAATCTTAATTTCTGCATCTACGATAACATATCCACCACAATAAGGCAATGAACAGAAGCATTTATTTTTCTTTACAGGGAATTTTTCGGGATTTCCTATTGCTCACCACCTAAAAGAAGCGGGAGTCTTCTATGCTGAGATAAAAAAGGATCCGCAGACAGATTTTATCCGGCTGCAGATCCTTCATTATCTTATTTTGCAGTTTTTTTCGTCGCCGCAACCAGCAGCAATACAATGAAAATACCCTGAATCAATCTCTGTCCGCCGACGCTGATGCTTGCGGCATTCAGGAAGGTAGACATCAATGTCATCATAAACGCACCAATGCATACGGCAATAATATTGGATTTACCACCTGCTGCATTTGTACCTCCCACAAAGCAGGCTGCGATCGACGGCAGAAAATATGTAGTACCAAGATCCTGATTTGCACCTCCGCAATATGCAGCATTCAACGCACCTGCAAGTCCGCAGAGAGCACCATTGATCACAAAGGCAATAATTACCGTCTTATTCACATTGATTCCTGCAAGTCTTGCTGCCTCACGTTTCTGACCAACTGCATGAAGGTTCATACCATATTTTGTCCTGTACAGTACAAAGAAAAGAATGACCGCAATCAGGATCGCTATAGCCGTCATGGTATTGATCCCACAGATGTTTGCATTCGTAAACTTCACAAACGTACTGTTCGGAGAATTTGCAAACTTGTTGGATACAAGCAGGATCACCGTATAATACAGATATCCTGTAGCCATCGTCGTAATCATTGCGTGAATATTCAAATAAACATTGACGCTTGCGTTGATCAAGCCGCAGATCATGCCGACCACAATTGCTGCCACCAGTCCAAGAAGAATATTGTGCTGCATCAGTTCACAGGAAACATACGCTGCCAATGTCAAAATATATTTCTGGGAAATATCGATCGCGCCTTTTCCACTCGTTACAACGATCATCTGCGCAACACCGAGAAGCATGGCAAATACACACAATTTTAAACCAGAAGTAATAACACGGGCATTCACGCTGCCGGATACGATGCAGATTAGGATATACAGGATAATACAACCGGCAACCGGCCAGATCACCGGACTTTCTAATGCTTTTTTCATCTTATTATTCACGATGATCACGCTCCCCTCTATGAATCAGGAACTTTAAGGCAAGAACTCCTATCAGGATAAGTCCGATGATAGCAGTCTGATAATTCGAATTCATCTTCATGGCAGTTAAAAGCGAATTGATCAGATTCATAACGATCGCTGCCATAACGACTCCCACCGGAACCGGAAGTCCTCCGGCCATATCGCAGCCGCCAAGAATAACTGTTGCGATCGACATCATGTTATAGTTTACAGAGCTGTTTGCATCCGCACCGTTACATGTATTTGTATATGCCATACCGGCAAGAACTACAAAGAAACCTGCAATTCCATACGCAACCACTTTTGCAAGAAGGTAGCTCCATCCGGAACGTTCCAATGCCTGGACATTGTTTCCTGCGCCCCTAAGAACAATACCATATCTGCATCGGTAAAGAAGATACCAGCATGCCAATCCGGTGACCACGGCAATGATAATTGGAAGCGGAATGACCGGTGTCTTAATTCTGAGAAAATCAGAAAGCCATTGCGGACATTTTCCTCCGGGTGTCGGGCAGATGATAAGGGCAAGTCCATACCATACAAACTGTGCTCCCATCGTAACAACGATTGCAGGGATCTGACGGATCTTGATCAAAGCTGCAAGAGCCATGTAAAGTCCTACAAATATTACAAGCCCAAGGAATCCAACCAGAGGGTTTCCGGTCAGCCAGGTACCAACGATCACATTTACAAGTCCGATCGAATATCCATTTCCCATATCTACATCACCGCACATGACAATGAACATCTGACCAAGAGCTGCAAAGATCAGCGGCAATGCAGAACTGATCTTCATTCTCATACCGGCATAGGTCATTAATTTCGGATTGATGCAGACATTCGCCGCAAAAATAAGAATCAATGTGATAAGTGGAAGCATCCACGGTGCAGACAAATACTGTGCAAACGCACTTTTCTTTTTTTCCTTTACCTCTTTCTTTTCTGTCTCAATAAAAGCTGCCTTTACGATATTCGGCACATCGATCTCATCACCGATCAATTCTTTTGTAACATATCCGTCACGCATTACATATACACGGTCACAGATCTCCATCTCCAGATCTTCCGTCGAATACAGGATGATGGATTTTCCCATTTCTCTTGTATCATCCAGCAATTTATAAATATCCTGCTTCGTTCCTATATCAACACCTGCCGTCGGATCGTTTAAGATAATGATGTCTGCCTCAGATGCAATACCACGCGCGATCAAAGCCTTCTGCTGATTGCCGCCGGAAAGTGACATGATGTTGCTCTCGATTCCTTCCGCACGGAACTTCAATTTGTCATACCACTCCTGAGCCGAAGCATTTGCTTTTCCTGAATCGATCAGAAGTTTTCCTTTCACACGGTCAAGGTTGGCCACCAGAATGTTATTCTTAATATTCCAGAACTGAAATACTCCTTCTGTCGCACGATCTCCGGAAACATAGGCAATCGAACCGTTTAATTCAATTCCCTCTTTCTGTTTCTTTCTCGCTCCGTAGATCTGCTGTAAAAGTTCCTGTTGCCCGGAACCGGCAAGACCGGAAATGCCAATGATCTCTCCACGTTTCAAATTAAGGCTGACACCGTTCAAGCCCTTCGCCTTCAGATCCGTGATCGTTAACATGTCCTCGTTTTCAGAGAAATCACGAGCCACCCGTTCCTTCTTCTCTGATGCTCCGCCCATGTGCATGATCAATTCTTCCTGCGTGATTTCATCCGAATAGAATTCTCCGCGATTCTGACCATTTGTGAGCATCACGATACGGTCCGATACTTTACGGATCTCATCCAGCTTATGGGAAATATAGATCACTGCAACGCCTTTTTCACTGAGTTCTGCCACGATCTTATGCAGCTGTTCCGCTTTATCGGAAGATAATGCACTTGTCGGTTCATCCAGAATCAGAATCTTTAAGTGATCTGCCATCAGGGTTTTGCAAATCTCAACGACCTGACGATCCGTAAGGCTCAATGTCTCGATCGGTTTTGTAACATCAATATTGCTTCCCGGAAAATATTTTTCAAGGAGCTTTTCCACCTCTGTCTTTGTCTTATTTCTCCAGTTTTTGCTTGGTGCAATACTGTGGCTGACATTCAGCATCGCAAAATTTTCGAAAATACTAAGGTTGGTACAAAGTGACAGATCCTGGTATGCACAGCTAACACCAATCTGTTTTGCAATTTTTGCATTGTAGTTTTCTTCCGGAACTCCATTATAAATAATTTGACCTGCTGTTTTTGGAAGCACGCCTGTCAGAATTTTCATCATTGTGGATTTTCCGGCTCCGTTAGGTCCTACAAGTCCAATAACCTCGCCTTCATAGATATCCAGATCAACCTTCTGAAGTGCCTTGGTGATTCCAAAAAAACGGTCAATGCCTTTCAAGCTTAAGTATGGCTTTTGTCCCTCTTTATGCTTCAAGCGAATCACTTCCTTTCTATATCTTTACTTGTCGATCAATGCGATCAAACGCAAAGTCGAACCTGATCCCTTTTTAAGCCGACACGGAAGACCAATCACGCCAAAAAAGGGCGGAAGTATGTCGAGCTTGTCCACATTTTCAATAATATAAATCCCGTTTCCCAGAAGAACCTTATGCGCCGGATTTGTAGTTCCGATCGCATCCAGTGCGGATGCATCTGTTGCTGCTGCACTTACTTTTTTCGAAAGCAGATATTCCGCTGTCTCCTTTGAAATTCCGGGCCAGTCCTCCATAAATGCTTTTCCCTCTTCCCCGGCTTTCCACTTTTTGTCCCATCCAAAGCGGAAACATACGATATCTCCTTCTTTAAGCTCTCCGTGTTCGTTCTCGAACCTTTTTACATCTTCTACCGTCGTTACACCTCTTGCAGGTGTATGAGTCACATCGATATTCACGCCTCTTCCGATCAGGCGTTTCAGCGGGATTTCGTCCACATTTTCCGAATCCTTAAAGAAATGAGAAAGCGCATCAATATGTGTACCGGAATGCTCACAAAGCGTAACGCCTCTCCAATAAGAACCATCTTCAACATAATTCATACCGGTGTGAAATTTTACTCCCGGTTGTGTTGGCCAATGTGGAATCTCTTCTTCCAACGGGTGTGTCATATCGATCACTTCACAAGTACCAACTAAATCCAGCAATTTTTCAAGTGTCTTCATATTTCTTCCTCATTTCCACAAAAGAATCCTGATAGAAAAAGGGGGAAACAGCAGAAACTTGCTGTATCCCCCTCCTGCATCATGTTCGATCTGATATTCTCATTCGTAAAGCTTTTTAGCCAATCACTACTGAGTCTCGATCTGAGTTCTGATATCGTCCCATGACATTTCTGTAAAGGCAACATCATCATCGCCTAAACCTGTATACTGAGAAAGTGTATCTGCATCAACCATACCAAACGGAACACTCATATTGTTAACAACTTTCTCACCATTGCAGATATCAACTGCTACGTAAAGAGACATTGCACCGATCCACGGGTTGCTTGCTGCAGATAATGTCTTGTAACCTTCCGGAGCTTCATTTGCCCACCAGTTAAGGAAGCTTCCTCTGTTATCACCTGCGATAACCGGAAGAGTATCTGCGGAATATCCAGCGGAAAGAAATGCCTGTACTGCAGCGTAAGCATCTCCGCCCTGTGTTACAAGACCTTTCACATCAGAGAGTGTCGGAAGAACACTGTTTAACTCTGTCTGTGCTTTCGATGCTGTCCAGTCTGTATAGATCTCGGAAACGATCTTTACATCCGGATATTTTTCAAGAGCTGCTAAAACACCCTGATGGAACTGATCATCTGTCGTTGTACCTGCTGTACCACGAAGCTCGATCAGGTTGCCGGAGCCACCCATCTGCTCACATACATACTCGGTAAGAGCCTTTGTCATCTCTTCATTCTCAAAGTACATCTGGTATAACAGATCAGCTTCACAATCAACCGGACCATCATTGACAGTGATAACCGGAATGCCGGCATCACACGCTTCCATGATCGCATTGTTTAAAGAGCTTGTGGAAGCCGGATCAACAATGATAATGTCATATCCCTGAGTGATAAAATCCTCGATCTGGGCGATCTGGGTCGCTGTATCCTGATTTGCCTCAGCAACTGTATACTCACTGATATATCCATCTGCCTTCAGCTTATCCGCAACGATCTGCATCTGTTTTTCTTCTGTCTGACGGTAACTGTTTCCGTTGTAGCTGTTTGTAAAGCCAACCTTGATTCCTTTTGCTTCTCCGTCTTTTGCTGCAGCTGCGGTTGTTTCTGCCGCCTTTGTTTCTGCTGCGGCTGCGGTTGTCTCTGCTGCTGCGGTGGTTGCGGATCCACCGGAAGAACTGCTGCATGCAACGAGATTTGTTGCTACAGCGCCGACCGCTACGAGTGCTACTACTTTTTTCAGTTTCATAATTTTTCCTCCATTTAAAAATTTATTGTTGTTTTCCTCATGGAAAACTTTTTTCCCTGCACATTACGTCCAAATCCCCATTTGTACATAACTGTTTTCTCGTCTTGTATACTTTCTTGTATACTTCTTTGTATACAACAGATTATACTTGGTAATGTATCAAATGTCAATGATTTATCGTAAAATATTGGATTTTTTGTGCATTTTATACAGAGTGCTTGGTTTGCTTTGTATGAATTGAATATATTTTTTGTCCATTTGTATCGATTTATTTGTTATTTTCCCCTAAATCTAATATATTTATAAAGACCAAATCAAACAGCTACACCGCGATATCGTTTCCGGTAGCGATCACCCATGTTCTGAACACGGCTGATCTGGTTACTTATGTCTCCCGGTTAATGTACTAATATATTGCCATATCATCCCAATAATATCTATTCACAATTTCCCCATAATTTTTTTCTGTTTTTTGTGCATATTTTCCATTTCATCTCCTGACTTGTATATGTTGCACATTAATTTTTCTATTGCAGATGATTTCGAATCCGTTTTTTGTCTGTTTTGCACAATATAATTTGTTTTGTTTTCCGTCCATTTTCTCATTCCGTTGCTCATTCAGGCGGTCCAACAGCTTATACACCTCAATAAAACACAATATTTTTCCTTTTATCAAGGTCTCTAATATATTTATTGTGCAAAATTCGCAAGATTCACTCAAAAAAGCCTGATATAACAGCATTACTGCCGTATACCAGGCTTAGTGATTCACAAAATCCGTCTGTGTTTTCCTACTCCGTAAAATATTCCGGATACAGTTCGATCTTTTTCTGGAGATCTCTCCGGAATCGTCCCAGATGTCCGGTCATAAAGTCTTCTACATTGACATCATTTGGGATCCCCATCATCATGTAATAATACATCCGGTTATGCTCCTCTAAGATCTGCTCCCGGTTGATATCATTCTCCCTTGTATCCAGATATCGAACACGGTCATAATGCGACCCGATATTATGGACACAGTACCATACATCCATTTTATGGCTGAACTCATACAACATACAGTGCATCTCATTGTCCAGATCAAAGAAATAATCGCTCATGGTCGTCTCACGGTTGATCTCCTGCTCCTGAAGCTGCAGATTGGTCTTCATGTTTCTTAGCTGCTCTGGCGAAAGTGTTCCGGCGGTTTCCTTAAAGATCGCTGTTTCGATCACACGTCTCGTAAAATATCCCTGTCTGACTAAATTCAGATCGATAAAGCTGACCTTGCTTCCTTTTTGTGGAAGAATGTCCACAAGCTTTTCATTTTTTAACAGGATCAAAGCCTCACGAACCGGAGTTCTGCTTGTTCCGAACTGTTCACTAATCACCGTCTCATCCAGAGCCTCTCCCGGAAGAAGCTTAAAGCTCATAATGCTTTCCCTCAGAAGACGGTATGCATATTTACTGTTTGTCTCTCCGTTTTTCCGTTCACTGAATATTTCAAATGGCATATAAATACCTCCATTTCCTTTCCCTGCTTTTATTTATAACAGAAAACCGTCATTTTGCCAATATAGCTTTTTGTTTTCTTATTGCAACTAATATACTATGTTTTTTACTATAATCACACGTTTTATCGCTTATTTATCTTGGTTTCTTTTCCTATTTTTCCAATCTAATATGTTTATTCCATCGTCATTTCGTCTGTTCTATTGGCTTTTCTTCACTTTCCAGC
>ERZ773259.1688-NODE-1688-length-17083-cov-2.653218_pt1 | contig 17083 bp, 15 predicted proteins | sample MGYA00511961_ERZ773259 | MGnify/ENA primary metagenome ERZ773259 (study PRJEB29015, sample SAMEA2737775) | human gut metagenome | biome: human gut; feature: human-associated habitat; material: faeces | place: China | collected 2012 ...
CGTTTAATTCTCCCTGTCGGTGATTTTGAAGCGGTTCTTTCCAAAGCACCTGATGTAATTACTTATGTTGAACACGGGGTGTGTGATATTGGTGTTGTAGGTAAGGATACCATTGTTGAGCATGGCAATTCATTTTATGAAGTTATTGACCTTAATATCGGAAAATGCCGATTTGCCCTTGCTTGCCCAAAGGGTACAGACTTTTTCTCCGGCTACCGCAGAAAAGTTGTTGCAAGTAAATATCCAAAGGTTGCAAAGGCATATTTTCAATCAAAGGGTATGGATGTTGATATTATTAAAATTGAGGGTAGTGTTGAGCTTGCTCCGTTGCTTGGCCTTGCAGACGGTATTGTAGATATTGTTGAAACAGGCTCAACCCTTAAAGAAAACGGACTTGAAGTAGTTGATACAATTATGCCGATTTCAGCACGAGTTATAGTAAATATGGCATCAATGAAGCTTCGTAAAAAAGAAATTGAAGAATTTTTAAACGATTTAGAGCTTGCATCTAAAGTTTGATAAAAGAGGTAAAGCCAATGAATATTACAAAAGCAAACGGTAAAAACGAGTATGAACTTATCGAAAATCTGAAAAAGCGTTCAGGCGAAACAGATGAAAAAATCGTTGAAGCCGTAACTACAATTATAAATTCGGTCAAGGAACAGGGCGATGAAGCCGTAAGGGAATTCACTGCCAGATTTGACGGAATTGTGCCGCGTAAAACGGTTATTGAAAAGGATGAACTTAATTCTTACCTTGACTGCGTTGATGAAGATTTTAAAAATGCAATAATTAAGGCTAAAAATAATATTTATGATTTTCATTTGCGCCAGGCACAACAGTCTTGGATGACTACCAAGGAAAACGGTGTCATTATGGGCCAGCGAATTCGCGGACTTCACAGAGTAGGTATTTATGTTCCGGGCGGTACTGCCGCTTATCCTTCATCTGTTTTGATGAATGCAATTCCTGCTAAAATTGCAGGTGTTAAGGAAATTATTATGGTTACCCCTCCCGGAAAAGACGGTAACCCTAATCCTGATATTATGGCTGCTGCCGCAGTTGCCGGTGTTGATAGGGTATTCCTTGTAGGCGGGGCGCAGGCTGTTGCCGCTTTGGCATTCGGTACTGAAAAAATACCTAAAGTTGATAAAATTGTAGGCCCCGGTAATATTTTTGTTGCAACTGCTAAAAAGCTTCTTTACGGTGTTGTTGATATTGATATGATTGCAGGCCCGAGTGAAATTCTTATTGTGGCGGATAAAAGTGCCAAAGCTTCTTTCCTTGCCGCTGACCTTATGAGCCAGGCTGAACATGATGTAAGGGCTTGTGCAATTCTTTTAACAACTTCGGCAGAGCTTGCACGCGCTACCGCAAGGGAAATTGACAGGCAGATTAAATATCTTGAAAGGCAGGAAATCATCGAAAAATCACTTAATGATTACGGTGAAATCATTGTTTGTGAAAATCTTGACCAAGCTATTGATTTTGCAAATGAACTTGCGCCTGAACATCTTGAAATGTGCGTTGAAGAGCCGCTTAAATATATCGGCAGGCTTGATAATGCAGGCAGTGTATTTCTCGGCAACTTCTCACCTGAACCGCTCGGCGATTATTTTGCAGGCCCAAACCATGTTCTTCCGACAAATGGAACAGCAAAATTCTTCTCCGCACTTTCTGTTGATGATTTTGTAAAAAAATCCAGTATCGTGTACTATTCGAGAGAAGCTCTGCGTAAAATTCATAAAGACATTGAACAGTTTGCAACTTCAGAACAGCTGACTGCACATGCCAACTCTATTGCTGTCCGTTTTGAAGACGAAGAACAGTAGGAGGAAACAGATATGGCAAGAGAAGCATCTGTAGAACGTAATACAAAAGAAACAGAGATCAAACTCAAACTGACTCTGGATGGAACTGGTTATTCTGATATTGAAACCGGTGTCGGTTTCTTTAACCATATGCTTGACGGTTTTACAAGACATGGCCTTTTTGATCTCTGCGTTCGTGTCCATGGCGATCTGGAGGTAGATGACCATCATACAATTGAAGATACCGGTATTGTCCTTGGTACTGCGATCAAAGAAGCAATTGGAGACAAGAAAGGAATCCGCCGCTACGGAAGCTGTATCCTCCCAATGGATGAAGTTCTTGTACTCTGTGCAATCGACCTTTCCGGCCGGCCATATTTTTCATGGGATGCAGAGTTTACTTCCGAAAAGATCGGAGATATGTCCACTGAAATGGTAAAAGAATTTTTCTATGCTATTTCTTATTCCTGTGGCATGAACCTGCATATCAAAGTACTTACCAGTGGCAACAGCCATCATGTTGCCGAAGCAATGTTCAAAAGCTTTGCCAAAGCATTGGATCAGGCTGTTTCCTATGATCCACGCATTACAGATGTACTCTCTACCAAGGGAAGTCTTGCATAAGGAGGAATACACATGGCAGATAAACTACTGATTCCATGCCTGTATCTGCAATCAGGAAAGGCAGTTACCGGATTTGGTCAACGAAATCTCTTTGGAGAAGGAAATATAGAAGATCTTGTGCGTTTTTACCGAGATAACGGAGCAGATGAACTGCTGGTTTTTGACTTTTCGTCTGGAGATAAAGAGCATGATCAGGCTATTGCAAATATCAAACAGATTTGTGCGATTGCTGAAATTCCTGTTATGGCAGCTGGAAATATCAATCGCATGGAAGATGTCAAAAAGCTTCTTTATGCCGGATGTGCCAAAGTTGTTCTGAATTTTTCCAAAGAAAGTAATATTTTACTTCTTGAGGAAGTATCCAAACGTTTCGGTAAAGAAAAAATGGTCATCAGTATTTCTTCTATGGAAGAATTTGCAGATAACCAAAAACTGATTGAAAAGTATGCAGATGAAATTCTTGCATTGGATACGATTCAGGACGAAATCGCTACGAGTTCTGATATGAAGGTTATTCTTCATACAGAAGAGAGTAAAACAGATGCCCTGAAAGATCTTCTCAAAAAAGAATCTGTACATGCTTTAAGCGGTGCTTATATCAGTTCTCTTGAGGTGAAACTTATTAATTTCAAAGAAGACTGCAAAGCTTCCGGAATTCCGGTCATTACTTTCGAAAGTGCTATCAGCTGGTCTGATTTCAAACTCAACAATGACGGATTGATTCCGGTGGTAGTTCAGGATTACAAAAACGACCAGGTACTTATGGTAGCATATATGAATGAAGAGGCCTTCCAAAATACTCTGAAAACTGGTAAAATGACTTACTGGAGCCGCAGTCGTCAGGAACTCTGGCTCAAGGGTCTTACTTCCGGTCACTTTCAGTATGTAAAATCACTTGCGCTGGACTGCGACAATGACACAATTCTCGCTAAAGTAGATCAGATCGGAGCAGCCTGTCATACCGGAAGTCGGAGTTGTTTCTTCAAACCTCTGATTCAGAAAGAGTATAACGACACAAATCCTCTTCATGTCTTTCAGGATGTCTACGATGTGATTGCTGACCGCAAGGTACATCCAAAAGATGGATCTTATACCAATTATCTTTTTGACAAGGGAATTGACAAGATTCTCAAGAAAGTAGGAGAGGAATGTGCAGAAATTATCATAGCAGCAAAAAATCCTGACAAAGAAGAAATCAAATATGAAATTTCGGATTTTCTGTATCATGCCATGGTTCTAATGGTAGAAAAGGGAGTTACCTGGGAAGAGATTACCAGTGAACTTGCCAGAAGGTAACCCATGTCTGCAGAATATCCCACAGGAGAATTATCTTGGAAACAAAGACAGATAGACTTTTTATAATCATACCGGCATATAACGAACGAGAAAATATCCGACAAGTACTTGATGACTGGTATCCTGTCATTCAGGCGCATTCCGGAAACGGTGAATCCCGCCTGGTTGTGATTGATGACGGAAGCAAGGATGATACATACATAATCATGCAGGAATATGCAAAAGAACACCCTTTGTTCAGCCCTATCACGAAAACAAACAGTGGACATGGTGCAACTGTTTTATATGGATATCATTATGCACTTGATCATGGTGCAGATTTTGTTTTTCAGACTGATTCAGATGGTCAGACACTTCCCTCTGAATTTGAACAGTTTTGGGATCAGAGGGAAGCATGGGATATGGTCATTGGGTGGCGAAACAACCGTCAGGATGGCGGCAGTCGTATCTTTGTTACTCGTATTCTACGCCTTGTGATTCGTATCTGTTTCGGTGTTTCCGTCAAAGATGCCAACACGCCATTCCGTCTGATGAAGGCAGATACTCTACGCAGATATATTGACCTGATCCCTAATGATTTTAATCTGTCCAATGTGGTCTTGTCAGTAATCTATGCAAAAAAGGAATGCCGCGTCAAATATCTGCCAATCACTTTCCGTCCAAGACAGGGCGGTATCAACTCGATCAATATGAAAAAGATCTTCAAGATTGGTCGCCAGGCACTGAAGGATTTTCGCCAGATCAATCGTGTGCTGAATTGAAGATAATTAAAAATATTAATCCATTTTACAATCTTTATACAACAAACGTATCATTAGGGTGGTATTCTTAGGAATACCGCCTTTTTTAATTAATTTAAAAAAAGTTCTTGACCCTATAGTTACTATATAGTTTACTATGTAGAGGACTTATTCAAAACCTTATATTAACTATAGGGTTTGAGATAAAAAATAAATGATAACAGGATCTTATCAAGGAGGATTAAGATGAAAAAATTAGTGGTTATGGGATTAGCAATGGCAATAACAGTATCTATGATGAATGGTGTATGTGCACAGCCGGTTCATGCAGCAAAAGGAAAAGGACTGAAAGTTGCACTTCTGATGTCAGGTGCTGCAAATGATCAGGGTTGGAACCAGACCGCATATGAAGGTGCTCAGAAAGCCTGTGATAAATACGGATGTGAACTTGCTTATACAGAAAATCTGGAAGCTGCTGACATTTCTGCTGCTTTTGCTGATTATGCAAGCGCAGGATATGATGTAGTAATTGGCCATGGATACGAATTTGGTGATCCTGCACTGGAAGTTGCAGAGACTTACCCAGCTACAAAATTTATCTGTACAGAATCTGACGCTTCTTCTGACAATGTTGCATCTTATGTAATGGCATGTGAACAGACTGCTTATGTAGAAGGAATCATTGCCGCATCTATGACAAAATCCGACAAACTCGGTGCAATCGGACCAATCCAGGGTGATTCCCTTGTGAAGATCGTAAACGGATATGAAGATGGTGCAAAATCCGTAAATCCAGATATTGAAGTTCAGACAGCATGGACCAACTCCTTTGTTGATACACAGCTTGCACAGGAAGCTGCAAAAGCAATGATTGAAAATGGCGTAGATGTAATCAAACACTGTGCAAATGCATGTGGAAATGGTGCAATTGCTGCAGCTGTTGATGCAGACATCTGGTGCCAGGGCGACTCCTATGATCAGAGTTCTTTAGCACCTGAGAACATTCTTGACTCTGCAATCTATAACCTTGACGTTGTAATTGATAAAGCTATTGAAAGTGTTGTTGACGATAGTTTTGAAGGAGATGTTTACAACCTCGGTATGGCAGACGGAGCAGTAGAAGTTCTTCTTTCTGATAATCTTACAGATGAAGTAAAAGCAACTGCACAGGATGCAATTGACAAAATCGTTTCCGGCGAACTTGAGGTTGAACGTGATTACACATTAAGAGATTAATGTAACTATTCAGTACCCTTACAGTTACAGATTAATCATTAACTAATTTGACATAAAGGAGAAAGCCATGTCCCTTCTTCAATTGAAACATATTTGTAAATCATTTTCCGGGGTATATGCAAACGAGAATATTAACCTATCTGTAGAAAAGGGTGAGATTCATGCCCTTCTTGGTGAAAATGGTGCCGGAAAGACTACGCTTGTAAATATTATTTTCGGTCTTTACACCGCGGACAGTGGTGAAATACTTTGGAAAGGCAAACCTGCAGATTTTGCTTCCCCAAAAGAAGCAATCGAAGCGGGTGTCGGAATGGTTCAGCAGCACTTTTCTCTTGTAAATAAAATGACCGTTCTGGATAATATCATATTAAATCTGAAGGGCAATTCCTTTTTCCTTGACAGAGCAGCTGCGAGAAAAAAACTAACAGATCTGGCTGAAAAATACGGATTACATGTAAATCCAGATGCTTTGATCAGCGATCTGTCCGTTGGAGAACAGCAGCGTGTCGAGATTCTAAAAGCTTTGTACAGGAATGTAGAACTTCTGATTCTGGACGAACCTACAGGTGTTCTTACACCACAGGAGACTACTCATTTTTTTGAAGTTCTGCGTAATCTTAAAAAAGAGGGATATGGAATCATTATCATCACTCATCGAATGAGTGAGATTATGGCAATCAGTGATAAGGTCACCATTCTTCGTGATGGAAAACAGGTTGCTGATCTGACTACAAAAGATACGAACCCTGAAGAATTATCTGCCTATATGATCGGGCGTGAGCTTTCGGAAGACTATCATATAGAAGGATCTCCCAAAAATGAGGTAATGCTGGAGCTGAAACATGTATCCAACTGCCACCGAAAACACAGCCGTCATAAGCTGGATGATATCAGTCTTACTATCCATAAAGGAGAGATCCTTGGTATTGCTGGCGTAGAAGGAAACGGTCAGAAAGAACTGGCTGAAGTAATTACAGGAATTCAGAAAACAGGTTCCGGAGAAATTCTTCTGGATGGCGCTAATCTGGCAGGCGAGGGTATTCGCGGGCGATATGAAGCAGGTGTTTCTTATATTTCAGAAGACAGACTACAGGATAGTCTGATCACAGGAATGAGTATTACAGAGAATCTTATTTTACGTGAATATAAGAAATCTCCATTTGCTCGTCATTCTCTGGTAAATATGTCTGCTATCCGAAAAAACGCAGCAGGAAAAATGCAGCAGTACCATGTGCGTGCTTCTGGTAAATCGGGGATTGACACGCCTGTAAAACTATTGTCTGGGGGAAACCAGCAGAAACTGATTATTGCAAGAGAATTGCATGATCATGCTAAAGTAATCATAGCAAGCCAGCCAACCAGAGGTCTTGATATTGGTGCGACTGAATTTGTCCGTCAGCAGCTGACTGAACAGAGAAATGCAGGAAAAGGCGTTATGCTGATTTCTGCAGACCTGGAGGAAATCATGGCATTAAGCGATAGAATTGCTGTGCTCTTTGGTGGAAAGATTGTTGGAATTTTAAGCAGAGAAGAAGCAACCGTACAGAAAATTGGTCTTCTCATGGGTGGAATTAAAGAAGAGGAGGCTAGATGATGGAGAAAGAAAAAAGAATACGAGGACTTGCTGATACACTTCTGATTCTCCTGATCACTATTGTGACTGGTACCATTCTTATCATGGCCTGTGGTGCTGATCCTGCCGAAGCCTATAGTCTTTTCTTCCGCGGGATTTTTGGAACACCGGCAGCTTTTGCAGAAATTTTTGTAAAAGCATGTCCATTGATTCTTACTGGTCTAGGCTGTGCTGTGGCTTACCGCACTGGATTCTTTAACATTGGTGCAGAAGGCCAGTTCTATGTAGGAGCTATGGCGACTACGATCGTAGCACTGAATTGGAACGCTCTTCCTGGAATTCCAAGAATCATTGCAGCCCTGGTAGTCGGTTTTCTGGCTGGTGGTGTCTGGGCACTGCTGGCTGCAATCTGCAAGGCCAAATTCAATATTTCAGAAATCATTGTTACGATTATGATGAATTACATTGCCATTAATTTTCTTGGCTACGCAGTTCGCTCTTTTCTAATGGATCCGGAAGGAAATGTTCCTCAGTCAGCTAAAATCGATAAGAGCGTACAGCTCGGAAATCTGATTCCGGCAACTCGTTTTCATGTAGGAATACTGATTGCCATTGTTTGTGTGATTGTAGTATGGTTTTTCCTTGAAAAAACAACCATGGGTTATGAGTTAAAAGCTGTCGGTCTGAACAAAAGAGGAAGCGCCTGCAATGGTATTTCTGTTATGAAAAACATTGTTCTCTCAGCGTTTTTAAGCGGCGGACTTGCTGCAGCAGCAGGTGGAATTGAAGTCCTCGCGATTCAGAAAAAACTCCTGGAAGGAATTTCATCAAACTGTGGATATACAGCAGTTCTAGTTGCACTTGTAGCATTTAACAATCCATTGGGGGTATTATTCGTAGCTATTTTTTATGCAGCAATGCAGGTTGGTGCAGGTTCCATGCAGAGACAGCTGGGCGTTCCTTCTGCAATTGTCAATATTTTGATTGGTTTGGTTGTAGTATTGATTCTTGGAAGAGAGCTGTTTCATTTCAAAAAGAAACAGTCTAAAGTGAAAAAAGGAGGAAATGCATAATGCTTCAACAGATTTTTACTTTAAGCTTTATGACCGCATTTCTGGCAGCTGCTGTTCGTCTGGCAGTGCCCCTTATGTATGGTGGAATTGGAGAAACCATTGCTGAAAAATCCGGTATCCTGAATATTGGCATGGAAGGTGTAATGCTTAGTGGCGCCTTCTTTTCCTTTGCCGGAGCATGGTATTCTGGAAATCTGTTTGTGGGACTTCTTGCCGGTATGCTTGGCGGACTTGTTGTCAGTCTGCTTCATGGTCTTTTATCAATTACTTTGGTCCAGAATCAATCTGTTTCAGGCCTTGCGATCAACATGCTTATGCTTGGTGTAACAAGTTTTTTATTTAAACTGATGTCAGACGGACAGGGATATCAGCAGATAGAGACCTTTCCCAATATTGCAATTCCAGGATTATCTAAAATCCCTTTAGTTGGCGAAGCATTTTTTAACTGTGATTTTCTGACATATCTAATTTATATACTTTTAATCTTTACCTGGATCTTTTATAAAAAAACAAATCCTGGACTGGCATTCGCAGCAGTAGGAGAACATCCACAGGCTGCAGAATCTGCTGGAATTCCGGTAAAAAAATACCGCTGGATCGTTATGGTATTTAACGGTCTTCTTGGAGGAATTGGTGGTGCATACCTTGTGTTAGTTCAGCTTGGTGTATTTACAGAGAACATGATCTCAGGCCGTGGCTATATTGCACTTGCAACTGTAATCCTTGGACGCTATACACCTTTTGGAATGTTTGGAGCAGCTCTTTTGTTCGGTGCAGCTAATGCATTACAGATTCGTCTTCAGACTATTGGTGTTTCCATTTCTCCATTTCTGCTGGCCATTTTACCATATGCCCTCACTCTGATCGCAATGCTTGGAGCTGCAGGAAAGAGCAGTGAACCAGAAGCATTAAGCAAACCTTATATAAAAGGGGCTAGATAGGAGCTTAATATGGGAAATAAAGAATATCTGAACGTAAATGAACTGGCAACTTTATTTGGATTAAAGGTACAGACACTGCATTATTATGATAAAATCGGGATCCTAAAACCAAGCTATCGTGATCCAAACAATGGCTATCGAAAATATCGTTTTGACCAGACATACAAGCTGGCATCTATCCGCTATATGCGTAAACTTGGATATTCTATTGAAGCAGTCCGGGATTTTCAGGACACCAAAGATCCTGACGAAGCATTGCAGCGTCTTAAAGAACGTTCTGCAGCTATCCACGAACAATGGGAAGAAATGATGCGGATCGATCACGCAATTTTACGAAAAATCCAGTTTATTGAAGACTCCAAAGATGAAATTGATTATGAAGGCTTTCGCATAGTGGAATACCCGGAGCGAAAATATATTTCTATTGGAACGGAAACAGAGATTTATGCAGGAGAATCCTTCTATTTTTATCCAACGCTTGTTTTTTATGAGGGAACTAAAAAAGAATTTGGAGCACTTCTGACAGATGAAATTCCAGAAGAAAATGTAGATATTCATAAAATTCCGGCAGGTACCTATGTGGTAGGTTACCACAAGGGTGCTTATGAGCAGATTCAGGATAGTTTCAAGAGAATCAGAGAATGGGGCCAAAATCTGGATCTTGAAGATGGCATTCTTGCAGTAAATATCATTGATCAGTTTGTGGAACAGAATAATGAAAATTATGCCACTAGAATTGAAGTAAGAATTACAGATACACATTAAATGTTTTGATTTATATAGGAAGGCAGGAATAATAATGGCAGTAAAAATTTATCATGGAGATATTTTATTTACACCGGCTGCAGACCGGATGGAAATTCATGAAAACAGCTATATTATAGTAGAAGATGGTGTGGTTTCCCAGATTTGTGAAAAAATCCCGGAAACATATAATGGTGTGGAAGTAGTTGATTATGGTGATAAGCTGATCATTCCGGCATTTTCCGATCTTCATGTACATGGTGCTCAGTATGTACAGCGTGGAATCGGTATGGATTGTCTGCTTTCTGACTGGCTGAATCATTATACATTTCCGCAGGAATCCCGTTTTCAGAGTATGGAGTATGCCAAAAACTGCTATGACGCTTTTGTAGATGAGATGATTCTCCATGGTACTTTTCATGCAAATGTGTTTGCTACCATTCATCGTGATGCAACTAATTATCTCTTCGATAAAATGGAAGAAAAAGGAATGTACGGTTATGTTGGAAAAGTAAACATGGACTGTAATTCTCCTGAGTTTCTTATTGAGACTACAGAAGAATCTCTGAACGAGACCGAAAAATATCTGGCAGCACATGAGGGAAGCAAGAAAGTAAAAACCATCCTGGCACCTCGTTTTGCTCCAACCTGCAGTGAAAAACTGATCACTGGTCTTGGAAAGCTGGCTGAGAAATATCACTGTGGTGTACATACTCATCTGGTTGAATCCATCTGGGAAGCTCAGGAAGCCTTGAAACTGTTCCCAGGATACGGCTCTGATGCAGAAATATATGAACGTGCAGGGTTGATGGATCATGGCCCTTCAATTTTTGCCCATGTAATTTTCCCATCTGAAGAAGATAAACGTATCATGAAAAAACATGGTAGCATTTCTGTACACTGTCCAGATGCGACAGTAAACATTATTGCCGGTATTATGCCTTTGCAGCAGATGGCTTCTGAAGATCTGAAGATTGCCATTGGTTCTGATCTTGCAGGGGGCCATGGCCTCGCCATTTATCGTCAGGTAGCAAGAGCCGTGCAGCTTTCTAAGTTAAAAGAATTCTACGAACCAAATGAGAGCAAGACCATCACTATTACACAGGCCTTTTATCATGCTACAAAGGAAGCTGGAAGTGTATTTGGCAAGGTTGGTTCTTTTGAAACAGGCTATGCATTTAATGCCCTTGTGATCGACAATATGGAAGATCCATGGACCAAGATTACCGCACAGGAGAAGCTTGAAAGATTCTGCTATACTGGAGATGATCGAAATATCCGTGCACGATATATTGATGGAGAACTATTAAAATAATAAATAATATGTAATAAAGATAACGACATTGTATGTTACAAACGTGATATACAATGTCGTTATTTTTTGTTTTTACGAAACAAAAGAAAAATCAAGCTGATATGCCTAATTTCAAAGAATTTGTGATATACTTCTATATAGATTATAGATATTACATATCAGTATAAACCAAGGAGGCTCTTATGAAAAAGAAAATACAAGTTGAAAGGAGATTTACTTATGACTTACAAAGAGAAAAAGCGTTCTATGTTTCTTGGTCTGCCATGGACCTTCACTACTTATACCGTAACGGATGAATTCATATCAATCGATTCCGGTTTGCTCAACAAAGTGGAGAATGACTGTTACATGTACAAGGTAATCGATGTCCGTCTGGAAACCACTCTGATGGAACGAATCCTTGGTATCGGTACCATTCACTGCTTCACTGGAGATGTAACGGATCCTGATCTTAAATTACAGCACATAAAAAATGCCAAAGAAATTAAAGATTTTATCCTGAAACAATCCGAACAGGAAAGATTAAAGAGAAAGACCTTAAATATGCAGCATCTGGATGGCAATCCGGAAGTCAGCAGAATGGCCGCAACGGACAGCTGCAAATCATAAATAAAACTCACAGAGGTGATAGCCCACAACGGGAAATCACCTCTTTTTTATATCAATTTTCCTGATATTTTCATTTTTTTGAAATCACTAGCAGAAGTGTTAGTGATTATCTGAAATATGTCCGTATAATAATAATTACAGATAGTATTTGCAGAAAAATCTGACAACATTTTATTCCAAAGATGAAAGGAGAATCAGGTATGAGTAAAAAAATGAAAATCTTTACAGCGGGTGCGTTAGGAATTATGATGGCAGGTCTTGTTTGTACAAATGTTTACGCATTAGACAACAAAGATGTAGTTGGTACATGGTACGCAAACAGTCTTTCTATGGACGGTATGAATGAATTTCATCCAAATGCGATCATGATGGAAATGTCAATGGAAATCAGTGAAGACGGCAACGGTAAAGTAACAACATCTTCCGAATCAGAAGAAGCAGACGTTAATGATTTTGAATGGAAGATTGACGGAGATAACATTATCATAACCTCAGATGATGAAGTTATGGAAGGCACCTATGAAGATGGAAAAATCACAATCAGCATGGATGGAATGACCGTAACTCTTGGACAGGAAAAAGAAGAATATAAACCTTATGAACCTGGAAAAGCACTCACAGACACCAAACTTGAAGATTTTGATGGTGAATGGAGCAGTTCCATAATGTCTGCGTTTGGAATGCAGGTTCCAACCGGAACACTCTTTGATATGCAGTTTAATCTTACAATCGATGGCGGTAAAGCAACACTTGTAACAATTGAAAGCGGAACTGAAACCACCACTGAACTTGAAGGCGATCTGGACACAAATGCCCTAGTATTAAAATCAACAGAAGAAAAAACCGAAGAAGACACCGAAGACTATTCATTATTCGATACAGATACCATGAGATTATATCTTCTTGACGATGGCAAATTATGTTTCACATCTGCTGACAGTATGGATGATCCAGAAGAAACACAAGAAGCTGCAGACGGTGAAGACAGTGAAGATTCCATGGATTGGACTGTAAAAGTATTCTTTGACAAATTGGAGAAAAAATAACATAAATTCTCTTACTCTTTGAAGGAGGTTTAAATAATGGGATTATTTGATAAAAAGAACTGTGATATCTGCGGTGAAAAAATCGGGCTTTTAGGAAACCGCAAACTGGATGATGGAAATCTGTGTAAGAACTGTGCCAGCAAGCTTTCTCCATGGTTTGAGGAAAGACGCCACAGCACTGTAGAAGATATCAAAAGACAGCTGGCATACAGAGAAGAAAACAAGAATGCTGATCGCAACTTCAGTGTTACCCGTGAGTTTTCTGCAGACAGATATCATGTGTTTATCGACGATAACAAAGGAATGTTTGCCATAGCATTTAATATGAGCGAGCAGGATAATCCGGATATTGTACCTCTGTCTGCAATAACCTCCTGTCGTTTAGACATCGATGAGCAGCGAGAAGAAGAGGAATACACGGATCAGGATGGCGAATCCAGATCTTATGTACCACCAAGATACAACTATTCTTATGATTACAAAATAAAGCTTGGCGTGAATACATCTTGGTTTGATGATATGGATTTTAAACTTAATACTTTCTCAGTCAGAGATCATGAACGCGCTAAGATGATGAATTATGAACAGCTTGCAAGCCAGATCATAACTGCACTTACCGGCGCACCGGCACCCGCACCGGTTTATAGCAATGGCATGATGAACCAGGGTTACCCGCAGCAGGGCAACATGATGAATCAGGGCTACCCACAGCAGGGCGGCATGATGAATCAGGGCTACCCGCAGCAGGGCGGCATGATGAATCAGGGCTACCCGCAACAGGGCAATATGATGAACCAGGGCTACCCGCAACAGGGTAACATGATGAACCAGGGCTACCCGCAGCAGGGCAATATGATGAATCAAAATGCGCCACAACATGGTACTATGATGAATCAGAATGCACCACAGCAGACTTCTGGTGATACATGGGTATGTGCATGCGGTGCTACAAACACAGGTGCTTTCTGTGAATACTGTGGATCACCAAAACCGTGATACTGAATTAAAAGGAGGAATACGGAATATGTCTGATGTAATAGAATATAAGTGTCCATCCTGTAATGCCTCGATGGTATTTGATTCTAAATCTCAGCACATGAAATGTCCATACTGCGATACGGAAATGACGGTCGAAGAGTTTCAGCGCACGCAGAAATCCGAAGATACACAGACGACCGGAAAATCAATTTCAAACGATAACTGGTACTCAATGAGCACCAGTCAGTGGCAGAATGATGAACTGAACGGCATGCGCGTCTACAGCTGCCAGTCCTGTGGAAGTGAGATCGTAGCTGAGGAAACAACAGGAGCAACGACCTGTCCGTTCTGCAATAATAAAATAACTATGAAAGGTCAGTTTTCAGGTGATCTGAAACCAGATTATATCATCCCATTTAAACTGGATAAAAAAGCTGCCAAAGAAAACTATTATAAGCATCTGAAAGGTAAAAAATATCTTCCCAAGGTATTCAAGAAAGAAAACCATGTGGACGAAATCAAAGGCGTATATATCCCATTTTGGCTGTTTGATGTAGATGCAGATGCTCAGATTACATATGAGGCAGAAAAAGTCCACTCTCATACATCTGGTGATACGGAATATACAACACGTGAAATCTATAGTGTCTATCGTGAAGGAAGCATAAGCTTCGATCATGTTCCCGCAGATGGTTCCAGAAAAATGGATGATACACTGATGGAAGCCATTGAACCATATAATTTCCAGGAAGCAGTACCGTTTCAGCAGGCTTATCTGGCAGGTTACCTGGCTGACCGTTATGATGTCAACGTAGATGAACGTATAGGCAGAGCCCGTGACAGAATTCGTGTATGTACTGAGAGAGCTTTTCGTAAAACCGTCAGAGGTTATAACGGTGGTGCCTCAGTTAAAGACAGTAATGTACAGATTCATAATGCCAGTTACTGGTATGCCATGTATCCGGTATGGCTTTTAAACACCACCTGGCACGGTCAGAAATTCACATTTGCTATGAACGGTCAGACCGGAAAAATGGTTGGAGATCTTCCGATTGACAAATCAAAATTCTGGAAATCCGTTGGAATTCGCACCTTTCTGATCTGGGGAGTGCTGTACGGTCTGAAGTGTTTATTTTTAATGTAGCAGGAAGGAACAGATAATATGAAGATAAAAAAGAAAATATGGGGCTGCCTGCTTTCTCTTCTCTGTATATTTATGCTGGTACTTCCGGTAATGGCTTCTGAGAGCCATGAAACAGATTCTGAGATTCCTGCAGTGACTTCCGAGGATCTTGCAGTACCTACTGAGATTCCTGCAATTCCGGAAGAACGTCAGAAACCGCTTCTTGTGGATGATGCCGGTCTTTTGACCGAGGAAGAGAGCAATGCACTATTAAATAAACTTGAAGATATCAGCCAGAAATATGAAAATGAGGTCGGCATCGTTACCGTCAACTCTCTGGAAGGTAAAACAGCCGAAGCATATGCTGATGACTACTATGATTACAATGGCTACGGATATGGAGAAAACGATGACGGTCTGCTTCTTCTGATCAGCATGGGCGAAAGAGAATGGGCAATCTCTACTTATGGATATAGTCATACTGTAGCTTTTACAGACGCTGGTCTTGAATTCATCAGCGGTGAATTCCAGAGCAAGCTTTCCAGCGGAAACTATGCAGATGCATTCAATTGTTTTGCTGATCAGTGTGATGATTTTCTGAGACAGGCAGCAACCGGAGAACCATATGATGTTGACAATATGCCTTCAAAAGGGAAGGTTCATCCATTCTGGCTCGTTACCGATTTAGTTGTCGCTTTTCTGATTTCCTTTAGACTCGTTAAATCAAAAGCAAAGAATCTTAAATCCGTAAAAAAACAGGAATCCGCAGAAGCTTATGAGCGTAAAGGTTCCATGTCGCTTCGAAGATCTACTGACAGTTTTGTCAACAGGATCGTCACTCAAAGAACTATCAGAAATGAAAAAGACAGCTCTTCCAGTTCCTCTGGCGGAAGCTCATCACATACAAGTTCTTCCGGCCGTTCCCACGGCGGAGCCAGTGGCAAATTCTGAGATAACAACAATTCCGAAATGACAAATAGAAAAACTTTGTCATTGCTCAATATTCAGGCATTATAGTATAATGTAGTTAACAGGTTACCGCTCAATATCCGACCGGTAACCTGCATACTTTAGATACTTTTTTCTGGAAAGGGATCGTAATGCCATATCATAAGAAAAGGGTTTTATCATATACAATTGTTATATTATGCTTTTTGACAGCGTATACATGCAGGCTAATTCACACCAATAATTCTTTCATACAAGCTTTAGTTGATCAGAGCCGTACCAGTATTTATCTTGGAATGTATTGTGCATGGGTCATTTATCTGAACAAACATGTTGTATATAAAAGAATGCGTCAGTGCCTGACGGTCATTGGCTGTTTAATGGTATTCTGGTTTTTTCTGCGCACTGTAAAATACCATATTTTTCAGGATCCTCTTAGCACACACATTTGTTGGTATCTGTATTATTTTCCAATGATCCTGATTCCCACTTTAGGTTTAAATGCTTCCTTTCTTTTGGAAGAAGAACATGACAAAGTAAAAAAGAGAAGTATCTTCTTACTATTCTCGGCTATGTTGCTGATCATATCCGTATTTACAAATGATCTGCATCAGCAGGTCTTTCATTTTTATCTGAATCCGCCTTATTCAGACAAAAATTACAGCTATGGATTTCTCTTTTTTGTAATACAGGGCTGGATTATATTTTGTCTCATTGCTATGGACATAATTCTTGTTCGCAAAAGCAGAATTGCAGGTAAAAAACGTTTCTGGCTTCCGGTAATACCTGGCATTATACTTCTGGCATGGAACATTGCAAATATTCTCCGAGTACCTATAATCAACACCATTGCGGGCGATCTGACTGCAATCTGCTGTCTTTGTATAGCCGCCATCTTCCAAAGCTGCATCCTTTGTGGTCTGATTCCTACCAACAGCCGCTACTTTGAATTATTCCAGTCAAATGGCAGTCTGGATGCAGAGATTACAGATAACACTTTTCATCGATATTATTATTCCGGAAACT
>ERZ773259.1699-NODE-1699-length-16979-cov-4.007209_pt1 | contig 16979 bp, 8 predicted proteins | sample MGYA00511961_ERZ773259 | MGnify/ENA primary metagenome ERZ773259 (study PRJEB29015, sample SAMEA2737775) | human gut metagenome | biome: human gut; feature: human-associated habitat; material: faeces | place: China | collected 2012 ...
GTTGAAACAGCTCAGAATAGAATTGATGACATAAAAAATGAGTGCGCAGATAAGGTTCAGAAAATTGAGAAGGAAAAAAAACGTTTAGAATCATTGTTGGATGAGGCACAAGTGAAAATTTCTGAATTGCAGACAGCACCCAATGCCTTCGAAAACGATGATGCAGATTATCTTACGCAGTTTGATGACACAGATCTCTCTATCTTACCTTCTGTCCACACGGACGAAATTGTTTCTTTGTGCGGTGTGGTTTCTTCAGATTATAGTGGACAGAAGCGGCTTATGCGATATGCCGATTTAAACAGTAATGGGGACTATAATGTCTTTCATAGAAACGAAGATATTCCATTGAGCTTTACAAATAGAAACATAATTTTTTATAAAGATGGTCCGTCTGAGAATGGCTTTTATGGTGTTTGGACTTGGTCAGCAGTTCCGAATGAGAAAGATCCCTCTAAGGATTATATATTGTCGCGATACAACGCAGATATAAAACCTATTGAAATTGTAGTTAATACATCGGTATCAGACCTTGATGAGCTGGTTAATCTCTTGAAAAAAGGGGGAATAGATCATCAGCCCTGCAGTCAAAGAACCATGTTTTCTCTTTGTCAATCCAAAGGGCAGTATATAGGTATTCTTTGTACTGACAAAGAACTCAATATGCTTAACGGAAAAATAACGGTTTCGGAAGATTGTGTTGCAGTGCCGGTATATGAATTCACCAATGCGGATATTGTGCATCAGGAAAATGGACCTTCTTTTTATAGAAATGCATTTGCTGGACTTCCAAGTAAAATTTATCGTTTGAAAAATCCCCTTGATATTGTAAAAGATATTGTTTTATCTTCGGTTTCGTGGACTGCGTATAAAGCAAGGGAGATAACTCGTACCCAGTATACGACGTTTCGAGATTTTATCAAGGATATTCCTGCTGAAGATATAACGAGAAAAATTGGAATTAAATGTCATTGTTCTATTCCTGCCGCCAAAGGTCTGCTAAATGAATTTTTGAATACAGTCTGGAAGTATATTGATGGAGATAGCTTAGAAGATGAAATAGTTTTGTCAGCAATTTCTACCAGCGTTGATCTTCAAGAAAAAACGAAGGAACTTATCCGTCAGGATTGGGAAAGGGAGAATGAAAGGTTCTTAATTGAAACTCGTCAAAAGATTGATCGACTTCGTGGGGAGTTGAAGTCTACTGCTGAGAATTTAAAGAAAGCGCAAGAAGCACTCAATCAGACTAAAGCAGAAGATGAGCACCTTTCGAGTGTTATAGCCGAAAAAGAAAAAATGGCTGTAGATGTTGAAAATAAGGTTGAAGAAAAAATCAAAAAGGCTCGTGAAAACGTGGCGGATTTCATTGCAAATATGGCATTTATTAGTGGACAACAAGTGCAGATGGTCAATGCTGTAACTCTTCCGGCTACCAATATTACCTCTGAATATAATACGACCACATATTGTGTGCATCCTGAATTTGAAAAGAGTGATGAACTTGAAGTTCATCACTCTTGGGGAGATGTCATTAACACAGCGATGTATGAACTTACAGAAGCAGGTGTTGCAAAACAATATAGGGGTGGACTTGCGGCTTTCCTTTGTGCTGCCTATATTGAGAGACAGCCACTTGTACTTGTTGGTCCTAATGCGATCGACATTGCCCAGGCATTTTGCGCATCTGTAACTGCTCATAAATATGGTATACTCTATTGCGAAGGTGGAAATATTCACCGAGTGATTGAGAAAATTGGTGCCGATGATGAAAAAATTGTAATAATTAACAATTTTCTGGTGGGTGGAGGGCTGAACAAGCTTCCAGAAATACTTTCACAAAAAGATATTTTTTATATAGCCACCCATCCATATGCAGAGGATATTCAGGTTGAACCTAAAAGTCTGTATGGTTTCGTACTGCCATTGTTTACAGAGTTTTTGGTGGATAAAAAAGCTACGGGCAAATACTTTGGAGGCTATTTTTCCGATGATTTTAAAACCTATTCGACAGAGAAAGGTGCACGCAAAGAATTGACGGTTCTTTCGAAATTTGCACTGAGTTCTTTAGTAAGAAGTAAAATCAATAGCATGATGATGACGATGCATGATATTTACCATACAGCCACAGCGGACGATGATTTCTTATTTTATATTTTCCCGATTGCTTACGCTTCCATGGAGATAAATAAACTTGTAGAAGTAATTGCAGATCCTCAACAAGGTATCACAATTTCTGCTAGTTTGAAGCGTGACCTTCAGCATGTGTTAGGAGAAAATTGATGGATAAGTATAACGGACTTCTCTTGAAAATATCGCGACAATATCATATCCTTAAAGGAAAAGAAGAAACAGAGGGAGAATGGAAAACTCGTCTTGTGTATAGTATCTGCGGGATGATGGCGTATGCTTGTCTATGGGATAATGTAGAAGAGACCATTTCTATCGTGCATCTGAAAAAAAGAATTCGCATTATATTGGGAAAATATAAATTATTGTATCCAGAACTTTTAGGAAGTTTTTCGTGTACTTCAGAAGAATTTGAAGAGGAAATTGCAAATCAATTCTTAAACGCTGGAGTAGTTTATCACCGCCCAAATCGAATAGTGCCTTCGAAAAAAAGAGAAGAACACTTTGCCGGAATTTTATTTCAGAGAGGTATTGCTTTGGATAATATCTCCTGTATATCTGGAATTGGACTTTATTCGAAACAGGATGGAGGAGTAAACCAAAATAAAATAAAGATAATGTTTGATCTCGAACAAGAAAATTTACAAATATATTGGAAAAATGTACTCTCTGCTGCTTCTTGGAAATTGAATCCATCGTTTGAATTTGGCGCAGAATATCTTCGACTGAAACCGCCTTTTTCGCGTGGATACTGGGTAAATGAACCGGATAAAACTGGTATAATTTCAATTCTTAGAACTGGAATTGGTGAATCCAAGCTGTATTTTCTCTATCGTTATATGGAGGATAACCTAGAAGTTAGTGCGCTTCCCAAGTGGCAGGTGGAGAACTATAACTATAGAACACTTGCATGTGCCTGCTTGTCGAATTATGGAACTTTGCCGACGATAGACTATTTTGAGGATGGATCATTGGTTCATGTCCGTATGAATTATTTGCTTCCGCCACGCGAACTAGCTTTTTTAAAGTATTACAGTTGGCCTGAGCTATGTACAGTAGTTCCATGTAATTTCAGGCGAAAACTCTCTGTAGAAGTTTTTAGAGCCATTAAAAGCATTCTATCTGACGAGGGATATGAATTCAAAGGAGGGAGAAACTGATGCCAAATGGAGCTAATTCTGTTCACAAACAGTTGAGAATGGAACTGGAAAATTATATTAAATCGCAGTACTTTGGAAAGACTCCAATTTTGCTGTCAGCCCTAAACAATCATATTGATGATGAAGGCTTACTTTACCAAAGACCGTTTATTGAATCGTCTCCGGCATATGTTACAGTTCAAAACGGTATTGAAAAAGCATGTCTTGAGAATTGGATGAAAGAGTATTTCTTGCGGTTAGCAAAGGCTGGTATAGGAGTATTTTCTTTTCCGTTTGCTCATCAGATATCGGCACTTGAAGCTGCGACCAGAGGGGAGGACTTATTTGTTTCGACGGGTACTGGTTCCGGTAAAACCGAGTGTTTTATGTGGCCGCTTCTTGCAAAGATGGCAACTGAAGCAAAAAATTCCAAGGAATCATGGGAAAAACGAGGTGTTCGCACGATTATTATGTACCCGATGAATGCCTTGGTTTCTGATCAAGTTAGTCGATTAAGAAGAATGATTGGAGATCCTGAAAAAAAGTTTATCGAAATCTTTCGGGATACTTGTGGTAATGAGGTACGTCGCCCTCAGTTTGGAATGTATACTGGCAGAACCCCATATCCTGGAGTTCAACCTTCTACTATACAGGATAGAAAACTTGAAAAAACTTTAGCAAGAATGTCTTTTCCACAAAATGATTCTGAAAAAGAGTTCTTCAAGCAGCTTCTTAAAGAAGGAAAGATACCTGCAAAAGCGGATATGAATCAGTTCCTCCAAGGTTTGCATGAGAGTAAACATATTCCAAATGATGATGATGCAGAGTTGATTACGCGATTTGAAATGCAGCAATTTTGCCCGGATATTCTCATTACAAACTATTCTATGCTGGAGTACATGCTATTACGTCCCAGAGAACAAAAAATCTGGAACGACACACGCGAATGGTTGACTTCAAATAGTGAGAATAAGTTATTGTTTGTTATTGATGAAGCACATATGTACCGCGGTTCATCTGGTGGTGAAGTAGCATTACTGATTCGCAGATTGTTTCATAAACTAGGCATTGGTCGTAACCGTGTGCAATTTATACTTACTACTGCAAGTATGCCCAACAAAAGCCAGAACGATGTTGATTCTGTAATGAGGTTTGCAAACGAACTTACTGCTTCTGATACAGCAACTCGATTTTGTTATTTAACGGGTGAAAGAGAAGTAATTGATGGTCAGCTGAAATATGATATTCCCAGCGAGATTCTCTTGAAATCAGATCCAGGTCAGTTTGAAGATAGAGATGAAGTGAAACTTTCTGCGTTATTGTCATTCTGGGGGCAGATAGACGGATTCGCTCCGAATATTACATCTTTGGAGGTAGTCTACAACTGGATGTATGATAATCTTGTTTATTATCGTCCGTTCCATGAGCTTATTAAATATTGTCGCGGAAATGCAGTATCTCTTGGAGAACTTTCTTCAAGTATTTTTCCAGACCTCAATTCAGAGGATGCGCTAAAAGCGGTCAGTGTTCTTTTGGCAATTGCACCGCTTGCCCAAAATGTAAAAGGCTCTGTCCTTTTTCCTGCACGCATGCACATGCTCTTCAAAGGTATTTCCGGGATATACGCATGCACCAATGCTAATTGTAGTTGCTCTCATTCGGAAGGTGGACTCACTTTAGGAGAAATTTACTTATCAGATGGTAAACTGGTATGTCCACATTGTGGCGGTATGGTATATGAACTTTATAATGATCGACGTTGCGGTGCACTATTCTTTAAAGGCTATATTCTTGAAGATGACTTGGGGCTTCGCGGAAATGTATATCTGTGGCATTATCCAGGTCAGTTGATGGATCGTAGGATGAAGGAAATACATTTGTTCATTCCAACTGATGATTTTGAGTTGCCAGTAAAACAAGGTAAAAATGCTATACGCCCGTGCTATTTGGATGTCAAAAGTGGATTTATTAATTTTACAGATGACTCGTCTATGGGTAAAAAGTGGATTAGAAAATTATACTACTGTAACTACTCTGCAAAAGGCAGACCTCAGATTATTACATTCCCAACCTGTCCGCATTGCAGGCATCAACTTTCTGCATCACAGCTTACTTCATTTAATACTCGGGGAAATCAGTCTTTCTTCAACCTAATTAAATCGCAGTTCCAATTGCAACCTGCGGTGCCAGGAAAAGATGATGATCTGGACCGTTTTCCTAATGAGGGACGTAAAGTTTTGCTGTTTTCAGATAGCCGTCAGCGAGCAGCGAAACTGGCTCGCGATATGTCAGAGGCTTCGGACATTTCGGCAGCAAGGCAATTGTTTGCAATCGCCATTAAAATGATGGAAGAGCAGACGATTGAACAATCAATGAATTCGCTATATGATTATTTTTGCCTTGCCGCTGGTCAGCATCATGTGCAGATTTTTCATGATCCTGAACGGACAAAATTTGCTGAAGATTGCGCTGCAGCATTAAAGAATTATAATCGCTGTGTAAAACGAGGAAGAGAGTATGTTCCGAGATTTACGATTACAAATGCTCCCATTCAGATGCAAGAGTATCTCTTGAGATTATTTGCTGGCGGTTATAACACCTTATATGATTCAGCCACGAGCTGGATTGAACCTACAGACCAGGCGCTTATGGATGCTTTAGATGCTCTCGAAGAAAACAATGTGATGGTTACGGAGGAGGAGTTTATTGACCTTTTTAATGCCTGGATACTATCAATTTGTGATATGTCTACAGCCATCGGACATACAATTAGCGATACAATTCGGTTGAAAGTTCGTCCCAAATATGGTGATTATGGACTTGATAAGGATTGGGGATTCTCAAAAACTATTCGCGAGATCATGGAATGGCAAGACGGAAATGAAAGGGAAATGGCATGGAAACGAGTATTAAAGGAAACTTTTCTTGATGCTGCACAGCCTGATAATGGCAGACTCTATATTGACCTTTTTAGAGTAAAACCACGTTTTGATATGGATCATATATGGTATAAATGTGAACAATGTTCTGAATTAACACCTTTTATGTTGAAAGGCAAATGCCCAAGCTGTGGGTCTTCACATATGCATAAAATGAAATCTTATGAATATGAGGCCCTTGATTTTTGGAGAAAGCCGATAGCCGATGCGCTTCAAGGCGAGCAGATTCATGTAATTGATACTGAAGAACATACAGCTCAGCTCTCCCATAAAGATCAAAGAGATGATCTTTGGAGTAAAACTGAACAATATGAATTGCGTTTTCAAGATTTACTTCAAGATGGAGAAACGCCTGTTGATATTCTCAGCAGTACAACCACTATGGAGGTTGGTATTGATATAGGTTCCTTGACTGCGGTTGGTTTGCGAAATATTCCTCCTATGCGTGAAAATTATCAACAGCGAGCCGGTCGAGCCGGTCGGCGTGGATCGAGTTTGTCTACCATTGTTACTTTCTGTGAAGAAGGACCGCATGATACGTTGTATTTCAATGATCCCACACCTATGTTTCGCGGGGACCCTCGCAAGCCTTGGATTGATATAAAAAGTGAAAAACTTCTTCAGCGTCACCTGGCTATGGTTATTCTTCAAGAGTTTCTTTTGGAAAATCATGAGAGTCTCGACACAATTTCTGCCGCTACTTTTCTGAACAATTTTCTTGAAAATTTTAAGAGTTACCTTGCTTCGTATGATGCAAATAAGGACAAATTGCTGTTACCTACAGGAATATCATTTAATTATCCAGTGTTTGAGAAGGAACTCAGAAAATCTTTTGATATGCTTAAAGAAAAATGTCAGACACATCCTGAACTTTTTGGGGTAGAAGAAGGTGCTAAAGAAGGGGAAAAAGTTCTTTTAGATGCTCTTTATGAAGAAGGAATTATCCCAACATATTCTTTCCCAAAGAATGTTGTGAGCACTTATATACCAGATATATATGGAAAAATTCTTTACGAAGTTGAACGTGGACTTGATGTAGCTATTGGTGAATATGCTCCGGGTAGAGCAATTGTGGTTGATAAGCAAACATATCAAATTGGCGGATTTTATTATCCTGGAAGCGAACGTCGACACGGTCAATCGCAAACTCCAGCACGCGCATACACAGAGGATCCTAATTATGTTAAACAGGTCATCTCATGCCCTGAGTGCGGTTGGTTTGGCCTAATGGAGGAAAAAACTAAGCGCTGCCTGTTCTGTGGCAACAGTGATCTGAAAGTCACTCGTAAAATGTTACGACCTTGGGGATTTGCACCGAGAAATGCTGAATCAATACCAGATGTTCAACTATCAGAAGAATACTCTGCAGTGCAACAGCCACTATATTCAACTCTTCCTGAGGCTGAAGAAATGAAACTCGCCCCAGGTTGTAAAAATATACGAATTGCCTCACGAACAAACCAAAGAATTATCATGTTGAATAAAGGAGTGGATGATAAAGGCTTTATGGTTTGTAAGGATTGTGGAGCCGCTATGCCAGGGGATGATATTTCTGTGCTAAATGACATTAATAGACCATACAAATCAAAATACGCTCGAAGCAAATGCCGCCACAACAACTGCTTTAATGTGAATCTTGGCTATGATTTTATAACGGACATGTTGGTTTTAGAATTCACAATTGATGACCGTATTATTGACACCAGAAGAAATGATAATCCATGGCTTAGTCGTGCAGCACAATCTCTTGCTGAAGCATTACGATTAGTGGCAAGCAAAAGGCTTGACGTTGAATTTACCGAGCTTGTTACTGGATATCGTCTAAGAACTGGATTTGAAGCATCTTATGTTGACATTTATCTTTACGATAGTTTATCCAGTGGCGCTGGTTATGCAGTTAGCGTAGCTGATGCAATTGCTGAACTATTAACTGATATGAAAGAACTCCTAAGTTCCTGCGATTGCGGATCGGCGTGTTCTAAATGTTTAAAACATTATAGAAATCAATATGTACATGGCATGCTTGATCGGTTTGCTGCACTTCAACTTCTTGAGTGGGGGATAGCAGGGAGAAAGGCGTTGCCAATTAAAACAGAGTTGCAGATTAAAATGATTATGCCTTTGGCGAATATTCTTAAACAATCTGGTTGCGAAATTACTGCTAATGATGAGATTATTGCAACTGGACAAGAAAAAACCAAAAAGGTTGTTGTCTACCCTGCAATGTGGATTGAGCCGTCTGCTACTGGTACTATTTTCGTGAGTGATGCTTATATTAAATATGCTAAGCCGTATGCTGTACAAAAAATTCTTGATAACATTTTATGAAATAATTGGGATGTAGATTAGAATTACATATTCTCTGGATTATATTAATATTTGTTGACTACATTTAGTAACTGTCTGCACTAAGCTACAGATAATGAGAACTTTGCCAGCTATCTGCCTCAACCCTGTTGTATACATCAAAATAATGTCCCCCATAACCGTAGGATTGTCCTCTGTTACGGGGGACATTTTTCATGTAAGATGGAACTAACAGGGGAGGTCTATATGAACGAGTACATAGGAATCGATATCGGCGGGACGAAAACAGCCATCGTTCGTGGAGACGAGAACGGAACGATCCTTGAAAAGAAGCGATTCGCGATGACAACGAAGGGAGAAATTCTGGAAATGATCTTTCAGAGCGTTGCGGATCTGAAAACAGATCAGACGAAAGCGATCGGCGTTAGCTGCGGCGGACCGCTGAACAGTAAGACGGGCGTGATCTTAGGACCGCCGAACCTTCCGGGCTGGGATGAAGTGCCGATCACGGACATGCTCACAGAGACGTTTGGGATTCCGGCATATCTAAAGAACGATGCGGACGCCTGTGCGGTGGCGGAATGGAAGTTCGGAGCCGGAAAAGGCACGGAGAACATGATCTTTCTCACATTCGGAACGGGAATCGGCGCGGGATTGATCTTAAACGGGAGACTCTATGAAGGAAGTACCGGAATGGCCGGTGAAACGGGTCATTTAAGACTCTTTGAGACCGGACATATCGGTCATGGAAAAGCCGGATCCTTTGAGGGATATGTGAGCGGCGGCGGAATCGCCCAGTACGGAAAAGGAACTGCAAAAGAACTCGGAAAACGGGCGGCGGAAGGTGATCCTGAGGCGCTGGCACTCTGGAACGAGATCGGAGAAAACCTTGGAAAGCTTCTGGCGATCCTGATCGATCTCTTTAATCCGGAGGCGATCGTCATCGGAAGCATCTACGCGCGGGCCGGAGAGTACATGAAAGCGGGCATGGAAGCCGTCATTGAAAAAGAGGCACTGCCCGGAAACATGAAGGCCTGCAGGATCCTGCCTGCGGGACTTGGAGAAAAGATCGGAGATATCGCGGCGCTGAGTGTTGCGATGCATACGAAATAAAATCGAAAATGTGGCTGCAAACGCCGGATGAAGGTGCAAAACAGCTGCAGAGGGAGTAGACAGAAAGCGGGGGAGAAGATGGGCGAAGTAATTGTTTCAATGAAAGACATCGTCAAGACATTCCCGGGTGTAAAAGCCCTGGATCATGTGAATTTTGAACTCCGTTCCGGTGAGGTCATGGCACTTCTCGGAGAGAACGGAGCGGGGAAATCCACACTGATGAAGATTTTGAGCGGCGTCTATACGAAGGACAGCGGGACGATGACGATCTTCGGAACGGAATATGAGAATCTGACTCCGAAACAGGCACAGACCGTCGGCGTCGCGATCATTCATCAGGAATTAAACATGTGCCGCCATTTATCGGTTGCGGAAAACATGTTCCTCGGAAGAGAAAAAGTAAACGGGATCGTCTTAAATGACAGGGAGATGGAAGCGGAAGCGGCAAAGATCCTCGGGGACTTAAAGATCGATATCGATCCGCGACAGACCGTCGGCGATCTTCCGGTATCCAAACAGCAGATGGTCGAAATCGCGAAGGCACTTTCGATCCACGCGAAGATCCTGATCATGGATGAGCCGACTTCTTCCCTGACAGCAAAAGAGATCGAGGAGCTCTTCCGGATCATCCGCCAGTTAAAGGCAGACGGCTGCGGAATCGTCTATATTTCCCATCGTCTGGAGGAGCTGAAGGCCATCGTGGACCGGGTGACGATTATGCGTGACGGTCAGTATATCACAGACGGAAATTTCGCAGATATGACGATGGAACAGATCATCGCAAACATGGTCGGCCGTGAGATCAAGGAACAGTTCCCGAGAGTCTCCTGCCCGAAAGGAAAGAAGATCTTCGAGGTGAAAAACTTAAATGCCGGACATCTCGTCCGCGACATCAATTTCTCCCTCTATGAGGGCGAGATCGTTGGATTCGCGGGACTGATGGGAGCGGGACGTACCGAGACAACGAGAGCGATCTTCGGAGTTGACCCGAAGACCAGCGGGGAGATCTGGCTGGACGGAAAAGAAGTGAAGATCACCTGTCCGATGGACGCGATCAAAGCCGGGATCGTACTGGCGCCGGAGGACCGGAAAAAAGACGGTCTCTGCACGAAACTCAGCATCCGTCATAACCTGGCACTCCCGAACCTGGACCTCATCTGCAGCAAGCTCGGCGTGATCAGCAGTAAAAAGGAGGACGACCTCTGCGAGAAGGCGGTGAAGGACCTCCTGATCAAGACCCCGACGGTGGAGGTCAACGCGGGCAATCTTTCCGGAGGAAACCAGCAGAAAGTGGTTGTCGGAAAGTGGCTGGCGAGAAATTCCAGAGTCGTGATTTTCGATGAGCCGACACGAGGCATCGATGTAGGCGCGAAGGTCGAGATCTACAACCTGATGAACCAGTTAAAGAAACAGGGCATTGCCGTTATGTTCGTCTCCTCGGAGATGCCGGAAGTCCTGGGAATCGCGGACCGCGTCATCGTCATGTGCGACGGAAAGATCACCGGCGAAGTCATGGCGAAGGAGACAAGCCAGAATGAGGTTCTGAAGTTCGCTACCGAATTTGAGAAGAAACAACAGGTTAGCTGAGGGAGGACAGGAGAATGAATGAAAAGAAGCAGAGTACAGTAAAGCGGATCCTGGGGACACGCGGAATGGGCGCGGTCATCACGGCATTCGCGGGACTGATCATCATCTATGTAGCATTCGGTCTCATCGACCGTAAAGTATTTGCCGGACAGAACGTCATGAACCTTCTGCGTTCCATGTCAAAGTACCTTCTGATCGGCGTCGGACAGAGCTATCTTCTGATCACCGGAAACATCGATCTCTCGATCGGTTCCATGGTCGGAATGAGCGCCATGATCTCGGCAACCCTGATGGCGATGGGCATCAATCCGTTCGTTGCGATGGCGGTTGCGATGGCGTGCTGCCTGGTTACCGGAGTGATCAACGGAATGTTAGTCGGAAAGTTCAAGCTTCCGCCGTTCATCGCTACCCTGGGTACCATGTTCGTGACACGAGGCGTTGCCTACATGGTCAATAACAACCGAAACACGGATGCCATCGCCACAGGTATCGGAAAGGAAGCAGGGGATAAGTTCCAGAACGTCTTCTACTATGGAAAGACACTTGGTGTTTACAACACCTTCTGGATCGCTCTCGTGATCTTTCTGATCTTCTTCTTCCTGCTCTCAAAGACCCGCACAGGAAGACATATTTACGCGATCGGCTCCAACGTGGATGCTGCGAAACTGTCCGGTGTGAATGTTGTAAATACAACAATTAAGGCATATCTGGTAAGTGCTGTCTGCGCGTGTGTCGTTGGTTATATCCTCTGCGCACAGGCAGGAATGGGCAACATGGAAGCAGGAAACATGTACGAGATGTACGGCGTTGCGGCCGGTGTTATCGGCGGCATCTCCCCGCTTGGCGGAACAGGACTTCTGCTCGGAACCTTTGCCGGTGCGGCTGTATGGCAGACACTGGAGAATGGTCTGAACATGATCGGTGCACAGGTCGGCATCCAGAGACTTGTCATCGGTATCATCGTTGTATTCTCTGTACTTCTTGATGTTGTCGTTCGTTCCGGAAACTTCGGAAAGAAAGCATCCAAATAAGACAGAGAAAAAACTGTTTTGTGTCTGCGGCATTTTGCAGCAACAGTCGGTCCGCGGTCCTGCATGAGAATAAGCAGGATGCTGGTCCGGAAATATCGTTACATGGATATCTAACTCCCATGGTATACGGGAGTTACATATAAGAAAATCTTAAGGAGGATTTTTATGAAAAAGAGATTGTTCGCACTGTTAAGCTGTGCAGCCCTTGCGGCAGCCAGCATCACCGGCTGTTCCAGCCAGAAACCTGCAGAATCCGCAGCTGCGTCTGCAGAGGCAGAGTCCACCACAGGTGCTCCGTCCAAAGAAGTCGGCGATTATAAGATCGCGCTGATCACCATGGACTCCATCGACCAGCACTGGGTAACTTTAAATGAGGGCGCTCAGGCAGAGGCAAAGGCACTTGGCGTAACCGTAAGCTTCATGTCCCCGAACACAAAGGATGATGCTCAGCAGATCGAGTGCGTGAACAACGCAGTCGCAGGCGGCTATGAGGCGATCATCGTAGCGGCAAACGGCCCGGACGCGATCTCTTCCGCACTGAAGGAAGCAAAGGACGCGGGCATTAAGATCGTATACGTTGACTCCCCGGCAAACGTGGAGGCAGAGGCAACCTTCTCTACCGATAACGAGGCAGCTGGTGAGACAGCCGGTAAAGAGATGCTCAAAGCTCTTGAAGAGTCCGGCATCACATCTGGTAAGATCGGTATTGTAAATGTAAACGCAGCAACAGACTCCACAGTCAAGAGAGAAGCCGGATTCCGTAAGGCATTCGAAGGAAAAGGCTTTGAGCTCATGGAGACCCAGTACGGCGAAGGTGACGCAGCGAAGTCCCAGACCATCGCTGAGAACTACATCACACAGGGCGTTGTCGGCATCTTCGGCTGCAACGAGGGGTCCACGACCGGTACCGGTAATGCCATCAAGGCATCCGGCAATACAGGCATCATCGGTGTTGGTTTCGATAAATCCGACGCGATCATGAATCTTATCAATGACGGATATCTTCTCTGCACAATGGCTCAGAACCCGGATCTCATGGGTAGAGACGGTGTTGAGGCAGCTGTCCGTGCGCTTCAGGGTGAGACATTTGGCGGTCTTGTAACGGATACAGGCGTTTCTGTCATCAAGGCAGGCAACACTGAGGATGCAGCAGGAACAACTGACGTGACAGCAACAAAGGACTGGAAGATCGCGCTGATCACCATGGACTCCATCGACCAGCACTGGGTAACTTTAAATGAGGGCGCTCAGGCAGAGGCAAAGGCACTTGGCGTAACCGTAAGCTTCATGTCCCCGAACACAAAGGATGATGCTCAGCAGATCGAGTGCGTGAACAACGCAGTCGCAGGCGGCTATGAGGCGATCATCGTAGCGGCAAACGGCCCGGACGCGATCTCTTCCGCATTAAAGGAAGCCGCTTCCACAGGCGTGAAGATCGTGTATGTTGACTCTCCGGCAAACGTAGAGGCAGAGGCAACCTTCTCCACAGACAACGAGGCAGCTGGTAAGACAGCAGGCGATGAGATGATCAAGGCTCTCGAGGCAGCAGGCATCACATCCGGTAAGATCGGTATCGTAAACGTAAACGCAGCAACAGATTCCACAGTCAAGAGAGAAGCTGGTTTCCGCTCCGCATTTGAAGGAAAAGGCTACGAACTTATGGAGACCCAGTACGGCGAAGGCGATGCAGCGAAGTCCCAGACGATCGCTGAGAACTACATCACACAGGGCGTTGTCGGCATCTTCGGCTGCAACGAAGGTTCCACGACTGGTACCGGTAATGCGATCAAGGCATCCGGAAAGACAGATATCGTAGGCGTTGGCTTCGATAAATCCGATGCGATCATGAACCTCATCAATGACGGATATCTCCTCTGCACAATGGCTCAGAACCCGGATATTATGGGTAAAGAGGGCGTTAAGGCAGCAGTGAGAGCGTTAGAGGGCGAAGAACTCGGCGGCGCTGTCAGCGATACAGGCGTATCTGTTCTGAAAAAGAACTGATGTAACTGTGTACGGAACAGTTACGAACTGATAAAGAATTTCAATGGTTACAGTTCGTGCAGCGCATGAATGATGGCCCTGAATGAAAGAAAAGGTGCTGGGCAGGAAAATAAACTGGAAACCGGCACGAAAATGAATTAAAATAACGGTAGCTTCCGCGCGACGGACAGTTACTGAAACATGTAACGCAATGGAACGCCGGGCCGAAAGGATCGGCGTTCCTGCATATAAGGGACAGGAGGACATTTGTATGAAACGCAGTGAGATCAACGCGGCTTTAAAAGAGATGGAACAGATGATCAGGGAATACCGATTTGCGATCCCGCCATTCTGTAATTTCACACCGGAAGAGTGGAAGGAAAAAGGCCATGATTACGATGAGATCCGTGACAATATGTTAGGCTGGGATATCACAGACTACGGTCTCGGTGATTTTGATAAAGTCGGGTTCTCCCTGATCACGATCCGGAACGGAAACCTGAAAATGAAGGACAAATATACAAAATCCTACGCGGAAAAACTCCTGTATATCAAAGAAGGACAGTATTCTCCGATGCACTTCCACTGGTCCAAGATGGAGGACATCATCAACCGCGGCGGCGGAAATGTTCTGATTCGTGTATACAATTCCACAAAGGATGAGGACCTTGATAAAGTGAATGATGTCCATGTCCATGTGGACGGCAGAGAGATGGTCGTTCCGGCCGGCACCCAGGTGCGCCTGACTCCCGGTGAGAGCATTTCCATCTACCCGTACATGTACCATGATTTCGAGGTGGAAGAGGGAACCGGTCCGGTCCTTTTAGGAGAAGTCAGCCAGTGCAACGACGATAACGTGGATAACCGTTTCTATGAGAAGATGGGAAGATTCCCGGAGATCGAGGAGGATGAAGCACCGTATCGTCTGCTGTGCAACGAATATCCGGAGGCAAAATAGATGACAGATCAGAAAACGCTGATGGCGGTCTGCGGTCATATGGATCAGGTCGCCGGAGTCCGTCAGATGGAATTTCAGGATGGGCGGGCAGCGGGACTTCGCTGTGCGATGATCCATAATGGACCGCTGGAGCTTCCGCTGATGCTCGATAAATGCCTGGACCCGGCCTGGATCCGGTATAAGGGGATCAACTTAAGTCCCCTCACAAAACCGGGGCTTCAGGGGAGAAATCCCTATGATACTGCGGGAGACGAGGCGGTGCGCTCTATTATGGGCGGCGCGATGTTTACCTGCGGTCTTGGAAATGTCCACGGAAACCGGGTGGTGGACGGTGTGGAATATCCGGTTCACGGACGGATGCGGACAACTCCATCGGAAAAGATCTCTATGGACGCATTCTGGGAGAACGGGGAGTATAAGATCCGGGTGTCTGGGGAGATGCGGGAAGCGCGGATCTTCGGTGAAAATCTGGTGCTGAGAAGAACCGTGGAGACGGTTTATGGAAAGAACGAGATCGTGTTCACGGACGAGATCGAGAACCAGGGATTTGAGGACCAGCCGCTCTGCTTTCTCTATCACTGCAATGCCGGATATCCGTTTCTGGTGCCGGGGCTGCGGGTCGTGATGCCATCGATCTTCTGCGGTCCGAGAGATGCGGACGCAAAGGCAGGCGCGGCGGCCTGGAACGTCATGGAGGAGCCGGTGGAGCATGCGCCGGAGCAGGTATTCCAGCATGAGCTGGCAGCGGATCGTAATGGAAATACGTTTGCGGCATTTGTCAATGACGAGCTGCAGATCGGGCTCTGCATTCGTTTTGAAAAATCTGTGATCCCCTACCTGACCCAGTGGAAGAGTCTGGCAGCCGGCGATTTTGCGATGGCGCTGGAGCCGACAAACTGTGGGTTTGATGGCCGCGCCGGGGCGTCGGAAATTCTAAAGCCATTTGAGAAACATGTAAACCGGATCCGATTCCAGATCCTGGACGGAGAAGACGAAATTGAATTACTTGAACGTGAGTGCAGGGAGGTATTGGAATGTACGATGTGATCGCTCTTGGTGAGCTTCTGATCGATTTTGCGGCGAAGGAGACGGACTCGGACGGCTATCCGACGATGAAGGCGAATCCGGGCGGAGCGCCGGGAAATTTCCTTGCAGCATTGAATAAATATGGGGCAAAGACTGCATTCCTCGGAAAAGTCGGGGATGATGCGTTCGGAAAGCTCCTCTTAAAGACATTTGAGAAAGCCGGGATCGAGACAAAGGGGATCGTGACGGATCCGTCAGTGTTTACGACGCTGGCGTTCGTGACCTTCTCGCCGGAGGGAGACCGTTCCTTCAGCTTTGCGAGAAAGCCAGGAGCGGATACGAGACTGAGCTTTGAGGAGATCGATCTTACCATGATCGATGAGGCATCGGTGTTTCACTTTGGAACCCTGAGTCTTACCGATGATCCGGTCCGCACGGCGACGAAAAAGTGTGTGGAATATGTGAAGCGACAGGGAAAACTCATCACGTTTGATCCGAATTTAAGGCTTCCGCTCTGGGAGACGCCGGACGCGGCGAAAGAGCAGATCTTATGGGGACTTGCACATGCCGATGTTGTGAAGATCAGTGACGAGGAAGTGGAGTTCCTCTGGGGGATCACGGATGAGAAGGAGGCGGCAGAGAAGCTGCTTGACGAGTTTGGAATCCGCCTCGCTATGGTCACTATGGGACCGAAAGGGGCGTATCTTGCAAATCAGAATGGCGCTGCATACGCAAAGTGTCCGGAGGTAAAACCGATCGATACGACAGG
>ERZ773259.1701-NODE-1701-length-16971-cov-48.163396_pt1 | contig 16971 bp, 9 predicted proteins | sample MGYA00511961_ERZ773259 | MGnify/ENA primary metagenome ERZ773259 (study PRJEB29015, sample SAMEA2737775) | human gut metagenome | biome: human gut; feature: human-associated habitat; material: faeces | place: China | collected 2012 ...
TTATATATTAATATGTTGATTATTAGGCGTAAAAGCACATTCTAAGGGGCGACTAGTTATCATGTTTCTATGAAAAAAGAGAAGACCGGTTCGTGGGGGAGCCGGTCTTCTTTGTATTTACACGGTGCGTTGAGCACTTTCTTTTCTTGTTACTTATTCAGTCTCCATTCGAAACCGTCTTTAGTATCTTTGATTTCAAATCCGAGTGCTGTCAGTGTGTTGCGGATTTCGTCGGAAGTAGCCCAGTCTTTGTTGGCTTTCGCTTTCATACGTTGTTCCAGTAGCATATCTACTACCTTGCCGTAAGCTGCCTCACGACCATCTGAAGAGCCTTTTTCTTCTTTCAATCCCATGATGTCGAAACTGAACAGATGGAATGTTTCTTTCAGGTCTTTCAGGTCTTCGGCTGAGATGGTAGCATTACCGGCAATGATATTGTTTATAATGCGGGCGCCTTCGAAAAGCTGTGCGATGACAATCGGTGTATTTAAGTCGTCATTCATTGCTTCGTAGCATTTAGCGCGCAGTTCTTTCACGTTGATTCCCTCTGAAGTTGCCGATGCGGGAGTAATCTTATCCAATGCGTCAATGGCTTCCATCAGACGCTGCAGGCCTTTTTCGGATGCTTGCAGTGCTTCATTGCTGAAATCTACCGTGCTGCGGTAATGAGCTTGCAGGATGAAGAAACGGATTGTCATTGGTGTGTAGGCTTGTGCCAGCAGCTTATGAGTACCGTTGAAGAATTCGTCCAAAGTGATGAAGTTGCCAAGTGATTTACCCATCTTGGTTCCGTTGATGGTAATCATGTTGTTGTGCATCCAGTAGTGAACCATGTCATCACCTTGTGAGGCTACCGATTGTGCGATTTCACATTCGTGGTGAGGGAAAATCAAGTCCATTCCTCCTCCGTGAATATCGAAGTGTTCACCTAGGTATTTGCGTCCCATAGCGGTACATTCGGCGTGCCATCCGGGGAAACCATCGCTCCATGGAGACGGCCAGCGCATGATATGTTCAGGTTGTGCCTTTTTCCAAAGGGCAAAGTCGGCAGGATTGCGTTTCTCGCTTTGTCCGTCGAGGTCACGGGTGGTATTCAAGACGTCGTCCAGATTACGTCCGGAAAGTTTTCCGTAGTGGTAATCTTTATTGTATTTGGCTACATCGAAGTAAACGGAGCCTTCGCTTTCATAGGCGTATCCGGCATCCAAAATCTTCTGTACCAGTTGGATTTGTTCAATGATATGTCCTGAAGCATGTGGCTCAATGCTTGGAGAAAGTACATTCAACGCTTCCATTGCTTTATGATAACGGTTCAGGAAATATTGAACAACTTCCATTGGTTCCAACTCTTCCAGACGTGCTTTCTTGGCGATCTTGTCTTCTCCGTCATCGGCATCGTGTTCCAGATGACCTACGTCGGTAATATTTCGTACGTAGCGTACTTTATATCCTAGGTGGGTGAGATAGCGGAATAACACATCGAAGGTTATAGCCGGACGGGCGTGTCCTAAATGGGCATCTCCGTAAACAGTCGGTCCACACACATACATGCCTACATGAGGTGCATGAAGCGGTACGAACAACTCTTTCTTTCTATCTAAGGTGTTGTAAATGGTAAGTTGATGTTCCATAACATTTTATATTTGTTTTATTGGAACTGCAAAGTTAGTATAAAATCTGAATATGCGCTCTATCTTTGATGAGTTGATTTTAGCTCTTGAGTTGTTTTACTGATAATATTATTAGTTTCCCGGTATAAAACTAAAAGTTTCACACCGAGGAACCAATGGTTTCATTACGGGAAACCAAAGGTTTCTCACCGAGAAACTAAAATTTTGTCAGCATGAAAATAAATGTTTGGTTATTGTTGACTGCAAAACTTATCAATAGCTTCTGCTACACCGTCTTCTTCGTTGCTTAGAGTGATGTAATTTGCTGCTTTTTTTACAGGTTCTTGTGCATTTCCCATAGCAATTCCCAGTCCTGCAAACTTAATCATGGATAAGTCATTATAGCCATCTCCCATTGCTATGACTTCTTCTCGTGCTACTCCTATTTCTTTCAATAAGACAGCAAGAGAAAGAGCTTTGTCAATTCCTTGCGGAACTAATTCGAGGAAATAGGGTTCTGAACGGAAAACGTTAATATGTCCTTGTAGCCGGAGACTAAGTTCTGCTTCAAGCGGAATGAGTTTATCTGCGTCTCCTACGATGAGGCATTTGGCTACAGGAAGCGTGATCTCTGTGAGGAAGTCGTTTGTTTCCCGTACTGCCATTTTATTGAGAAAGGCCTCTTTCTGTACGTATGGGTCTTGAGAGTTTTCTGTTATTATATCTGCTCCGTCATAGGTTAATATACTTAGTTGGTGGGTACGGGCACATTCATAGAGCATCGGAACAACTTCATTAGGTAGCACATTTTCATATACCATCTCTTTTGTTTCCCAATTGATAATTTCACCTCCGTTATAGGAAAGGATGAAACCTCCGAATTCATTCATCCGTAATTCGTTGGCTAATGGTACAATACCATAAGTAGGTCGTCCGGAAGCTAATACGAGTCGTATTCCTTGCTCTTGTATACGTATTAGAGTTTCCCTGTTGCGGGGAGTGATTTCTTTTTTAGAATTGGTGAGTGTGCCGTCAAGGTCGAGCACGATAAGTTTGTATTTCATGTAGCGTTGTTTTGGGTGCAAAGATAGATTAAAAAAGTTTTTCCGCAAGGTGGTGGGGGAAAAGATGTGGCTTTAGCTAAGCCAGCCATCGTTTGTTCAACTTGGCAGATGTTTTTGTAAAGTATTGAATATTAATAAAGGAGCTTCAGATCTGAGTCGTCGTGCTGTCATGCATCAGATGCAGGGACTTTCTTTTTGAACCAGACTCGTATTTTTCGGATGTAGTAGCTTCTCCTGTTTCTGATTTCTTGATTGATGATATGACATTTAGATAAATAAAAGCCGCATAACTTTCGTTATGCGGCTTTTATTATTAAACTGGTAAAAGAGTTTTATTCAATTGTTGCTCCATAACCAGCTACATCGCTAGCTAATGTAAATATACCATTTACATAATCATATTGAGTAATAGGAGCTGTTGCGTGCTTGGTTATGTTATTACCGCTTGTTGGTTCTTTAACTAAAGAACTTGTATGATAATAATTCCAATTTTTGGTTAAGCCATATACGATATTGTCGGTTACATCTATTTGAGGTGTGCAACTTTCTAAGAAAGAATAATAGTAGGAACCGAATTCTGCTTCCGGACTTACGTCAAAGATATTCTTGCTTATAGTCAATGATGTTCCTTTTTGATATCTGAAGAATATATTGCTACCTATCATGTTGACAAAAGTATTATTTATAATTTCGGCAGAAAGTACACCATCTGATAAAGGTATATTACCAGTAGCCCAGTTTAATATTTGCACGCCTTCTTGAGGTGTCTGGCTATACACTATATTGTTCTTGAAGTTGAAAGTTTTATAATCTCCTAAATTGAAGCCTTTATATATATTTATCAAGGCAATTTTGATAGCATTAACTTCAATACGAGTGTCTTGAACAGAGATGTTGTCTATACCAAAGTAAGTCTTTTGTGCTGCATCGTAATAAATTGGTTTCAAGACATTCGCAATCAGACAGTTGTCAATGCAGATGTCAGTAAAGTCTCCCTTGCTGATAACGCCTGCATTATTTATAAAATAACCAGCATTGCTACCTCCATTGAGATCACTTAAATCTATTTTTATATTCTTAAAAAGTAGCTTTCCTTTGCATGATTTCCAGCAATTAATAGGACGAAGTGTTACTTGCTCGTCATCATATCGACCGATGATAATAACATCATTGCTGATTGATTTTACTCCGGTTGTGGTAAAATTGTGTGCTGTACCTGTGAGGAACAGTATAACAGGTTTACTCATTGTAGCACTAAAGTAAGTGTCAAGTGCCACATCGGCATCTGTTGCATCCAATATTTGTATGTCAGCATCTGAATAAATTTGGTTGTTGATGGTGATGCCGCCGATAGTAATGTCTTTACCATGATCAAAATCGGCTTTATAATCCGTACGATTCTTAATACTAACCTGAATCTTTGCAATCATAGCATACTTTCCACTTGTTGCCAATATCGCAATATCAGTACTGTTATCAGCTGTTGCACGAGTCATCATCTTTGCGCTTGATGCAGGGGCAGTAACAATCAATACATTTTCTTTTCCAGCTTCCTTAGAGAATTTAGCACTCCATCCTTCTGGAGCAGTAATCATTGTATTTTTTACTCCTCTCATGGTCATGGTAAATTCTTTCGTTTCACCTGCAGAAAACTCTTGTATTTGTTCTAAATCTTCAGCCGCAAAACTACATTCAAAGTCGCTGATGATAGGGATACGTATGGTTGGAGCATCCTCACCCGCAAGTACTAAGACCAGTTCGTTGTTTTCTACTGTTACACTCTTGAAGTTTTTGTCTTCTGCCGGAGCGGAACCGTCACCAGTTGCGCTGACTTTGTCAGTAGTTCCTTCTTTGTATATATATTCATAGTTTTTTCCTTCATCATAGCTAACCTGCCAGTAGCCTTCACTATCTACATTAAATGTAGGAGTCTTGCCACTCTCTCCATTAGCTTTCACAGGTTGTCCGTTTACAGTCAGACGCTCCGGAGTTTCATTTTTGTTGTAAAGAACAGTCCAGTAGCCTTCTGAATCGATACCGATAATAGGGCATAACAGGTTATTATCGTTTTTCATATATAGATTTACTGTTTTTCCATTGCTCAAAGTGAGTGTGTAGGAATCAGACTTTTCCTCTATATTAGTAATAAATGTTCCTTCATTATAAAGTTCGCGAAGAGCTTCTGTGTTACTATTTATATCACGTACTTGTGTCTCGAGTGCGGTAACGCGCTTTTTCAGTGCGTCTACATCATCTTCCAAATCGTCAATGTTGGTACATGCTACCAGGCATACAGCCAATAACATGAACATACTCCATACTTTTTTCATGATTATATTGTTTTAAAGTTATTATTTTAAAGAGGATAGCCAGGAAGGAACATATCCCAAACGTTTACGTAATTGAGCCTCATAGAGTGAATATGGTTCCACAGCAGTTCCGTTACTTTCGAGTCGCTTCATTTGAGTAGCATCAAAATCTAAAGGACTTCCGTGGAAACCGACAATGATAGGAGGCATAAATTTCCACCAAAAGCCGTTACTATCCCACCAGGTAAATTTACCTTCTGTATCGATGTCCTGATCTGTTTGTACATTTGTTGCATAGAAATTCCATATTGTCAGATTCTCCATGTGATTTGGCATTTGAGCAGAGTCTCCTCCTTGTCTCCAATGCATGAAACCGCCAGTACAGCAGTCAATTAATGTTGCACGTGGCTGTGTGGCATGTGATTCAAAGCAAGAATCATCTCCCCATTTCACATTCCATATTACAGCACCCATGCTTTGCTTTGAAACACCGCAAGCGTGATATTGACCAACGTTTGTTTTATATTCCATCAATGTGCTTTCACCTTCTCCTTTTCTAAGTGTGTAGCCATTGCTGCTTTCAGTTACTTTTCCAATAAAGATACGGGAAGAAGCTTGCGAGCGGATAGAAGCATGTCCACGATTACCACCAATAGTGATGTCATAAGCAGAACAATTGGCAGAACTTGTGATTGACATGGCTTCACTAACACTTTCAAAATTAACCCGGCGCATCCATGAATTGGTCAGACGTACAAAATCGATAAGCTTAAAACCACCGTCATCTATGTCAGAGCCGTGATGAATAAACTTCTCTTTGGCATGTCCTTTAAATGTAAGGTCTTCTACGCCAACATTGGCATAATTGGCGAATTTATGTACATTCCATCCCCAATCTTTATTAATAGCATGCATGATGGGTTCTTTAAAGGTAATACTGTTACCACTAATCTTTTCAATCTGATGGTATTCGAATATTTGAATACCATTTGTTTTGATATTGGGAGTAATGCCTTGTTGTACCTTAATATCTTGCCATTGATAAGGTGATAGTTCGGAATTAATAACATCATTATCCGTGTTTCCCAACTTGGGGGTTCCCAGTACGAGACATACCCAACTGCCCGCACTTACTCCTGTTAAACTGGCCGTTATGGTTTTGCTGCCTATGGGAGCGTCTTCAGTGATAGCACCAATTGATTCTCCTAATCCTGTATTATGTTTGAACTCCATCATAACAGGAGCATTCCACATTTCCTCAGTAGGTTTGGGAGAATTATTTGCAGCAGTCATTTCGAGTGTTGTTTTGTTTCTTCCGGCTCCTTTTAAAACAATATCACTCATCGATATACGAATCCTGCGATCCTTAGAATCCTCATCTTGTAGAATATAATTCCCTTCTGGGAAGTAGATAATAGCTTTAGCGTTTTCCTTAATATATCGATCTGTCATATTATTGAGATCTTCTTGCTTTGTTTCTCTTGCTATTTTTTCCAGTACCTTCATGAAAGCTGCTCTGTCAGATTTGCCGTCGTTGGGGATAGCCCCATATTGGGGATCTGTAACATCGTATACTTTATATCCTTGTGCTATTAATGTTTCTATTTCAGGAGGAGCTATTTCACCATGTTTATATCCGGCGTATGAAAAGTCCAATAATACATTTTGTTGATCTGCGTTTACAAATTGTTGCCAGGCTTTTGCTCCGGTTTCATTGGAAAGTTGTTTCACTTCAATAGAAACAATACGGATATAATTCTTTGATGAAGTAAGTACAATCTTAATTGTTTCTTCTACGTCTTTTACAACAGTTGCTTGTGGTGTGATAGTTAATAAGTTCTCGGATAAAAGAACATCCCATCCTTTAGGAGCTTGTATTGCAGCTTGTTGCACGTCATTCTGTTCTACTTTATACTCTTTATGGCTTTCATTGGGGGCAAAAACTTGCACAGCTTGTTCACTTTCAGCGTCATTGAGACCATAAATGATCAGTCCGAAGCTGTCGTCTACTGGGAAAGTATATGTTTTTTCACCATCAGCCAGGGTGAATGAGAAAGTATGGTTTGCTTCATTATATTCTACCTTGCTGAATATGCTGGTTCCTCCCTGACTTCCACCTTCGGCCTTAGTTCCTAAGCTTGTATATGTTTGTCCATTATCGTAGCTCACTTGCCAATATCCACTGGAAGATACGCTGATTAATGGAGTTGCCACCACATTGCCTTCTCCATCACGGGGCCAGGCTGATATTTTCTCTCCATCGGCTCCTGGCAGATATTTGAAATCTGTATCATTACTTGTTTTATATATCCAGTAGCCTTCTTCGTCTACGGAAAATTCAGGGACAGACGCTTGTACTGCTTCACTCTCCATGACTTTAATGCTTGTTCCGTCACTAAGTTCCAGCAAATATCCTAAGCCATCTTTAGTCGGAGTAATTCCGATAATGATTTTGTTTTTTTGCATAAGGGCTTGCAGACTGGCAAATGAAGTATTCAGTCCTTCCGTTGCTTTTTCCAAAGCAGCGACACGGTCTTTCAGAGAATTGATGTCTGCTTCCAGGTCGTCTGTTTTTTGGCATGATTGCATGATTGCCAACATGCTGCAAATACCAAATAGTAATAGGTAGGTAATGCTCCTGTTTTTCATACATTTATTATTTCGGGTTATTTATAATTTTCACAGTGACAAAGATAACCGGATAAAATAAGAGTATATGGATAAAAAAATTCAGGAATACGATGAAATAATACATTTTACACACCTCTGTGATAGATTGAGGCTTTATGTATTATTAGAGCAGGTCTACCCATTGCTCATTGCTTAATATAGGCAATGACTCACTGTCGGCAACAAATGTTTCCGCCAGTTTTCGTTTCTCATCTTGCAGATGCAGAATCTTTTCCTCAATGCTGTTTTGTGTAATGAAGCGATAGGCAATCACCTGCTTATCCTGACCGATACGATGGGCACGGGCGATGGCTTGCGATTCGGCGGCAGGATTCCACCAGGGATCTATGATAAATACATAGTCGGCTTGTGTAAGATTGAGTCCCACACCCCCTGCTTTTAGTGAAATAAGGAATGCCTGAACATCTTTTTGCTCGGTGAAATGGGCGATTTCGGAAGGCCGGTTGTTGGTTGCTCCTGTTAATAGGGCATATTTCCAGCCTCGTTCTCGGAAAGCTTCAGCCAAGACCTCCAGATGTTTGACGAATGAAGAGAAAATTAGGACTTTGTGTCCTTCGCTTTGTAATGTATCGAATGTTTCGATTATCTGTGCGGTTTTTCCGGATGTTCCGGTATAATCAGGAAGAATGAGTTGCGGATGACAAGAGAGTTGTCGTAAACGCAAAATGCCATTTAGTACACTAAATGAATGGAGCCTGTTCGTACTTTGAGGGTGCTGGAGAAGTATGTTTCGCAAGCTGTTTTTCTCCTGTTCGTAACACGTGTTCTGCTCTTCAGTCATGTCGCAGTAGATTGTTTCTTCCGTAAGTTCAGGAAGTTCCGGAGCTACCTCTTTCTTGCTTCTGCGGAGGATGAATGGGGCAGTCAGTTGTTGCAACTGCACTCGTACGCGTTCGTTTCCCTGGCGAATCGGCATTATGAACTGCTTTTGGAAAGCACTTTCCGTGCCCAGTAAGTCCGGTTGTATAAAATGAAATTGAGCCCACAGGTCCTTTAATGAGTTTTCGATAGGAGTACCTGTTAGTGCGAGTCGGTGTTTGCTTTGCAGTTGAATTGCCGACCGGAAGGTGAGCGATTCGCTATTCTTGATATTCTGGCTTTCATCGAGCACAACGTATTCGAAACGGTAGGAAGAGAGTATATCAATGTTATTTCTCATCATGCCATACGTAGTAAAGATCAAGTGAAAATGACCGAAGAATTTTTCCGGACATTTCTTGTCTATAGCCACGGTGTTGTTATATTCCATCATTGAGAGCCCTGTAAAGCGCTTGGCTTCCCGTCGCCAGTTGTGAAGTAGCGATGTGGGGACTACAATTAGGGTAGCGGGTTGTTTGGGAGCGGATGGCTTATATATGTACTGTAGCAGGGTAAGAGTCTGAAGCGTCTTCCCGAGTCCCATGTCATCTGCCAGGCATCCGCCAAATCCTTGTTTATGGAGATGTACCATCCACGAGAATCCTTTCTGCTGATAGGGGCGTAACGTTGCTTTAAGCGTTCTTGGTACGGCAACGTTATGTATTTGCTGCTTCGCGGGGAATTTTTTCACTCCATCCTCACCCAAAGCTGTCTGTACGGCACCTATAAATGCATGTTTCAACCGAATTCCTTTTTCTGTTTGTACTCCCATCTCCAGTAAGTTCGCATATTTGCTGAACCACTCTTCAGGCAGGAGAATCATACGCCCGTCAGGTAGCAGATATTCCCGCTTTTCTTCGAGGATATGTTTGCGGAAACGTGAGAAAGGAATGCGCAGATTACCGATAACAACAGTGATGTGCAGTTCGAACCAGTCAACCTCATCATCGCAGCTTTGCTCGATGCGTATCTCATCCAGACAATACAACGCATTCCCTACATTACTGGTAAGGTGAAAGGATTGCTGCAACATCTCCCGATGATTGTTGATCCATTCGACAATTGTCTTTTCCGGAGCTTTGGCAGATAGTTGGAAGTGTGTGGCATTGAGTTGTTGCAGACCGGCATTCGTTAAGAGTTGGACTGCTTGTTCTTCCACTGTAATGTTACGCCGGAAAAAGCCGATTTCACCGGATGTTTTCCGATAAATGATTTTCTTCATTTCATTAGCACTATCTGGTGCAAATGTTTGGTCTCCATAGCGGAAGACAAGTTGCAATGCTTGTCCGTTGTATGTGGCATCTTCGAATGAGAGAACAGCCTCACAGGCACATTCTTCTTCAGTAATATTCAAACCGTGAGTCTCGATATCGTGATAACGTGCAATTGGAATAACGATGTTGTCTATGTATTTTTCAATCTGCAAAGCGTCTACGCTAATCGATCTTTTCTTTGTGAAAGGTAAGATACGTGCGCTTTCAATGTGCGGAAAGAAATATAACTTCATTCCCAATAATAGAGTGGCCGGCGAGGAGGTCAGTACAACTACCGGTTTTAACTCACTCAAAGAGAACGGTTGCCCTTCATAATAACACTGCAACTGATAACGGAACGTTTTACTGTCAACATGAAACGTTACGCGAATTTCTACGTCGTGAGGGTTGATATGATAAATATGATGGGCGTATAAGATTTTGCTACCGGCTTGTTTCTGATAAAAAGGCAGTCCGTTTTCCCGTATCAACGCCAGCATCTCCAACAGCTTCTTTTCGATAAACGGACGAATATTATTTTTAATTCGTTCCGGATCTTCGGATAGCTTATGTAGAAAGCGTGATACTGTTTTTTCACGGGAGTAGAGGCCCATCAGATACTTTTCTGTATAGTATGAAGCGATATCGATAGCTTGTCTTTCCGCTTCGCTCATTATGCTCATAGCTTCCGGAGAGGCGTGAAACGCTTGCTCCACTAATTGCAAGGTGCCATCGTTCAGCCTTTCCGCAATATACGGAATCAGTAATATGCCGAGTATCGGATGCTCTGTGAAAACGATTATAACTTGTCCGTTAGTTGGTCTCTCTTTCATTCTCTTTTAGGCTTTAACTGACAAAGATACGGGAAAATACTTAATTTTGCAGCATGATAGAGGAAAACAAACGCGTATTGCTTGGAATGAGTGGTGGTACAGATAGCTCTGTTGCTGCTATGCGACTGCTGGAAGCCGGTTATGAAGTAATCGGGGTAACCTTCCGTTTTTATGAATTGAATGGTTCGACAGAATACTTGGAAGATGCCCGTAATTTGGCAGAACGTTTAGGAATACGGCATATAACATACGATGCCCGTGAAATATTTGCCCGGCAGATTATTGAATATTTTGTGCAGGAATACCTGGCAGGACGTACTCCGGTCCCCTGTACCTTGTGCAATAATTACCTGAAATGGCCTTTGCTTGCTAAGATTGCCGATGAAATGGGAGTTTTTTATATTGCTACTGGACACTATGCACAGAATATACAACTAAATGAAACCTTTTATATAACATACGCCGCCGATTCGGATAAGGATCAAACCTTCTTCTTATGGGGATTGAAACAGGATATTCTTAATAGGATGCTGTTGCCGATGGGCGATATTACGAAAGCTGAAGCCCGTGCCTGGGCTGCTGAACATGGTTTTCGAAAGGTGGCAACCAAAAAGGATAGTATTGGTGTCTGTTTTTGCCCGATGGACTATCGGACCTTTTTAAAAGACTGGTTGGTCAGAAATGGTCAGATGTCGGTCAGTAATAGTGAGGCATCAATCAACAATAGTCAGACATCGGGCAGCGATAAACAGACCTGGTCTGACAGAATCAGAAGAGGAAGATTTGTCGATGAAAAGGGATATTTTATTGCTTGGCATGAAGGCTATCCCTTTTATACTATTGGGCAGAGGCGCGGTTTGGGCATTCATCTGAATCGTCCTGTATTTGTGAAAGAGATTGATCCTGAAAAGAATGAAGTGGTATTGGCTTCTCTTTCATCGTTGGAAAAAACAGAAATGTGGTTGAAAGATTGGAATCTTGTAAATCAGGAGCGTACTTTAGGACGCTCTGACATAATTGTGAAGATACGCTATCGCAAGCAGGAAAACCATGGCACGATTACCGTCACATCGGATCATTTATTGCACGTGCAGCTTCATGAACCATTAACAGCCATTGCTCCCGGACAGGCTGCTGCATTCTATGGAGACGGATTGCTACTAGGAGGAGGAATCATAGTCAACGCCCGTTAATCTTACATATTGGGAAGATGAACGCTCTGACGCAAGTTTTTTAGAACAAAACTTAGCTTGCTAATCGATATAACTAAGGCACGGATTACACGAATAAACAAGGAAAGAGAATAAACTTATCCATGTAATTCGTGTAATCCGTGCCTGAAAGAAATCGGAGAGTTGTTTTGACGCTCTCTCCTTATACAAGTAATCTCTGTAATGGAAAAAAACTTGTAGTGGTTATGTTTTGGTTTTTGGTTATTCTTCCGGATGAGCGCTATTATTCAGCACCAGCATTGCTTCTATATATTCGCGTGTATTGCTTAATCTGGGTACTTTGTGTTGTCCTCCCAGTTTTCCTTTCTGTGCCAGCCAGTCATGGAACAATCCTTGACGGGCAACGATCACTTCCAATGGTTGCAAAGCGATATCTTTCCATCGTTTGGCTTCATAGTCAGAGTTAACCTCTTTCAGCGTAGCGTCAAGTATCGCGGCGAACTTTTCTACGGAATCCGGCATTTTGGCAAATTCTATCAGCCACTGGTGCCTGCATTTTGCGTTCTCATCCATAAACACCGGCGCCGCAGAGTATTCGCAAATTTGTGCTCCGGTCTCGGCGCAAGCCTTTGCCAATCCTTTTTCAGCATTATCGACAATCAGCTCTTCACCAAATGCATTGATAAAATGCTTCGTTCTTCCCGTGATGACAAACTTATAGGGATTCTTGCTGGTAAACTTCACAGTATCACCAATCATGTATCTCCACAAACCACAGGAAGTAGAAATAACCATTGCATAGTTCTTGTTGAGCTCGACTTCTTCAAGACAATAAGCCCGTGGATTTTCTTTTCCCACTTCCTCCAACGGAACAAATTCGTAGAAAATTCCATAGTCGATCATTAATAACATGGCAGGATCGGAAAGGTCGTTCTGGGTTCCGAAATATCCTTCCGAAGCATTGTAGGTCTCTACATAATGCATTTTAGGTGTTGTAATCACCTGTTTATATTGCTCACGATACGGTGTGAAAGCCACTCCACCATGGAAGAAAACTTCCAGATTGGGCCATACTTCTTCCAGTGCCTGCTTTCCTGTCTTTTCAAGGATACGTTTGATAAGTACCAGCATCCACGACGGCACACCGGATAGGCTTGTCACATTTACCGGAATAGTGCTGTTGGCGATTGCTTCTATCTTGGTTTCCCATTCGCTCATCAATGCAATTTTCTTGCTTGGTACGCGAATGAAATTGATAAGCGGATTTACGTTTTGAATCAGAATAGCGGATAAATCTCCTACTAAACTATGATTGGAATTGAGGTTCGGGCTATGGCTCCCTCCTAGAATCAGTCCCTTTCCGGAGAAAAAATGGCTATCCGGATTGATGCGGAAATAAAGAGCTGCTGCGTCTTTTCCTCCTCTGTAATGAATATCTTCCAGCGCTTCCTTGCTGACAGGAAGGAATTTACTTTTATCATTAGTCGTTCCGGAAGATTTTGCAAACCAGCGTATCTCCGATGGCCAAAGCAGATTCTGTTCCCCAGCTCGCAAACGTTCTACATAAGGCTTAATTTCTTCGTATGTCTGGATAGGAACACGTTTACGGAAATCTTCATAGTTACGGATAGAGGAATAATCGTACTTTCTTCCCCATTCAGTTTGAGCGGCCTGGCGTGTTAAGCGGCTTAACACACGATGCTGTATCTCACTAGCCTGACTAGCATATAGGTCTATCTGTTTTAAACGGGAATCGAAAGTCTTACTAATAATTTTTGTAATATTCATTTCTGCTTTAACATAATAATGTTTAGTCGTGCAAAAGTAACTTATTTATCTTTTTTTTCTATCTTTACGACGGAAATAATCGTTAAAAATTGACGACTTTCATATAAATCCCGAGTTTTAGACTAAAAAATGCGACAATGAGAATTGGAATCTTAACATCCGGCGGGGACTGTCCCGGTATTAATGCCACGATTCGTGGCGTGTGCAAAACTGCCATCAATTATTACGGGATGGAAGTAGTAGGTATTCACAGCGGTTTTCAGGGCTTGCTGACTAAAGATGTCGAATCTATTACAGACAAGTCGCTCTCCGGTTTGCTCAATCTGGGTGGAACGATGTTAGGAACCTCTCGTGAGAAGCCTTTCAAAAAAGGAGGCGTTGTCTCTGATGTTGATAAACCGTCTTTAATCCTTCAGAATATCCGGGAAATGGAACTCGACTGTGTCGTTTGTATCGGCGGAAATGGAACACAGAAGACTGCGGCGAAGTTTGCTGCGATGGGAGTGAATATCGTATCTGTTCCTAAAACCATTGATAATGATATTTGGGGCACAGATATTTCTTTCGGTTTCGACTCGGCAGTAAGTATTGCTACCGATGCCATCGACCGTTTACATTCCACCGCAAGTTCTCACAAAAGGGTGATGGTGATTGAAGTGATGGGGCACAAAGCGGGTTGGATTGCTTTGTATTCCGGTATGGCAGGAGGAGGGGATGTGATTCTTGTCCCCGAAATTGCTTATGACATTAAAAATATTGGTAATACGATTCTAGAAAGACTGAAAAAGGGCAAGCCTTATTCTATTGTAGTGGTAGCAGAAGGTATTAGGACAGACGGACGCAAACGGGCTGCTGAATATATTGCGCAGGAGATTGAATATGAAACTGGTATAGAAACTCGCGAAACAGTTCTGGGCTATATTCAGCGTGGTGGTTCGCCTACTCCTTTCGACCGCAATCTTTCTACCCGTATGGGCGGCCACGCGACAGAATTGATCGCCAAGGGTGAATTCGGGCGTATGGTAGCTTTAAAAGGGGACGATATTGCATCTATCCCTCTTGAAGAAGTTGCAGGAAAACTGAAATTAGTTACTGAAGATCACGATTTGGTGATTCAGGGGCGTCGCATGGGGATTTGCTTTGGCTAGTCTTCTCGGCTTCCATAGTAGGTTGTGCCGTAGAAATTTCATTATCGGAGGTGTTTTCTTCTAAAACATTCTCCGGTTTTGTCTCGGGAATTACATTCAGTTCGGCTTCAAGTTCATTCTCAAATTCATTCTCAAGTTCAGTTGCCAATTCAGTTTCAGAGTTAGTTGCAAGTTCAACCTCCGGTTCTGTTGTAGTTGTTGAATGTTGTGCTTTGAACTCTTCGACAGTTGACATAAATACGGGTTCCTTTACTTTCTTTATAGCCATTTGGGCAGCATTCTGTTGAGACTCTTTCTTGGAATATCCCGTACCTGTTCCTGCCGGAAGTCCTTCAATGCGTACTTCGGTTTGGAAGACAGGGTTGCTGTCGTGATCGAGAAATTGCTCGATTAACTCAAAGGAAACCTCCATCTTATTTTTTTGGCTCCACTCAATAAGTTTGGATTTGAAGTTAACCTCTTTTCGGGATATTTTATCCAGGTCGATATAACGGTTGATGATCCGTTGCTCCATAAACTGTTTGCAGCGTTCATACCCCTGATCCAGATAAATAGCTCCGATAAATGCCTCAAAAGCATTTCCGTACATATAACTGTTGTGAGAAGAAGAGCGGGTGGAATACTTTATGAGTTTATCCAAGCCGATTTCAACGGCCAACTTATTCAAAGTCTCCCGTTGTACGATCTTAGAACGTGTGTTGGTCAGGAAACCTTCCCGTTTCCCTTCAAAACGTTTATAGACAATATCTCCTACGATGGCGTCGAGGATGGCGTCACCTAAAAACTCCAGCCGTTCATTGTTGAGGGGACGTCCCTTGTCGGAGCGGACAGAAGTTGATTTGTGCAGGAGAGCCTGCTCATAAAGTTGGATATTGCGCGGGTAGAACCCGAGTATCCGGTAAAAACAAAGATAAGACTCTCTATCCTTGCGGAACAAGAGCCTTATCTTATCTATTTCGTTACGTAACACGATATTACTCTGCGTATTTCTTGAAGATAACGCACGCATTGTGACCACCAAATCCAAATGTATTGGACAAGGCAACATTAACTTCGCGTTTCTGTGCTTTATTGAACGTGAAATTAAGGTTATAGTCGATATTCTCGTCGTTGTCACCTTCTTCGTGGTTGATAGTCGGAGGAACAATGCCGTTCTTGATAGCAAGGATACTTGCAATAGATTCTACCGCACCGGCAGCTCCCAGCAAGTGACCTGTCATTGATTTTGTTGAACTGATGTTCAACTCGAACGCATGATCACCGAATACTTCCTTGATTGCTTTTGCTTCTGAAATATCACCAACCGGAGTAGATGTACCGTGTACATTGATATAATCTACTTCTTTCGGATCCATTTCCGCATCTTCCAGTGCATTTTTCATCACCAACTTCGCTCCCAGACCTTCCGGATGAGAAGCTGTCAGGTGATGTGCATCTGCAGACATACCTACACCGGCAACTTCTGCATAGATTTTTGCACCGCGAGCTTTAGCGTGTTCCAGTTCTTCCAGGATCAGGCAACCGCCACCTTCGCCCATAACGAAACCATCACGGCTTGCGCTAAACGGACGTGAAGCTTTAGAAGCTTCGTCGTTGCGTGTTGACAGTGCGTGCATAGCGTTGAAACCGCCCACACCTGCCGGGAAGATAGCTGCTTCCGAACCACCGGATACAATTACGTTTGCTTTACCCAGACGAATCAGGTTGAAGGCATCTGCAATAGCGTTGGTTGAAGTAGCACATGCTGAACAAGTCGCGTAGTTAGGACCATGGAAACCATACATGATAGAAATCTGTCCGGCTGCAATATCCGAAATCATCTTTGGAATGAAGAACGGATTAAACTTCGGACCCATTTCCTGACGAGTGTAGTAGTTGCCTACCTCTTCTTCAAATGTATGTATACCACCAATACCGGCGCCGAAAATAACACCGATTTTGTTCAAGTCTTCTTTCTCGACATCAAGACCGGAATCACTCACCGCTTCTTTGGCAACAGCGATGGCATATTGAGTATACAGGTCCATCTTTCTTGCTTCTTTACGGTCTATGTATTTCGTTGCATCGAAGTCTTTCACTTCGCATGCGAATTGGGTCTTGAATAACGACGCATCAAAATGAGTAATAGGCCCTGCTCCACTAACCCCGTTCACAAGGTTTTCCCAAAATTCGGGAACGCTGTTGCCAACGGGAGTAATGGCGCCAAGGCCTGTTACTACCACTCTTTTTAATTCCATATTGATGA
>ERZ773259.1717-NODE-1717-length-16863-cov-3.705497_pt1 | contig 16863 bp, 11 predicted proteins | sample MGYA00511961_ERZ773259 | MGnify/ENA primary metagenome ERZ773259 (study PRJEB29015, sample SAMEA2737775) | human gut metagenome | biome: human gut; feature: human-associated habitat; material: faeces | place: China | collected 2012 ...
GCGGTTGTGATCGTTACCGGTGTTTCCATGAAATTTACCAATACATCTATTTTTGAAAATTCATCGGAATATACGCATACGATCATCCAGCAGATGAATCAGAATATCGATTCTTATATCGATTATATGGAAAATATTGCTTATCTGATATCCAGCAATGAAGATGTGCAGGATTACCTTTTTGATGAAAAAATCGATAACGAGGGAAGATACCGTATTTTAAATCAGCTCCAGACAATCCTGGACAGCCGGAGTGATATTCGAAATGTTGGTATCATCAGTAAGAACGGACGGATGCTGATTAATGATGGAAGTAAATCGGTAAATCAGGATCTGGATCTCAATACGCAGGAATGGTATGCTACTGCACTCGAAAAGCCTAATGGTCCGATCCTGACTTCTTCCCATGTACAGCACATCATTAGTGGAGAACGCCCATGGGTGATCACACTGAGCCGTGGAATCCGTGACCGGAGCGGTAGCGGTGAAAAAGAAGGTGTCTTTTTTATCGATCTGAACTACAGCGCAATCAGTGAACTCTGCGATCAGAGTACGGTTGGAACAAAAGGCTATGCATTTATTCTGGATGCAAAGGGCAATATTGTTTATCATCCACAGCAGCAACAGCTCTACAATGAACTGCAGACCGAAAATATCAGTCTGATCATGGATACGGATGAAGATACCGTACTGACCGGTACCGGAAACGACGGAAAACTGTATTCCATCTCACGTTCAGAAAAGACCGGGTGGACGGTTGTTGACTGTACGAATGTGAAGGAACTTTTGAGTAAAAGTCGGCAGGCACAGAGTGTCTATGTACTGACGGCAATCATACTGGTCATTGTGGCACTTCTTTTTTCAAGATTTATGGCAAGGAGTATTACTCTTCCGATACAGAAACTCCGTGATTCCATGAAAAAAGTACAGGAAGGTGATTTCAGCGTTTCTGATGTTGTGGTAGATTCAAAAAATGAAATCGGCAGTCTGACAAAGTCCTTTGATGTGATGACACACCGGATACATGAACTGATGGAGCAGAATGTCCACGAACAGGAAGAAAAACGTAAGAGCGAGTTGAAAGCATTACAGTCCCAGATCAATCCACATTTCCTTTATAATACGCTGGATTCGATCATCTGGATGGCAGAAGGAAAGAAAAATGAAGAAGTTGTTCTTATGACGGCATCTCTTGCAAGACTTCTCCGTCAGAGTATCAGCAATGAGGATGAAGTTGTTCCGATCGCGAATGAAGTAGAGTATGCGCGCGGCTATCTGACGATACAGAAAATGCGTTACAAGGACAAACTGGAATTCCAGATTGAGGTAGATTCTTCTATATTATATATCCCTCTGATAAAGCTTGTACTTCAGCCAATCATAGAGAATGCAATCTACCATGGACTTAAATATAAAGAAAGTAAGGGCCTTCTTATTGTAAAAGGATTTATGAAGGATGGAAATGCAGTCCTTCAGGTGATTGACGATGGAGTTGGAATGGATGAAGAAACTCTTGCTCATATTTATGATAAACATAAAGTGAATTATCATTCCAACGGAGTAGGTGTCTATAATGTACAGAAACGTTTAAAACTCTATTATGGAGAAGATTACGGAATTACGTATACCAGTGAATTGGGTAAAGGAACAACTGCAACGATCACAATTCCAGGCAGACAGGAGGGACAGATATGAAAAAGAAAAAATGGCTGAGTATCTTCCTGGTAGTCTGTCTGATCAGCGGAATCGGAGGTGGCATCTGGTATCGCCAGAAAAGAATTGATGAGCGCAGGCTTTCGCTTGTGTATATTCCAAAGGTCGTAGACAAGACAAATGATTTCTGGAAAGCACTGATCCTGGGAACCAGAATGGCAGCACAGGAGTACAATGCAACAATCGAGATCAAGGCGCCGACAGAAGAAAATGATGTGGAACGACAGAATGAACTACTGAAAGAGGCGATTGAAGAGGGACCGGATGCGATTCTGATCTCTCCATCCAGTTTTACAGAATCCAACAAAATATTGGATGAAGCAAAGGAAAAAGGAATTAGGATCAGTTTTATTGATTCCTATACGGAAGAACCGGTGCAGGATCTGACGGTTGCAACGGACAATCTGGAAGCAGGAGAGAAACTCGGTAAATTTGCGGCATCACTTCTCGGACCGGATGATCAGATTGCGATCGTGGCCCATGTGAAGGGTGTATCCACCGCAGTGGAGAGAGAAGAGGGATTTCGCAAAGGACTCGGAGATCTGGCAGATAATATTGTTGAGGTTGTATATTGTGATTCGCAGTATGAGAAATCACGTAAACTGACAAATGAACTTATGCAAAAATATCCGAATCTTAAGATGATCGCAGGAATGAACGAATATTCATCAGTAGGTGCTGCAAGGGCAGTTAAGGCAGCTGGAGCGAAAGACCGGATTCAGGTAGTTGGTGTCGACAGTTCACAGGAAGCTGTTCAGCTGATGGAAAATGGTGTATTTAAAGCGCTTGTTGTTCAGAAAGCTTTCAAGATGGGGTATATGGGTGTGAAGGAAACTGTACGTATGCTCAGAGGGAAAGATTATGAGAAAGATGTGAATTCCGGTTGTGAACTGGTTACACCTGACAATATGTACAATAGTGAGATCGAAAAACTGCTTTTTCCGTTTAATACGCTGAAGCTTTCATAAAGTAAATAATGAAATTATTATAAAAAAGGTTAAATATTTATGTACGAACCGTAAATATTTAACCTTTTTTTGGAAGATATTCCATTACAATTGTGCAGAATTAACGGTATTATATAGAAAACGCAAGAGTTGTGTGTAAAACTTTTAAGGAGGGTGAAACATTGGAAAAGCTGAAACAAAATCCAATAGTCAAAAAGCTCGGACTGAACAGAATCTTACTTGTATGTATTCTGATAGTGATGTTCGCAGTTTTTAAGGTAGTGCTGGGAAATAAATTCCCTGTTGGAGACAGCATTAAGTCCACATTGAACTATGTATACTTCTTGGGCTTCCTGTCACTTGGTGTTACGTTCGTAATCGCAACCGGAGGAATCGATTTCTCCATCGGACCGGTTATGTTCTGTTGTGCACTGGTATCCGGTTACTGCATGACATCTTATGGTGTTCCATGTGCAGCAGCAATGGTTATCTGCGTCCTGATCGGTCTTGCATTCGGTATCTTCAACGGATGGCTGGTATCTTATCTGTCAGTTCCGGCATTCATCGTATCCATGGCTTCCATGAATATCGCAAAAGGTATCGCTTCTGTATTTACAAAAACACAGTCTGTAAGCTGGCCGCTGAGCACTGATCCGAAAAACGGATGGTTCCGTAGCATCGTATCAGTTAATGGATTCCCGGTAGGTCTGGTGATCTTCCTCGGAATGGCAGTTGTATGTGGTATCGTTCTTTACAACACAAAACCAGGACGTTACATCCTTTGCCTTGGATCCAACAGTGAAGCAGTTAGACTTTCTGGTGTAGATACCAAGAAATGGAACATGCTCGCATATGTAATCTGTGGAGTCCTTGTTGGAATCGGAGCACTTTTCTTTGTAGCAACATATACAACCGTTCAGCCAGGTTATGGCGATCAGTACAACAACGAAGCAATCGCTGGTTGTGTAATGGGTGGTACATCCATGGTTGGTGGACTTGCTTCCATCGGCGGTACTGTAATCGGTGTATTTATTATCTCTCTTCTGCAGCAGGGAATCATGGCATTCGGCCTTGGTAAAGGACAGCAGATGATCATCACAGGTATCATCGTTATCGTAGCTGTATATGCCGACGTTTCTGCAAGACGTAGAAAGAACTGATCGAAAGGGAGGATGAAACAATGGGTGACGTTATTTTAACAATGAAGGATATTGATAAGTCCTTTCCTGGAGTTCATGCCCTGGATCACGTTAACTTCGAAGTGAGACGCGGTGAAGTACATGCACTTATGGGAGAGAACGGTGCTGGTAAATCAACACTTATGAAAGTTCTTACCGGTATTTATCAGAAAGATTCCGGATCTATTACATACAAAGGCCAGGAAGTTGCTTTCCACAACACTCGTGAAGCACAGGACAATGGTGTTGTAATCGTACATCAGGAATTAAACATGGTCGGTGACCTTACAGTTGCACAGAACATCTTTATCGGACGTGAGCCGAAAAAAGGTATCCGTGTAGATGATAAGAAGATGATTGAAGATTCCAAGAAGTTATTCAAGGATCTGAACATTGAAATCGACCCAAGAGAAAAGATGAGCAACCTTACTGTTGGTAAACAGCAGATGTGTGAGATCGCAAAAGCTATTTCCCACAAAGCAGAAGTTATCATCTTCGATGAGCCGTCAGCAGCTCTTACAGAAAAAGAAATCGCTGACCTGTTTGTAATCATTCGTGATCTTCGTGAGAAGAATCTCGGTATCGTATATATCTCACATCGTATGGATGAGATCAAAGTTATCACAGACCGTGTAACAGTCATGCGAGATGGTGGATATGTAGGAACTCTGATCACAAAAGACAGTACAAAAGAAGACATCATTAACATGATGGTTGGTCGTGTTATTTATGAAGATCCGAAGGAACACAGCATGGTTGCACCAGATGCACCGGTTGTTCTTAAAGTAGAACATCTGAACGCTGGTAAGATGGTTCAGGACGTAAGCTTTGAACTTCGCAAAGGTGAAATTCTTGGTTTCTCGGGACTTATGGGTGCAGGACGTACAGAGACTGCAAGAGCACTTTTCGGAGCAGACCCGAAACAGAGTGGAAAGATTTCCATTATGGACAAGAGCGGACAGCTCAGAGAAGTTACAATCAACAGCCCGCAGGATGCTGTTAAATATGGCATCGGTTATCTGTCAGAGGACAGAAGAAGATATGGTGTTGTAGTTCAGAAATCTGTTAACGAAAACACAACACTGGCAACAATGGAAGAGTTCACAAATGGAATCTTCATCAATAAGGCAAAAGAAAAAGAAGTCAGCGAAAGATATGTTAAAGAACTGGCAACTAAGACACCAAGCGGTGATCAGCTGGTAGTTAACCTTTCCGGTGGTAACCAGCAGAAAGTTGTTATTGCTAAATGGCTTACCCGCGACAGTGACATCCTGATTTTCGACGAACCTACAAGAGGCATCGACGTTGGTGCCAAGAACGAAATTTACAAGTTAATGAGTAAACTGGCAGCAGAAGGAAAATCAATCATCATGATTTCTTCTGAAATGACAGAAATTCTCCGTCTGAGTGACCGTATCATCGTTATGTGCGAAGGTAAAGTAACTGGAAATATTGATATTTCCGAAGCTACACAGGAACACATCATGGATAAGGCTACAAGAAATATCGATTAAGGAGGATAGTCATGACTAAGAAGAAAAAAAGTATTTTAAGTGATCAGAGATTTATTGTATTACTGGTTATTATCGCTCTGACAGCGGTTTTCTCCATTATGAGTAAGGAGTTCAGACAGTATACAACTCTCTTAAGTATGTTGGATTTCTCTTACTATGATCTTCTGATGGCAATCGGTGTTACATTCCCACTTATCACTGGTGGTGTAGACCTGTCAATCGGAACCGGAATGGTTTGTTATGCACTTATCGCCGGAACAATGGTAAGAAGCCATGGATGGCCGGTAGCAGCAGCTATGGTGCTCTGCCTGGTACTTGGACTCATCATTGGAGCCCTGAATGGTGTGCTCATCGGTGTTATGAACCTGCCACCGTTCCTTGCAACTCTTTGTACATGTATGATCACCCGTGGTGCTGGTTCTCTTTGCAGTGCAACACCATGGCCGGGGCTTACACAGGATGGTGGATGGTTCCACTCAATCTTCAAGATCACAGTTGGTTCAGGAAGAAGTGCTTCCCGTTACCCAATCGGATTCCTGTGGATGGTTCTTCTGGTTCTGCTGATGGAATTCGTTCTGAATCACACAAAATTCGGACGTTACACTATCGCAATCGGATCTAACAAAGAAGCAGCAGCTCTTTCTGGAATCAATGTTAAATTCTACCATGTTATGGTATACGTAGTATGTGGCCTGTTCGTAGGACTTGCAGCTATCGCTTATGCAGCAGTAACACCTACTGTACAGCCTGGTACTGGTGCCGGACTTGAAATGGACGCGATCGGCGGTGTATTCGTTGGTGGTGTTGCAGCAACCGGTGGTTACGGTTCCGTAATTGGAACATTTGTTGGTATCTTCGTTATCATGCTCCTGAAGACAGGTCTTCCATATGTCGGCCTGCAGGCTAACTGGCAGCAGATCATCACAGGTCTTGTACTTATCGTTGCAGTCCTGATCGATATCATCAAAGAAAAGAAAAAAGCTGCTATGTAAGCAGTATAAATGAATGATTTAAACAGCACAGTGGATTATAGATATCCGCTCTGCTGTAAAAGAAATTGAATATTTATTAAAACTTCATAAGGATGTGGGGCGTCAGAGTTTCCTACTGACGTATCATCATAAAAACTATATAATTTATATTTATAAGGAGGAAGTAAATTATGAATTTCAAAAAGGTAGTAGCATTAAGCATCTGTGCAGCAATGGTAGCAGGAATGTCCGCATCAACAGTTATGGCAGCTGATCTTCCGGATCAGTTCAAAGATCTCAAAGCAAATGAAGCTTATGAGTTCCCGATGATGGTTAAATCTTTCCAGGCCACATACTGGGATGCAGCACAGGAAGGTATGAAGAAAGCTGCTGAAGAACTTGGTGTTACTTACACAGCACAGGGACCGAACAGTGAATCTGATATCGCTGACCAGGTTAACATGATCAACACAGCAATCGCTTCCAACCCGAAAGGATTAGGACTTGCAGCTTGTGATACATCTTCCGTTCTTGACGCTCTGAACGATTGTGTATCTAAAGGAATCCCGGTTGTTACATTCGATACAGGTATTGCAGATGCTCCAGAAGGATCTATCGCTTGCGAAGTTTGTACAGACAACGCTCAGGCTGGTTCTGTAGCAGCTGAAAACATGTACAACGCAATCAAAGATGTTGTAGCTAACGCTGATGGACAGGTTGTCATCGGTGAAGTTAACCAGGATGCTACAGCTCAGAACATCCAGCAGCGTGGTGGCGGATTCATCGACAAAATGATCGAACTGCTTCAGGCTGACGGAAAAACAGTAGCAGTTGCTGGAAACGAATTCTATGTAAACGCAGCTAAAAACGCTGATGCAAAAGAAGCTGACGCAGACGTTGTTATTCAGGTTGCTGTACCGGCACAGACAACTGTAGAGCTTTGCTCTAACGAAGCTCAGGCTATCCTTTCCAAAGAAAACTGCATCGCTATCTTCGGTTCCAACCAGACAGCAGCAGAAGGTGTTCTTGCAGCTAACGCTAACCTGAACGTTCTTGGATCTGACGCAGCTAACGGCGACGTTATCGGTGTTGGTTTCGATGCTGGTTCTATCATCAAAGCAGCTGTTCAGGATGGAACATTCCTTGGTGCAGTTACACAGTCTCCTCTGATGATGGGCTACTATGCAATCTACGCTCTGACAGCAGCAGCTAACGGACAGGAGCTTGAAGATGTTCCTACAGATGGTTACTGGTATGATTCTACAAACATGGACGATGAAGAAATCGCTCCAAACCTTTATGACTAATCTTTAGTTTAGGGTGAAAACCCCCAGGGCATTTGCCCTGGGGGTTTTTTAAGTAACACATTCACAATTTACTTCAATAAAGCAACTGAGGACACTTTTTTTTACAAACGAGGTTCTTAACATTTATCGCTTTTTAGGATATTATGTTATTATCAAATATGAAAGAACCTTTTTGACATAGCATTTTGCACAACAATAAATGCTATACACATCTTACATATTTAGGAGGATTTAACAATGGCAACATATTATGCAGCAGTAGATATGGGCGCATCCAGTGGACGTCTGATTCTTGGACACATGGAAAACGGAAAGATGGAACTTGAAGAAATCCATCGTTTCGAAAATGGTATGGTTAAGAAAGACGGAGAACTCTGTTGGGAATTCGACCGAATTTTTACAGAAATCGTTGCTGGTCTTAAAAAATGTAAAGAAATCGGCAAGATTCCGGTAAGTATGGGTGTTGATACCTGGGGCGTTGACTTCGTTCTTCTTGACAAAGAAGACAAAGTACTTGGAAACACTGTAGGATATCGTGATCACCGTACAGAAGGCATGGATGAAGAAGTTTACAAATTCATTCCAGTAGAAGAACTGTATGCAAGAACTGGTATCCAGAAAGCTATTTACAATACTATTTATCAGCTTATGGCAGTTAAGACAAAACATCCTGAATATCTGGAAAAAGCAGAAACTCTGCTTCATGTACCGGATTATTTCCATTTCCTTCTGACAGGACAGAAGACTTGTGAATATACAGAAGCTACAACAGGACAGATGGTTAACGCTGAAACAAAAGACTGGGATTATGAGATCATTGACAAACTTGGATATCCAAGAAGAATTTTCCAGAAACTGATCATGCCAGGAACAGTAGTTGGACATCTGACTGAAGAACTTCAGAAAGAAGTTGGATTTGACTTAGAAGTAGTTGCACCTGCAACACATGATACAGGTTCTGCGGTACTTGCAGTACCGGCTAACGATGATGACTTCATCTACATCAGCTCCGGAACATGGTCACTGATGGGTATCGAAAGAAAAACTCCGGACTGCTCCGCAAAGAGCTGTGAACTGAACTTCACAAACGAAGGCGGATACGAAGGTCGTTTCCGTTATATCAAAAACATCATGGGTCTGTGGATGATCCAGTCTGTACGTCACGAAGTAAATGACAAATACAGCTTTGCAGAAATCTGTGCAATGGCAGAAGAAGCAAAAGACTTCCCGTCCAGAGTAAATGCAAATGATGAATGTTTCCTTTCTCCAGAAAATATGACAGAAGAAGTAAAAGACTACTGCCGTAGAACAGGACAGAAAGTTCCGGAAACAATGGGCGAGATCGCAACAGTTATCTACACCAGTCTTGCTGAATGCTATGCAAAAACAGCAAAAGAACTGGAAGAGATCACAGGAAGAACTTACAGCCGTATTCATGTAGTTGGCGGAGGCTCTAACGCTGGATACCTTAATGAACTGACAGCAAAAGCTACAGGAAAAGAAGTTCATGCTGGCCCTGGCGAAGCAACCGCAATTGGTAATATTACAGCACAGATGCTGAAAGCCGGAGATTTTAAATCCGTAGAAGAGGCTCGAACAACAATCCACGAGTCCTTCGGAATCAAAATTTATAAATAACAAATAGGAGGTTTTACTATGTTAGTAAACACAAAGGCAAAAGTCGGTGTATTTTCTATCGCTTTAGGAGCATATCTTCCTCAGTTTCCATCACTGGTACCTGAGTTTGAAGCTCAGTATGAGGCATTCAAGAAGACAATTCCGGATACAGTAGAGATCATTGACGGAGGAATGGTAACAACAAAAGAGCAGTCTATGGAAGCCGGAGATAAATTCCGTGCAGCAGATGTAGACCTTGTATTCCTTCAGATGCTGACATATGCTACATCTTACAATATGCTTCCTGCAATCCGTGATCTGGATGTGCCAGTTGTTCTGGTTAACGTTCAGAAACTGAAAGCACTGGATTACGATCACACAGATATCGCTGCATGGCTTGGTGAAGGATATGCCTGCGGTGCTGTTGGTGAAGCTGTTGCTGACCTTGAAAGAGCAGGCAAGAGACATGCTGTTATCACAGGTGTCGTAGAAGGTGGAGATCCGGCTGTACAGGCTGAGATCGAAGACTGGTGTAAAGCTGCTCAGGTCAGAAGAAGATTCCGTGATACTAACATAGCTCAGATCGGAAGACCATATCCGGGTATGATGGACCTTTACATCGATGAGACAAACCTGTACAACAGAATGTTCCTGTACACAAAACAGTTTGACTGGGAAAAAATGTGGGCTATCGCTGATGATATCACAGATGAAGAAGCAATCCGCGCAAAAGCTCAGGATATTCTTGATACATTCGATATCGAAGATGGCGGCACAATCGAAAAAGTATGGGATATGGCAAAATACGTTGTAGCATTTGAAAAATGGGTAAAAGATGAGCACCTCAGCATGGTTGCTTCTCATTACGACGGATTTGCTCAGGGTAAAGCTGGTGTCCTTGACAGTATGCTGATCCCGGCATTCTCTATGCTGATCAAACAGGGTACAGCATGTGCAGTTGAAGGTGATATGAAAGTCGCTATGGCAATGAGTATCCTTAAGACAATTTCCGGTACAGGCCAGCTTTCTGAAATGTACTCCATCGACTTCAACGATGACATCTGCATCATTGGACATTCCGGAAGTGGAGATGCTGATATTTCCGATAAGAAGCCTACCATGAAGATCGTGCCGGTATTCCACGGTAAAACAGGCGGCGGATACCTGACACAGTTCTATCCATACACAGGTCCGGTTACCTATCTTGCAATCACACAGGATAAAGACGGACACTTCAAATTTGTTGTAGCAGAAGGTGTAAACGAAGAAGGACCTATCCTTTCTTTCGGTGATACAAACATGAGAACACGCTTTACATGTGGAGCAAGAGAGTTTGTTAACCGCTGGAGCGAAGCTGGCCCGACACATCATATGGCAGCAGCTACAGGAAGACATATCGATACAATCCTGAAGGTAGCAAAAATCTTCAATATTCCGGTTGATATCGTTACAAGATAATTTTACCATCTACTTTATACACATATTCATATTCAAAAAAAGAGATCGCATAAAGCGATCTCTTTTTTTATTTTCTGTATAATGGAGGAATAGAATCAAGGGTTGCAGAATGCTTTCGGGCAGGTATACGAATTTCAACTTCTGTTCCATGGCCGGGATTGCTGGTGTAGCTGAGTCCATAATCAGGGCCATACAGGATCTGAAGACGTCGATGTGTATTGTACACTGCTATATTTGTGCCACCGGAGGAACTTGCACCTTCACCGGACAGGATCGTTGCAAGTTGCTCCGCAGCAATTCCGATTCCGTCATCAGATATCAGAAGAACAATGTCTGAATCTTCCATCCATCCGGTAAGAACAATAGTTCCTGTTTTATCAGCGGTTTCCAGAATGCCGTGCAGTACAGAATTCTCAATGATTGGCTGCAGAGTCAGCTTTGGAATCTGATATTCCATGAGTTCATCAGGAATGTCGGATACAAAGGTAATGCTGTCATGATAACGCATATTCTGTATCTGCAGGTAGATGGAAACGTGTTCTGCTTCTCTGTAAATCGTGCTGATGCTCTGTTTGCGGCTTAAAGTCAGCTTATAAAAGCGGGAGAGACTCTGAACGGCGCGGGAAACTTCATCTGTCCGTCCCTGCTGCGCCAGCCAGTTGATCATATCCATGGTATTATAAAGAAAATGTGGATTGATCTGGGCCTGAAGAGAACGAAATTCAGCGATTCGAAGTTCTTCTGCAGCTTTAGCCTGATCAGTCATAAGCTGATCCATCTTACGCGTCATATAGTTGTAAGTATCAATAAGATCACCGATCTCATCATGGTATTCCGGACTGTCCATAGGACTTAAGGTTCCTTTACGTACCTTACTCATCTGATGTATGACAGAGGAGATTCGGTTCGTGATCGAGTGTGACATAAAATGTGCAAGAACCAGGGCGAATACCAGAAAACCAAGATACATCAGGATATACTGAACCATGATGGCATTACTCTGATGAATCAGTGGACCAGAAGGCAGGACAGTAACCATAAACCATTCGGGCTGTTTGATGTTATAGAAGCCGGCATACACGGTAGTATCCAAAATATTCCGTTCAATGAAGTTGTTGGAGGACATAAAAGATTCCTCAATTGTATCGTAATCCAACAGATAGATACCCGAAAGGGATACATCGGAGGATGCGACCACGGCATTTCGATCATTGATGATGTAAGAAACACTTCCGTCAATCGTCAGATTATCTTTCAACATATCTGAGAGATAATCTGAAGAACTGTAAAGGGCGATGTAAGCCTGACGGGCTTTTCCCTGATAATAAAAGGTCGTGGAAGTAATATATGCAAGATCGCCGTATTTTTTTTTCTCGCGTTCACCAAGATAGAAAGCAGGACAGAACAGGGAGGACTGCTGTGTACCCTGAAAGATACCGTACCAGTAGGTACCACGAGCTTTGCTCATAGGTGAAAAATAATCTTTCGTAAGATCATCACTGAAAAGTCGTACAGATTGCGGTGGAAAATCCATATAGATCTGTAAACCGGAGATCATATCAGAATCAATCAGATTTTCTACATATTCATGAAAATACTGTGCATCGTTTGTATCCAGAAACATCTGAAATGGTGAGTTAACAGGCTGGTGGAACAGAATCTGAAAAAATTCCTGATCAGTGATTCCGTCATGGGCATCAATGATCTGCTGTACAAGATCTTCTATGTAAGGAGCTGTCTGGGCGGAAGTATCCTGTTCCTGACGAATCGTGTAGGAGACAACCATATCGTACAGCTTTCCGTAGAAAAAGCATGCCATCATAATGACAGGAACGGTTGCCGTGAGCAACAGAACTAATGTGAATTTGGATTCCAGCTTCATATCACCATAAGAATGCCTGATCCGTGTGAAAATATGACTCATTGTAAATTTCGCTCCCTGTATTCAGAAGGAGAAAGCCCACTGTATTTTTTGAAGCTCTTTCCAAAATAGTTACCGTCACTGTAGCCAACCCTGGAAGATATGTCTGTGATTTTAAAACGTGCATCTTTCAGAAGCTGTTTGGCTTTTTCCATACGATATTCTGTTATATACTGATTCAGCGTCTGCCCGGTCTCGCTTTTAAAGAATGTGCATACATACGAAGTAGAAAGAAACACATGGGAACTGATATCCTTTACAGAAAGAGTTTCGTTCATATAATTCTTACTGATGTAGTCTTTGATCAGAAAAATAGTTGGATTTTCCTGAGAAGTTGTTTCGGCTTTCGTGAAATATTCTTTTGTTTTGGTGATCAGGGTCTGATGAAGCTCCGGAAATGTGAAACAGTTATCAATTGTTTCGGCGATACTTTCAACATTTCCGGAACCGGCAATCTTCTGTTGGTGGCGGGCATCTTCCAGGCATAAAAAAAGTTTATAATAAAGATCTTTGACCGGATTCTGCAGAAAACGATGATTTTTATAAAAAGTAGTATACAGTTTCTGGAGAATAGTTTCAGCGGAGATCTGATCCAGCCTGGATAATGCATCTGCAAAAGCCGCCGCCGGCGAGTCTGAAAAAATATTACTCTGTACATCCGGACTTTCGTCTGGCTGGGCAGAAGTCAGTAGCGTATTTTCCGGGAAAAAATAACTGCTCTGTAACAGAATAACAGCAGAAGTATAGGTCTGATAGGCTTTTGAAAGGCCGTATACTGTATCACCACATGCCATAGAATAATGTCCGATCTCTGCAAAATGACTGCAAAGGTAAGTATTCACTGACTGCAGCTGTCTGCTGGCTGGCTCATTCTGTGAAAACAGAAAATAAACAAGATACTGCATTTTCTTTTCGAGATAAATGCATTTCATATGAAATGGTTCCAGAAAATCCTGGAATTCCTGATAAAAATCAGTCATGGATGGAATGGATGCATCCAGAAACAGATCCGTTTTTACGATAAAAGAAGTAAAGTAAGTGGATGCATTCATAGTAAGCCCAAGTTCAGATGAGAGCTGCTCTATGATCTGGCTGTTGCCTCCGTAGGGAAGAGTCAGCTGCAGTGCCAGACGGGAAGCAGTTTCCATTGAATGCAGTGTCTCGCCTCTGCGGGAATGGACTTTTTGGGTGTAAAGTTCACGGGCTTCGCGAATGGCAGTTTCAATTTCTGAAATAGAAAAAGGTTTTTCAATATAGTTGACTGCTTTTAATTTGATAGCCGCCTTCAGATATTCTTTATCTGAGTATCCGCTCATGAAGATCGGAACAGTATCAGGAAGAAACTTTTCCAGACGTTCCAGCATGGAAATACCATCCATGCGGGGCATACGCACATCACAAAGAATGATTTCCGGTTTGTAGAGACGTGCCGTTTCAAGACCGTGCACGCCATCATCTGCCTGCAGTACTTCATCTATGCCAAGAGAAGCCCAGTCCAGCGAAGTGATCACACCAGTGCGGGTAAGCTCTTCATCATCTACGATCAGTAATTTCATATGATTCTCCTTAGTATTGGTGCAGTAAAGATTAAAGTTACCGAATCATTTTCAGAACCTTGTTACAGATATCAGCAGCACAGGGATGCTGAATTTCATTAAAAAGACGGTTTACCCGTGTCCGTTCAGATTTCCAGAAATCCTCTTTTGGAGAGAGGGCATCCAGAAAGTCATTGAATGTCTCGGGCTTCGGACCAGGGGTTACGTCATCATAATCAAAATTCATGCCGCGTCCGTCAAGGTACTGCTGACGGTCGTACGGAAGAAATATCATTGGTTTGTCAGTGAGAAGATAATCAATGTAAATACTGGAATAATCGGTGATCAGGCAGTCAAAGATATTCAGAATACCGGTGACATCTTCAGCCTGTTCATTTCCAAGAAAACGAATTCTTTTTCCAAGATATGGAGCAGCAGAACCCTGTTCGGCAACATGAGTCCGTATAAAAAGCAACATGTTCTTTTCCTCAAGAAATGCCTCCAGCTGTTCCTGATCAAATGCTTTTCTCGGCTGATCCTGATTCGGTTCGATTTCAGAAACCTTCAGTTCCAGTTCGGTCTGAGCCGGCTCTTCCTGTTCCGGCTTTACTGCGAATGAAGATGCAGACTTTACGGTTTCTTCGGTTTTTTCAGAAACTTTTTCGATTTTGCGCAGCGGTTCTGCTGTTATCTGCTTTTCGCTTTCCTGCGCCTTCTGATTCAAATCCGTGTTTTTTACTTTTCCAACCTCAGAGTCGGATTTTTCTGTAGATTTTTTCCCATTCTTTTTCTGTATTCTTGCGCTGTTTTTTTCAACAATCCGATCGGCACCATTTGCCATTTTTCTGTCGGCTGCTTTTTCTTCCGCAATTACTTCTTCTATGGTATCCTCGCCGAACAATGCGCCGAGTCCTCTTCCTAATCCTCTTTTTGCTCCTGCCATCTCTATTCTTCCCCTCTGCTAATTACTTCTGCTGCCAGCATCCGGTAACTCTCCGCTCCGGTCGAACGTGTATCATAAATATTGATCGGCTTACCATGGCTTGGTGCCTCTGCCAGTCTTACATTTCTTGGAATGATAGTTTTGTAAATATTCTTATTTAAATGTGCTTTTACATTTTCAACCACCTGCAGAGACAAGTTGGTTCTCGCGTCATACATGGTAAAGACAACGCCTTCCAGTTGCAGCTGCGGATTCAGTTTTTTCTTTACCAGTTCCACGGTCTGTAAAATCTGGCTTAATCCTTCCAGTGCATAGTATTCACACTGAATTGGCACTAACACAGTATTTGCTGCAGTCAGTGCGTTGATTGTCAAAAGGCTCAGGGACGGCGGGCAGTCAATGATAATATAGTCATAATTGTCCTCTACCTTCTCCAGTTCTCTTCTGAGCAACGATTCCTTGTTTGGAACATCCAGAAGCTCAATCTCCGCTCCTGCAAGATTTACATCCGAAGGAAGTACATCCAGATTCTCCTGAACCTCCTTAATAATACATTCCTCCAACGTGCATTCCCCGACTAACAATTCATATACCGTCTTGTCCATATAGCCTTTTTCAAAGCCCAGACCGCTGGTTGCATTTCCCTGCGGATCAAAATCCACTGCCAGGACCTTCTGTCCCGCTTCTGCCAGACACGCAGATAAATTAATCGCTGTCGTGGTTTTTCCCACGCCACCCTTCTGATTTGCAATTGCAATGATTCTTCCCATAGTATCATCCTTTATCATTCTGTTTTGTAACTGTTCCGTATCTCCCAGTCACATCATTTCATTTTTAGCAATGAAATTAGTATAGCACACTTTTTTTGCTTTTCCTATTCTTTGTCTTAAAATATATCGGTAAAAATACATTCTTTTGTGTTTTTTCCATGTTTCACGTGAAACATCTATTTTAGCATCCCTGTTTCATATTTTTATTTGCGCAATTTCGATGTTTCACGTGAAACATCTTTTTCATATTATAATTCCGGTTCTGTATTTTTCTTGCATCTTTTACGAAATAATACTATACTAAACATATGCAAAACGTATGTCTTTGCAAGGCAAAAAAGGAGGTACTATGAAAGCCAAAAACAAATTACTCACGCTCCTTATTCTTTCTGCCGGCGCTGCTGTCACCACGGCAGCTATCAACAAAGCAATTCAGGTCTCTGCCGTTTCTAAAAATCTGCTGGCAGAACCAGAACCGCTCTGTTTCAAATGGCGTCTCGGTAATGTTTATTATACAAAAGAAGGAACCGGAAAACCGCTTTTGCTCATTCATGATCTGGATACCATGACCTCTGGTCATGAGTGGAAACAGCTAATCCCACTTCTTCGTAACGAATATACGATTTATACCATTGATCTGCTTGGATTCGGCCGTTCTGAAAAAGCTAACATGACATACACGAATTTTCTGTATGTCCAGATGATCTCCGACTTTATTAAATCCGAGATTGGACACCGGACCAGCATTATTACATCTGGCGAAGCAGCTTCCATCCCACTGATGGCATGCGCCAATAATCCAGATCTCTTTGATCAGATCATGGCCATTAATCCACTCAGTCTGCTTGACTTCAGTTCCATTCCAGGCAAAACTGCCAAAATGTATAAGTGCATGATTGAGCTTCCTATTATTGGAACGCTCCTGTATCACATTGCAAGCAGTAAAAAAATGATCACAGAAGAACTGGTAACAAAGAAACTTTTCAATC
>ERZ773259.1722-NODE-1722-length-16786-cov-3.686749_pt1 | contig 16786 bp, 12 predicted proteins | sample MGYA00511961_ERZ773259 | MGnify/ENA primary metagenome ERZ773259 (study PRJEB29015, sample SAMEA2737775) | human gut metagenome | biome: human gut; feature: human-associated habitat; material: faeces | place: China | collected 2012 ...
CATCGGCAAAATCCTGTTACAGTGCGCGGGCATGGAGTGCCCGTGTACTGTAACCTTCTTTTAAAGCGATTTGGAATGGATTCTGCTCGTAACTTGCCATGCATCCGAATGGAAGCTCCGTGGGAGGTTCCTGTAGGTATCCGGCTGATGAACAGTTACGACGTTTTATTCTGCGAGCAGCTTCTCAACACTCACAAGTTTTACGCACACGCAGAAGATCTCTGCCGCCTGTCTGAGGTCATCCAGGGACGGGAAGGACGGCGCGATCCTGATATTGGAGTCGTGCGGATCTTTTCCGTATGGGTAAGTCGCTCCGGCACCGGTCATCACAACGCCGGCCTCTTTGCACTTCGCAACGATCGCTTTCGCGCATCCGTCGAGAGAGTCGAAGGAGACAAAATATCCGCCGTTCGGTTTTGTCCACTTCCCGATTTCCAGACCGCCAAGTTCCTTATTTAAGATCTCATCGACTGCCTCAAATTTTGGTCTGAGGATCTCAGCGTGCTTTGCCATCTGCGCTTTTAAACCGTTGATATCTTTAAAGAAACGGACATGACGGAGCTGGTTGATCTTGTCATGGCTGATCATCTGGACATTCATCTGCTTCTTCAGCGCATCGATATTTGCCTTTGAAGTAGCGATCGCGGAGATTCCGGAGCCTGGAAAGCTGATCTTTGAAGTCGAGCCGAATTTATATACCATGTCCGGATTTCCTGCTTTTTCACACTCAGAAAGAATGTCGAGGACATGATCCGGGTGATCCGGGTGCAGATGATGAACACAGTATGCGTTGTCCCAGTAGATACGGAAATCTTTCGCAGCCGGTTTCAGGTTTGCAAATCTTCTCACAGTCTCATCTGAGTAAGACTCACCGCTCGGGTTCGCATAGAGCGGAACGCACCAGATTCCCTTCACGCTCTCGTCATTATTTACATATTTCTCAACAAGATCCATATCCGGACCTTCTCCTGCCATCGGAATGTTGATCATCTCGATCCCGAAGTATTCTGTGATCGCAAAATGTCTGTCATATCCCGGGACCGGGCAGAGGAATTTCACCTTGTCAAGTCTGCACCACGGCGTACTTCCGCATACTCCGTGCGTCCAGGAACGGCTCACGGTATCGAACATCAGTGTCAGACTCGCATTTCCGTACATCACGATATTCTCGGCCGGCGAGTCCATCATCGCACCCATGAGCTCTTTCGCCTCCTGGATCCCGGTCAGGACTCCGTAGTTTCTCACATCACCGTCCGATGTCATATAATCACTGCTGCTGTTTAAAACGTCCATCATAGGAAGAGAAAGGTCCAGCTGCTCTTTGCATGGCTTTCCCCGCGCCATATTCAAGCTGAGATTTTTTCCCTGATACTCCTTATACAGCGCTTCCAGCTGCTCCTTTAAAGACGCAAGTTCCTGTTTTGACATTTCGCGATATGGTTTCATGTCAGTTTCCTCCTCATGATTCAACGATATATTTCAGATTATCTTTTCCCTGAGCACTTATTATAATTCATTGAAACTAATATTTCAACTTATAAAATAAAGTTTTGCTTCTGTTTTTTTATTTTTTTGAACCTGGCCCCATAAAAATCTTAGTCATTGCCGCCTGCAGCAGCTCCCTGTCCCCCGTTTTCAGCTCTTTCCGTGCTTCGGTCCGCGCTCCGCGAAGCAACGCCTGACCGTCTCATTGACTTTTCTTTAACAATAACGTATTATAATAAGATATAGGATGATGATTCCATCTGCTTCGAATTCTGAAAAGGAGAATGGCTTTATGACAAATAATATGCGGACGCGCGATATCCGGCGAATGATCCTGATCGGACTGATCGTTGCTCTCGTGTCCCAGCTTTACTGGAATATCTTTATAAATAATTTCCGGATCTCTTCTTCCGTGATCATACTGCCCGTTCTTCTGATGACACTTGGAAAAAGTCTTTCCACACCGCTCACCTGCGCTGTGACCGCAGTCATCGTGTTCTTCTTCCGCCTGTTTCCGGCGCTCCACAGCGGGACCAGTCTCCTCGTCTCAGCGAAAAGTGTTTTTCCGAATGCGATCTTCTATTTCTGCTACGGCATTATTTTCCGGGAAAACATACCGTCTCCTACAGCCGCCTGTTTCCGGCCGTTTTTTTTGCTGATTTCGGTTCCAACCTGGTAGAACTGTGCATTTCCGAGAGTATGGCACACTCCATGACTCCGGACAAGGCAGGATATCTCTTCTTGATCGCACTGTTCCGTACCTTTCTTACCGGTCTGATCCTGATGGCGGAAGGTCACTACCGGACACTCTTAAAAAACGAAGAGCACGAGAACCGTTACCGCCGTCTTTTCCTTATGACGACAGGACTGAAAAATGAGATCTACTTCATGCGGAAAAATTCTGAAGAGATCGAATCCGTTATGGCAAACGCATATAAATTGTATGAGAAATTAAATGAAATGGATGTGCCGGAAGACATGAAACATATGTCTCTTGCTATCGCCCGCGATGTCCACGAGATCAAAAAGGATTATATCCGCATCATCCAGGGCATCGAGGAAGAAATTTCCGAAGAATATGACGAAAAGCAGATGAGCTTTCAGGATATCTTAAAGATCCTTGAAGACACAACTTACCATATTCTGGAAAATAAGAATGTCCATATCCAGCTGGAATTCCAGTGTTCCGATAATTTTATGACTGAAGAACACTATGAGCTGATGGCCATTCTCAAAAATCTCGTGAATAACGCCATCGAGGCGATCGAATCTGACCGGAAAGTCGGAATGATCTATATTGAGGAACATCTGAAGGACGGAAATTATATCTTCCGCGTCACCGATGACGGTCCGGGGATCTCCTCCCGTCACCTTCCGAACATCTTCAAGATGGGATACTCAACAAAATTTGATCAGAAAACCGGAAACATTTTCCGCGGCGTCGGCCTCTATGGAGTAAAAATGACCGTGGAAGAACAATTTAAAGGAAGCATCGACGTTGAATCGGAACAGGGGATCGGAACCACCTTCACCATCACGATTCCGGTCACTTCCCTTGTGGAGGAAACATTATGAAAATCTATATTATAGAGGATGACCTGTCTGTCATCAATATTTTAGAGGACATCATCGAGACACAGGATCTCGGGGAAATCTGCGGAGACTGCGGCGGGGAACCGGCAAATCTCGCAGACGTGCTGCGCGCTAAGCCGGATGTCATCCTCGTTGACTTTTTCATGCCCGTTAAGGACGGTGTAGAATTCGTAAAGGAACTGCGCGCCGTCAACACCTCGATCAAGTGCATCATGATCTCCCAGGTATCTGCCAAAGAGCTGATCAGCAAAGCCTACAGCGCGGGAGTCGACTTCTTTATCAGCAAACCGATCAATCTCATTGAAGTCCGTTCCGTCTTAAAAAATGTAGAACAGCAGATCACCAACGAACGTACACTCGCAAACATCCGCCGCATGTTCATGAACGAGATCGAACATCCTGCCAAAGATGACAAGCCGAAAACCGACAACTACGGCCGGAAATTAAAGTACATCTTAAACCGCATCGGCATGTCCGGCGAAAAAGGATGCCCGGATATCATAAAGATCTGCGAATATCTCCACGACAATCACATTCCGGTCTCCAACCTGAGCGTTGCCCAGATGTGTGAGGCTGTCAGCGACTCGCCGAAAAACATGGAGCAGCGGGTCCGCAGGACGATCGCGGCCGGAATGTCCAACATTGCCCACATGGGGATCGAGGATTTCATGAACGAGACCTACACACTCTACTCCGGAACCCTGTTCTCCTTCGAGGACGTAAAAGCGGAGATGGACTATCTCCGGGGAAAACGCACATCCGGCGGCAAGGTCAGCATCAAAAAATTCATCGACGGGCTGATGCTGGAAGCCGAACGATAGTTTTTCATGATCCAGGTACATCTTCCGCAAAAACGGATCGTACCTGGTTTTTTCTATTTCTGATGCGTCTCTTCATTCCTCGGAAATCCACATCCGGAACAATGCCCTTTCCATCTTCACATTCCTTATATCGGATTTTTTCACATATTTTACCTTGTTGTGTATAAAAATATTGTTCAGGAATTACAAATTTTGTTAAGTAATTTTTGTAACTTTTTGTAACTTTGTGAAGTTTTTTGAAGGGACATCCTTATACTCTGTACATACAAAAAAGGTATGGAGGTATAAAAACTATGTTACAAATCGAGCTCAACATGTATCAAGCAGTTGCAGTTGCTGCACTGGTTCTGCTTCTTGGACGTTTCCTTGTAAGCAAGATCCCATTCTTAACAAAATACTGTATTCCTGAACCGGTTGTCGGCGGCGTTGTTTACGCTGTTGTTCACCTGATCTTAAGATCCGCAGGGATCCTTGAAATCTCTTTCGACAACACATTACAGTCCTTCTTCATGACTGTATTCTTCTGTAGCGTTGGTTACACCGCATGTTTCCGTCTCTTAAAGAAGGGCGGCGTTCAGGTACTCTTATTCCTGTTAGTTTCCATTATCATGGTTGCTCTTCAGAATGGTCTTGGCGCTGCACTTGCCGGTGCTTTCCATCTCGACCCGAGACTTGGTCTTGCGGTTGGTTCCATCCCGATGGTCGGCGGACATGGTACCGCAGGCGCATTCGGACCGGTTCTTGAGGAAGCCGGTGTCACAGGCGCTAACGCGGTTGCGATCGCATCCGCAACCTTCGGTCTTGTTGCCGGCTGTGTGATCGGCGGACCGCTCGCTTACCGTCGTATCCATTCCCTGAACTTAAAGTCCACAGAGACTGCTACCGGCAGCGATGAGATTACAGTTGATAAGAACGAAGTTACCGGCGCGATCGATTCCAGAAGATTCCTGGACAGCGCATTATACCTTGCAATCGCAATCGGTGCCGGCACGATCGTTTCTTTATTCCTTAACAAGTTAATGACATTCCCGAGCTACATCGGAGCAATGGTTGTTGCCGCTATCATCCGTAACGTTGTTGACGCAACCCACAAAGATATGCCGATGGAAGAGATCAGCACAATCGGAAGCTTCTCTCTTTCCTTATTCCTTGGTCTCGCAATGATGGGATTAAAGTTATGGCAGCTTGCAGAGCTTGCTCTTCCGATGATCGTAATGCTCGCGGCACAGACAGTTCTCATGGCAATCTTCGCTTACTTCGTAGTATTCAACCTTCTCGGAAAGAACTACGACGCAGCAGTTATGACATCCGGCTTCTGTGGATTTGGTATGGGTGCTACACCGAACGCTATGGCTAACATGCAGGCGATCACCTCAAAGTATGGTCCGGCTCCGACCGCATACTTCGTAGTACCGTTAGTAGGAAGCTTGTTCATCGACTTCTTCAATGCGCTTATCATTACGACATTTATGAACTTCCTGTAAGATCCAATTTTGGATTATAAATTATAACTCTTGAAAAAGGGCCCGCACCGGAATCCTGGGGTATGTTCCGGTGGCCGGGCTCTTTTTTCTGTCGAAATTTAATTGTAAATTTTTCCGAGAGACCAGAATCTCTCTTTATCTTCCTGAAAACAGCTCTATCCCATCGATCATCTGCAGTTCTTCTCTCACACACTGAAAAAATCTTCGGATCTGATCATCCATCCGGTTCTCTTTTGTGAGTCCATAGATCGTCATGTCCTCCGGTCCGCCTTCCATCGGACAGATCCAGACGTCTTGTCTCTTGAATCGCCTTGCAACAAGAAGCGGGATCACCGCCCATTTTTTTCCATTCAGAAAATATTCCAGAAATTCCATCTTATCCGCTGTGAGACTCGGATTTGCATCCGGCGAAAACCATCGGCTGTGCCAGATATCATATTCCGGATTCCACGGCAGCCGGATCTGTTCTTCCGGATCCAGCATATCCGGAGTCACTCGCCTCGTTTCTCTCCAACTCTCACCACCGGCAAACACGAACGGCTCCCTGAACACAGGAAACGGAACTATTCTTCTGGAATTTAAAAAATCCGAGACCAGAGCCACATCAACATTTCCATTTTCCACATACCCATAAATATCAGAAGAACGCCCCGTCTTAAATTCAATACTGCAGGTGTCCCGAGCGGACATCATTTCTTTCAATACAGCCGGCATCAGATAAAAAGCAATGCTGTTCACTGTGCTGACCCGCAGAAGCGGACTTTTCTTTCTTCTCGGTATCTCCTCCGCCTCCCTGTAAAGTGTCAGCAGACGTTCCGCGACCGGAACGAATTCTTTTCCATTCTCTGTAAGTTCCACGCTTCTCTGACCGCGTCCACGCTCAAAAAGGCTGTATCCCAGTTCCTCTTCCATTGATTTCATTCTGCGGCTCATAGCCGGCTGTGTGATAAAAAGCCGTTCTGCCGCTGCTGAGATACTGCCATACTGGAGAACTGCCAGGAATGCCTCCAACTCCGTTTTTGTCATAATGATCTCCGTTTTCTCCGTTTTTCTTTACTGCAAATATTTTATCCTGTTCAAATATATCATTTTGATTATATTTTACTTTTTAATTATTCATTTTTCAATTAATATTTTCTGTGATACACTGATTTCTGTGAAGGTACTGAACCATCAGATTTGGCACCAGCCGGAGCAGCGCACAGAATTTGGAGTACGCAGTGCGGAACAATCCGGTATCAGAAGATTATATTTCAGGAGTACATAACCATGAACCAGACCTCTTTGCTTTCCGGCAATATCCGGCAACAGATCTTAACCCTCGCCGTTCCACTGCTGCTTGGAAACATTTTACAACAGCTTTACAACACTGCCGACTCACTGATCGTGGGCAGATTTCTCGGCACCAACGCCTTTGCCTCTGTGGGAATATCCGGCAGTCTTATGAACCTTTTTATCTTCATCCTCGACGGCTTCTGCGCTGGGATCACGGTAATCCTCGGTCAGTTCTACGGAAGCGGTGACAGAAAAAAATACCGCGAGGAAGTCTTCACCGCTCTTCTTCTCGGCATGATCATCGCCCTTCTCATCGCCGGTGCGTGCACAATCTTCCTTGATCCGATCCTGGATCTGATCCATACTCCGGAGGAACTCGTCTCCTACGCGGAATCCTACCTGTTTATCATTCTGGCAGGACTTCCGTTCACCTGCCTTTACAACCTGTTTTCCGGGGTTCTCCGCTCGATCGGTGACACAAAAGCGGCACTCATCTTCCTTGCAGCCGCGATCACGATGAACATCGCTCTCGATTTTCTGTTCATTGGCATTATCGGCATCGGCACAGCCGGAGCCGCTGCGGCAACTGTCCTGTCCCAGCTCTTCTCGGCAGTCTGCTGCTTCCTCTACCTGCGTGATAATTACCCGGGACTGCTCTTCCAGAAAGAAGATTTAGGAGTTCACACGGAACTCATGTCGCAGTCGCTCCATTTCGGTCTGATCTCCGCCCTGCAGGCCTCCAGCCTGTATATCGGTAAGATCCTCGTCCAGGGCAGCGTCAACACACTCGGGACCCCCGGGATCGCCGCATACACGGCAGCAACAAGAATTGAAGGCTTTGCCAACTCCTTCGGTGACAGCGGCGGCAGTGCGATCTCCGTTATGGTCTCCCAGAACCTCGGCGCCGGAAATCACGACCGTGTAAAGAAAAGCCTCAAATGGGGCATGCTCCTGAACTGGACCGTCGGGATCATCGTTTCCCTCCTGATGTTCATCGGCTCCGACCAGGCACTCCGCCTCTTCCTCGGCTCTTCCGATGAACTCGCACTCCACTATGGAAACGGCTATATCCGCCTGATCTCGCTCTTCTACATCTTCTGCTTCACCGGAAGCGCCTATATGGGCTATTTTAAAGGCCGCGGTCACATGCTCCTCGCCTTCTTCGGAACCACCGGCCACATCCTGCTCCGCGCAGCCCTCTCCGCCCTCTGGATCGGAAAAATGGGGCTCTCCGCCGTCGCAGTCGCAACCGGGATCGGCTGGATGCTCTGCGTAACGTATCTTACGATCAACTATGTGAGAATCTATCTTACAGAGAAAAACTAAACCATCAAACCTACACGCCTGCCAGCGGTGAGATTCCGGGCGGGAGTGCCTTGATCCGAGGATCTGGCACTCCCGCCCGGAATTTCAAATTTTTTCAATATCTCTCTTAATCTCCTTGCATTCTCTTTTCTCCAGTGCTATAATGTTCAATATCGTACGAAATATTTAATTTTTGAACAATTCAGGAGGTTTCCACTATGAGCTCCAAACCCAATACGCCACTAAAAGACCGCATTGACTGGACAACCGTGATCGTCCCGTTCCTCGCGATCCTGGCCCTCTGCATCTGCTTCATCCTCGTCCCCGACGCATCAAAAAGCGTCCTCGACACGATCCGATTCATCCTCGGAGACACATTCGGACTCTTCTACCTCGCAGTAGGCCTGTTCGTCTTCCTGCTCTCCCTGTATCTGGCTTTTTCAAAATTCGGAAACATCCGTCTCGGAAAGCCGGATGAGAAGCCGAAATACCCACTCTTCGTGTGGGCCAGCATGATGTTCACCTCCGGTCTCGCCGCTGACATCCTGTTCTACTCCTTCTGTGAGTGGATCCTCTACGCCAACGACCCGCATATCTCCGAGATGGGCTCTATGCAGACCTGGTCCAGCACCTACCCGCTCTTCCACTGGGGTCCGATCCCGTGGGCGTTCTACCTGGTGCTCGCCGTGTGCTTCGGCTTCATGCTTCATGTCCGCGGATGCCATAAGCAGAAATACTCTGAGGCATGCCGCGCACTTCTCGGAAACAAAGTCGATGGACTCCCGGGAAAACTGATCGATCTCCTCGCCCTCTTCGCCCTGCTCGCGGGGACAACGACGACCTTCGCACTGGCAACTCCGTTAATGTCCCAGGTCCTCACGACCCTGTTCCATCTTCCGTCCTCGAAATGGATCACGATCGCGATCCTGGCCGTCACCTGTGTCTTTTATACATACGCCCTGCTGCACGGCATGAAAGGGATCTCCCTGCTCGCAAAGTCCTGCATGTACCTCTTCTTCGCCCTGCTCGCCTATGTACTGTTCCTCGGCGGAGAGACACGCTATATCCTGGAGACCGGTTTTGCCGCAGTCGGAAACCTCGCACAGAATTTCTTTAGTCTCGCGACCTTCACGGACCCGCAGCGAACAACCTCCTTCCCGCAGAACTGGACGATCTTCTACTGGGCCTACTGGATGGTATGGTGTGTGGCATCCCCGTTCTTCATCGGAACGATCTCCCGCGGGCGCACCGTTCGCCAGACGATCCTCGGCGGCTATGCATGCAGCGTCAGCGCAACATTTTTAAGCTTCATTATTTTAGGAAACTACAGCCTCGGACTCCAGGTAAGCGGAAAACTTGACGTGATGGCGATCTACGCAGCCGGCGGTGATCTCTACACGACGATCATCTCCATTATCCAGACCCTGCCGCTCGCTCCGCTCGTCCTGGTGCTCCTGATCGTTGCGATGGTGGCCTTCTACGCGACGAGCTTCGACTCCATCGCTCTCGTGGCTTCTTCCTACACTTACCGCCAGATCACAGGCGATGAGGAGCCGCACAACGCCGTAAAGGCATTCTGGGCGATCATGTTGATCCTGCTCCCGATGGCTCTTGTCTTCTCCGACAGCTCCATGGCCAACCTCCAGAGTGTCTCGATCATCGCGGCATTCCCGGTGGCCTTTGTCATCCTGCTGATCATCGCGAGCTTCCTAAAAGATGCATCGGAATATCTGAAATCATGATATTTCACCACCGATCCTGAACAAGCGAAAACACGCTTCGCGAGTTTCCCCTTGTTATCGCGACAGTCGCCAAGGTCTCACGCAAGCATGGACTTTGGCTCGTTGTTCGCGTAAATCATCGCAAGTGCGAATGTATGTCTCATCTCTATGAACTGCATCCGCACTTTTTCTTAAACAATTTGTAATCCAACTGCCACATTTTTACCCCAACTTGACTGGAAAATCCCATTGTCATAAAATGGAATTCTGGTATAATAGTACTTGTAAAGTTTAATGTAACGATTCAGTAGGTCTGCGCATTTACTGCGCTGACCGTAAGAAAACATCAGCTTGAAGGCAAAAATCCCATCGGCGTAGCCGATCTGGAATGGATTTTTGCGCGTAACATGCCATGCATCCGAAGGGAAGCTCCGGGGGAGGTTCCTGTAGGTGTGAAGGCACTGAACAGTTACAGTTTCATTTTGATCATGATTTCCATGAGGAGGATTTTTAATATGAAGAAGAAAAATTTCTGCGTTGCAGTGCTTTCCGCATCCGCAGTGCTCGCTCTCGGCGCTTCCTTCAGCTCTTTTGCTGCCTGGAAAGCTGTCAACAGTGAGTGGGTCTACACTGACAACAACGGCAACAACGTGACAAGTGCCTGGAGAACTGATAACGGCGAGTCCTATTATCTCGGCGACGACGGCTATATGGTCCGCAACACACTGCTGGAAGACAACGGAAACTACTACTACCTGAGAAACGGCGGACAGATGGCAAAGAACTGCTGGCGTTTCCTCGAAAATCCGAGCTGGCAGGGCGATGACAAAGTCGGCGATGCTAGCTGGTACTACTTTGACAATAACGGACGTGCTCTCCGTACAACAGGAGACAGCGTAAAGATCGCTGATATCGGCGGAAAGAAGTATGCGTTTGATATGTATGGAAGAATGCTCACAGGCTGGATCACAGCTGCCGGTGAAAATATCTCCGATGATTCCGACTGGGCAACGGCTACATACTACGGAGATGCTGAGGGCGATGGCAGCCTTGTCACAAACGCGTGGGTATACATCAGCGTAAAAGATGACGACAATGAAGACGATGAAGAGCCGACTTACCACTTCTACTTTGCTTCCAACGGTAAAAAGACGGTAAGCACAGAGAAAACTATCGGCAACGTGAAGTACACCTTTGACGACAGAGGCGTTGCACAGGATTCCTGGGTACATGACAGCAATAAAGACACCTGGAAATACTACGGCAACGAAGACGAACCGAAGCTTCATACTGGTTGGTTCGAAGCAGTTCCGCCGAAGGATTTAAACAGCAGTGATCATGAAAGCGACACCACACATTGGTACTATGCAAACTCCAAAGGCGAGATTACAAGAAAAGAGTGCAAGACGATCGACGGAAAATCCTACCTCTTCAATAATGAAGGTGAGATGGTAACCGGTCTCAGGATCTTATACTATGAAGATGGTAAATATGCTTCCTACTCCGGTGAAGTAGATTCTGTTGATACTATTAAGAATATGAATTCCAACACTCAGAAGCTTGTTTACTTCGAATCCAGTGGTGCTGCAAAGACAGGAACAACCACGATCTCCCTTGATGGTACTTCCTACACCTTCAGCTTCAGATCCAACGGTTCTCCGAGAGGCGTCGGCGAAACAGGTATTTCCGATGGATACATTTATGTAAATGGTCTCCGTTTGACTGCTGATGAAGATGCTAAATATGGAGTTGTAACTTACAAAGATGCCCAGTACCTCGTCAATGAAAAAGGTACGATCCAGAAGAACAAGAAAAACATCAAAGACGCAGATGACAACTACTACTGCACCGATAAATCCGGTATCGTAACCTACGGACCGGAAGCAGATAAGAAATCATGATCTTCTGATTTTTCCTAGTCTTTCATAACCAAAAACGCACAGGTGATGCGATTACGATCCGGTAATTGCATCACCTGTTTTTGATTACATTTTCATAAAATAAGCCATTCTTTTGACTCACCTCTGCCACACTTTCCTCACGTTTCACCGCAAAGTATTCACAGCTTAATCACATTTCCCTGATATACTTAATATGTCAAAAGGAAATAAAAACCAACGGAAAACTGACCGGCACTCTTTAAAATACTCACATTCACATTTTGTAACTGTCCGTAATATTCACGGGTACCGCAGTTCTACCGGATCAAAATCATCAAATACAGGAGGTTTCATGATGAAAAAGAAATTTATGACTCTCGCACTTACCGCAGCTATGGCTGCTTCCATGGGAATGACCGCTTTTGCAGGACAGTGGGTTCAGAACACGACCGGCTGGTGGTGGCAGGAAGACAACGGTTCCTACCCGGTATCCCAGTGGAAATGGCTTGACGGAAATAAGGACGGGATCTACGAGTGCTATGCTTTCGATTCCAACGGATATATCTATACAAATACAACAACTCCGGATGGCTACACCGTCAATGCGGACGGTGCCTGGACGATCAGCAACTCTGTACAGTTAAAGTACCAGAAAGATATGGACAGCCAGAATAACTCCGGCAACACTTCTGATAACAACCAGAGCACTTCCTCCGGCGATTCCACCGTCTACACAAACGAGGATATGGTCGGAACCTTCATGACAAATGACGAGAACAGAGAAGATTACTTCGAGCTCATGGTCGGTGCAGGCGATTCCATCGCAGCTTTCTACTATGACAACGACGGTGACACCCATATCTACAATTTTGCGAAATCCAGTGATACAAAATATCGTGACTCCTCCAATTCCCGCAATATGACGATCGTGGACTACGATACTATCATTGTAAACGATAAGACCTACATCAGAGAATAATCCTACCATTGTTTGGATACCTTCATAAAAATTTCATACTCCCAAAAATCCGGTTCAGATCCTGAGCCGGATTTTTACGTTTTATGTTTCTCCTATAAGTGCCCTTTTTAATTTACAGGAACCTTCAGGGAATTTCCTAAAAAAAGTACGCCAGACAATGAATTTCTCCATCATCTGACGCACTTTCTTAATTTTCTTTATCTGATTCCTTTTTGATCTATCACCGGCTGCCCGGCGATTCCATCGTTTCGTATGGATCTGTTTCCGTCCATCCGTCATTCTTCCGGATCTATTCTACGTCCTGTCCGCCCTTCACCTGCGGCCGTCCAAGGCTCTCCCACTTCAGGTAGGCACTGATAAAGCCGTCGAGTCCGCCGTCGAGCACCGCATTTACGTTTCCGCTCTCGAAGCCGGTCCGGTGGTCTTTTACCATCGTGTACGGCTGGAGTACATAGGAACGGATCTGGCTTCCCCATCCGATATCTTTGATATCGCCGCGGATGTCGGAGAGCTTCTCTGCATTTGCCTGCTGCTTTAACATATACAGTTTCGCTTTCAGCATCTGCATTGCCTTGTCCTTGTTCTGGAACTGGGAACGCTCATTCTGACACTGGACAACAACTCCGGTCGGGATATGGGTGATACGGACCGCAGATGACGTCTTGTTGATGTGCTGTCCGCCAGCACCGCTGGAACGGTAGGTATCGATCCGCAGATCATCCGGGTTGATCTCGATATCCAGATCTTCCTCGATATCCGGCATAACATCGCAGGATACGAAGGAGGTCTGTCTCTTTCCGTTCGCGTTGAACGGAGAAATTCTTACGAGACGATGAACGCCGCGCTCGGACTTTAAGTAGCCGAAAGCATTCTCACCGTTAATCTGGATCGTTACCGACTTAATACCGGCTTCCTCGCCGTCGAGGAAGTCGAGGACCTCGACCTGATAGCCTTTTCTCTCTGCCCAGCGGCAGTACATGCGGTATAACATGCTGCACCAGTCGCAGGACTCGGTTCCGCCCGCTCCGGCATTCAGTCTTAAGATTGCATTGTTATTGTCATATTCTCCGGTCAGAAGTGTGCGCAGACGAAGCGCATCGAGCTCAGAAGTAAACTCATCGAGCATCTCCTGGATCTCCGGAATGATCGCCGGGTCATTCTCCTCGTACCCCATCTCGATCATCAGTCCGATCTCCTCATACTGATTCTGGAGCTTGTTGTACTCTGCGACCGTGTCCTTTAAGTTTTTCGCTTCTTTCACGAGTCTCGTAGATTTCTCTGCATCCTCCCAGAAGCTCGGCTCTTCCATGGTCTTGTCCAACTCATCGATCCTTCTGATCTTTGCCTCCAGATTCAGGGAATCACGAACCTCCTTTAACGGAGTTTCATATGTGGACAAGGTGTATTTAAACTGGTCTAACTCAACCATTGACTCTGTCCTTTCTTATAATGATTTAACAAGGTCAGCGCAAAAGCTTGCGCTGACCAGTAACATTTCAGTATCTTTCCGGCTGCCGTCTCTATGCCAGCGGTTTTCTTCCGTGACACTGCTTATATTTCTTACCGGATCCACACGGACACGGATCGTTCGGGTAGATCTTCTGTGTCTGGCGTCTCTGCGGAGCTTTTGCCGCGGAATCATCACGGTTTGTACCTGTAACCTTGGCTGCCGGCTCTCTCTCGACCTTCTCCTCTACACGGATATGGCAGAGAATACGGAGCGTGTCCTCACGGATCGCCGCAGTCATATCATCGAACATCTCGTATGCGCTCATCTTGTACTCAACGAGCGGGTCACGGTTGCCGTATGCCTGTAAGCCGATTCCCTCACGGAGCTGATCCATATCGTCGATATGGGACATCCACTTGTTGTCGATAACCTTTAAGAGTACCACACGCTCGATCTCACGAACCTGCTCTGCATCCGGGAATTCTGCTTCCTTGGACTCATAGAACTTCGTCGCAAGCTCTTTTAACATGTGCTTGAACTCATCTTTATTCATCTTCTTGATCTCTTCTGTCAGCTCGATCGGCTTTAACGGAATGATCGGAAGAAGAAGATCATTTAATTCCTTGAATCCCCAGTTCTCCGGAGTCTGCTCGTCGCTGATGGACATGTCCACAGCGCCCTCGACAACGTCGTTGAGCATCTTCATGATCACTTCACGCATGTTCTCACCGTCAAGTACCTGGCGGCGCTCAGCGTATACGACTTCACGCTGCTCATTATTGACCTCATCATACTTTAAGAGGTTCTCACGGATACCGTAGTTGTTTGTCTCGATCTTCTGCTGTGCTTTCTCGATCGCGGAAGATAACATCTTGTGCTCGATCTGCTCATTCTCCGGAACACCGAGTGCATTGAACATGCTCATCAGCTTGTCGGAACCGAAGAGACGCATCAGGTCATCCTCAAGGGAGATATAGAAGCGGGACTCACCCGGGTCACCCTGACGTCCTGCACGTCCGCGGAGCTGGTTATCGATACGTCTGGACTCGTGGCGCTCTGTACCGATGATCTTTAAGCCGCCGAGTGCTTTGGACTCATCGTCAAGCTTGATATCGGTACCACGGCCTGCCATGTTCGTTGCGATCGTTACCGCACCGTGAACACCTGCGTCCGCTACGATCTCAGCTTCCAGCTCATGATACTTCGCATTTAATACTTTATGCGGAACTCCGCGCTTCTTTAACATCTGGCTCAACATCTCAGATGTCTCGATCGTGATCGTACCGACAAGGACCGGCTGTCCTTTCTCATGTGCCTTTACGATCTCCTCGACAACTGCGTGGAATTTCTCTTTCTTTGTCTTGTATACAGCGTCATTTAAGTCCTTACGGATAACCGGGCGGTTTGTCGGGATCACAATAACGTCCATGCCGTAGATATTACGGAACTCTTTCTCCTCAGTCTGGGCTGTACCGGTCATGCCGCCTTTTTTCGCGTACTTGTTAAAGAAGTTCTGGAATGTGATCGTTGCAAGGGTTCTGGACTCTCTCTTAACGTTTACATGCTCCTTCGCCTCGATGGCCTGGTGGAGACCATCAGAGTAACGACGGCCCGGCATGATACGTCCTGTGAACTCATCGACGATCAGGACCTCATCATCCTTGACCACATAGTCCTTATCGCGGAACATGAGGTTGTGTGCACGGAGTGCAAGGATAATGTTATGCTGGATCTCAAGGTTCTCCGCATCTGCAAGGTTGTCGATGTGGAAGAATGCCTCGACCTTCTTCACACCCTGTTCTGTCAGGTTTACGACTTTCTCCTTCTCATTTACGATGAAATCACCGGTCTCAGTGATCTCCTCGCCCATGATGGCGTTGAGTTTATTAAACTCACCGGATTCCTCACCGCGGACCAGCTGCTTTGCAAGGACATCACAAACCTCATAGAGCTTTGTGGACTTTCCGCTCTGTCCGGAAATGATAAGCGGGGTTCTCGCCTCATCGATCAATACGGAGTCGACCTCATCGATGATGCAGTAGTCCAGGTCACGGAGTACCATCTGATCTTTGTAGATCGCCATATTGTCACGAAGATAATCGAAACCGAGCTCATTGTTCGTCACATAAGTGATATCGCACTGGTAGGCTGCTTTTCTCTCCTCGGAAGTCATGGAGTTTAATACCACTCCGACCTTTAAGCCGAGGAACTCATGAACCTGTCCCATCCACTCAGCATCACGCTTTGCGAGGTAATCATTGACCGTTACGATCTGGACGCCTTTACCGGAGAGGGCATTTAAATATGCCGGACAGGTGGAAACAAGAGTTTTACCTTCACCTGTCTTCATCTCTGCGATACGTCCCTGATGAAGGACGATACCACCGATGAGCTGTACCGGGTAATGCTCCATATTTAAGACTCTCTTTGCAGCCTCTCTGACAGTTGCAAATGCCTCCGGCAGAATATCGTCGAGCGTTTCTCCTGCAGCAAGGCGCTCTTTGAACTTTCTCGTCTGATCCTTTAACTCGTCATCAGACATCGCCTGCATGGTCGGGCGCAGTTTCTCGATCTTATCGATGATCGGGTAAATATACTTTAATTCCCGGTCACTGTGCGTACCAAATATTTTTTCAACAAAATTCATTCTGCTTGTTCTCCTATATAAATAAATATCCACATGCGGCTACCCCCAGGCTTTCACCTGAAAATCCAGCCACATACACTGTTTCAATCTCTATCCGATGCCTTTTCTTCTATGTTGCGGCACTTTTCACATGACCGCATACGACT
>ERZ773259.1736-NODE-1736-length-16666-cov-109.152911_pt1 | contig 16666 bp, 12 predicted proteins | sample MGYA00511961_ERZ773259 | MGnify/ENA primary metagenome ERZ773259 (study PRJEB29015, sample SAMEA2737775) | human gut metagenome | biome: human gut; feature: human-associated habitat; material: faeces | place: China | collected 2012 ...
GCAATGTGAAAGATATTTTGGCGGAAGCTATTGAAACTTATCTGAACTGGAATATCTATATTCACGAATAATATCGATGAAATATGATATTGGTAGATAATTACTTTTTGGCAATCCTCTGCTGTGTTATTTGCTGTGCCTGCTGGGGCTCTTGGGCAAATACGCAGAAGATGGTTGCCGCCAAGCAATGGAGCTTTGAACTGTTTTATTGGGATTTGACCGTCGGTCTGTTCCTTACAGCTTTATTGGGGGCGGTGACTTTAGGAAGTATGGGAAGTGAAGGCCGTACCTTTTTTCAGGATTTGGCAGTCATGGACTGGTCTAGCATTCAATATGCATTCTTGGGCGGTGTTGTATGGAATTTCGGCAATATATTTCTTACAGCAGCCATTGCTGTAGCCGGAATGTCAGTAGGTTTTCCTATCGGTGGAGGCTTGGCCTGGATTGGAGGTATTGTATTCAATTATTTATTAATCTCTTTGGCCGGTCAGACCTATCAGGGAAATCAGCTTTTACTATGGAGTGGTGTGTTAGTCATCATTGTAGCTATACTGATCTGCGGAAAAGCGTACGGAAAGTTATCGTCCGGCAAGGCTTCCACTCCGAAGAAGGGGATTCTGCTGGCCATTATGGCAGGCATTGCTATCATGTTCTTTTACGGATTGGTAGTGAAATCTCTTGACCCGCAGTATGTGGCGGGAGGAACCGGAACGCTGACTCCTTATACAGGTGTGTTCTTCTTTGCGGTAGGTATTCTGGCCAGCACACCTATATTCAATACCTTTGCCATGAAGCATCCGGTAGAAGGCAAGGCGGTGACCATGAAAGATTACTTTGCCGGCGATGCCAAGACCCATCTCACAGGTATGCTGGGAGGCTTTATCTGGATGGACGGCATGGTGATTAGTTTTATGGGAGCAGGTGCTGCCAATCCGGCTATCTCTTATGCCCTTAGCAACGCAGCGCCTGTGGTGGCTATGATCTGGGGAGTTTTTGTCTGGAAGGAATTTAAGGAAGCTCCGAAGGGGACCAATAAACTGATTGCGGCTATGTTCTCCTTGTTTATTATCGGATTAATAAGCATTACTTTGTCAAATTAAAAATTAGATGAAGAGAAATTATAAAATAGGGCTTGTAATGAAGTCGTTACAAGCCGATTTTTTCAAAGTGATGAAAGAAGGGGCCATTCAGTATGCGACCCCTCTTCCGTTTTTGGATTTGGTTTGTGTGGGAACGGCTACACAGACAGAGGTAGAGGAACAGGTTGACTTGATGTATTCCTTGATTCATCAGCAAGTCGATGCTATCGTATTGGTTCCTATAGATTCAAAAGCCTTAGTTCAGCCTGTAGTAGAGGCTGTCAGGAAAGGAGTTCCGGTAATCAATATTGATATCCGGTTGGATACTCAGCTATTGGAGCAGGCAGGAGTAGAAGTGGCTTTTGTGGGACCGGATAATTTTGCAGCTGCGTATGAAGTGGGTAAATTATTGGATAAGAAGTTGCGGAATGAAGATAAAGTTGCTATTATTGAAGGATTGACGGCAGCCGATAATGCGCAGCAGCGTAAAAGAGGTTTTATCAAGGCGATAGAAGAAAAAGGGTTAAGATTGGTGGCATCCGAACCGGCCGACTGGGAAACGGAGAAAGCCGCCGAAGTTTTTCAGGCTATGTGGATGCGGTATCCTGATTTGAAAGCTGTATATTGCAGCAATGATGCGATGGCGTTGGGGGTTCTTCAGCAGATGCAAGAAAAAAATTGCTATCTGCCTGTAGTGGGCTTTGATAATGATGCGGTGATGAAAGAATTTCTTTCTACGGGAAAACTGGTTGCAACAGCTGATATTTTCAGCTCACAGATGGCTGTCCGGGGCATTGAGTTCGCTTTGGATGTATTGGAGGGAAAAATAGAGAATAGAGGGGTTCATTCTACAGCTTACGAAATTATTAAACAATGAGTTCGTAGGGAAACGGCCCATACTGAGATATGCACTTAAGGCACCGGCTGTTTAACTTCTTAATATTGCCGGCAATGAGCAATATTAAGAAGTATTCTTTTTACGAATGAAATATTTAGTGTAATTTTGTGGCTCAAAATAAATTAAATAGAATCATTATGGCAGCAAAACCAGGTATACCTAAAGGAACGAGAGATTTTTCGCCGGTGGAAATGGCGAAACGTAACTATATATTCAATACGATCCGTGATGTGTTTCATCTTTTCGGCTATCAGCAGATTGAAACTCCTTCTATGGAGAATTTGTCTACCTTGATGGGAAAATACGGTGACGAAGGGGATAAGTTATTGTTTAAGATACAGAACTCAGGTGATTATTTCAACGGCATTACCGATGAGGAATTGCTGAGCCGCAATGCGGTAAAGCTGGCGAGCAAGTTCTGTGAAAAAGGATTGCGCTACGATCTCACCGTACCTTTTGCCCGCTATGTGGTGATGCATCGTGATGAAATAAGTTTTCCTTTCAAACGTTATCAAATCCAACCGGTTTGGCGTGCGGATCGTCCCCAAAAAGGGCGTTACCGTGAGTTTTACCAATGTGACGCCGATGTGGTAGGCAGCAATTCTTTATTGAATGAAGTGGAGCTGGTACAGATGATAGACCGTGTATTTGGTAAATTCGGAGTACGTGTTTCAATTAAAATCAATAACCGTAAGATATTGACCGGTATTGCCGAGATTATCGGGGAGGCTGATAAAATTGTAGATATCACCGTAGCCATTGACAAACTGGATAAAATCGGATTGGAAAATGTAAATGCGGAATTGGCTTCTAAAGGGATTCCTCAAGAGGCTATTGATAAATTGCAGCCGATTATTTTATTGAGTGGAAGCAATGAAGAGAAATTGGAAACTTTGAAGACTGTCCTTGCTACCAGTGAAGCGGGATTGAAGGGAGTGGAAGAAAGTGAATTCATATTAAAAACCGTGTCTGCACTGGGTGTGAAGAGTGAAGTGGAATTGGATTTGACTTTGGCTCGCGGCTTGAATTATTATACAGGAGCAATTTTTGAAGTGAAAGCCTTGGATGTGCAGATTGGCAGCATCAGTGGTGGTGGCCGTTATGATAATCTGACCGGTGTCTTTGGTATGGATGGTATGTCTGGTGTAGGTATCTCTTTCGGAGCCGACCGTATTTTTGATGTGTTGAATCAGTTGGATTTGTATCCGAAAGAAGCGGTGAACGGAACCGAGCTGTTGTTTGTAAACTTCGGCGATAAAGAGGCTGCTTATTGTCTGCCTATCCTGGCAAAAGTCCGTGAAGCAGGGGTGCGCGCTGAAATTTATCCGGATGCTTCTAAAATGAAGAAGCAGATGGGATATGCCAATGACAAGCAGATTCCTTTTGTCGCTATTGTTGGTGAAAATGAAATGAACGAAGGGAAACTGACTTTGAAGAATATGACTACAGGCGAGCAGTCACTGGTTACACCGGATGAGTTGCTGGCGGTGGTGAAAGCTTGATGTTTACTAATTATCTGCAATCATATCATAAAAGCATCATTGATGGATGATTGCATCACATGGGAATGCCCGATAACGTTTGCTTTATACGTTATTTGTTTTGAAATATAAATGCTGGATTACCTATGTGGATAATCAGATTGTTTTTTCTTCCGTCACTACATCTTACTGATTCTAAAAGAGATGTAGTGACGGAAATTTTTGTATCCCCCCGAAATGGTTTGTTCTCTTTTTTCCGCGTAGAGGCGACAAAGCGGAATGCCTGTTCTTGTCGTTGTTGGTTGTATTTCTTGTTTTAAGGATGAAAACTGATGGAGCTGACTTGAAATATGATTTTCTTTTGCGAGAGTCTGATATTATTCACTATATTTGTGGAATGCTAGCCTTATAAATTTAATCAGATGATAGAGGAAAATCAGTTGATATCCCATTTGTATCAAAATAGGGATAATGGTCAATGGATGATACAAACCAATGATGAACATCAAAAGGGGGTTGCTGATATGGCGGCATCCTTCGCCGGGCAGTTCGGACTTCCTTCTTGGGGGCGTGCGCTCGGCCTACTTCATGACAAAGGAAAGGAACGGGCGGCATTCCAGCAATACATACGCAAGATGAATGGTTTGCCTACGAGTGACAAGAAGCGCTATGATGATCATACCCATGCTTTTGTGGGTGGAATATTGGCAAAAGAACTTATGGGAAAGGATGTTTCCCATCTTCTTGTAAACCAAATTATTTCTCATCACACAGGGTTACATGATTTCGGGGATGTGGAAAACATATTGAAAGAGAGGCTATTGTCCAAAGAAATAAACGAGGGTGACATTAGCATAAACAAACCTTTATTATTCCAAGAATTTATTGATTCACCTTTTTCTAAATCAAAGGTTGAATGGAAACACTTTCATCACCTTTCCCGTATGCTTTTTTCCTGTCTTGTAGATGCCGACCGGCTCGATACAGAACGGTTTATGGATGTAGAGTCATGGCGGAAGCGGGGAAATTCGGCTACGCTTGCCGATTTGCTTCCACAGCTGGAGGCATATATGCAAAAACTGCAATCGAATGCAGCCGATACGAAAGTGAACCGCATCCGCCAGCAAGTGAAAGAACAATGCAGTAGAACTTCTTCAAGCGAAAAAGGATTTTATAGTCTTACAGTTCCGACGGGAGGCGGTAAAACACTTTCTTCTTTGTTATGGGCCATGAAGCATGCTGTAAGCCATTCAATGAATCGTATCATCATCGCCATCCCATATACCAGTATCATTGTGCAAACGGCAGGGCTTTTGAAGGAAATCTTTGGTGAAGAAAATGTATTGGAGCATCATAGTAATTTCGACCCCGATGATATTAAGGACGAGGAAAATAGGGAAAAAGCAAAATTGGCTACAGAGAATTGGGACTATCCCATTATTGTCACTACCAATGTACAGCTTTTTGAATCTATGTTTAGCAATAAAACATCTGATTGCCGCAAACTGCACAACATGGCAAATTCAATTCTTGTTTTGGATGAGGTTCAGATGTTGCCAACCGGCTTCTTGCGGCCGATAGTCGATGCGCTGAAAGCGTATCAGGAAATGTTCGGGGTTTCGGTATTGTTTACCACGGCAAGCCAGCCGGTACTGAGTGGTCTGATAGAAGGAACAAATCCTAAAGCTGATTTTAAGGGAATAGAACATATCAAGGAAATTATTCCGGAAGAATTTGCTTTGCATGACCAGCTTCGCCGTGTGAAGTTGTCAATCGATGATACAGGAAAAACATACGATGAGATAGCTGCAAAGGTGTCTGAATATAATAAGGTGTTGTGCATAGTGAACACTCGTAAAGATGCCAAAGAGCTGTATGACCGTTTGCCCAATGACGGAGTGAAATTGCATTTGTCTAGAATGATGTGCCCTGCCCACTTACACGAAACTATTGGTAAAATAAAAACTTTATTGAAGGATGAGTCGCAGCCGATTGTCAGGGTCATTGCAACCCAGCTTGTGGAGGCCGGTGTGGATATAGACTTTCCGGTTGTGTTCCGTCAAGAAGCAGGACTCGATTCTGTATTGCAAGCAGCGGGACGGTGCAATCGGGAAGGACGAAGTGCCATGGGACATACATTTGTGTTCAGTCTGGCGGCAGAGAAGCGAAAGCTCTTCGGTTCAATGGCTGACTCCAACAATGCTCGGTTGAATTTGCCGGAAGATAGTGATTGGTTTGCTCCTTCTACCATGAAAGCCTATTTTTGTCAATTGTATAGCAGAAAACAAACATTTGATGAAAAGGATATAAAGCACTGGCTCTACAAACCTACTGAGTTATGTTTTGAAACTGCATCAAAAGAATTTCACCTGATTGATGATACGAGTATAAATGTTATCATAAATTGGGAAAACAGCATGGAACTTATAGAGCAGTTGAAAGAATCGGGGTGTACCTACTCGTTGGTGAAGCAATTGGCGAAATTTACTGTAGGCATCCGTTCCTATGATTTTAAGCAACTGAAAGGCTATGGGCTTGTCGAAGAAATATTGGAAGGAATATATGTATTGGCAGACAGGTCTCAGTATAATAAAGCCACAGGTCTCAGCCTTGATAACCATTGGCTGGAGGAAGTATTAATGATATAAAGAAACGGATATGACAAAGAAAGAAACATTGAAATTGTTTGAAGAACGTAAAGTCCGCACCGTGTGGGATGATGAAAAGGAAAAATGGTATTTTTCGATAGTTGATGTGGTGTCAGTTTTAACAGACAGTGTTGATGCAACTGCTTATTGGCGTAAGTTAAAGCAAAGACTTAAAGAAGAGGGAAATGAAACCGTGACAAATTGTCACGGTTTGAAAATGAAAGCCACAGACGGTAAGATGCGACTTACAGATGTGGCTGATACAGAACAACTACTACGTATCATTCAGTCTATCCCATCTCCCAAGGCAGAACCGTTCAAGCAATGGATGGCACATGTAGCATCCGAACGTCTTGATCAGATGCAAGACCCTGAGTTGAGTATTGAGCAAGCTATGATGGACTACAAGCGACTTGGTTACTCTGACAACTGGATAAACCAACGCTTGAAGAGCATTGAAATCCGTAAAGATCTTACAGATCAATGGAAACTACATAATGTAGAGGAAGGTGTTCAATATGCTACTCTTACAGACATTATCTATCAGCAATGGACCGGAAAGTCGGCAAAGGAGTACAAACAGTTCAAGGGCTTGAAGAAAGAAAATCTCCGGGACAATATGACCAATGAAGAATTGGTTCTTAATATGCTGGCCGAACTCTCTACGACAAGTATTACTAAAGCTAAAAATCCTCAGACATTGGGTGAAAATATGCAGTGTGCGGCTGACGGTGGTGATGTGGCTCGTGTGGCACGCGAACAGTTGGAGCAAAAAACCGGTCGTGAAGTGGTAACTCCCTTGTCGGCAAAAAGGTTTTTTGAAGGTCAGAAGCCGGAAGATTTATTGGAAAACAAGGAAAACGATGAATGATATGGAATATACAGATAAAGAATATTGTCTGGAGGTGTGGGGCGATTGGGCTTGTTTCACTCGTCCGGAATTGAAAGTAGAGCGTGTGAGTTACGATGTCATAACGCCATCGGCGGCACGCGCCATCTTTGAAGCGATACTGTTTAAACGCTATGCCATGCGTTGGCAGGTAACAAAGATTGAGGTACTCAGACCTATTAAATGGGCTACCATTAGACGGAATGAGGTGGGGGCAGTTGCCAGTAAATCACCTATCATTATTGAAGATAAACGTCAGCAGAAGAACACGTTGCTTCTGTTGGATGTGCGTTACCGAATTTATGCTAAGTTAGTATTTATTCCGGTAAAAGACCGTCCGAAAGAGGCTTTTGCCAAGCATCAGCCAAGTGCCGACGAGAATCCTATGAAGTATTATCAGATGTTCGAACGCAGGGCATCACAAGGGCAATGTTTTACGCAGCCCTATCTCGGATGTCGTGAGTTTTCTGCAAACTGGAAGTATATTGAAAGTACTGATAATCTTGATTATCCCTTAGCCGAAGACAGGGATTTCGGCATTATGCTTTATGATATGGACTTTGAGGAAAATCCACAAAAACCGAATGCTATGTTTTATAGAGCCCAAATGAAAAAGGGAGTGATTGTTGTACCGGATAAAGATAGTGAGGAGGTGTTGAGATGATACTGAAAGCATTATATGATTACTATCATCGAAGTGGAGATGATGTGGCCCCTTTTGGTTTAGAATACAAAGAGATTGGATTTATTATTGTTATTGATAGATGTGGAAAATTTCTGCGCTTTGAAGACAGGCGCATAGATAAGAAGTCGGCACAGCGGTTTCTTGTTAAGAAAAGTGTTAGCCGGTCAAGTGCCCCTGTTGCAAACTATTTGTATGACAATTGTAAATATGTATTTGGTTATTCCGATAAGGGGGATATGGAAAAGATACGTAAGTACTTTGAAGTATTTAAGGCGAAAGTAAAAGATATATATGATGCTTTTCCGGATAATGAGGACATAAAAGCTGTTTATGCATTTTATCAGCAAGACCATTCTTTTATAGTTGGGGCTATGCAGAAAGATTCTTTATGGGATGATATAGCCAAAAATCTTAATAAGAAATATTCTACCTTTTCTTTCCTTATAGAAGGGGATACGAAAATAGTGGCTTCGAAAAGGGAATTGATAAATTTGTTTGACGAGAATCATGGCGTGGCAGGAAATCTTTGTTTGATAACAGGGAGATATTCAAAAGTTGTAGAGATTGCAACTGCTACAAAGATACTTGGAAGCCAAGAAACAGCTAAACTAGTTGCATTTCAAGTTAATTCCGGGTATGATTCGTATGGGAAATCTAAAGGATACAATGCTCCAATATCAGAAGAAGCTGAATTTGCATATACAACCGCATTGAATCATTTGCTGCGTTCGGATTCTCACAATAAGTTTATGGTGGGCTCACGTACTTATCTTTTCTGGGCTTCCTCCAATAGCGAGGCTTCAAAAGAGTCCGAAAATAGTCTATTTTCTTTGTTGGGGCGGATTGAAGAAGAAAATGACGACTCAAACAGGCGCATAAAGTTAGTATATGATACTTTCCAGTCTATCTATAACGGAAAATTATCGGCAAACGATGATGACAAATTCTTCATTTTGGGTTTGGCTCCTAATTCGGCAAGAATTGCGGTAGTATATTGGAATGAGATGCCTTTGCGTGAATTTGCAGGTTTGATAAGTAAACATTTTACGGATATGGAGATGGTTGACACTCGCAAAGATAAGAAGCCGTACGTGGGAATGCATTCCATTCTTGGAAATGTTACTCTTGGAGGAAAGTCAAGTGATGCGACTCCCAACCTTCCTGATGCTGTGGTGAGAAGCATATTTCAAGGGTTGCCGTATCCGGCTTCTCTCTTTCAAGCATGTATTCGTCGCATACGTGCAGAACAATCCGTCAATATAGTGCGTGCTGCTATCATCAAGGCATATCTCAACAGACTAAACGAAAATAACAACCATAAAAAATTAGATATTATGTTAGACAAAGAAAATCAAAATCAAGGGTATCTTTGTGGAAGGCTGTTTGCCGTGTTGGAAAACCTACAATATGCAGCAAATAAACAAGATTCCATTCGTTCAAGTTACATGAACGCGGCTTCATCTACGCCATCTACAGTATTTTCAACAGTTCTCAAATTATCAAACAGTCATTATGCTAAATTGGCTAAAGAGAAGAAAGGCCTTGCTAATTTCTTTGATAATCAAAAGAAAGAGATAATAGTTTTAATTCAAAATTTTCCTAATACATTGAGTTTGGAAGATCAAGGACGATTCTTCCTCGGCTATTATCATCAGAAAGCTCACAGAGAGAATCAAGAAACTGAAGAATAATTTTTAAAAATATACAATTATGTCAGAATTAAAGAATAGAATTGATTTCGTTTACATTTTTGATGTACAAGATGGTAATCCAAATGGTGACCCGGATGCAGGTAATCTTCCTCGGATAGATGCTGAAACTGGTATAGGCCTTGTTACAGATGTTTGTTTGAAACGCAAGGTACGTAATTATGTACAAATAGCCCAAGCAGGAAAAGCAGGTAACGATATTCTTGTCAAATCCAAAGAAATTTCTGGAGAAGAGGTCTTTATTAATGAAGAAATCCGCAAAATGTACAAAGAAGATTTAGGAATAGAACTAAAAATCAAAGAAAAAGCTCCTGCCGATAAGAGTTCAGCTGGTAAAATTGCTATGTGCAGACGCTTCTTTGACGTTAGGACTTTTGGAGCAGTACTCTCAACCGGACCTAACGCAGGACAAGTGAGGGGGCCGATTCAAATGACTTTTGCCCGTTCGCAAGATATGATTGTTTCAGCAGAGCATGCATTAACCGTATGTGTAGCTCGTGATGAAGAAAAGACCTATGAATCACAAGTGGGAATACAGGGACGTAAAGCGACCATTCCTTATGGCCTCTATGTCTGTCACGGCTTCATCTCCGCTAACTTGGCACAACAGACAGGATTTTCTGAAGAAGACCTTGAACTATTTTGGGAAGCTTTAAAGAACATGTTCGATGTGGATCGTTCGGCGGCACGTGGATTGATGAGTGCTCAAAAACTGATAGTCTTCAAGCATGACTCCATATTGGGTAATGCTCCCGCCAACAAGTTGTTTGAATTGGTAAAAGTGGAGAAAGTCTGCGATGGAGCACCACGCTCATTCATCGACTATTCAGTTACTATAGATAAGGAGAATGCTCCATCAAATGTAACTATTGAGGAACTGATATAATTCCATCGTATGTACAATGAAGACGATATGCTCATGTTGTCGGGGATTCAGCACTTTAGGTTCTGTCCCCGGCAATGGGCTTTGATACACATTGAGCAGCAATGGGATGATAATCGTCTCACCATCGAAGGACAGATTCTGCACAAGCATGTAGATGATCCGTTTTATAGACAAAAGTGTGGTGACCAGATAACATTGCGTGCGGTGAATATCGCTTCGCGTGAACTTGGACTCTATGGAATCTCTGATGCCATAGAGTTACTTCCTTCCTCATCTTTTGAAAATACGATTTTGCATCCCAACTATCCGGGGCGATGGCAACCGGTTGCTGTGGAGTATAAGCATGGCAAACCGAAAAGAGACGAGGTGGATGAAGTGCAGTTGGCAGCACAAATCATGTGCATAGAAGAAATGTATGCTATCCATATACCATACGGCTCTTTCTTTTATGGGGAGCTTCGCCATCGGGTTAATGTGGATATAACGGAGGAGCTGCGAAATATAGTCAGACAATGTGCCCGGGATATGCACGATATATTTAGTAAAGCGGTTATCCCGAAGGCTGAATATGGGAAACATTGTGACAAGTGCTCGCTGAAAGATATCTGCATGCCGGAAATGGTAAATAATTGTACTTCGGTAGATAATTACCTTACTAAAAATCTGTATCTATGAGAAAACTATTGAATACTTTGTATGTGACGACACCGGAAGCGTATCTTAGTAAGGATGGGCTGAATGTCGTTATATCTGTTCAGCAGGAGGAGGTGTTTCGTATTCCTGTCATAAATATAGAGGGCATCGTTACGTTCGGATATATGGGCGCAAGTCCCGGTGTGATGAAATTGTGTAGTGACAATGGTATATCACTCACATTTCTTTCTCCACAAGGCAGATTTATCAGCAGGGTTCAAGGTGCTACGAAAGGGAATGTTCTGTTACGCAAAAAGCAGTACCAATTGTCGGACGATGCATCTTGGTCGTTGCATGTGGTTAGGTTGATGATTGGTGGTAAGATTCAAAACTATCGCAATATATTGAGGAGATATATTCGTGATTATGGTGAGAATGAAGACATTAATAGGGCGGTGCAAGTATTGGAACGTGCCAAGCGTGATGCTTTGAAGGCTCAAGATAAGACGGAATTAATTGGTTATGAGGGAATGGCTTCGAATGCCTATTTTGAGGTATTGCCAATCTTGATACTTAATCAGAAGACTGATTTCCACAGGCTAAGCACATCGCGCCTTGCCGCCCTTTCGGACGGTAGGTTTCAATATGCTCGCCACCGAACCGTACGTACACGTCTCCATGTATACGGCTCTCCATTGATATATTCAGTCTATTTCTTGTTTCCATGAATTTTGCGATAACAGTTGTTACATACAGCTATTGTTTTCCTCTTTCGGGCAATCATGAAACGTTCCCATTCTTGTTTGCCTTCCAGATTTTTGAGTTTACGGACATGAAACATTTGCAAATTGTCCGTTGCTCCGCAATATTCACATTCGCGTGCCTTAAGCCGAGCCATTAGGCTTGTACTTTGGGTTGCGCGATAACTGGGCAGATTGTCCGCAAAGTCCAATCTTGCATGTTTTTGTTGCCTGAACCCACCATGATATAAGGTACGCTCTTTGATTTTGCCCCTGTTGTCCTCATACTGCACACGAAATATTTTATCACGAGTATATTTGTTGATAATCTTCCGTACAGTTGATTCATACTTTGACGAAAACGTTTTGTACATACTTTCTTTCATGTGGTAGTAGAAACTGTTAAGAATGTTGCAGTTATTGGCAAGACAATAATAATTATAGATTCCTCTTATCTCCGAGTTGTATCGGTTTAGGATTTCGAGGTCATCATTATTTCTAAGGAAAGGTCGGGATGTGGACTGCCATTTCTCTTTTCCGTTCTCAACTATGATTTTCATTGCGCCATAGTCAAGCAGTTTCTTCCTCATTACCTCCATAGGTAAGAGAAGTACTGTCCTGTGGTTAAGAGAGCGGCGAGTGACACCTCTGTTATCCTTTCTTGTCTTCTCACTTCTGCGGATTGTAACTTCATAGCCCAAGAACTTCGCTTTGTCGCTTGAATTGGTGATTAATGTTTTTTCATCAGAAAGCTCAAGTTTCAGTGTGTCAAACAGGTAGCTTTTTATGTCTTCCTTTGCTTTCACACAGTCGTCTTTACTTCCGATTACACCAATCAGAAAATCATCGGCATAACGAACATATCTCATACGTCTGAAATTTTTGTCCATGTCCAGAGTAGCAGGAAATTGGTGCATTTCATTATGGAGCCTGTTAATCTCCTGTCTTAGTGCTTCTTTCTTCTGCTCGTCTGTTTCATTCTTCAGTTTCTTTACCCGTTTGCTTTTTCGAGATTGAACCCTTTTATATTCGGGATTTACTCTCCGTTTACCGCCTTTATTGAAAGCCAGAATATATTCCTGCATATACTTATCCAGTTTATCCAAATAAATATTTGCCAGAATAGGACTGACAACGCCTCCTTGCGGTGCTCCGCTAAAGGTGTTGTGAAATTGCCATTTCTTCATATATCCTGCGTTCAGAAATTTACGTATCAGACGTAAGAACCGTTGGTCAGAGATGCGCTCTGAAAGAATATCTATCATAACATCGTGATCGATGTTGTCAAAGAATCCTTTGATGTCGCCTTCGATAAACCAACGAGTTCCGTCAAATCCCTCATGAATGGAAGCCAATGCAGTGTGGCAACTGCGGTGCGGTCTGAATCCATGGGAGCATTTTTCAAAATGCCCCTCATAGATGGATTCAAGAATCATTCTTACGACTTCATGTACAAGTTTGTCATCAGAGGCGGGAATGCCTAAGGGACGTTTCTTGCCATTCTTTTTGGGAATGTAAACTCTTTTAGCAGGGTAAGGTTGATAGCTTTCGTCTTTCAACTTGTTAATGATGTTTTGTATGCGTTCCACGCTCATTCCACTTATGGACTGACCGTCTGCGCCTGTCGTACAACTGCCCTCATTGGGAGCAATGTTCTGATAAGCTAACGCATACAGGTTCTCATTGAACAACAGCCGATAAAGCCGTTCAAACTTGTAGTTCAGGTCTGAGCTATGCCCAGCCAGACTGTTCAATACATTTTCTGAATCTCTCATAATGTCTCACACATTTTTCGTTAAACGTATTAAAAATACCAACTGTCTCCCTTCGCCATGTACAAGGCTTTCCCCTGCTCGGACTACTACGGAGACTCTGTTACCATACAGGATATTCAGGGACAAGCCCCATAGCCTTTCGGCGTTCCTGCTTAGGTAATCCCCATTTAGACATACAAGTAACATAGCGGATAGATTGTCGGATGCGATTTTCGCCCTTTTCCACTTATCGTGGCTGACCTGCAATCGGTTTTCGGCTCTCATACTCGAAGTGGGAAAGTAGAAGTATTGCAGCCCGACGTTCGTAACTATCTTACGTCGGGGTTTACCAACTAACATCTTGGGCTGTCGTTCAAACAGTATAGTCTTCATCCTCATATCTATCATTTCATTTAGACATTCAGTAGCAGTATGATAGTTAACTGACTTATGCCGTTTCCAACATGCGACACTCCCCACCGCCTTTCGGCTAAGTGGATAAGTTGGCTAATGACAGGCGTTGAAAACCCTTGCCTGGTAGCTTGCTAAGGCTACATTTACTATATGCCCCTATATGGGCGCAGCATTTCATGGTCGCAATCGTCGTCCTCCCAAGGATGCGGTGAATGCCATGTTGTCTTTTGCATATACGTTGATAGCCAATGATGTTGCGGCCGCTCTCGAAACTGTTGGCCTTGATCCATACGTCGGGTTTCTCCATACACTCCGTCCGGGGCGCACATCGTTGGCCTTAGATATGATGGAAGAGTTACGTGCTTACCTTGGCGACCGTTTTATTTTGTCGTTGATTAATAAAAGACAGATTTCAGTAAAAGACTTCTTGTTCCAAGGTGATAATGGGGTTGTTATGACAGATAAAGGGAAAAAGACTTTTATTACTGCATGGCAGGCAAGGAAAAGGGAAGTGATAATTCATCCTTATCTTAATGAAAAAGTTGAAATAGGGCTTCTGCCTTATGTGCAGGCTATGTTAATGGCAAGATATATCAGGCAGGATATTGACGATTATCCGGTATTTCTTATAAAATGATTTTTAATTATGTACATTCTTGTGACTTACGATGTGGATACTACAAGCAAAGAGGGGGCTCGCCGTTTACGATGTGTGGCCAAGGCTTGTCTGGATTATGGACAGAGGGTGCAGAACTCAGTCTTTGAGTGTGTAGTGACGGAAGCGCAATATTCTCTTCTAAAAGGGAGAGTTAGGGATATTATTGATATGTCTCTTGATAGTGTTCGTTTTTATATTCTTAGTAAAAATGAGAATAAGAGGGTGGAAGTAATAGGTGTTGAAACGGCGTATAAACTTGAGGAGGCTCTTATAATATAATGCGAATGTGGTGTGTTACAAAAAAAGTAGTATCTTCGCATGTGTTAATAATCAGTAGATTAAATTATTTGTAGGGTATTTCTTTGTTATGAAGTTGAATAATAATGATGATTCGCATAACAGTGGATTAAATTTGCTGATTTATAATATGTTATTAGATATAGAGTCACACCCTGCGTGGGTGTGTGGATTGAAACCGTGGATTAACTCTCACGAACTGGTGGATTCAATCTGTCACACCCTGCGTGGGTGTGTGGATTGAAACATGTATGGAGCTATTATTACGACCGTACCATTAGTCACACCCTGCGTGGGTGTGTGGATTGAAACCACCATGACGGCGCAGTTTAAGGGACAAGGGAAGTCACACCCTGCGTGGGTGTGTGGATTGAAACTTGTATTGTGTAATATTTAACATTTAAATACAAGTCACACCCTGCGTGGGTGTGTGGATTGAAACTTTTTTTCTAAGCCGCAAAAGAATCACTTTTATGTCACACCCTGCGTGGGTGTGTGGATTGAAACGTAGTATACGGTAACTTTACCAATACAGAACGCCAGTCACACCCTGCGTGGGTGTGTGGATTGAAACCCGGAGTACCGGGGAAGGACGGGAAGACCTATTGTCACACCCTGCGTGGGTGTGTGGATTGAAACTCCTGTGCCAGACTTTCCAAACTTCTGCCTGTGTCACACCCTGCGTGGGTGTGTGGATTGAAACTCCTGTGCCAGACTTTCCAAACTTCTGCCTGTGTCACACCCTGCGTGGGTGTGTGGATTGAAACACGCGGATTACGGGAATTAACTGCGGCAAGTGTCGTCACACCCTGCGTGGGTGTGTGGATTGAAACCTGAGCCAGCATCTCTCATAGCCCTCCTTCCAGAGTCACACCCTGCGTGGGTGTGTGGATTGAAACATGTACAAAGGGATAGTAGAAAATAGAAGTTATGTCACACCCTGCGTGGGTGTGTGGATTGAAACACAATATTATTGTATTAGAGTAAAAGGAGATAGTGTCACACCCTGCGTGGGTGTGTGGATTGAAACTTTATAATAGGTTTCATGAATGTTCGGCATTTTGGGTCACACCCTGCGTGGGTGTGTGGATTGAAACATATTCTGAACACATTGCAAATGTACAAAAAGGTCACACCCTGCGTGGGTGTGTGGATTGAAACAATGACGAGGTGAATACGTGTATAGACAACCATAGTCACACCCTGCGTGGGTGTATATGGATTGAAGCATTGTTCACTCGTTGGTCAAGTTTATGGAAGAATTGTAAGCATTCGGCCTCTTGTGTATTTCTCTTCAAGCTGTTATAAAATCAAAAGCCAAACGAAGTACGTTAGGCTTTTGACTTTGTTATGACTGGAAAAAACACGCACAATCCCGGATGCTTATCTTTTGTCTGTCTTCTTTTGTGGTTTCACCTAGGTGACAATACATTGGCATCTAAGTGGAGAGGCGTAGTCACCCAAGTGATACGCTTGCTTCACCTTGGTGAAACTATAAATTCAACTAAGCGTTCCAGAGTAAATATATTATATTTTTTACTATACTATTCCTTGTTGTTTATTTGTTATATTGTTGATTATTAATGTGTTATTGTCTGTTTGTGTCGATTGTTTTTTCTTATCTTTATAAAATATATTAAAACATAAACTAACATGGAAATTGGTATAATTGACCTTTGTAAACAAATAGAAGATCCTAGTATGAACCGCAAGAAAGTCCATAAAATGGAAACTAGTATCTATATATTCATTGCTGCTGTAATCTGTGAGGTCCAGTCCTGGAATGAAATTGAGGAATTTGGCAATTCGAAAATTGCTTTTTTCAAGAGTCGCATACCCGGCCTGGAGTTCATCCCCAGTCATGATACTTTTAACAGATTCTTCAGTATGATAAA
>ERZ773259.1748-NODE-1748-length-16554-cov-5.324262_pt1 | contig 16554 bp, 8 predicted proteins | sample MGYA00511961_ERZ773259 | MGnify/ENA primary metagenome ERZ773259 (study PRJEB29015, sample SAMEA2737775) | human gut metagenome | biome: human gut; feature: human-associated habitat; material: faeces | place: China | collected 2012 ...
TCATGTACGGTTCTGAGGGGGGAAAGGGGCAGTAATGCCCCTGACCTACCCGGCAGAGATCACACGGTTGGAAGAGGAGTTGGTAGCCGCAGGGATGTCACTGGTCGGATTTTCCGGTGTCCAGCGGTTGGCATAGCTGGCGAACTGGTTCAATTCGCGTGAACGGTTGTTGGAGCTTTCAAAGAACAGGCGGTTGGCATTCATGATATCGTTGCCGTATGACCACTGGAAGAAGACGCTCAGATCGATGCCTTTATATTCAAAGTTGTTGGTGAAACCACCGGTATGTATCGGAAGTCCGCGTCCGATAATCGTACGGTCGTTGGAGTCAACTACTCCGTCTCCGTTAAGGTCGGCATATTTGGGCATACCCGGCTGAGTGTTGGTCTCAGTAGAGTAGTGGGGCACTCCCGGTTTCAGGCTGTATGAGTTACCCGATTTGTTGAAGTCGTCGTACTTGTATGTACCTTCATAGACATAACCATACATCAGTCCCATCGGCAGACCGACTTTGGCGATGTAGCTGGACTGACCGTTGTAGTTCTGGTCGAATTGCGCGGCAGTCAGCAAGGCTGTCTGATTCTCCGACAATGCCAGTACTTTATTCTTATTGAATGAAATGTTGAAGTTAGTCGTCCACTTGAAGGCGCGTGTCTGGAAGTTGACGGTGTTCAGACTAAGTTCCAGACCATCGTTACGTACTTTACCGATATTCTTGGTAGCGCTGTAATAACCCGAAGAAAAAGGCAGGGAAGCGTCCAGCAACAGGTCGCGGGTGGTCTTCCGGTAAATATCCATCGTTATACCGATGCGTTCGTCGAAGAATCCGAGGTCGAGACCTGCGTTCCATTGTTCGGTTGTTTCCCATTTCAAATCCTTGTTGGGCAGAGAAGTAGGAACAACACCTGCATTCGTCGCATCATTGTCGAATGGATAGACGCCGCTTGGGAGGGAGTTTGTCGATGTATACGAGCCGACTCTTGATTTCAATACCGCCAGGAGCGCATAATAATCATATTCGCCGATACGGTTGTTACCCGTGAGTCCCCAGCTCAAACGAACCTTACCGCTGGACAGTACACTTTTCAACGGCTTCATAAATTCTTCTTCCGAGAAGCTCCATGCGAGAGAACCGGAAGGGAAGTATCCGTAACGGTTGTCCTTGTTGAACTTGGAAGAACCGTCGGCACGGAAAGAAACGGTAGCGTAATATTTAGACATATAGTTGTAAGTCACACGTCCGAGGTATGATAACATCGCCCATGAAGACTTTGCCGAAGTGGTAGTACCTGCCTGTCCTTCGCTCATGCCTGCCATACCGAGTGATTCGTTGGGGATGTGCGTTGTGCGGAATGAATAAATCTCATAGTCCGAGTTCTGGAACGTGATACCTCCCAATACATTGAGGAAGTGTTTCTTTTTGATGTTAGTCTGATAAGTCAGGGTGTTTTCGTTCAGCCATGTCAGGCGTTCCTGGCGGGTTACCTGAGCATTCACTTTATCTGTAGAGGTAGGACCTCCGTAGCGGGTATTCGAGTTGTTGAACTGATCCTGCTTGCGTGAATCATAAGTATATCCAGCGGAAACTTTCAGTTTCAGTCCTTTCAGTACTTCGTATTCTGCGAATCCGTTCATTTGAAGATTGTTGGTGTAGCTCTTCCGGTATTCGTTCTTCTGTGATTTGATCGGGTTGAAACGGTAGTCGTTGCTTGAATCTACGGCGTTGTCCGTTGAACTGTCCATCAGGAAGCTGAGCGGAGTGTCGGGGGAAGTCACCGGACGGTATCCCCATACGCTATAGAAAAGGTTGTTCATACCACTGTAAGAGGTGGATGATGGAGTACTACCTGTTTGGATAGAGCGTGAATAGTTGGTGGTCAGGCTCATGTTCAGTTTGCCGCGACGGACTACTGTGTTCATACGTCCTTGCATACGTTTGTAACCGGTTTCTATCAGCGTACCGTCCTGATCGAAGTAAGATAAGGAAGCATTGTAGCGTACACCTTCCGTACCACCGGCAAGTCTGACCGTATGATTCTGCTGCCAGGCAGTCTTGAATATCTCGTCCTGCCAGTTATATTGCGGTATGTCTTTATAATCGTCCAGTGTCCATTGCTTGCCTTCGTAGTTCATCAGGTATGAGCCGGCAACGACGGTAGGATACATTTCATTCTGTAGCTTGACAAACTCATAAGCATCCATCATCGGAATAGTGCGGGTGACGTGCTGCACACCGAAACTACCGTCATAGGACAACTGTGCCCGTCCTACCTTACCTTTCTTGGTGGTGATGATGACAACACCGTTGGCACCGCGCGCACCGTAAATGGCCGTAGCCGACGCATCTTTGAGGAAGTCGAGCGACTCGATATCGGAAGGGTTCAGCGTGCTGGCTGCCGATGAATCTTCTATCGGGAAACCGTCGATAACGAACAGCGGCGAGTTTTCTTGTGTCAGTGAGTTGTTACCACGGATCACGATGCTCATGTTGCCGCCCGGCATGCCTTCGCCCGAGGTTACGTTGACTCCGGCGATACGTCCGCCGAGTGCCTGGTCGAATGAAGCGACGGGGGCAGTAAGTACATCCGCCATGTTGGCTTTCGCCACGGAACCTGTAAGGTCACGGCGGCGTACTTCCTGATAGCCGACAACCACTACTTCGTCCAGCGTTTTAGTATCTTCTTTTAATGTGATGACCATTGGTTTTTGCGAGTCCGCCTTTTGTTCTACGGTGACGTAGCCGATAAAGGAGATAACCAAGGTAGCGTTCTTTTGGGGGATGTTAAGAGTGAATTTACCGTCAAGGTCGGTGATCGTTCCCTGCGAAGTGCCTTTTACCTGAACACTGGCTCCGGGAACACCTTCTCCTAGATTATCCTTCACAGTACCTTTGACAAGTACTTGTGCAAGCACAAATGGAACAGAAAGCAGGAGCATTCCCAAAATGGAGAGCATCCTTTTTCTTGTCTGGTTGGATAGATGTTTTTTCATATATTAAAAATTAAGTGATTTTGTTGAATTTACGATGGCAAAGATATACGCATTGATTGTTCTCATATGGATAGAATTATTCAAGATTGATACAAAATAATACAAATCTGCTATTCTCATTGGTTATCTTGTCTTTACCGATTCAAGCAGTTCGGACAACTCTCTGACAACCTCCGGATGCTGTTTCGCTACATTGTTTTTCTCCGATGGATCGGCGGATAAATCGTACAGCTGGGGATGCCTGTCGTTGCCCAGTTCCATTTTTGTCCAGTATTCGATGGCGGGGGCGTCACTCGGTTCGATGTACTTCCATTGTCCTTTCACGATGGCGAGCGTATTATTGAGATTTTGCTGTACGATGTATTCACGACTGGTGTCGTCTTTTCCCAGAAGCGTGTTCAGATGTTCCTGACTGTCAGGAGCTGCGCCTTCCGGAAGCGGTTGTTTCAACAAGGCGGCAAGTGAGGCAAAGATATCGATTTGCGAGAAGAGAGCCTGTTGCTTGTTCGGCTTCACTTTGGCAGGCCAGCGGACGATAAACGGAATGCGGGTGCCGGCTTCGTAAGCGCTGTACTTTCCACCACGGTAAATACCCATCGGGGTATGTCCGTTGAGGCGTTCGAAGGCTTGGTCCTGGTAGCCGTCGTCGATGACGGGGCCATTGTCGCTGGTGAATATCAGGATGGTGTTGTCCGTCAGCTGGAGGCTGTCGAGGGTGTTCATGATCTCTCCGATGGTCCAGTCGAGTTGCAGAATTACGTCTCCGCGGGTTCCCAGACCGCTTTTCCCGGCAAAGCGGGGATGTGGGACGCGCGGTACGTGTACGTCCTGCGTACCCATATATAAGAAGAAAGGTTCTTCCTTATGGGAGGCGATAAAGTTCTTTGCTTTATCGGTGATGATGTCGGCGATGTCTTCGTCTTTCCAGAGAGCGGACTTGCCTCCGGTCATCCAACCGATGCGGGGGATGCCGTTGATTATCGTATTGTTATGTCCCTGACTGGGTTTTAGTTTTACGAGTTCCGGATTCTCTTCGCCTGTAGGCCAGTCGCCTACTTTATGCTCGTAGTTCACAGTGATCGGGTCGTTCGGGTCGAGTCCTACCACGTGTCCGTTCTCGACGAATACACAGGGGACACGGTCTACGGTTGCCGGAATCACGAACTCGTAGTCGAAGCCGATACTTTGGGCGTTGGGGGTGATGTGGCCGTTGAAGTCGGTGCCTCCCTTCGGACCGAGTCCAAGATGCCATTTGCCGACAACTCCGGTGGCGTAACCTGCTTCTTTCAGCATATCGGCCATGGTGACGCAGGCGGTGTCGATGATTAGTTCCGAGTTTCCGGGGGCGATGCCTGTGTTCTCCTGTCGCCACGGGTACATGCCTGTCAGGAGTCCGAAGCGGGAAGGGGTACTGGTGGCGGAAGTTGCATAGGCGTTGGTGAACTGTACACCCTGTCCGGCAAGGCGGTCGATATGGGGAGTACTGACCTTCGTTGCTCCATAGCAGCTAAGGTCACCTATGCCAAGGTCGTCCGCGAATATATAAATAATGTTAGGCTTTTGTGAGTTTTGTCCGTTGTCTTTTTGTACTTTCTGATTGCATCCGGTCAGCAGGGCTATACCGGGCAATAGCGGTAGTAAACGTGAGACATTCTTCATAATGTTGATCTTTTATGGAGTGATTACTGAACACAAAGATAAGAGGATTGGCGGAAATGAGTGAGCAGGAATGTACAGGTGTGATACAAAATAGTCCATTCTAAAGGGTTAAATGTTTCGGGGCTACGGATGCCTTTTCCTGACATCGTAGCCCGGATCTTGTGCCACGCTGTTGGCACAGCTGTGCCACCGCGATGGCACGGTCGTGCCAGCAGCGTGGCACAAGTGTGCCAACAGGAGGGAACTACTTTGGCATAGGTTCTCCTGTTACAAATGCTACTTGCTTACCTGTTTGTGGGTTATTGATCCGTTTCTTCGTTCCCTTCTTCCTCTTTTTCTTCACCCTTGCGGTAGGCAAGCGGACTGACGTGATAAATCTCCTTAAAGCATTTACTGAAATAGCGGGAAGAAGAGAAACCGATGCGGTCGGAAATCTCCGTAATGTTCAGCTCCGGATTGTTCCGCAGCATGACGGCTCCTTTCTTGAGACGGATACTTAATATAAAGTCGTTCGGTGTCTGACCGGTGACGGCTTTCAACTTCGTGAACAGATTGGTACGTGCCATCCCCATTTCACGGGCGAAGATGTTGACATTAAAGTCCGTATTATCCAAGTGCCGTTCGATGATGGCCATGGCACGGTCCAGCATTTCTTTATCCATCGGGTTAGTGGCAAGCATCTGGGCAAAAGCCTGTGGCTGTTTGCTGAATTTCTCCTGTAGCAACCGCCGTGAGTTCACCAGATTGTTGCAACGGGAGATCAGGAGATTGGTATTGAACGGCTTGGTGATATAATCGTCCGCGCCGATCTTTAATCCTTCAATGTTGTGTTCCACGGCTGTGCGTGCCGTCAGTAGTACTACCGGGATGTGACAGGTGTTGAAGTCCGTTTTGATTTGCTTACAGAGTTCCGTACCCGACATACGTGGCATGACAACGTCACTCAGTATGATGCTTGGCATATCTTTCTGTATGATATCCAGTGCCTCTACACCATCGGAAGCGGTGGTGACCTGATAGAATGTTTCGAAGATACCTACCAGCATTTGTTTGATGGATTCGTTGTCTTCCACTATCAGCATTTTCGCATCTTCGATGCGTTTGTTGTCTTCCTCCTTCCATTCGGAGTCGGGCAGTATTTCTACGGTTGGAACGATTGTTTCCGGTTGTTGCTGAATGTTGGTGTCGGCGTTGTCCCGTACGATTTGTTCCTCCGTGAAGTGCTGGTTACCCGATTTCAGCGTAATGATAAAACGGCTTCCCTTGCCCGGTTCGCTCTCTACACGGATGGTTCCGTGATGAAGTTCGATGATACCTTTTGTCAACGCCAGTCCGATGCCTGTGCCGGCTCCGGTATTCAGCGAGTCGAGGTGTTCGGTCTGATAGAAGCGGTCGAATATCTTATCGATCTCGGCGGCAGCAATACCTGTTCCTGTGTCTTTGATTTCGATAATGACGTATTTATCCTCCTGCGATACGTTGATGGAGATGGTATCTTCCGCCTTCGTATGCTTCAATGCGTTGGACAGCAGATTGTTCACTACCTTCTGCATCTGCTTCTGGTCGTACCATACTTCAATATCATCCGACTGCTTGTTGAACTTGAAATTGATTTGCTTGCTGCTGGCGTATTCAAGGAATAACAGATAATTCTCGTACAGGAAGTTCACCAGATTATGTCGGCTGACTTTGATTTTCATGTGCCCTTGTTCCTGCTTGCGGAAGTCGAGCAGTTCCGTAATTAGTTCACGCAGTTGGAGGCTGTTTTTGTAAATTCCCAATATCTTGTGATAAATATTAGGTGTGAATGTCTGTACTTGCAACAGCGTTTCTACCTGTCCTACGATCAACGTCAGCGGAGTGCGGAATTCGTGGGAGATGTTGGTAAAGAAGCGTAGCTTGGATTGGTTTAATGCTTCGAGGTCTTCGATGTGCTTCTTTTCATATTTCAGTGACTCACGCAGTTTGATGCGGGAATTGTAGTTCTGAATGAGATACCATAACAGACTGACGGTACAAATGGTGTAAATCAGATAAGCCCACCATGTCTCATACCAAGGCGGTAATACACGGATCAGTAGTCGGGCTTCTTCGATACCGTCTCCGTCCGACTTGATGACGAGCGTATATTTGCCCGGATTCAGGTTGGTATAAGTGATAAGCGTCTGTTTGCGGTCGGTGTGATTCCATTCGTCGGAGAAACCTTCGAGGCGGTAGACGATTTCATTTCTGTTGGCAGGGATGAAGTTGGAAGTGGCGTATTCTATGCTGAACATGGATTGGTCGGCTTTCAGGCTGATTTCCGGTGTATAGGCGATGGACTGTTCCAAGATGCCGGTGTCGTCTCCGGCAGTGATCTCCTTACCGTTGACCAGCAGGCGGGAAAGGATGATGCTGTAGGACTTGGGCGTAAAGTGCAGTTTCTTTTCCCAGAAAGAAATCATGCCTTGGATGCCGCCCAGAAATACTTCTCCGTCATGCGTTACGAACAATGCGTTTTCGTTGACGGCAGTCAGCGGGAATCCGTTTTCTGTACCGTAGTTGTAAAACTTCTTTTGCGGATAGTCAAACTGGGAGAATCCCTGATTGGTAATCAGCAGCAAGTCTCCCTTTTGTATGGACGACTCGAATACTTCGTAGATACAGTCGCTGGATAGGCCGTCTTTCTGCATATCGAAGTTTTCGAAGTCGTTGCTCTCCTTGCGGTAACGGTCGAGCCCGCTTCCGGAAGTGGAGAACCACAGGTTGCCGTTGCTGTCCTGCATGATGTTGTTGACATTGTTGTTGCTGAGAGTGTTCGGAATGGAGGGATTGTGTGCATAGTGGGTGAGCTTGCCGGTGTCGAAGCGGTAAGAATATACGCCCTCTCCGGTAGCGGAAACCCATAGCGTTTCGTCCTTGTCGATGTAGAGGCTGGCCACCATACCGATATTTCTGCCTTCTTTGGTATCCTTGAAAAGATGTTCGCAGGTGCCCGTTGCCGGGTTGAAAAGGCAGACTCCGTTTTGTGTGGCGATGATCAGTTTGTCTCCGTAGGGCACGATGTCGCGTACAATATCCGAGGGCAGTGTGGTCGGGTCGCCCGCTTTCATCCGGTAAATGGTAAAGCGGTTGGTGCGCAGGTCGAGTTTGTTCAAGCCTCCCAAGTGTGTGCCGATCCACATAATTTCCTCTGTCCGGTCGTAATAGATTGCCTTGACGTTGTTGTGCGAGATACTGTTCCTGCCTTCTTCATGGCGGTACCAGCGATAAGTATTGTTTTTCCGGTTGTAGACGTTTACGCCGCCGCCTTCGGTGCAGATCCATAAGTTACCGTCTTTGTCTTCCGTCATTCTGCCGACGATGGGACTGCTTAATCCTTCTTTCTCCGTGTCTCCCACTTTATAGCGGGTATAGATTTCATATTCCGGATTGAAGTAGTTGACGCCACCAAAGTAAGTTCCCAGCCATAGGGTTCCCTGTTCGTCTTTCACGATACACCAGATGGAAGAGTGGGTGAGTCCGTCGGGTTTGTTGTCATTGGCGGTATAAAGTTGGAACTGTCCCGTGGTCTTATCGTAACGATTCAAGCCGTGGAAAGTTCCGATCCATAGATTTCCCAGATTATCTTCGCAGCAGCTTCTGACAAAATCGGAACATATACTGTTCGGATTCTTCGAGTCGTGGCGGAAGTTGTCGATAGTGCCGTTTGTGCGGATACGGTAGAGTCCTTCTTCCCAGCTGCCAATCCACAGTTCTTTGGATGAGTCTTCGTAGATGCTGGCTATGTTTCCTTTCGTGATGGGCTGAGAGAGTTGCTTGTCGTCCGACAGGCAGTAAACACCATTGCTGGTGGTTCCCATCCACAGGTTTTTCTTCTCGTCCAGATGGAGGCAGGATAGGTTAATGTCTTTCCCGGCAAGGTGGTAGTAAAGGTCGAAGTTATTCGTGTTTTCGTTGAATACGAATACTTCCTCTCTTTTTCCGATATATAGTTTTTCGTTGTAGTAGATAGCGTCCACATTGCCTTGCAGTAAGGTTTTGAATCGTTGAGTGGTCATGTCAAATTCGGCTACACCGTCAGTGCAAAGCAGGTAAACCTTCCCGTTCTTATTGCCTGTGATACGGAGTACGGTATTGCTGAACAGACTGTTCGGATCATTCTTCTTGAGCTTGAAACTTTTGATATCGTTACCGTTATAACGGTTCAGCCCTTCGCGCGTACCTATCCATATAATGCCCCGTTCGTCAATGTACAGGCTGTTGACGGAAAACTGGGAAAGTCCGTCATCTGTGGTCAAATGGCTGAAAGTAATATTTTGTCCTAACGTACGGACAGCAGTTACGCTTAAAAATAGCAGAAATAAAAGGATTGTTTTTCTCACTAATTCGGTTGTTTAGGGTATTACTAATGGCAAATATATTGTTTTTATTTGATTTTCGGGAACCTTATTAGGAGAAAGTAACTATATTTGTATCCTCCAAACGAAAGATATATGAAAGTAAAGAAAATTAGTTCTGCTAATGTAGAGGCTTGTTCGCTTCCTAAATTATTTGATGAGGAAAAGATAGATTTCCAGCCGGTTCTGTGTGTCAACTGGGCTGAATATCCTTACAAGCCAAAAGTAAGTTTCCGGATTGCGCATACCAAAGATTCTATTCTGTTGCACTTCAAAGTCAGAGAAGAAAGTGTACGTGCCAAGTATGGAGAAGACAATGGATCTGTATGGACTGATTCCTGTGTGGAGTTTTTCTCTGTTCCGGCCAGTGACGGAATCTATTATAATATAGAATGTAACTGCATCGGAACGATTCTGATCGGTGCCGGACCAGCCCGTAACGGTCGGGAACACGCTCCGAAAGAAGTGACGGCTCTCGTGCAGCGTTGGTCCAGTCTGGGCAATGAACCCTTCGAAGAACGTGTGGACGATACGACTTGGGAAGTAGCCTTGATTATTCCTTATGCTGCATTCTTCAAGCATCAGATACAGTCACTGGATGGAAAGGAAGTTAAAGCGAATTTCTATAAATGCGGGGATGAACTGCAAACCCCTCACTTCCTGTCATGGAATCCGATAAAGATTGAGAAACCGGACTTCCATCGTCCCGACTTCTTCGGTACGCTGGAGTTTGAATAAATAAGAAGGGTGATGTCCGTAAAAAGACATCACCCTTTCTCTATGAAAAGTGTATTTTGTCTATTTCACAATCCCACGTTCCGAACCTTTTACGAAATTCACGATATTCTCGATTTCTTCACTCATCGGAACCTGATCGATAATCTTCTGGACAGCATCCTGAACACTGAAATTACCTTGATAGATCAACCGGTAAGCATTGGCAATATGACGAAGGATTCTTTCCGACGTATTGTGATGCTGTGACAGAACGACTGCATTCACTCCATGATAGGCAACAGGATTACCGGACATAATTACGTAGGGAGGAACATCTTTGGAGATGCGGCATCCGCTTTGTACAAGTGTCCAGCTACCAATGTGACAATATTGGTGCAACGTTACGTTGCCGCTTAGGATCACACAATCATCTAATGAGCATTCTCCTGCAATTGTAGTACCTATTCCTACCACACAATTATTGCTGATCTGCACATCATGGCAAAGGTGTACCTTATCCATCAGGTAGTTCCCGTTTCCAATTCTGGTAGCATTTCCTGCAAAAGTGGCACGGCTGATTACTACATTCTCACGGATATCGTTATTGTCTCCGATGATCAGACTGCTTTCTTCCCCTGTATAGTGAAAGTCTTGCGGTTCTGCTCCCAGGACAGCATTCTGATGTATTTTGTTTCCTTTCCCCATTTTTGTACCTTTCAGGATACTGGCGTATGACATGATGGTACAGTCATCGCCGATTTCCACATCCTTCTCGATGTAGGCGAAAGGCAAGACAGTTACATTCTTGCCTAATTTCGCTTCGGGGTCTACGTAAGCTAACGGACTAATCATAATAGTATATGTTTAAAGTTAATCTTCTCTTCCACCGCCTAATGCCTGGTAGAGGCTGACCACAGCCTGCATCTTGTCGAAACAGTCGGAAACCTGAGAAATCTGTGCGCTCAGATAAGATTGCTGTGCCGACAATACTTCCAGATAGGTTGACGTCCCTAAGTTAAACAATTCTTTTGTATCTTCCGAAGCTTTCTTGGCAGATTCTACCTGCATTTGGCGGGATTCAGCCTTTTTACTGGTGTTTTGGTATAAACTTAGCGCATTGCTGACTTCGCTTCCGGCATTGTACAACGTTTGCTGGAAAGATAATTTAGCTTGTTCTTCCTGTGCTTTCGCTGCTTTCAGGCGGGCGATATTCGTACCACGGTAGAACAATGGCTGAGTCAGTGAACCGATAGCGGAAGCCAGTAACTTACCCGGATTGATAATGGCGGAACCTGCACTGTTCGTCCATCCGGCAGAACCGCTGAGAGTGATCTGCGGATAGAAAGCGGCACGGGCAGAGTTCGTATTATAATAGCAGCTTGCCAAGGACATTTCGGCTGCTTTTACGTCCGGACGGTTAGATAACAACTGCAAAGGAATCCCTGCGGAAAGTTCCTCAGGAAGTGCCTGTGCTTCCAGTACACCACGTTTGATCGCGTGCGGAGCTTCTCCCAGGAAGGTAGACAGGGCATTTTCCGTTTCGCGGATGCTTTGCTCGATGTCGGGGATGGAAGCCACTACTTGTGCATAGGCAGCTTTGCTTTGTGCTAAAGCGGCAGATGTGTAGGTCGATCTTTCCGAAAGTGCCTGTACGGTTTCAGCATTACGCTTCAGTACCTCAGCCGTAGCCTGAGTGATCTCCAGCTGGCGGTCGAGCATAAGCAAGGTATAATACATGTTGGCAATGTTGGCAATAACTTGTGTCTGTACAGCCTGGCGATAAGCCTTTGTCTGTTTCAGGGTGACTTGTGCATTTCGTTTGGAGTTCAGCAGTTGCCCGAACAGGTCTACTTGCCAACTGGCAGTAACCGGCAATGAGTACGTTTTAGTTGCTGCGTTCTTGTCAAAACTGCTGATTGTTCCCTGTGGAGACAAACCGATGGACGGTGCATAAGCCAGTCGGGCTGACATCAGAGACGCTTCTGCCGCTTTGACGTTCAATGCAGCGGAAAGGAGGTCAGTGTTTTGTTTCAGTCCCTGTTCGATGAGAGACTGGAGCTGTGGGTCGGTGAAGACTTCTCTCCACGGCAGGTTACCGAAGTTGGTGGTATCCGAAGCTAATGTATCATTGTCCGCTGCCGGATCACGATACAGGCCGGAAGCGGTAATATCTTCGGGTCTGTCATACGACTTATAGATGTGGCAGCTGCTCAGGAGAGCAGTTGCACACAACATATATAGAATCTGTTTCTTCATATCGAATTTCATTATTTAGCGTATTGTTCAATCTCAGTTACGGCATCCGTATTGTCGATGTCTTCCCATTCCATCGGTTTAACCTTCTCTTGCAGGTACTGGAAGATTACGAACAAAGCAGGAACGATGAAGATCTGGCAGATCATACCAATCAACATACCACCAATAGAAGCTGTACCCAGTGTACGGTTACCGTGGGCACCTACACCGAATGCGAACATCAACGGAAGCAGACCGACTACCATAGCCAATGAGGTCATCAGGATCGGGCGGAGACGGGCACCGGCACCCAGAACGGCTGCCCATGTGATGCTCATACCCATCTTACGACGGTCGAGGGCAAACTCTACAATCAGGATCGCGTTCTTTGCCAACAGACCCATCAACATGATCAACGCAATCTGCATATAGATATTGTTGGACATGGTACCGAGTATCATTTTCAAGGCCGATATACTACCGATCGCGCTCATTCCGTTGACGAACAGGAAGCTGCCTAGCAAACCGAACGGAATGGATAACAATACGGCTAGCGGAAGAATATAACTTTCGTACTGAGCACTCAACAGCAAATAAACGAATACGAAACAAAGGATAAAGATCAAACCAGTCGTACTGCCGCTACTTTGTGCTTCCTCACGAGCCATACCTCCTAGTTCATAGGTGTAACCTGCCGGAAGGTTTTCTTTGGCCACTTCTGCCAGTGCAGCCAGTGCCTGACCGGAAGTATAACCGGAAGCCGGAGCTACCATCACCTTCATGGAAGTATACAAGTTGAAACGGCTGATAATATCAGGTCCGTATACCTTCTCTACAGAGATGAACTGGGAAATCGGAGCCATTTCGCCTTGGTTGTTACGAACCTTGACATTATTCAGTGATTCCAGATTCTTGCGTGATAACGGGTCCGACTGAATCATTACGCGGTACATCTTACCGAAACGGTTGAAGTTGGATGCATACAAACCTCCGTAATATCCCTGCATCGTGCTAAGAATATCGCTTGGGCTGATACCTGCCTTCTTACAAGCTGCCGCATCAATATCAATCATATATTGCGGGAAGTTCGGGTTGAAGGTCGTTTTTGCAGAGTTAATTTCCGGACGCGCCTCCAATGCTGCGGTGTAGTTGTTGGCTACATCAAAGAATTTGTTCAGGTCACCACCTGTCTTGTCCTGCATGTTCACCTCGATATCCGTAGATGCCGAGTAACCGGGGATCATAGGAGGAGCGAAGAACAATACCTGTGCTTCCTTGATAATCTTCTGCGCACGCATGTATAAAGAACCGACGATAACGTCTGAGTTCTGAATCATGGAGCGTTCATCCCAGTCTTTCAGTTTGATAATGAAAGAACCGTAAGACGGTCCCTGACCACCAATGAAACTGAAACCGGAGATCAATGTACGTGAAGCTACGGCAGGGTCCGCAGCAATCAGACTGTCTACACGTGCCAGTATTTGTTCCGAGCGGTCTTGTGATGTACCCGGAGGTAGTGTTACAGCTCCCATCAGCGTACCGGTATCTTCATTAGGGACCATACCTGTCGGAGTAGTGTTCATAAAGAAGATCAGCAATACGATAGAGAGAACCACCAGTCCCATTGACAACCACTTTTTCTGGATAAAGAAGAGTACGCGTTTCTTATACCTCTTTAATATAGAGTCATAAGCGGCATTGAAAGAAGTGTGGAAGCGAGAAACAAGTGTTTGTTTCTTATCTCCATGATCAGTATGCGGTTTCAGAAGAACGGCACACAATGCCGGACTCAGTGTCAAGGCGTTCAATGCGGACAGACCGATAGCGATAGCCATTGTCAAACCGAATTGGCGATAGAACGTACCTGCCGTACCACCCATGAAACTTACCGGAATAAACACGGACATCATGACCAGTGTGATAGATACGATAGCACCACCCAATTCGTTCATCGCATCGATAGATGCCAGACGGGCGGATGTATATCCCTGATCGAGCTTGGCATGTACACCCTCGACAACCACAATCGCATCATCGACCACGATCGCAATGGCAAGCACAAGGGCACACAGGGTCAGCAAGTTCAAACTGAATCCGATCAGTGACAGTACGAAGAATGTACCGATAAGGGCTACCGGAATAGCAATGGTCGGAATCAAGGTAGAACGCAAATCCTGCAAGAAGATATATACTACGATAAATACCAGAATAAATGCCTCGATCAATGTCTTCAACACTTCGTGGATAGAAGCGAACAAGAAGTCGTTGGCGTTCATAGAAACGTTAATCTCCAATCCCGAAGGCAGTGTTGTGGATGCTTCATCCAATAATTTCTGGATATCAGTGATGGTTTGCGTAGCATTTGTACCAGCCATCTGATAAACGATACAGGTTACAGCTTTGTGTCCGTTTACACGGTTGGTAAAGTTATATCCCAGACGGTCCAGCTGAATCTCCGCAATATCATTCAGTCGAAGTACCTCACCGTTAGGCAGAGACTTGATGACAATGTTCTCAAACTCTTCCGGCTGTTGCAGACGTCCTTTGTAACGAATGGTATATTGGAAAGTCTGGTTACTGCGTTCACCGAATTGTCCCGGAGCCGCTTCTATATTCTGTTCAGCCAAAGCGGTAGATACGTCGTTGGGGATCAGTTTATACTGAGCCATTACGTCCGGTCTCAGCCAGATACGCATGGAGTAGTCCTGACCCATCACACTGGCATCACCTACACCCTGTACACGTTGAACCTGAGGAATCAGGTTGATTTTTGCATAGTTCTCGATGAAAGCATCTGTATATGTATCGGTTTCATCGTAAAGAGAGAATACTACCAGCATGGATGTCTGACGTTTCTGAGTAGTCACACCAATTCTGGTAACTTCGGCAGGTAGCAAACCTTGTGCCATGGAAACACGGTTCTGTACGTTAACGGCAGCCATATCCGGATCAGTTCCTTGTTTGAAGTAGATCGAGATATCACCGGAACCGGTATTGGATGCGTTGGAAGTCATGTACATCATGTTTTCTACACCGTTGATCTGCTCTTCTAGAGGGGCAATTACAGAGTTCAATACGGTCGATGCACTGGCACCCGTATATGTGGCTCTTACCGATACGGTAGGAGGCGCAATGTCCGGATACTGTGTGATAGGCAGTGTTGCCAATCCGATAGCACCTAGGATAACTATCAAAATGGAAATAACTGTTGATAGTACCGGACGGTTAATGAATTTATCTAATTTCATACGATTATCTAAATTATTAGTTGAAAGCTGTAGCTAAATTTCCGTCGTGCTGGTCTTTCAAATGCTGTTGATAGTTCGCTTCTTTTTGAGCCGGCGTGATTGGTTGTATTTTTTGGCCGTCCTTCAGGCTCTGTACACCTTCGACTACGATTTTATCGCCGGGGTTCAGTCCGGAAGTTACCAGATATTCTTTTCCGTTGTCCAGGTTGAATATACCGATCTCGGTATATTTCACCGTGTTGTCCGGCTGCAGAACGTAAACGAACTTTTTGTCCTGGATTTCTACAGTAGCCGATTGTGGGATGCTGATAACGTTCTCCATATTATAAGGGATCAGAACGTTGGCAGTTCCACCACTACGAAGCATATGCTCCTTGTTAGGGAAGATAGCACGCATGCTAACAGAACCGGTTGACTGGTCGATCACTCCTGTGATAGCGTCTACCTTTCCTTCTGCATCATATGTTGTGCCGTCAATCAATTGTAGTTTGATGGCTGGTATTTTACTGATTTCTTCTTTGATGGTTCCTCCGGTTTTGGTCATAGCCAGCAGTTCTTTTTCAGTTGTAGAGAAGTATACATATACTTCGTCTATTTCAGATACTGTAGTCATTGGCGTAGCCATAGAGGGGCTTACGAGTGCTCCCAAACGATAAGGAATGTCGTTGATAACGCCGTCTGAAGGACTCTTTACTTGTGTGAAAGAGTAATTTTGTTGTGCTGTGGTCAGCTGTGCTTTAGCCTGGGCGAGTTGTGCCTGAGCCTGTGCCAGTGAGTTCTTCGCCATTGACAAGTCATAATCGCTGATAATCTGTTTCTTGTTCAGTTCGATCTTATTGTCAACAGTCATTTGTTGTGTATTCACGGCTGCTTCTGCTGTTGCAACTGAAGCTTTTGCTGTGCGTACTGCTGCTTCATACTGAGTAGGGTCTATGATGAATAAGAGCTGTCCTTTGCGAACGGTTGCTCCTTCATCTACACATAACTTTGTGATGAATCCCGATACCTGCGGGCGGATTTCTACGTCTTGTCTACCTTTGATAGTAGCCGGATAAGCTTTCATTAGATCTGCAGTTGTCTTCTGTAATTCTTGTACTGCATATTCTGGGACTTTCCCTGTGTCATTGCCCTTATTGCCGCAACTAGACAAGAGGGCTAAGCAAAATGCAAATAAAACAATTCTACTTTTCATACTTTATATTTATCTGTTTTTTAAAATTGTGCGTTCGTCGCTGTGTACATTCATTGTATGGATAGATGATCTAAGGAAGAAAAGCCGGAAACTTATTCCATGAAATAAGTTTCCGGCTGCAAAAGTACTTTAA
>ERZ773259.1762-NODE-1762-length-16461-cov-4.224125_pt1 | contig 16461 bp, 9 predicted proteins | sample MGYA00511961_ERZ773259 | MGnify/ENA primary metagenome ERZ773259 (study PRJEB29015, sample SAMEA2737775) | human gut metagenome | biome: human gut; feature: human-associated habitat; material: faeces | place: China | collected 2012 ...
TTCCGGTTCAATAAGGTCGGTTGCATAAAACGGCTGCAATGAAACAACCGATGATGTCAGAAATGCACGCATTTTTGAAACAAGTCTTGCTCCGATGGGCAGTGATGTGTTAAATGCTTTTAACTGCACATTGTTGTATGTTTCAAGCATTACACCTGCGGTTTTTCCTTTCTGCTTCATGGATTCTACCCTTTCAGCAAGTTCATCTTCTGCATCCGCTGTAACAACAACCATAAGACCGACCAGAAGACAGCTTTCATTATTATCTTCAATCTGGTTCATGTAGTTTTCAAGTTCTACTTTCTTTTTGTCTTTACCGAAAGACACACCAGCCATCAGCTGTCCTTTTGCTCTCTTTGCGTCAATTTCCTGTGTAATGGAACGTTCATTATTCATATTTGCAGTTGTAAGTGTACTTTTTAATATATCACCGGCTACCGGTGCATAATCAATCGTCAAAAATGACGGATATGAAACCTGTGTAAGATTATGTACCACTTTTTCCTCATTTAGTGACGAATCAAAACTTCTTGCAAACATCACGGATACATACTGACAGTTGTTAAAAATCATAAAGTTTTTGTAGGTGCGTATACTAACCGGTATAACATCAAGCACTGGATCACTGCCCGGAATATCCATTGCAATATCCGTATCGTCAAAATTCTTGTAAAAGAACTTTCTAAGACTTCTAAGCCGCTGTACTCCAGACAATGGAACAATCCTGCTCTTTAATGCAGCAAACAGATGCTGCAGCTCAATGTCCATGCTCATAAAATATGTCCTGGCATCATCATAGGTATATGTTCTTGTCGTAATCGTAAGATACATTACCTTTTCAGTATCACTTATTTTAGCATCTGCAATCTTTTCTTTTATCCAGTCCCTGACACCATCAGAGATATCCGGATACTGCTGTCTGTTTACGTCTGATAACAATTCATTGACAAACTGGCTCATGTTTTTGTACTCATTCGCAATGGTAATCTTAAAATCTGCACTCATAAACTCCAGCAGTTTAATAAGATTCGTTAAGATTATATTCTTTTCATCTTCATCGTGGTTTTTATAGTTTATGTCTGAAAAGACATAACAGCGGTCATAAGTTTTTAAGCCCTCTGAGCTTTCAATCTGAAATATGCCGCTTTTATTTGTGTTAATGATTGAAAAAGCTTCCCTGGTATTAATGGGATACCGTTTGTTAAAAGGCAGTGCCGTCTGTCTGGCACTGCCTGCAAAAACCTTTTGTGGATTTAAAACAAAACTCATCAATTTCTCCTCTCTTTCCTCTCTTTAATCCAAAATGATTTAACTCTTATTTTTTCTTCTGTGGAAGAATAAGACAACTTTCTGCTTCTGTATGTGTAGAGCATCTCCATTAACAATTTTGCAACCGGAAGATAACCCTGATACTTGTAAAAGCCAAATAAAATAACAGGAAACGCAACCGGAACACCAATATAGATACTGAGCGTTACATCTATATGGAATTTAAAATAAAGCAGGGCAGCCGAAGCTGCCCCGCATAAACCACCTGCACCCACATAAATAAGTTCATGGATTGAAAATCCTTTCCAAAAATCGTTTCTGTATGCGGTCAGGAAATCTTTATTAAGTTTAATATTCAACCAATTCACCTGCCTTATCTTAAATCAAATGCCCGTTTCAAAAAGGCATCTGAACCTTTTACCGCTGCGGTTAGAAATACTACTGTAACAATGGACATAAGCACACTACCTGCTCCGTTAAACCACCCGAACACATCCCATGTTGCTGCTTCTCCAAATATTGAGCTGTTAATAATGTGGCTGCATATCTGCAGTATAAATGCAATTGCTGCTATCTGCATAACAGAAGTCAAAAACGACTTAAACCATGCCACAGCTGTATTGTCCATTCCACGACCACCGGCAATTGTACAAAGTGCGAGCGGTGCTGAACCTATAAGCAGATAAAGATTCAGGAAACGGCTCATGACTTCTTCTAATATTGTAGTCGCACAGGCAATTACAAGTATAAGATACAGTGGTCCGAAAAGTACCATGGAAAGACTGAAGCCAAGGTCTATATCGTCCCCATATATCTGCGGAATGGTGTCACCTAATACTCCTGATGTAACGTCACTTGCAAAGCTGGTAAATTCCTGCATTATTGAAAGCCCATTAATAAGCAGTGTGTTGCAGATGATTACTTTTATAAATAACTCTACCCACATTTCCATAGTTACATTTTCTTTAAGATTAGATGCCTGACGACAGAATCCGATAAGTGCAAACATATTTAAAAACATTGCGCCCATTCCCATAAGCCATGGATAGATGCTGTCAGTGATATATGTCCATGCCCCCGGCGAGTATTCCTGCGGCGACATTCCAAGCAGACTCTGGACAATCGACATTGTCCAGTTCCAGAACCCTAATGCCGCCGAAAAGCAGGGACCTCCTGCGAGCATGCTTTCAAGCCATCTTGGCATATTAACCCCCTATCTATCCTACAAAAGCGGCTAACAGCTGCGGTCCGAGGACCATTACAATTCCTCCCCCCACACGTTTAAACGCACCAGCCTGCATGCTTCCTTCCTGACTTTGCATAGAAGTTCCCAATTCCAGAAAACCCCACAGCAATACAATTTCGCCTATGGAAGACACAAGAGCCTTTACAATCTCTGTAAAAATATTAAAATTTGATGTAACGACTTCTGCTCCGCTTGCTGCCGCAGATTCCTCTGCAAATGCAAGCTGTGGAAAAAATACCATTACGGTACAAAATGCTGCAATCGTCATAAATTTTTCAATGCTTTTTCGCTGTCTGCTGTCCATGCTGCTAATTTTATTTGTCAATGTTTTTATCATTTTTCACATTCCTCTCTCTTATTTTCTTTTATTTAAAAATTTGCCTGATAAAAATGTTCCTGCACCAGCCACCGCTGTAAATGCCAGCCAGAAAACTACTCCCGACCAGCGGTTTAAATCTGCTGACAAATGTCCTTTCACGGATGATGCAACAATAAATGCCAAAATAACACTTATTACAATTCCCACAATCACAAACGGATTACTTTTTTTACGCATATATTCTCTCCTTTACAATAAAAAAAGCAGACTCAGCGTTTTAAAAGCCGGTTAAGAAGTGCCGTTCTGTCAAAAGAGAGTTTTTCATTCTCTTTTTGCAGCACTTCATTCTGCTTATTCAACGCAGCAATCTGCTGTTCCATGTCTTTAATTGTCTGTTTGTCTTTAAGAAGCTGCTCCAGTTTGCGGCTTTTTTCAATTATCTCTGCCAGCAAAACATTTAGCTGCTCCTCCCTGCCTGTAAGATACTTTTCCCTGCGGTCACATTCATTTGCGCGGTTTTCAATATCTTCAAGCAGTATCTTTTTCTGTTCCTGCTCCATATGCACTCCTAAACGACTTCAACTGTCATTGATGATACTTTAAAAGTTTTAAGCGAAACAGACATCTGGTACTGTCCGTACACAAATTTGATTATCCCGGTGCCTGACTGGCTGTTGAAATCGCTGTCATTTTTCCGGTCATATCCTGAAAAGATACCAACTACATCATCATAAGTGCTTGTTGTACTTAAACCGCAGAATGTTGTTTCAGTTCCCGAAAAAATGATACTCATTTTTATACAATTTCCTGTTTCATCAGCTGCCGGATAATATATCTGTGCTGTTGAACCATGCTCATCATACAAAATCGCAATCATTCTTGTGATGTTTGACGTGTCCGGTGCAGTTCCCGACTGTTTCCAGCCATTATTTTTTAAAGCTGATACCGTTACCGGAAACGGCATTGAAACTCCATTAATGTGAATGGACAGCTTTCCATTTTCATACCGGTAAGCACCTTCTGTATCTGCACTGTTAACGGCTTTATCTTCCGTTTCAAACTGTTCCTCATCAGATATTTCTGTAAGTTCTGTATCTTCCTCTGTTACAGACTGTTCATACTCCGGTATTAATACTGCTTCATTATTGCTTTGACCGATGCATAAACACAAAATACAACACATAATAACAATAACTGTCATTACTGCATTTCCCAGCGATGCTGCTTTAAGGAAACTCTGCTTGTTGGGATTTTTTTCTTTTCCGGCAAAAAACAATGCATATAACATCCCAACAACCGGAATTAAGGAAATAGCTACCGGAATGCTCCATTGTTTTACTGTCAGCGGTTCTATCCGTTCCGCTCTCAGTTCCTCAACTAGTTTTGGCAGCTGTTGCCAGTATTCATCTGTATACAGATTATCTGTTACATTCCGTGTTTCATCTGTCTGCTGTTCTTTTTCCACACTCTCTACCTCCTTCCCTTCACATTCTTTGTTAAGCTTCAATCTGTTTTCCTCCTTCCTGCATAAAAAAAGAGGAACATCAGGTATGTACAGCCCTGAGTTCCTCTTTAAAATATTACATATTAAATTTTAACAGATTAATTTAAGGCTTCAAGTGTCATTTGGTTCCATTTAGTGTCATTTGGTGTCATCTGGTGTCATTTGGTTCCATCTGGTGCCACCTGATGTTTCAAATTTACAAATGCGGACCACTTTCACTTTGACTTGTGACGAAGTTCGTCACGTTCTGTTCTCTTTGTATGTCCGGCTGCGTGACGAAGTTCGTCACATTTTTATCTGTTTCAAGAAGACTGTCTGATTCTTCTATGCCCTGTTTCATGCGGCTTAAAGCTTCCGATATTCCGTCCGCCGCTGTACGTACCGTATCTGCAGCTTCTTCATCAAAGCTTTCTGCCTGTGTACGGTCAAGATTTAATTCACTTTCAAGCGCAGACAATCTTGCTGTCTTTTCCTTTAACTCTGCTTCCTGTTTAAAAGGCTTTGCAAGTTCCTGCTTTGCATTATCAATCTGTTTATTTAACAGGCTGATATCTTCCTCTATCTTTTCAATCTTATCAGGAAGTTTTTTTATTATATTATCAAGGCGCTGCAGATTGCCGGTGTCAGAAAATCCCATCTCAGTCTGGTATTCATGCTGTCCTTTTAACGTTGCATAAAATGCCGACCTAAAAAAATCATATCCGCCTGCAATATCAAATCCACGGTATCGTCCGATAATCCGTTCCTGTGCCTTGCACGTATGCAACGCTTCCAAAAAGCTTTCACCAGCTGCTTCTTTGTCCGAAAATTTAACACTGTCAATAATAATTTCATAAGCTTCTTCTGGCAGCGAATTATTATCAGCCGTTAAAATATCATTTCTTATATTCTCTATAAGAGCATTTTTTTCAGCAATCTGCTTCGGATATGTAATATTTAATGCATCTTCAAGTCTGTGATGGGTTCGCAGATAATCTGATTTTAATTCACGAAGCCTTGCAACAGATATATCCAGATCCATTTTTTCACGGATTCTTGGGTCACCCGTGCAGAGTGACTTGATTTCAGCATAGTTTAATACAGCTTCATCACAGTCTTCACAGGTACGTGCCGGTGAAGAACTTGTCATTATCTGGCTGATAAACTTCTGCTTGTTTTCAAGTGTCTGATACAGATAAGCATCAAATGTATTTTTTGTTACATAGTTATATATATATACACTTTTATTTGTATTTCCCTGCCGCACGATTCTGCCGTTACGCTGCTTAATGTCAGATGGTTTCCATGGGCAGTCCAGATGGTGAAGTGCCACCAGTCTGTCCTGTACATTTGTTCCGGCTCCCATTTTAGATGTGCTGCCAATCAGGATACGTACATCACCGTCACGCACAGACTGGAACAATGCTGCCTTTTTATTATCTGTATCTGCATTGTGAATAAATTCGATTTCTGCTTCAGGAATCCCTCTGGCTGCAAGCTTTGCTTTTAAGTCATCGTATACGTTAAATCCTTTAGACGGTGTTGACATATCGCAGAAGATAAGCTGTGTAAGCTTTTTATCACTTCCATTTGTATAAATCTTATAAACATTTTCAACACAGGTGTTTATCTTGCTGTCCGGTTCATCAGGATATTCCGGGTCAATCAGTCTTTCATCAAGTCCTATCTTTTTACCGTCAGAAGTAATTGTAAGCATATTATCTTCAGAACGGTCTACTGCTCCTGCGTGAACCTGTTCGGCACGTACAGACAGCTTATCTACCAGTTCTTTCTGCACCGCAGACGGCTCACATACAACCGTCTGGTAATCCGCTTCCGGTCTGTCAAGTTTTAACTGGTCTTCCGTTATGATGTCTGCACATTCCTTAAAAATACTCATCAGCTCCGGCAGGTTATGAAATTTTGCAAACCTTGTCCTTGCACGGTATCCCGTTCCTTCCGGTGCAAGTTCTATTGCCGTTACAGTTTCCCCGAAAGTTGCCGCCCAGCTGTCAAATGAGAGCATATCCAGTTCTTTTAATTTATCATACTGTAAATACCTCATGTTTGTATACAGCTCTGTCATTGAGTTACTTACAGGCGTACCTGTTGCGTGTACTATACCTTTTCCGCCTGTCAGCTCATCCAGATAACGGCATTTCATAAACATATCGGTGCTTTTCTGTGCTGCTGCAGTTGACAGTCCCGCAACATTGCTCATCTTAGTGTAGATATACAGATTTTTGTAAAAATGGCTCTCATCTACAAACAGTTTATCAACCCCTAATTCCTCAAATGTTACAACATCATCTTTCTTATCTTCATTGGCAAGTTTTTCAAGATTAATCTGCAGGCTCTTTTTGGTCTTTTCAAGCTGTCCGACAGTAAAACGGCTTCCTCTCTGCCACTTTGTCTGTTCTATGGCTTCTGTAATCTGCTCAATCTCAGCCTGTATCGTATCTTTCTGCCGTTGTACTGAAAGCGGAATCCTTTCAAATTGGCTCTGTCCAATAATAACCGCATCATATTCACCTGTTGCAATCCTTGCACAGAACTTTTTACGGTTTGCCTTTTCAAAATCCTTTTTGGTTGATACCAATATATTTGCTGTCGGATACAGTGTCAGAAATTCCTTTGCCCACTGGTCTATCAGGTGGTTTGGCACAACAAATAATGGCTTGTGGCACAATCCGAGCCGCCTGCTCTCCATTGCACCGGCAGCCATCTCAAAGGTTTTTCCTGCGCCAACTTCGTGCGCAAGCAGCGTATTTCCGCCGAATAAAATCCGTGCAACGGCATCCAGCTGGTGTTGCCGCAATGTTATTTCATCGTTCATACCCGGAAATGTAAGAAAGCTTCCGTCATATTTTCTTGCACGTGTGCTGTTAAAGATTCTGTTATATTTATCTGTCAGTGTATTCCGCCTTTCAGGGTCACTAAAAATCCAATCCTGAAATGCTTCCTTAATTGCTGCCTGCTTCTGCTGGGCAAGTGTTGTTTCCTTTGCGTTAAGCTCTCTTACATTTTTTCCGGAAACAATATTTGTATCATACACCTTTGTATCTTTAAGATTTAAGGTGTCCTCAAAAATTGCGTACGCATTTACACGCTGCGTGCCATATTCCGTATTTGCTTTTACATCTGCCGCATCAACCATGCTTTTATTGGTAATAAACCATTTAGAGGTTGCCGGTGAATATTCAATCTTTATTTTCTGCTGTTTCCGGTATGGCAGTTCAAAGACCTCATACATGAACTGCTCATAATACTGTTTATCAACCCATGTGGCACCCGGACGGATATAAATATCCGCACTTTCAATTTTTTCAGGCTGTACTGCTTCAAGTGCTTTTACGTTTACTTCGTATTCCGGCTTTAAAACAGAAGCCCTTCGTGCCGTTTTAAGTTTTTCAACAACATTTCCCGAAAGGTATTCATCTGCATTTATCCAGCCTTCATCATCGCCCATGCCCGGCTGGTGGAAAATCACACCGGTAAGTTCCTCTTTTATCCTGTCATATTCCCCCGGTGTACCAAGCAATTCTGCCATATATTCAAGATTTACGCCGCCCTTATTGCGTATGCTTTCAACCAGTGCCTCTGCCGGAGTATCTACTTTAGTGACCTCAATTTCCGGTTTGATTGTGCGCTGATTAAATATTGCTGCCTTTGATTTTAAATTTCCCTGTTTATCAAGATTTTCAAGTGTACACAACAGGTAATATGCCGAATCTCTTTCAAATGCCTTTTTATTTGCAATACTATTAATCAGCCCGAATTTCTTTGTAAATTTATCATATTCAATATTCAGCTGTATCTGTGCCTTTGTAATATCTTCTTCCGGATAGTCAGACAGCTGGTACTGGATTACCCTGTTAAGCACATCTTTTAACTCAACCATTCCTTTTGCACGTTCTTTTGCTGTATCATTCATATCCGGTTTTGACATTTTATCATTTTCACGGTAATAGAGTTCTTCACCTACAAGCGTGTAGGAATAGTTTTTTACATCAGGGTCTGCAGGTATCTCATCTTTCACTTCTTTTCTTTCATCATTTGTGACGAAGTTCGTCACGTTTGTTTCAAATTCAAATGCAATGTTTCTGTCCGCAGCTTCATTTATCTTCTGTTCAAGCTCGTTAATACCAACATCAGCTTTGACAGTCAGTTCCATTGATCCATACGGTGTACTTCTCTTATCCAATGTACCCATAATCATGTCCGGGTGTTCTACAAAATAACTGTTCATTATATATTCTTCACCGGACTGATTTAATACATCTGTATATACCCAGTCATCAACTTCTGTCTGTGGCTGGCTGCGTTTTTTTAAGAATATAATATCCGAAACAACCTGTGTATCTGCAGTCTGCTTAAATGCACTTTCCGGAAGTCTTACAGCGCCAAGCAGTTCGGCACGCTGCGAGATATATTTTCTTGCCGCAATCGACTTTGAATCCATTGTAAACCGGCTTGTGATAAACGCTACGACACCTCCCGGTTTGGTCTGGTCAAGTGCTTTTGCAAAAAAGTAGTTATGAATTGAAAAATTTAATTTATTAAACTTTCTATCATTTACCTTATAGTCCCCAAACGGCACATTTCCAACAACCACATCAAAGGCTTCCGGTCGGTCTGTGGTTTCAAAACCGCCGACTTTAATCAGTGCTTCAGGATATAATTTCTGTGCAATACGACCGGATATGCTATCAAGCTCCACACCATACAGGCTGCTGTTGTTTTTCATTTCTTCCGGCATACTGCCAAAGAATTTGCCGATACCCATGGAAGGCTCTAAAATATTTCCCTGTTTAAATCCTGCCTTTTCAAGTACATGGTATATCGAGCGGATAATACCATCGTCTGTATAATGTGCATTTAACACAGAAGCTCTTGCCGCTTCATATTCCTGCGGTGTAAGCAGCTCTTTAAGTGTTGTATATTCCACTCTCCAGCCTGCCCTGTTCTCATCGAACGGCTGTGACAATCCTCCCCAGCCGGAATATCCGTTAAGAACTTCTTTTTGTATGTCAGTTGCTTCCGCATTACTGCTCTCCAATGCTTTCAACACCTGTATTGCTTTTACATTGCCTAAGAAACGCTTTCTTGCATTGCTCATGCCCGGTGTGCCGGATTCCTGTTTCTCAGCCTGCAGCTGTTCAGTTGTTATGGTACGTTCCGGCTCAAACATATCGGCAAATGACATCTGTACCGGGTTTAATTTTTCTGTATCCTCCGCTGGATTTGTGACGAAGTTCGTCACATTCTTCTCTTTCTGTGTGACAGAATCCTTTACAGCAGAATCTTTTACATCATCTTCCGGCGGTGTGACGAAGTTCGTCACGTTTCCTTCAGGATTTTTAATATACTTTTCAAGTTCTTCTGCAAGTTTTTCATACGATTGGAATGACTGCAGGAAATCTATCAGACCACCATATCCGTCACCGACATCATAACGCTCTGTATACTGCTCTCCGTCCGGCATGACGATGTTAAATTTAACCTTGTCATATCCAAAATACCGGTAATCCTCTTTTACATTTGTGTCATACCATGCCTGCTCAGAACCGTATTTTTCAATCATTGCGTGCTGTCCTGCAAGATGTTCGTCATCTGCCTGTTTTAACAGGCGGTCAAATTCTTCAATCGTGTATTTTTTTCCATCTTCAAAAGCAGCACTTTCACTCCACTCACACACAACATACGGCACTAAAAAAGCAGAGGTTAAAGACTTTTCATCTTTTTCCTCTGCTTTCTGTTCTTCATTTTGATTATTTACAGGGTCAGAATCAGTTCCCTCATCACGATTGAATCTGCTTCCATCGCTATCCCCTGCATTACTCTTGCCCATTTCAGCGGCTCCAGTTCCTTGTCCGGGATTTCGTCTTTGTCCCTCGCTGTTATCTGCTCTATCAGTCTTTCCCTCATTGCTTCCGCTGTCTGGTCTATAGATGCCAGATACTTCTCTAACGTCCCGTTCTTCTCGAATTCCTCCAACACTTCCGGGTGCCATTCCTCCAGAAATTCTTTCTTTCTCCGTCCATAAAAGCCCATCTTTACTCCTTTCCTGTGCTTCCTCAAGCACTTTAACCTCATTTTTAATATCATTAAAAAGCTGTTTCATTGTTTCCTGTATTCCACTGCCAATATAAGAAACCATCTGATACCGGTCTATTAATTCAAAATACATATCATCAAGTGAAAAATCATAATCACCATCCGGTTCACAGCGGCTTAAAGCTGCATATTTCAATGATTCCGACACGAAATTACAATATGTATTCTCAAGTGTCATTTCAGAAACTGTCTGGTCAGCTGTTCTTGCATTATTGTTTATAATACTCTGCCCGTATTTTCCCCACATCAGATTTGCCTGTTTTGTGCTTATATCAAATATCACTTCACGGATTGTATCAGCACTGCCGTACAGCTGATATTTCTGTGCAAGCTTTTTGGCTATCTGCGTTGAAAATTCCGGTTTCATTTCCCACAGCTGCGGTGAAAAAGCTCCGGGAAGTTCTACAGTATCCGACACATCAAACAGATATTTTAATTTTCCTCTGCCATCCGGCACTGCAATTCCTTTTGTTCCGCGCTTCACCTGCCTGCGCATCCGTGTATGCCACAGGTTATAATCCGCACATGCCGTTGCTTTTGGTCTTTGTGCGTAAATTAATATCTGTTCTACAAAACTGTATGGACTAATCCGTGCCGCCGTCTTTAAAAAAGACGTCCAGTCTGCTGCATTTGCTGTTACTTCACTAAGTGTTTTCGCATACAGCTTTCTTATTTCTTCATAATCTGCCATAGATAATCTCCTTTATATAATAGTCTATCTATAGCTTAAATTATTGAAAATAACTTATCCAGTTCCATTTGGTGTCATTTTCAGCTTACTACATACACTGTGCCAATAACAACACCTATTGCAATAAGAACCCCCATCATGCAGGTGTAACTTACAATACAGAATAACAGATACACTGCACAACATGCAACTATTGTTAATACATACGATAAAAGTCTTAAAAGTCCTTTAAATAATCTTTTCATATTCCAATACCTCTCTTTCTCCTGAAGCAATTGATGTTTCCCTTGTAATTATAATACACCTAATAGGTGTATTTGTAAAGAAGTATTTTAAAATTTTTAATATTTTATACTTTTGTGACGAACTTCGTCACAAAAAAAGACGGTACTGCCATCACAATACCGTCTTAAACCATTTTAAAATTACTGTTGTCTGCAATATCCAAACTCAGTCATGAATCCGTTTAATGCATCCTGTTCTTTATATTTTCCCAGACCATGCTCTCTTACATAATCCTTTATCTCATTTCTGTCTTCCCTCGTAAACTTCCACAGCTGGCTTACATGGTCACAGCTTATGCTGCCCGGAACTGTATAATCATACTGTATAAGACCACCGAATATGTTCATTGTTCCTGTTTGATAGGTCATGCTGCGTCTGTTTTCCATTGCACTTTCAAGCACTGCGGCATACTCCGGAAGCTTCCACACAGAGTTTTCAACCACTCCGCCGTCTTCAGGAGAGTTCTTATAATACTTCTCACTGATAAATCGCACATATCCATACTTTGCAGAACGCACACTGCTTTCGTATTTTATATCCGGTGTTGTATCTGCAATATAGACGGTTACGGTCTTTCTGCTTGTATTGCCAACGCTGTCAGTAACCTTATAGGTTATTGTTGCACTGCCTGCCGCGGTAAACTTTTTCCATTCCTCATCATTAGTATTAGGAATTGTAAGTTTATCTGTAATATCTCCGTCTTCCAAGTCATTTGCCGTTGCTGTAGTAAGCAGCTCCTCAACTGTTATTCTGCCCTCCTGCGCTTCCTTTAATGTAAAGTATCTGTCCTTTGCCGTAATTTCCGGGCAGTCATCCCAGATTGCATACAGGATAACTACATCACCGTCTGTAGAAGACAGATTACTTACAATATCCTGATTGGAAAATTCTATTGTTTTGGTATCGGCTGTCCGATTCCAACCCATAAATGTACTGTCGCCCCAATCAGTCGTCCGTGCAAAATCATTGTCCGGGAGTGTTACCTGTTCATCATACTTCACATTAATATCCTGCATTTCTCCGGCAGTTGAACCATTACCGTCAAAGTGAATCGTGTATGTAATCGGCTTTATCTCACCGTCCCAAAGCGCATACATTACTGTGTTCTGTGTAAGATTGTATTCACTGCCGGTTGCATACTGCTTTCCGTCTAACGAATTTTCTACCCACGCTGTCTGCACGTAAGAATCTATGTATCCCTCCTGCGCTTCTAACGTATGCTTTACCGCCTGTGCAAGTGTCACTTTTTCTCCGCATACGGCGGTAAGATTATAGGCATTGGTATATGCTGTTACCGTTACCGGTGCTGGCTGCTGGCTCTCATCAGCGCCGTTAAGGTCGTACTCAAGCATTACATTTGCGGAATAGACTGCATAATACGTTACGTTGCTACTTATTGTAATTGTATCTGTTGTTATTTCATTTACTTTTGCTTCTACTGCATTAATATCCGTATTACTGTTCCAACCGATAGTGTTTGTCGATGTCACATTGCTCCAATCATAGTCCCTTATATCAGGAACTGTAATAATAACATCTTTCGTATTATTATAACGTGTACCGGTTATCTCTCTTACTCCGAAACTGTCTACAAATTTTGCTGTTAAATCTCCACTGTACAGAGCATACAATGTAACGTCTTCCTGTGGCATTACAAGGCTCTTAATCGCTTCTGTTGCGGAACTGTCTGTATTCCATCCTAAAAAATCGTAATCGGCTTTCTGTGCTGTAAGCGTAAGGTCAACGTCCTGTCCCCAGTAGTAGTCCCTTGTAACCGACTTTGTACTGTTATCAGACCAGTTACCGCCGTTTTCAGCCACATCATAAGTTACTGTGTACTTGTTACGTTCATAATATATCTTTAACGTAATATTCTGTGTCACTGTTACCGGAAACTGTCCGTTTACAGTTTGTGTCTTTTCAGAATCACACTGGTATCCGTCATATTCATTCACAATATCAACCACATTCAACTGATACCCGGACTTATATTCATTCGATGTAGTTTCATGCGGTGTGTCCGGATACGTGCCGTCTGTATTCATTAAGTAATGCTCTATACTTACGACATAGTTATTCGGTGAGCTTGATTCCGTAAAGTTTGCATACAGCGTTGTATTTCCTGCCGGTGTATATGTATCGCCTGCACCGCCGACACGATTTGTAAGAGCGGCATCCAGATACCAGCCTTCAAATACATAGTATACGATACTGCCGTCTTTTTCTTCACTGTCTTTATCTGCATCCGGAAGTGTTACGCTGCCGTTTGTATAGTCCGCTTTTACGTTTACCGTTCCGCCGTCTGCGGTAAGGTTTTTAAACCTCACGGACGGCAGCCAGTAGGAAGCACCGGTAAACTGTCTGTTTTCCGATATGCCGAATGCCCTGTAGTGCATGATTGCACGGATGGTATCATAGACATTTCCCGCGGCATTTAAAATGTCGGGATTGCCGTTGTAATATGCCGCCCAGTTTAATGTCCCGATCGTCCAGTCATATGAACCCTGCACCTCACCGTGGCTTGTCTGTTCGGTAAGCTGTTCATTCCAGCCGTTAAATGTTCCCGGCGCATCGGTGTTTGAACTGTTAATTGCTGCCGTGCCGCCGTTGGTTTCATAGCTTACGGTGTAGGCTCTTTTGGCTTTCAGGAAATCATAGGTTCTGTCATATTCGTATGTTCTTACCGTATCTGTTGTGGCATTGCCGTTTTCATCAAGAAGCGTGCCGCCGTCTGCATTATAAGCCACCTTATAATTATTGTTTTCCCAGTCCACAGATAAGTTAATGGTGTTATCCCACAGGTACCACTGCTGGTTGTCGCCACCGTAGTAGTTACACAGCTGGAGGTTTGTGCCGTTGTCCGTGCTTCCGTAGAGAAGATCTAACACAAGGTTTGGGTCAAGCTTTGAGCGGATATAGAAGTATCCGTCCCCCGCCATCTGGAGCGTCCACTTTTGGTTGTCACCGCCGTGGTATGCCCACTGCTGGATGTTTGCACCGTTATTTCCGCCATCTATGCCTGTGCCAATGGCGGCATCCAGTACCTTTCCCGTTGCATTGTTCCGGATGACCCAGTACGGCAGTCCGTCTTCAAAGCCCGTAAACACAAAGGCATACATCTGTGCATTGCCGTTTACACAGTCCCATATCTGTGCATTTGCGCCGTCCGCATAGCTTGCCGCGCTGATGTCAACACACTGATACCTGCCGCCGCATTTTGTACGGATACTGGTAAGCGTACCGGAAGACGGAAGCGTACCGCCGCCGTCACAGCCGCCGGTAAGATTTAAGAACTGGTCTTTTATTTCCCATGTGCTTCCGGATACCGATGTGTAACCTGTTCTCTTAAATAAGAAGTTTTCCGCAGTGTTTCCGTCATATGCCGCATTATAGGAACGGTAAAAATCAGACATATTGTCAGCTCCGTTTCCCATGTAGCTTACAAAGCAGTCTGCCTGTACCCACTGGGCTTCAAAGGTGGCATCCGCAAACAGGGATGACCAGTATTTTCCATCAGTGAACATTTCTGCGAGCTGTCCGGCATCATAAACCTTTCCTGCCTGCTTGCCGCCTGTTGATGTAATCTTCCAGCCGGTAAAGACATAACCGTTTCTTGTCGGTGTCTGCGGTACGGATACGCTCTCAATACCAAGGCGCTGCATGGTAATTGCATTGTCTGAACCATTTACCTGTCCGCCGTTTAGGTTAAAGGTGTAGGTGAATGGGTCTGTTATCATAGTGAAAACATAAAACTTACTTGCAATCTGCGATGGACGCAATGTTAAATCACTGCCGCTTCCTACTGTTTCATCGCCATTATTCCACCTAAAAATTGGCACAACATATCTTATCTTATTCTGTCTGGTACTTATATCTTCGCCATTTGGATATCCACTCTTACCATATCCTGTATCACCATTTTCCGTGACTCCGACCGTCCATGTGCCGCTTGAGCTACGCCAGCCACCGTCAAATACAATACTGCCATTTTCATCGTACTCACCCACTGACCAGTAAAACTGCAATCCGGCATCTTCAGTTGAGCCGCCTGTATCTGCGGTATCTTCTTTTGCAGCTACAATCGTAAGCCGCTGACCGGAATTAACCCTTATTTTTCTAGTATAGGTAACTCTTGATGAAGCTTCCAATCTGATATCATCAAAAAAATGGCTTCTGTCAGAGTAGATTTTCCCAACATCATTCGTATAATTACCACCATATGTCCTAACATCAGTCATAGAGTGCTGTCCTTCACCCAATCCTGTTCTAAACTCCATATATGCAAGACTGTTCCATGTGTCATAAGCCGCCCATGTCTGGCTTACATATGTGCCTAAACTTACTGCAATGAGTAACACCGCCGTAAGCGCTGTAATAAGTTTCTTATGCTTTTTTATAAATCGCATACTTTATTCCTCCTTTTAAATAGAATCTGTTGTAAATGAGTTACAAATAAACCCGATTAATAGTTACAATATAAATATACTAGACAAAAACTTTAGAACAGATAAAATAAAATACCGCCTGCATAAAATCACAAGCGGTATCTCATATATCTTATATTTAATTGTATTATTGTTATCCTACATATCTGAACCAGTTTAAATAAACATCAACCACTCCATTGTGAATATATGGTCGTAAATCCTGTGCGCAAAACTTATTGATATTTGGTTCGTCTTTCACACAGAAAAATTTTCCATCTTCAACAACTATTGAATTAACTACATAATCATCATCAGTTTTATTATAATCATCGGGATACCAATGATTTTCTGCATATACAGGTTCTATTATGTTTCCGTCCTTATCAATTTGAACTGTAACATATTCGATATATTCAACTGCACCTGTCCAGTCCGGCTGAACTGTAATATTCCCTGTTGTATTCGCCAGTTCCGGTGTTCTGCCATGATGCGCTATCTGAATCACAACCGTATCAATGACCTGACCGTTTCTGACTTCCTTACCGTCTACCGTGCCGGAGTATTCTGTTGCTACCCTGCCGTTTACGACGTACCATGTATTCTCGCCGTCTGCGGCAAATCCGT
>ERZ773259.1826-NODE-1826-length-15892-cov-3.958578_pt1 | contig 15892 bp, 14 predicted proteins | sample MGYA00511961_ERZ773259 | MGnify/ENA primary metagenome ERZ773259 (study PRJEB29015, sample SAMEA2737775) | human gut metagenome | biome: human gut; feature: human-associated habitat; material: faeces | place: China | collected 2012 ...
ATGAACAAATGTATGATATGAACCTTGAGTTTTATAAAGAACTGACTATGTACATTATTGCTGGAAAAAAGGCACTTAAATTGGCGAGAAGTACAAGACTGGAAGAGTTACGAAATAAAGCAGAAGCAACGCAGGATCAATTGACGATTCAATTATATAGAGATTACGATGATGCATGCAAACGTTTTGAAAAAAGAATTTTTGATTTGGAAACTACTAGATTAGTGTCAATTCAGATGGCGCCGCAAATTAGATTGCTTCAAAATGCAGAACAGGAAGAAGTGGACAAACTTAGGTCAGATATAATTAATACTATTCCGTTATGGAGAAATCAGATGGTTTTGGCATTAGGAATTGACCATAGTAGACGTGCGTTAGATGCGCAAAGTGCAATAACGCAAATGACAAATGAGATGTTTCGACGTAATGCGGAAACATTAAAACAAGGTGCAATCGATGCTGCTATAGCCTCTGAGAAAGCAATAGTCGATGTCGAAACTTTGGAAAAGGTGAATGCGGACATTATTACTTCTATTAATGAGGTTGTCAAAATTCATGAGGAAGGAAGTAAAAGGCGTAATGAAGCACAGGAAGAATTAGCAAAGATGGAAACGGACTTAAAGAAGGCATTAATTGAGGCGGGAAGTCGATGATAAATAAAAAGATCAGAATAACACTTAATGCGCCAGTTGTAGTTTGCTTGGTGACAATAAGTTTTTTTGCTACTTTGTGTAATTGTATTACATCCGGAACTTTGAGTAGATTCTTATTTATGACCTATCATTCGCCCTTATTATCACCGATGACATGGATTAGGGCATTTACCCATATATTCGGACATGCAGACTGGGAGCATTTAATAAATAATATGAGCTATATATTATTACTTGGTCCGATGCTGGAAGAAAAATACACATCACAGACATTGGCTGGAGTTATTGCGACAACTGCAGTTGGAACAAGTTTGGTTAACTATGTCCTCTTTCCTTCTATGGCATTATGCGGAGCAAGTGGTGTTGTATTTGCTTTTATTCTGTTATCCTCTTTTACTGGCTTTAAGGAGGGGGAGATTCCGATTACTTTTATATTGGTGGCGATATTCTTTATTGGTCAGCAAATATGGGATGGCATTATGGTGCAGGATAACATATCAAATATGGCGCATATTGTGGGTGGATTGATTGGGGCTTTAGCGGGATATGGAATCAATAAAAAGTCGAGATTTGCCAGGTAATCGTTTTAAACAAGGGAAATGAGATATATTTATCACATTTCCCTTGACGTTTGCCTGCATATGAGATATTATTTTCTCATAAGAGATAAATATATCACATCTGGAGGAAACTGAAATGAAGAAAAACAAAAAAATATTGTCAGTGACACAGTACGAAAAATGTAATTCATTAACTGGTATTTTCTTTATGGTAAGCGGTATTTTCTATTCAAGCAGAAGGTTCGAGAAAAATTTGCCAGTATTGCTTATTTTTATAGTTATATCGATTTTAGCTGTAATATTTACAATAGTTCAACATTTCGGGTATGATAGAGAAGAATTAGATGAGATGGCAAACGAAAATTTAAATACAGCATCCAGAATTGTACTTATGGAGGAAATGTTAATAGGCGTGGGTGTCATGATTGTGGATTTCCTTGTTGATATGTCAAAGGTAGTGCTATCAAAAGAGCTCACAGTAGGAAACTATATGATGTTGAATCCTGCATCGTGTGTGATGTTTATAACTGGCTTTCAAATTTTTATGACAAGTTTTCATTTTAGAAGGTTAGAAAGAGAGTAAAATGCATGCCTAAATTTAAGACAAGAATTCATGAGTTCCGAAAGGAAATGAATCTGCAACAGGCAGAATTGGCGGAATTAGTGGGAGTTCGTAGAGAAACGATAGGAAAGCTGGAAAATGGTAAGTATAATCCGTCGTTAAAACTGGCAGTCGATATTGCAAGAGTTTTTGGTAAAACGGTGGAGGAAGTATTTATATTTGATAATGAAAATGAAAAATAAAAAAAGAAAAACTTTTGAGTTACGGCGGATTGTCGCATTGCTATGTGCATTGTTAATACCAATGCTTTATATAATAACGGTGATGCTTTTCATAATGGGGAATTCTTATGGAGAAATTTTTCTAGCAATATCTATGGGAGCGTCATTTTTCTTAATGCCGGTTATGTATATGGTAACAAAATTTCCAAAAGATATGGCGGAAATGTATGGAAACTTCCTGGATATGATAGAAAAAGATGGAAGACACATTAATAGGAAATAAGTCTAGTAAATGGTGGGAGGCTATCGCAATGTGTGAACAGAATCAGTAAGTATTTATCATTTATGGTGCTGTCTTCGTTAAACTTATTTCAATTGACACTATAACGGCCTATTGGTAAAATGGAGATAGCGACATTAAATAAAGAAAGAAGAGGAGAACAATATGACGATCAGAATCGGAATTATGGGTTATGGAAATCTTGGACGCGGCGTTGAGTGCGCCATCAAACAGAATCCGGATATGGAGCTTGCGGCAGTATTTACAAGAAGAGATCCGAAAAATGTCAGGATCCTGACCGAAGGCGCAAAGGTTTACCATGCGGACGAAGCGAAGCATATGACAGATAAGATCGATGTCCTGATCCTTTGCGGCGGAAGTGCGACAGATCTTCCGGTGCAGACACCGGAGTATGCGAAATATTTTACCGTAGTGGACAGCTTTGACACACACGCGAGAATTCCGGAGCATTTTGCAGCTGTCGATGCAGCGGCAAAGGAAGCAGGAAATGTAGCAGTGATCTCCGCAGGCTGGGATCCGGGTATGTTCTCCTTAAATCGTGTATACGCAAATGCAATTCTCCCGGATGGTAAAGACTATACATTCTGGGGCAAAGGTGTAAGCCAGGGGCATTCCGACGCGATCCGCCGCATTGATGGCGTGAAGGACGCAAGACAGTATACAGTCCCGGTTGAGAGTGTACTGGAGAGAATCAGAAACGGCGAGACTCCGGAGCTCACAACGAGAGAGAAACACACAAGAGAATGCTATGTTGTTGCTGAAGAGGGTGCTGATCTTGCACGCATCGAAAAAGAGATCGTAACGATGCCGAACTACTTCTCCGACTATGACACAACGGTTCATTTCATCAGCGAGGAAGAGATGAAGCGCGACCACTCCACACTCCCGCACGGCGGTTTCGTGATCAGAAACGGAAAGACCGGATGGAATCAGGAGAATACACATGTGATTGAGTATCGTCTGAAACTGGATTCCAACCCGGAGTTCACTTCATCCGTGATCGTTTGCTGTGCCCGCGCCGCATTCCGCATGAAACAGGAGGGAATGAGCGGATGCAAGACCATTCTTGACATTCCGCCGGCATACCTTTCCGCAAAGAGCGGCGAGGAACTCAGAAAGAATCTCCTGTAATCATAAAAAGAACCTTTAAAGGCGGCGAAAGAGCCGGCCTTTGATCAATCATACCTCCGCCCTGTGTCCGCAGCCGACAGATACAGGGCGGAAGTATCAATTGCCATGCATTCAGAAAAGACCGCAAACGGGATCCATGCATGGCGGATTTTGTAGAGGGTGAAGATATGACACTTAAGAAGAATCATCCGGCAGGCTACAACGGTATCACGGACGGTGTGATCTGGCAGCAGCTTCTGCTCTTTTTCTTTCCAATCCTGTTCGGGACATTTTTCCAGCATCTTTACAACACGGCAGATGCCATGATCGTTGGAAAATTCGTTGGAAAAGAAGCACTTTCCGCGGTAGGGGGTACGACAGGAACGTTGATCAACCTGTTAGTTGGTTTCTTCGTCGGAATGTCCTCCGGCGCGGCCGTTGTCGTATCCCAGTTCTATGGGGCAAAGGAAGACCAGCAGGTGCAGAAATCGGTCCACACATCGTTCTGTCTGGCGCTGGCCGGCGGTGTGGCACTCTTAGTGATCGGTGAGATCTTCACTCCGGCTGCAATCCGGGCTATGGGTGCTCCCGAAGAGATCCTTGGATATTCTGTGACATATCTCAGGATCTATTTTCTGGGTATCATCGGAAATCTGGTCTATAACATGGGCGCTGCGATCCTGCGAGCTGTGGGAGATTCGAAGAGACCGCTCTATTTCCTTGTGGCGAGCTGCCTGACCAATATTGCTCTGGATCTCCTGTTTGTAGTCTGTTTTCATATGGAAGTTGCCGGGGCGGCGCTTGCGACGATCATGTCCCAGCTTTTATCGGCAGTACTCGTTATGATAACGCTGATCCGGACAAAAGAATCTTACCGTTTTATCCCGAAGGAACTCCGTGTGGAGCCGGTATTATTAAAGAGGATCATAAAGATCGGTCTTCCGGCGGGACTCCAGTCCATGATGTACTCGATCTCCAATATCCTGATTCAGGCAAACATCAATGGATACGGAACGAATACGATCGCGTCCTGGGCGGTTTACGGAAAGATCGACGGTATTTTCTGGATGACTATGGATGCCATGGGAATCTCCGTGACGACCTTTGCGGGTCAGAACTTCGGTGCGGGCAAGATCAGACGTTTAAAGAAAGGAACCTACGTGGGACTTCTCATGTCGACGATCATCACGGCGGCACTCGGTCTGTTTATGTTTACGGCGGGACCGGTTCTGATCAGTCTCTTTACGAACGATGTGGATGTTATGGCTGAGAGCATGAACATCCTTTGCTTCCTGGTGCCGTTCTGGTTCTGCTATATCTGCGTCAACGTATATCCGTGTACTCTGCGCGGTGTGGGCGATGCCCTGATCCCGATGCTGATCATCTGTGTCGGAACCTGTATCCTGCGTGTGCTCTGGGTATTCGGCGCAGGCGCAGTCCATCCGGGACTGTACACGACGCTGACGAGCTATCCGTTAAGCTGGAGTATCACTTCGCTGGCATTCCTGGTATATTATTACCGGTTCAGTGCGATGAGAAAGTTAAATAAACTGATTGAAGAATAAGCATAACTGTTCGGCAGGTCTGTGAACTTATTGCGCAGGTCTGCTGAACAATTATAATAAGTGTAACTAGAATATGGATGTTGAATTTGAATTTAAAGAGAAAAATGGGGGCGCTTGTGTGACAAAGCTTTTGGCACCAGGCGCCGTCTGCGTGGTACCGGAAAGTCTGGGCGGACTTCCGGTGACAGAGCTGGCAGACAAGGTATTTTCGGGGAGCACGGTGGAGAAAGTCTATCTCCCGCGGACACTCACCCGGATCGGAAGATATGAATTTTATGGATGTGAGAAGCTTCAGGAGATCCATTTTTACGGGGCGCTCCGGGAAGTCGGCGGCGGTGTGTTTACGGGCTGCCGGAATATCAGGAGTCTGACTGTGCATATGGGGGTGGATGAAGAGTCGGCACTCAGGGATTTTGTGACGGAGATCAATGAGAGAGTCACAGTGCATGTATTTATACAGGGCGGACAAAATCGAATGCAGGACGAGAGAGACACGGACTCTGCACGAATATCGCTGGCTTCAAGTACTTTTGAGGAAGAGAACGGGGAGACAGAGACTGCGCGTGTGATCTTCCCGGAATACTACGACGAGGCGGTGGAAAATACGCCCGCCAGGATCACGGTATCCAATATCCACGGTGCAGGGCAGAAGTATCGCTACTGTTTTGAGGGACGAAAATTCCGATTTGACAGGTATGATAAAATGTTTGTGTATGAAAAAGCAGAGGAATCGGTTCTCATGGCATCGAAGATCGCGGTGACCCGGCTGCAGTATCCGAAAGGACTGTGGGAGAGTGCGAAAAAGGAATATGAAAAGTTTCTTATGGAGAATCTTTATGAGGTACTTCTTGGAACTCTTGAGGACCCGGAGACCATAAAATGGATTGCGGGACAGTATTTAACACCGGAAAAGAATCCGCTGACGGCGGATAAGATGTCGGGGCTGATCACGGAGATCTCGAAAAAGCATCTGCCGGAGCTTTTGGGGATGTTTATGGAGATCCAGAGGAAGAAGTTTGGCGTAAAAAAGAAAAAGTTTGATTTTGATTTGTGAGGAGGTCAGAAATCGTCATGAGAGAAGATGCGGCATGGTCGCCGATCCTGAGAGAGCAGGGCGCGCTGGAAGAACTGGCGGCGATCGGCGTTGAGATCATACGGAACGCGAGGAATGAGCTGTATCTTTCCATGCGGTTTCTCGACGTGGCCTTAAATGGTCTGTTCCCGGTGGCGGACAACAGCATCAAGGGAATCGGAACGGACGGAACCTTATTATCATTTGAGACAGGATACATCTGCGGCTGGTACCGGAGAAATCCTGTTTATGTAAACCGCATGATCCTGCACGAGACTTTCCATTGTCTCTTTGTCCACCCATGGTCGAGAAAAAAGCGGACAGAGGAATACTGGAATCTGGCATGCGATATCGCTGTGGAGTCCCTGATCGACGGGATCCACAAGCCGTGCGTCCATCTGCCGATGTCCCCGGTGCGGGCGGAATTTTACGGACGTCTGAGGAAAAAGATCAAGGTACTGAACGCGGAGAGCATCTATCACACTATGCAGGAGATGGAGCTTTCGGAGATCGAATATGAGCGGCTCTGCCGGGAATTCTGCCGGGACGATCATTCCAGATGGGAGAAAGAGGACGAGAAGAAATCTCCGAATCCCAACCGGAACCGAAAAAACGATTGGGATGACAAGCGGGAGAAGATGCAGGCGGAGATGGAGGCGTTTTCCAACGAGGCGGCGGATGACTCCAGGGAGCTGATGGATCAGCTGGCGGTGGAGAACCGGGAGCGGTACGATTACCGGAAATTTTTGCAGAAATTTTCGGTGCTGAAGGAGACAGTCCAGATCGATCCGGATGCGTTCGACTATGTATTCTATAATTATGGCATGCAGTTATACGGAAATATGCCGTTGATCGAGCCCCTTGAGACGAAGGAAGTCCGGCGGATCGAGGATTTTGTGGTCGTTATCGACACTTCGATGTCATGTTCCGGGGAGCTGGTGAAGAAATTCCTGGAAGAGACCTACGGGGTGCTGGCTCAGTCGGAGAGCTTCTTTAAGAAGGTCAATATCCACATTTTGCAGTGCGACGATAAAGTACGGCAGGATGTGAAGATCGAGAGCGAGGAGGACCTTCGGAATTACATGGACCACATGGAGCTCCATGGCATGGGCGGGACTGATTTCCGCCCGGCATTCCTGCATGTGGACCAGATGATCAAGGCGGGAAAGTTCAGCAGGCTGCGGGGACTTCTCTATTTTACGGACGGATATGGGACATTTCCGGTGAAAATGCCGCCATATGACACGGCCTTCGTGTTTATGCGGGATAATTATACTGACGCGGACGTTCCGCCTTGGGCGATGAAGGTGATTCTGGACCCGGAGTCGATGGAGGACGTCGGAAGAGTGTTGGATGGGAGATAAAAAATGAACATCAAGCGTGCAAAACAGGAAATTAAAAATACGATACAGGTGTATCTGACGAAGAACGCACACGGGGAATACGAGATCCCGTCCATGCGGCAGCGCCCGGTGCTGCTCATCGGTCCGCCAGGAATCGGAAAGACCCAGATCATGGAGCAGGTGGCGCGGGAGTGCGGGATCGGTCTCGTCTCCTACACGATCACACACCATACGAGACAGAGTGCCATCGGTCTCCCATTTATCTCGGAGAAGACTTACAGTGGGAAGAATGTCCATGTGACGGAATATACCATGAGTGAGATCGTCGCGGCGATCTACAATAAGATCGAAGACACAGGACTCTCCGAGGGACTTCTCTTCATCGATGAGATCAACTGCGTTTCCGAGACACTGGCCCCGGCCATGCTGCAGTTTTTGCAGTATAAGACTTTCGGAAATCATAAGATCCCGGATGGCTGGATCATCGTGGCAGCAGGAAACCCGCCGGAATACAATAAATCCGTGCGGGAATTTGATATCGCGACCTTAGACCGCATCAAAAAGATCGATGTGGAGGCGGATTTTGAGGTCTGGAAAGAGTACGCGAAGCAGGCGGATATCCATCCGGCGATCCTGTCATTCCTCACCGCAAAGCCGCAGTATTTTTACCAGGTGGAGACAACTGTGGATGGCAAGATTTTTGCGACACCTCGTGGGTGGGAAGATCTCTCCGGATTTTTGAAGGTCTGCGAGAAGGTGGATCTTATCTGTGACCGGGAAGTTGTAGTGCAGTACATTGAGCATCCCCGGATCGCAAAAGATTTCGCGAACTATCTGGAATTATATAAGAAGTATCAGGCGAGATACCAGATCGATGAAGTTCTGGAAGGAAAACGCAATGAGGGCCTGATGGAGCAGGCAGCGAAGGCACCGTTTGACGAGAAGCTTTCCATCATCAGCCTGATTTTAGCGAAGCTTGATGTGGAGTTTAAGGCTTATGCGCAGAAAGAAGATTATCTGGAAGTGCTGTTTGGGGAGCTGAAAGCATTCAAGAGAAGCCTGGAAGATAAAACGGAGGCCGGAGAAACGATGAATCCAGTGCCGCAGACTCCGATCAACATTTTCTCCCATCAGATCGAGGCATTCATCGCGGCATCCGAGCAGAAACAGAAAGCCGGTCTTCTCACAAGACAGGAAAAATATCGCTGTGCCGATATCGCAGCGGATATGAACCGATACCTTCAGACTGTGAAAGCAGAGCTTTTATCGGGTGGTGACGAGATATTCGACCGGTTCCGGGAGCTGTTTGGTGACGAACGGACAGAACTTGAGGATCTGTGCGCTCATGCCAGACAGACACTGGAGTATGCCTTTGATTTCATGGAAGGAACGTACGGAAGCAGTCAGGAGATGGTGGTGTTTATCACAGAACTGAACTCTAGCGTCCCGGCCGTGCGGTTCTTACAGGAAAATGAGTGTGAACGATATTTTGAATACAATAAGAATCTGCTGTTTGATGAGAGACGGGCAGATATTCTGAGCAGGCTGGACAGACTTGGGGCATTTTAATTGGAAAGGAAAGTGATCATATGGAATACGAAGGAACCGTATACCGCCCGCCGAGCGAGGCGAGAAGCTTAATTATTCAGGTGACTGTGGGCTGTGCCCATAACCGGTGCACCTTCTGCAACATGTACCGGGTGAAAAAATTCCGAGTGCGGACAAAAGAAGAGATCATGAAGGATCTGGACGAATGCCGCGATTATTACGGACCGTATGTCAGCCGTGTATTCTTTGCGGACGGTGATGCACTGGTGGTAAAGACAGAACTTCTTTTAGAGCTTTTAGCCTATGTCCACAAAAATTTCCCGTATGTGGAGCGGATCACCTCCTACGGGACTGCAAAGGATGTTCTGGCAAAGTCTGAGGAAGATTTAAAAGCCTTAGCGGCAGCAGGACTCGAGATGGTCTATATCGGAGCGGAATCCGGCGATGACCGTGTTCTGGAGCATATCCATAAAGATGTGACGGCGGCCCAGATTGCGGCGGCGGGACAGAAATTGAAGCGCTGCGGCATCAAGACCTCTGTGACGCTGATCTCCGGCCTCGGCGGAAGAAAAGGGATCCGGGAACATGCCATCAAGTCGGCGGAGCTGATCAATCAGATGAATCCGGAGTATGCCTCCTTCCTGACATTGCGCCTCTATGAGGGGACCCAGATGAATGAGGAAGTAAAACGCGGGGAGATGGAGCTTATCACCCCGGACGAGATCGTGGAGGAAATGGAGCTGTTTTTAACACACATTGATTCTCCCGGAACGATCTTCCGGACAAACCACGCGTCCAACTATGTAGTGCTTGCGGGAACTTTTAACGAAGATATTCCGAAAATGCTGGCACAATTGGAGGATGCAAAGAAAAGACAGCGTTACCGCCTTGAAGAATGGCGCAGACATATTTAAGTAAGAAGAACAGAGAAAACAGTCCCGCGGGCTTTCTGGACGCTTAAAACGGCAGAAAAATGGCTCGCGGGATATGCCATTTCAGGGGCTTTCCGGGACGATCCCGGAGTGGACTCTTCTTGTAGATTGTATTCAAAAAACAACAAGATATAGTTTTGAATCATGAATTTTTCACCATATATATGGTTTTGGTATATCATATTTATATAGCAGTACTCCTTGCAATCCGGGAACAATACAGTTATAATAGAATCGTTCTCGCGTGAGTGATTAAAAATAACGCAGTGGGAACATGACATGACCGCCTTAAGAGACTCGTGGCGGCAGGTCCGACAGATCAATCATAAAATATCTAAATCAGATAAAATTTCTGTATAATTCTGAAAAAACAAACTGTATATACAACCAAGAAAACTATCAGCAACTGAAATGTACATGCCTGAGGCCGGCCGGTAAATGCGCGGACCTGTAGGTCAGCTGTGTTTTTTGACAGAATAGACAGAAGAGAAAAACAGGCAACGGCAGTTGTGCGTAAAACGGACAATTCTGCCAACACAATGAAATGAAACGGGGAATCAGGGATGAAGATCATCAAAAGAAACGGAGCGGAGGAAAGTTTTGACACGCTCAAGATCGTAAATGCGGTCCAGAAGGCGTGCAACGCCACAGAAAATGCCTATCTGGCACCGGAACAGCTTACGGATATCGCGGATTATGTAGAGTATAAGTGCAATAAGCTGGGACGTGCTGTGTCTGTAGAGGAGATTCAGGATATGGTCGAGAACCAGTTGATGGCCATCGGTGCTTTTGCGATCGCAAAAAACTATGTGCGCTACCGCTATGACCGCTCTCTGGTGCGGAAAGCAAACACGACGGACAACCGGATCCTGTCCCTGATCGAGTGCAACAACGAAGAGGTTATGCAGGAAAATTCCAACAAGAATCCGACGGTCAACAGCGTACAGCGTGACTATATGGCTGGCGAAGTCAGCAAGGATCTCACGAGAAGACTTCTTCTTCCGGAAGATATTGTTGAGGCGGATAAGCAGGGAATCATCCACTTCCATGATTCCGACTATTTTGCACAGCATATGCACAACTGCGATCTTGTAAACCTGGAGGATATGCTGCAGAACGGCACCGTGATCAGCGAGACACTGATCGAGCGCCCACACAGCTTCTCCACAGCCTGCAACATCGCGACCCAGATCATCGCGCAGGTTGCCAGCAACCAGTATGGCGGACAGAGCATCAGCCTTGCGCATCTCGCTCCGTTCGTTCAGGTATCGAGAGTGAAGATCCGTCAGGAAGTGATCGGCGAGATGAAGGATCTTGGAATTGCTGTGACAGAGGATCAGATCGATAAGCTCACGGAGGAGCGTCTCCGTAGAGAGATCACGAAGGGAATCCAGACGATCCAGTATCAGGTCGTAACACTCCTTACCACAAACGGACAGGCACCGTTCGTTACCGTTTACATGTACCTCGACGAGGCAAAGAATCCGCAGGAGAAAAAAGACCTTGCTATGATCATCGAGGAGACCTTAAAACAGAGATATCTCGGCGTTAAAAATGAAGCCGGCGTATGGATCACACCGGCATTCCCGAAGCTGATCTATGTGCTCGATGAGGACAATATCACTCCGGATGCGCCGTATTACTATTTGACAGAGCTTGCGGCAAAATGTACCGCAAAGCGCATGGTTCCGGACTACATCTCCGCGAAGAAGATGCGGGAATTAAAGGGCGATGTGTATACATGCATGGGCTGCCGTTCCTTCCTGACCCCGGACCGTTCCTATGTAAAAGGAAACCTTGCGAATGCAGGAAACTACCGGGAAGGCGAGCGCAAGTATTATGGGCGCTTCAATCAGGGCGTTGTGACGGTAAACCTTGTTGATATCGGACTCAGCGCAAGAAAAGACATGAACAGGTTCTGGGAGATTTTTGATGAGAGAATGGAACTCTGCCACCGCGCAATGCGCTGCCGCCATGAGAGATTAAAAGGAACCTTATCCGACGCGGCTCCGATCCTCTGGCAGTATGGCGCTCTTGCCCGCTTAAAGAAAGGCGAGACCATCGACAAGCTCCTTTATGACGGATATTCCACACTTTCTCTGGGATATGCAGGCCTGTGGGAATGTGTATACAGCTTAATTGAGAAGAAATTAACTGAGCCGGAAGGAAAGAAACTTGGTCTTGAGATCATGCAGAAGTTAAATGACTACTGCACGAAGTGGAAAGAGGCGGAGAATATCGATTACAGCATCTACGGAACCCCGCTGGAGTCCACAACTTACTCTTTTGCGAAGAGTCTCCAGAGACGTTTCGGTATCGTAAAGGGCGTAACCGACAGAAACTACATCACGAACAGCTACCATGTGCATGTAACGGAACCGATCGACGCCTTCAGTAAGTTAAAATTAGAGTCTGAATTTCAGGCACTGTCCCCGGGCGGAGCGATCAGCTACGTGGAAGTTCCGAACATGCAGGATAATATCCCGGCTGTTCTTCAGGTCATCCGCTACATCTATGACAATATCATGTACGCGGAGTTAAATACGAAGAGCGATTACTGTCAGGTATGCGGCTACGACGGCGAGATCAAGATCATCGAGGATGACGGAAAGCTCGTATGGGAATGCCCGCATTGCGGAAACCGTGACCAGAGCAAGCTCAACGTTGCAAGACGTACCTGCGGATACATCGGAACACAGTTCTGGAATCAGGGCAGAACACAGGAAATTAAGGAAAGGGTACTGCACCTGTAATGAATTACGGAGAGATCAAAACATGTGATATTGCAAACGGTGAGGGAGTCCGCGTGTCCCTCTTTGTGTCCGGCTGTACACATCACTGTAAAAATTGCTTTAATGATGTGGCGTGGGATTTCGGATACGGAAAGCCGTTTACGGAAGAGACGGAAGAAATGTTATTAAAGGCGCTGGAGCCGGATTATGTGGATGGACTTTCGCTTCTCGGTGGAGAACCCTTTGAGCCGGAGAACCAGCGGGCACTTCTCCCGTTCTTAAAGAAAGTGCGCGAGAGATTCCCGAAGAAAAATATCTGGTGCTATACCGGTTATCTTTTCGATAAAGAGCTTCTCGGTGAGAGCCGGGCGAGATGTGAGTGTACGGATGAGATGTTAAGCCTGATCGATGTCCTCGTGGACGGCGAGTTTGTTCAGGAGCTCTACAGCGTGGCACTGGCATTCCGCGGTTCGGAGAACCAGAGGATCATCGATGTGAAAAAGTCTCTGGAAACAGGGGAGATCGTCTGTCATGCTCTGATGAGCCGGGGGATCTCGATGAAGTTTAATTAGAATATAAAGCTATATATAGAAAAGATCCGGCAGTTGGGTTGTTTTACAGGGATTTTTGATTCTGTAAGACAACTTGACTGCCGGATTTTTTTGATGTAATAGGAAATTCCGAAAAATTCCCTGTCTCACAAAAGGCACTTCTTTTTTTATAAAATCTGTAGTGCAGGTAAGGACATCATGTGAAAAATGAAGTCTGGATATGGCATCTGGATAGATTTAGAGCTGCCGCCGCTCTTGACTTTTGGAGAGTATTCTCGTATACTAATATAGTTCTAAATAGAACAGTTCACTTTTGAACCAGAGGTGATACACATGAAATTTGTTGATTTTATGGCGGACAGCCGGGATTTCTATACGGGGCTCATTGATCCGGTCTGCAAAAAATACGGGCTGACCCAGATGGAATTCAATATCCTGCTGTTTCTCGCCAACAATCCGGAGTTCGACACTGCCGCCCAGATCATCAAGAAGCGGGCGTTCACAAAGTCCCATGTCTCCATGTCTGTCCGCTCATTAGAGGAGCGCGGACTGCTCACCGGGGAATATTATGGGACGGACCGGAGGACGATCCATCTGAAACTCACGGACGCTGCTGCGCCGATGGTCTCTGACGGGAAAAACGTCCAGAAACGGGCCGCCGAGATCATCTGCCGCGGATTCACCCCGGAAGAGCACCGGATGCTGTTCGAACTTATGAACCGGATCAATTCAAACATCTCAGATTACAGGAAAGAAGGAAAGCTGCATGAACAACAGTAAAGAATTTCTTGGGACAGAGCCGATCGGAAAACTCCTCTTTAAGCTTGCCGTTCCCTCTGTCATCGCACAGATCGTCAACATGCTGTACAACATCGTTGACCGGATCTACATTGGACATATCCCGGGAAGCGGAAGTCTCGCTCTGACCGGTGTCGGTGTCTGCCTGCCGATCATCATGGTGGTCTCCGCCTTCGCGGCCCTCGTCGGCTCCGGCGGTGCACCGAGAGCGTCGATCTTTATGGGAAAAGATGACATGGACTCTGCGGAGAAGATTCTCAGCGGCTGTTTTACGGTTCAGATCATCATTTCTGCGATCCTGACAGCAGTCTTACTGTTGTTTGGCCGCTCCATGCTCTTGACTTTTGGAGCCAGTGAAAACACTATCGGCTATGCCGTTGATTACATGAGTATTTACGCTGTCGGAACGATCTTTGTCCAGATGACGTTAGGCATGAACATGTTCATCACGGCTCAGGGATTTTCAAAGACCAGTATGCTGACGGTTACCATCGGCGCTGTCTGCAATATTATTCTGGACCCGCTCTTTATCTTCGGGCTTGGCATGGGCGTAAAAGGTGCGGCTCTCGCGACGATCATCTCTCAGGCAGTGTCCTGCGGCTGGGTTCTCGCGTTCCTGACCGGAAAGAAGACCTTCTTACGGATCAAAAAGGAGTATTTAAAGCCGGTTCCGTCTATCGTTTTCCCGTGTCTTGCGCTGGGACTTTCTACGTTTGTGATGCAGTCCAGCGAGAGTGTTATCTCGGTATGCTTTAACTCTTCCCTGTTAAAGTACGGCGGAGATCTGGCAGTCGGTGCCATGACGATCCTTACAAGTACGATGCAGTTTGCAATGCTGCCGCTTCAGGGAATCGGACAGGGCGCACAGCCGATCATGAGCTATAACTACGGAGCGAGAAATATCGACCGTATGAAGAAGACATTCAAGCTCCATCTCGTGATCTCCCTGATCTATTCCACGTTGTTCTGGCTCTTTGTCCAGCTTTTCCCGGCAACCTTCGCGGGAATCTTCAGCTCCGATCCAGAACTCGTTTCCTTCACTGCAGGCGCTCTGCGGATCTACTGCGGTGCGATGTTCCTCTTTGGAATCCAGCTCGCCTGCCAGATGACCTTCGTTGCCATCGGATATGCGGTATGCTCGATCATCGTGGCGGTTGTGCGTAAATTCGTGCTTCTGCTTCCGTTAATCTTCATCGTTCCGATGTTTGTCAGCAACAAGACCATGGGCGTCTACATGGCGGAGCCGATCGCGGACACGATTGCGGTGACGTTTACGGCGATTATTTTTGCGATCCAGTTCAGGAAAGCGCTGAGACTCATTGAGGGTACAAAGAAAGCAGCGGCGTAAGGGATATGGGAAAAGACAATCCCGAAAAACATAATTTAAGCAATATAAAAGGTCGAAAGTTTCAACTTCCAATACGAATTTGAAACTTTCGACCTTAATTTTTTATGAATATAAATCTAATTTGTCCTACGCTGACCTGAAATTCAGGCTGGCGGAATAAGAGACACCCGTTTATTCCGGACAAACGATCTTACCGGCCACCGCGCATGCCGCAGCTGTTCTCGGGGAGGCGAGATAGATCTGGACTTTGGATGTTCCCATACGTCCAAGGAAGTTGCGGTTGTTGGTAGCGACAACACGTTCACCGTCAGTCAGGATACCGCCCGCGCGTCCGCAGCAGAGGCCGCAGCCCGGGTGGGTGATCATAGCGCCTGCCTCGGCCAGAGTCTCGAGGATTCCGAGATCAGCAGCCTGTTTGTAGATCTTGCGGCTTGCCGGAGTCACGATGAGCTTTACAAATTTTGCAACCTGTCTGCCCTTTAAAACTTCCGCAGCCGCAGCCAGATCCTCAAGACGTCCGTTTGTGCAGGAACCGATGAATACCTGATCGATCTCTGTGCCTTCAAGTTCGCTGACATTGCGGATCTTGTCGACCT
>ERZ773259.1842-NODE-1842-length-15774-cov-3.310325_pt1 | contig 15774 bp, 14 predicted proteins | sample MGYA00511961_ERZ773259 | MGnify/ENA primary metagenome ERZ773259 (study PRJEB29015, sample SAMEA2737775) | human gut metagenome | biome: human gut; feature: human-associated habitat; material: faeces | place: China | collected 2012 ...
TTCGTATGAAATAATCTTTAAATATTTTTCCTGCATTTCCACTGGAATCGTTCCGTCGATCATCGCTTCCACGTAACCTTTGATCGAAGTAAGTGGTGAACGGAAATCATGTGAAATATTGGAAATAAACTGTCGTTGGTATTCACCGTTACGATTTAGTTTATCAGCCATATAATTCAGATTCTTGGCAAGATATCCCAGCTCATTTTCTGAATCGACAGGAATCTGGTAGGAGAGATTTCCGTTTGCAAATTCTGAAGCTCCCTTTGTGATTTCCTGAAATGGCCTGCGTATACAGCGGATATACAAGAAAAACAGTAAAGCTACACCGAGATAAGTGAGAATATACAAAATCTGAATGATCCAGAGCAGAGTGCTGCGGTTCTGATACAAGTCACTCATCAGATAATGAATGGCAACGTATCCCCGCGTTGTCATATTCTCGGTGATTGGTGCAATCGTGCTGAGATGTGTCTCGGGAAAATATCCGTAGAAATCACCAATCTGATAATAATTGCTGTCCCAGGAGGCTGGGTTGAAGCCTTCTAAGTTAATTGGATTATCCGGTGAGATATCTTTGCGTGTACTGAGGATGATCTGTCCGTTGCTGTTGATGATCCAGATGATCGTATCAGGATAGTTTGCAGCAAGGGAAAGATTGTTCCGAATCTCCTCCATATTAGAAGAAGTGATGTTGTGACTGACCAGATTATTTTCTGCAATGCGGTGAGCTGTCTGGTACATATCTGCACTTATGGATTTTTCCAGGCGATTTTCTAACAGGTGAGAACCGACATATGTTACCAGCAAAAAACCAAGGACACCAAGCAGTATATATGTGGTAAAAAACACCGTTGTCAGTTTCTTTTTCATTTGTTTTTGACCTCAAACTTGTATCCGATACCCCATACAGTAGAGAGGCTCCATTGAGGATGGTCTTTGATTTTTTCGCGCAGTCTTTTAATGTGGACATCTACGGTACGAGTGTCACCGATATATTCATATCCCCATATATGATCCAGTAATTGTTCGCGGGTAAATACCTGGTTTGGAGATGCGGCCAGAAAATAGAGAAGCTCCAGTTCTTTTGGCGGCATATCAATTTGTTTTCCCATATATGTGACAGAGTAATTTGTCAGATTGATTGTCAGATCTGGAAAACTGACACATTTTTCATCCGGATTGCCAGCAGGCTGACGTACTTTGAATCGACGCAGGACTGCACGCACACGGGCAACCAGTTCTTTGGTATCAAACGGTTTGATAATATAGTCATCTGCCCCCAGTTCAAGACCAAGTACTTTATCGAAGGTTTCGCCTTTGGCAGAAAGCATGATGATCGGCACATCAGATGTGTGACGGATCTCTCGGCAGACCTGATAGCCGTCAATGCCAGGAAGCATCAGATCCAGGAGGATCAGATCTGGCTGAAAAGAAGCAAAGTCTTTCAGAGCCTGTTCACCGTCATTTACAATTCTGGTTTCAAAACATTCTTTTGTAAGATATAAAGAAATCAGTTCAGCAATGTTGTTGTCGTCATCTACGATTAAGATTTTCTGTTTTGTTACCATGGTATTCGCCTTTCACTTATTTTTTGAATTCTACAATTGTTACACCTGCATCACCCTCGCCGAATTCGCCGAGACGATAAGAGGCTACATGTTTCTGGCGCTTCAGGTAATTGTGAACGCCTTTGCGGAGTGCACCGGTTCCCTTGCCGTGAACGATTCGTACAGTTTTTAGATGCGCAATATAAGCATCATCCAGGTATTTGTCCAGTTCTGCAACTGCTTCATCGACTGTTTTTCCAAGAAGATTAATTTCCGTAGAGACACTGGCTGATTTGGACATACGGATTTTTCCTGCCCCGGTCTTGGAAAGAGACGGAGTGGTGATCACTGGTTCATCAATCAGCTCCAGATCAGAAATATGGACTTTGGAACGAATGATTCCCATCTGAACAAACAGATAACCTTTAGAATCCGGGCGGGTACTTACTGTACCTTTGAGATTCATGCTGAGAACACGGACAGTATCGCCCAGGTGGATATCTTTTGCTGTGAGCACTTTCTTTGGTTTCTTTTTGGGGGTTGGCTGAGCCATTTTCTGTTCTGCTTTGTTGAGACGTTGGCGAAGCTGCTGACGTTCACGTTCAACAGCAGCGGTGTCTACATATTCATTATGGAATTTATGGAAAAGCTTCATGGTCTGGTCAGCGTAATCCTTAGCATCCTGAAGAACTTTATGTGCCTCTTCGTTTGCCTGACGGATGATACGCTCTTTCTGAACATCCAGTTTTTCCTGTTTGTTTTCCAGCTGTTTCTTAAGCGTTTCAATTTCCAATTTGTACTGTGCAATCTCTGTGCGCTCGTTCTCAATTGTGATACGACTTTCTTCCAGCGAGGTCAGTACGTCTTCAAAAGATTCATCTTGTTCATTGATCTGTTCGCGTGCCTTTTCAATGATGGATTCAGGGATTCCTAGTTTGGAAGAAATTGCAAATGCATTACTTTTTCCAGGAATACCGATCAGCAGGCGATAAGTCGGACTCAATGTTTCTACATTAAATTCGCAGCAGGCATTTTCGATACCGGAAGCGGAAAGGGCAAAAACTTTCAGTTCACTGTAATGAGTAGTTGCCATGGTGCGGATTCCGCGTTCATGCAGATAAGAGAGAATCGAGATGGCCAGTGCAGCACCCTCCGTCGGGTCAGTTCCGGAGCAGAGCTCGTCAAACAGAACCAGGGAATGACGGTCTGCTTTTCCAAGAAAAGAGACGATATTTGTCATGTGGGAAGAAAAGGTACTTAATGACTGTTCAATACTCTGCTCATCACCGATGTCAGCATAAACTTCGTGGAAGAGAGCAAGTTCACTGCGGTCCAGAGTTGGAATGTGAAGACCGGATTGTCCCATGAGAGTGAGCAGACCGACTGTCTTCAGGGAAACAGTCTTGCCGCCGGTGTTTGGACCGGTGATAACAAGCAGATCAAATTCATCACCCAGACGGATGTCGATTGGAACGACTTTTTTCTTGTTGATCAGGGGATGACGTGCTTTTTTGAGGTTGATGCGTCCTTCATCATTAAAGACAGGTTCGCTTGCATTCATTTCCATCGCAAGCGTTGCTCTTGCAAAAATAAAGTCCAACTGAACCATCAGTTCAAGATTGAGTGAAATTGCTTCCTGTTCAGTAGCAATCTGTTGGCTGAGATCAGCCAGAATCACTTCGATTTCTTTCTGCTCCTGAAGTTCCAGTTCGCGCATGTCATTGTTTAACTTGACTACGGACATTGGTTCGATAAAAAGTGTAGAGCCGGTAGAAGACTGATCGTGGATCATACCGGGAACCTGCCCTTTGTATTCGGCTTTGACAGGAATGCAATATCTGCCATTTCGCATAGTGATGACAGAGTCCTGTAGATAGGTGCGGGCACTGCCGTTTACCAGCCCTGCAAGCTGTGTATGGATACGATCGTTGGTGATCTTCATGTTTCTGCGGATCTGGCGGAGAGCAGGGCTTGCATCATCGCTGATTTCCTCCTCGGAGAGAATGCATCTGCGGATTTCTGTGGACAAAGGTGTGAGTGGAGAAAGTCCATCAAACATGCTGTCCAGAGAGTCACCAGGAAGATCGTTACGTTCTTTACGAGAGTAAGTTTTGACTCTGGAAGTGTTTTCAAGAAGTCCGCAGACTGCCAGAATTTCCTGAATACTAAGAGCACTGCCGATTTCCAGACGTTTCAGAGAACCACGGATATCTTTGACATTTCCAAAAGAAATGGATCCTTTTTGGAATAGTCTTGTCAAAGCATCTTTTGTCTGTACCTGCATCAGGCGGATCGTTTCCAGATCTGTAGATGGTTCCAGGTTTTTACAGAGCTGTTTTCCCATATAAGAAGACGCTTTTTCTGTAAGTTTTTCTATGATTTTTGGATATTCCAATGCATTTAATGCTTTTTGATTCATAATAACTCCTCGTTGCTTAAATTGGCTTAGTTCACCAGTCTCTATTCTACATGATTTTGACAGGAATGAAAAGAAAAATGTGAAATTTTGTTCATAAAAACTTCATAAAATTTTGCTAAAATATAACCCGAATTATCAGGTTGGAATTTATAGGAGAATTCTTATGGTAAAACGAAATGACAAAGAGCCATCTTCGGAGAATTACCCTTTCATAAAGGAAACAATAAAAGAGCGTCCAGCGGACAGGAAAATGTTGTTGCATAAGTTCCTGACAGCAGCAGTATGTGGAGTGATTTTTGGTGGCTGTGCGGCAGGTACCGCAGCACTGATTTTGCCAGAAGTAGCACAGTCTTTGAGAAAACATTCGGAACAGTATACCGATGTTACATTGGTACCATCTGTTACAGCTGCTTCATGTGTGGATGAAGCAGAGGATGAAAACACTTCAACAGCACTGGCAAATACTAAACCTTCAACAGAGATAGATGCAGAGGATGAAAAGTCGGGTACATGGGCTGAACAGGTGAGAAAAGTATCTGAGACACCGCGCAGAGCACTTGTGCGAATAGCAGCACTCGGTACAGATTCAGATCTACTGGATGATTCGTTCTTGAAATACGGAGAAGAAGAAGGTTTTGTTTTCCTAAAAAATACGGAAGCTTTTTACATCATGACATATTCCGACAGAATGAATGATGCAGGAAATTTTCAGGTGACATTTTCAAATGGAGATATGGCAGATGCACAGCTGTGTAAGAAAGATGTCCGGACAGGCTTTTATGTGTTCCGCGTTCCATTCACAGAGTTAAACGATTCTACAAAAGATGAGATTTCTGAGGCTGTACTCGCCACGGAAGATAACATGGAGCAAATGGATGATGTTATTGCAATCGGTAGTCCAACTGGGGATTATGACTCACTGGTCAGTGGTATGGTTACTTCTGTAACGGGCAGCATGAAAATTGCGGATGAAGAATATGGAATGCTTACAACAAATATGGTAGGAAGTGAGGACGGAGGAGGAATTCTTCTGAATATGTCCGGTGAAGTTGTAGGAATCATCTGCAGTCAGGAAAATGAAAACAGCAGCGTGATTCGAGCTGTTGAAGCAGCACAGCTGCGTCCACTTCTGGAAGGTATGGCAAATGGTGAGGATATCTGCTATATTGGAATTCAGGGTACAACGATTTCAAAATATCAGTCTGAAAATCTGGACATTCCACGAGGCGTATATGTAGATGCGGTGGAAGAAGATTCACCGGCTATGACGGCAGGAGTACAGAATGCAGATATTGTTCATGCATTGAACGGAAAAGAAATCAGTTCCATGAATAGGTATTCGGCGATTCTTCAGAGTCTGGTCAAAGGATCAAGAGTCAAGCTTGAAGTATATCGTAAGAATCCCTATGGTACATATGTAAATGTAGAATTAAATGTATTGATCAAAGAAAAATAGAAAGAAAAGAGAAACAGTATATGCGTTTTATTAACGAATTACATGAGGGAGACCGTCTTAACGGAATCTACCTTTGCAAACAGAAACAGTCAGCAATGACAAAGAACGGAAAGCCATATGAGAATCTGATTTTACAGGACAAAACAGGGGTGTTGGATGGCAAAATCTGGGATCCGAATTCATTGGGAATCGATGATTTTGATGCATTGGATTATATTGATGTAGTCGGAGATGTGACAACTTTTGCAGGAGCTATGCAGTTGAACATTAAGAGAGTTCGAAAAGCACAGGAAGGTGAGTACGATCCGGCAGACTATCTTCCGGTCAGTAAAAACAGTACAGATGACATGTATGGACAGTTGCTTGCAATGATCAAAAGCGTTAAGAACGAATATCTGTCAGCACTTTTGAACAAGCTTTTTGTAGAAGATAAAGAATTTTTGAAATCATTTCAGGAGCATTCTGCAGCAAAGACAGTACATCATGGTTTTATCGGCGGTTTGATGGAGCATACCTTGAGTGTTACCAAGCTTTGTGATTACATGGCAGCTGCTTATCCCCTTCTGAAAAGAGATCTGCTTATTACAGCATCTCTGCTTCATGATGTCGGAAAGACAAAAGAACTCTCTTCTTTTCCACTGAATGATTATACTGATGAAGGACAGCTTCTTGGACATATTATCATTGGTGCTCAGATGATCCATGACCTGGCTAAAGAAATTCCAGATTTTCCGGTAACTCTTGAAAATCAGCTGGTTCATTGTATCCTGGCTCATCACGGTGAATTGGAATATGGTTCTCCAAAGAAGCCGGCACTTGCAGAGGCAGTAGCTCTGAACCTTGCAGATAATACAGATGCACGTATGGAAACACTTACGGAAATCTTTGCGGCGGACAAAGGTAAGAAAGAGTGGCTTGGATACAACAGACTTTTTGAATCTAATCTGAGAAGAACAGGAGACGTTTAATCCTCATGGAATATCGTAAAAATGACATTGTTACGTTAGAGATTGTGGATTGCGGAACAGATGGTGAAGGCATTGGCAAAGCTGATGGCTTCACTGTTTTTGTAAAAGACGCAGTCATTGGAGATACTGTTACAGCCAAAATTATGAAGGCTAAGAAAAACTATGGTTATGGACGCCTGATGGAGATTCTCAATGCTTCACCATATCGCGTGGAGCCGGTGTGCCCGTCTGCCCGTCAATGTGGCGGATGCCAGCTTCAGGCACTTTCCTATGACCAACAGAAAGTGTTTAAAGAGAAAAAATTAAGAGGTCATCTGGAACGTATCGGTGGGTTCACAAATCTTCCGATGGAACCATTGATTGGAATGGATGAACCTTATCATTATCGTAATAAGGCTCAGTTTCCGGTAGGCAGAAATAAAGAAGGAAAAATTGTCACTGGTTTTTATGCTGGACGTACACACGCTATTATTGAAAACCGTGACTGTGCGCTTGGAATCCCAGAGAATAAAGATGTACTTGACCGTGTGATAGCGCACATGGAAAAATATAATATCGCGCCATATGACGAGGTAACCGGTAAGGGGCTGGTGCGGCACATTTTTGTTCGTCATGGATATTTTACAGGTGAATTAATGGTATGTCTGATCATTAATGGACAGGATCTCCCACACCAGAAGGAATTGATCGAGAAGCTTTGCGAAATTCCGGGTATGACCAGCATCTCTTTGAATATTAATAAAAAACGAAGCAATGTGATCCTTGGTGACAAGGTCAAGACTATTTGGGGAAAAGAATATATCACAGATAAAATTGGCGATATTTCCTATGAGATTTCACCGCTTTCATTTTTCCAGGTAAATCCACAGCAGACCTGGAAGTTGTATTCCAAAGCACTGGAATATGCGGATCTTCATGGTGAAGAAACGGTATGGGATCTGTACTGTGGAATCGGAACAATTTCTCTTTTTCTTGCCCAGAAGGCAAAGTTTGTCCGTGGTGTGGAGATTGTTCCGGCAGCAATTGAAGACGCAAAGAGAAACGCACAGATTAATCATATCGAGAATGTGGAATTTTTTGTTGGAAAAGCAGAGGAAGTTCTGCCGAGAGAATATGAGAAAAATGGTGTTTATGCGGATGTGATCGTTGTTGATCCACCACGTAAAGGCTGTGATGAGATGTTGCTTAAAACAATTCTTAAGATGCAGCCAAAACGAGTGGTTTATGTAAGTTGCGACAGTGCGACACTTGCAAGGGATTTGAGATTCTTGTGTGATAATGGATATGAGTTAAAGAAAGTGTGTGGAGTTGACCAATTCCCTCAGACGGTGCACGTTGAAACGGTATGTTTATTGTCCAAACTTCATTCAGACCATCATATCGAGGTAGAACTGGAAATGGATGAGCTTGATTTGACGGCTGCGGAGAGTAAAGCTACTTATGAGGAAATCAAGGATTATGTTCTGAACCAAAGCGGATTGAAGATCAGCAACTTGTATATTGCACAGGTAAAGCAAAAATGCGGCATTATTGAGAGGGCAAATTATAACCTGTCGAAATCGGAAAATTCCAGACAGCCGAAATGCCCGCCAGAGAAAGAAGCAGCTATAAGGGTTGCACTGGAACATTTTCGGATGATTTAAAACATTTTTGGGTAATGATTGACCTTGATTAACAAAAATCTTATAATAAAAATATTAGTGGAGCATGAGGAAAGTTTATGAATATTGAAGAATATTTTAAGAGTAGGTTAGTAGAGATAAAAAATGATACAAAAGTTTCTCAGCTATTTGCCAGAGCTGATAAAAAGGAATGCGAAAAAAGTTTGTAAAGTGACAATACATTGTTTCACAATCAAGCTGTAATGAGTTATTATAATATGGCGAAAGGAACACTCGAAAATTTTATTGAAACAGGAGTATATGCGTATACCGATGTTCCAGAATTAGCAGGATATTTGTATAAGTATTACCTTGCATTAAAGTTTGCGGCGAATAATTGCGATAATGAAAACATGAAATTTGAGTATAGCAAAGAAGATATTGACTGTATTATAGCTGATTTTATAAATTTGGCAAAAGATATAGTTGATTATAATATGAGAAAAATGATGAATGATTAAGGAGAGGTACAGTATGAGTAAAGCGTTTAATGGGACAGACAGATTACAATTATTTGGATTAGAGATAATTGCTCTTATTTCACAGGGGAAAATGGAAACAATAGAGGAAATAGAGAATCATATTGATAAGTGCGATTTAGTTCAATATATTAGAGATAAGTACCATGATGATATGTTTAATACATTTGAGGATGATTGTCCATATAATTTAGATGACTGGAACAAAGCATTTTCTGGGTACAGCGGATATATACAAGGAAATGAAAGAAGAAAATATGGAATTTGCAACGACAATGAGGGACTATTGTTAGTAGTTGCATTAGTATTGGATATGGTATCAAGTAAATAGGTGGTTAAAACATACATTTGAGTTTTCCTATTTTCCTATGTATAATGCAGTCAAGAAAGGACGGTGTTGTTTATGGGAGAAAAGACCAATCATCTATATGTGGATAGCCAAGAAAGAAGCCTATTATTACATAGCCTTGTGGAGCTGAAAAATCAGCTTATACAGCAGGGCAGATATACGGATTGTGTTGACGAGCTTATTTTTAAGGTCATAAATGCACCGACCAAGAGAATGAAAATTGAATATATCTAAGGCAGATTACGGAGCCGCTTATTCTTATTGACTGTTAAGAGTAAGCGGCTTTTTTGCGTGTTGCAACGAGCCAAGCGGAAATGCTTGCATTTCCATTTGGCGACTGCCACGGTCAGCGAGATGCTAATCGAGCTGCGTTCTCTGGTACTGTTACATAGCCACCTTGACAAAGTGGCTAAATCTATGCGAAAGGAGGACGCACCTATGTCAAATTGCAAAGTGATTGCTCTGACAAACCAGAAAGGCGGTGTCGGAAAAACGACCACAGCGGTCAATCTCGGTGTAGGTCTGGCAAAACAAGGCTCTAAGGTGTTGTTGATTGATGCCGATGCACAGGCAAATCTCACGATGGCTCTGGGTTATAACCGACCAGATGATATACCCGTCACAATCTCTACTGTGATGCAGGACATCATGTATGATAAATCCTTTGATGCTTCTGGCGGGATTATCCACCACAGCGAGGGCGTTGACCTGCTCCCGTCCAATATCGAGCTGTCGGGTCTTGAGGTAAGGCTTATCAATGCCATGAGCCGTGAGAGTGTTCTGAAAACCTATGTGAATGAGGTCAAAAAGAATTACGATTATGTGCTTATCGACTGTATGCCATCCCTCGGTATGATTACGATTAACGCATTGGCGGCGGCTGACAGCGTGGTTATCCCGACACAGCTCCACTATCTTTCTGCGAAAGGTCTGGAGCTTTTGCTTCGCTCCGTATCAAAGGTCAAGCGGCAAATCAATCCCAAGCTGCGGATTGACGGTATCTTAATGACGATGGTAATGCCCCGCACGAACATTTCTAAGGAAATCACAGCAACGGTAAAGAGTGCATACGGACAGAAAATCAAAGTTTTTGATGCCGAGATACCCCATTCCATCCGTGCGGTGGAAGCAACCGCAGAGGGCAAGAGCATTTTTGCCTATGACAAAAGCGGAAAGGTAGCCACAGCTTATGACCAGTTCGCAAAGGAGGTGGCAGAGATTGGCGAGAAGCAAAGGAGGCAAAATCGAGCTGACCGCATACGATGACCTCTTTGAAACGGACGAAAGCCGTGCTGAAGCGGCGCTAAGCAAGATTAGGGACATTCCCATTTCAGAGATTGACGAGTTTCCAGACCATCCATTCAAGGTTTTAATGGATGAAGATATGGAACAGCTTGTTGACAGTATCAAAAGAAACGGTGTAATGACCCCTGCGACAGTTCGGCTCAAAGAGGACGGGCGGTATGAGCTTATCAGCGGTCACAGGCGAAAAAAGGCGTGTGAGCTTGCGGGGCTTGAAACGCTGAAATGTGAGGTCAAGGAGCTGACCCGTGATGAAGCGATTATTGTCATGGTGGAAAGCGTGCGCCCGTAAGGCATTTGGGGTGGACTCCCAAATGACGTGGGTCATTATGATTTTGCTCTGAGAAAGCAATAAGAAAAATTATCAAGTGTGAAAAACACAATCTTATCGCCAACAACTAACCTCGAGTGGAAACACGAAGGGGACAACAGCACGTTTGTAAAGGCACAAGTCAGCGAAACTTCCAAGCTGCGACTGAGTGTCGAGGCGAAAGGTACTATATGAGGATGAAGGCTAGACTGCTTGAAGGAAAGTCAGAGGCTGGAGCTAACCATCTCCACACCGAAGGGAAGATGTTACGGTGGTGCACTGGCGGATTAGTATTTTGCTGTCTGCAATCCGCACGATAATCAGTGCAAGCCAGCCATAAGTAATGGAAAATGACGAAAACTCCCATACCGACAATAGTACAACTTATCATAATGATGCTAAACGGGGATTACCTAAACTGAAATGCCCATGTGGCTATGAGTAATGCCGAAAGGTGAAAAATCTCAAGTGTAAAAAGCAAGAGAGATGACTCTGAATATTCAGCATGGTAACGGAGCCGTCGTAGTAGTCCGAGGACCTTGGATAGACAAGGATAGCCGTAAAATCGGAAGCGAATAATAACGCCCACACGGCGAAGGACGGCAGTTTATCGTTCAATACTAAAACAGGAAGGATGTGTGAGACATTGAGAGAACCAGTAAAGGTATTGAAAAGTCTTTCAGAACAAACAACAAACAGTATAAATTCAAAAGATTATATCGGAATTTATACAACCCAGAGTTTTACTTTCTAGCGTATAAGAATATAAGCCAATCACAAGGAAGTATGACACCTGGTGTAGATGGCAAAAGCTTAGATGGTATGAGTGAGAAGCGAATCAGTGCCCTCATCGAAAGCATAAAAGATTTCAGCTATCAGCCAAATCCCGCAAGGCGAGTGTATATTGAAAAGAAAAACAGTACAAAAAAACGCCCGTTGGGAATTCCATCAACAGAAGACAAATTAGTGCAAGAGGTTGTCAAAATGATTCTTGAGAGTATATATGAACCAAACTTTTCAGAATGCTCTCACGGATTCAGACCTAAGAGAAGTTGTCACTCAGCTTTACAGCAGATACAGAATCAATTCACTGGAATTACATGGTTTGTAGAAGGTGATATTCACGCCTGTTTCGACAGCTTTGATCATTACGTGCTAGTGGATATACTAAGGGAAAGAATCGAGGATGAAAATTTCTTAGCTCTTATTTGGAAAATGCTGAAGGCAGGATACATGGAGCAATGGGTTTATAACTGCACATTCTCGGGAACTCCTCAGGGTTCGGGGGTAAGTCCAATATTGGCAAATATATATCTGTCGAAATTGGATGATTTTGCAGAGAAATTAAAGAAAAGCTTCGATAAAGGTAAGTCAAAAGATAACCTGGAGTACCAAAGGGCGGCAAGCAAATTATTCTACATCAGAAGAAGAAACCGAGCAAATTGGGAAAATTGGAATGAACAACAAAGGAAGGAAGCTCTGCGTTTGCAAAAGGACGCCATTAACTACATGCATAGTTTACCAAGCAAGAGAGCAAACAATGAGGAATACAAAAGTCTGGTCTACTGTAGATATGCGGATGATTTTCTAATTGGAGTCATAGGTTCATTTGAGGATGCATCTGAAATCAAGGAGAAATTCAGAGTATTCTCGAGGATACTCTGCACCTTGAGATGTCCGAAGAAAAGACCAAGATAACACATAGTCAAGATAAAGCAAGATTTCTTGGATATGATATCACCACCGCAAAGAATTCAGCGCTTATGTATGACTCAAAGCATCAACTAAGAAAAACTCATACGGGCAGAATTAAACTGTATGCCCCAAGAGATAAATGGCAAGGTAAGTTGATGGAGTATGGCGCCCTAAGGATTAGGTACGACAAAAATGGCAAGGAAATATGGGACTCGCACCACAGAGGAAATATGGTTCATATGACAGACGTGGAAATAGTGTCGCAAGTAAACGCAGAAATCAGAGGAATGTACAATTATTATTCCCTCGCTGAGAATGCAACAGTCATCAAAAACTTTGCATTTATCTTGGAATATAGCATGTACAAAACTTTCGGTCTGAAATATCAAAAGAGTGTTTATAAGATACAGAGAAAGTACCGTAAGAACGGGATATTCATGGTTCCATACAATACAAAGAAGGGATTGAAATACTGCGAGTTTTATCATGACGGATTTAAAAAGAAACGTTATGCATGCAGTTACGAGCCCGACTTATTGCCACAATACGTCAAATACGATAATCCAAATTATCTGAGGACGAGGATTAAACTAGGTGTATGTGAACTTTGTGGAGAAAACACAGACGATATATGTATTCATCATGTTAAGTCTTTAAAATCAATCAAAGCAGATAATGAATGGAACACTATTATGTTGGCTAAGCGTCGTAAGACACTTGCAGTTTGTCCGAACTGTTATGCCAAAATTACGAAATAACTGAAAGACTATGATAAATGGGAAGCCGTATACATCGAGAGGTGTACGTACGGTTTCGGGGCGAGGCTATGGAAACCTGTCATGGAGACATGAAAAGGCGCTGTAGTCTTAGCCTACAACATTCAGCGTGAAAATATTCTGCCAAGTGAAAAGGCCCATGCCTATAAGATGAAATATGATGCAATGAAGCACCAGGGAAGTAAAGGTGAAAAATATACGGCAGATATGGTTGGTGAAACAGCCGGGGACAGTGGAAGAACTGTGCAGAGATATATCCGTCTGGCTTCATTATCAGATGGCATCTGAATATCCCGAATATGTGCTTGGAAGAGTTATCCAGCAAGAGCGAGAGCTTTATCAGGTTGTAACTGACCAGGAAGATTATTCTGCAAGGGTATCCGGAAAGTTCCGGTATGGAGCGGAACGTCCATCGGATTATCCGGCAGTTGGAGATTTTGTCCTTATGCAGTGTGTGAATGAAAACGATATAGCCGTTATTCAAAAGGTACTACCAAGAAAAAGCCAATTTATGAGGAAAGCGGCAGGAACAAATAGTGTGGAACAGATTGTGGCCACAAATATTGATACTGTATTTATCTGTATGTCACTCAATAACGATTTTAATGTTAGGAGACTGGAAAGATATCTATCTGTTGCATGGGACAGTGGAGCTATGCCTGTCATTGTATTGACCAAGGTGGATTTATGTGATGATGTGGATACAAAGCTGTTAGAAATAGAAAATATAGCAATCGGGGTACCGATTATTGAAACATCCATAGTAGACGAGGCTGGTTTAAGTCAGATTTATCAATATCTCAAGGAATACCATACGGTTGCATTCGTAGGCTCATCGGGTGTAGGAAAGTCCTCACTTATCAATCATGTACTTGGAACAGATCAACTGGAGACAGGTGGTCTTCGAAATGATGATAAAGGCAGGCATACCACAACACATAGAGAGCTTTTTATGATTCCGGGAAAAGGAATGGTGATTGATACTCCGGGAATGAGGGAACTTGGAATGTGGAGTGCTCAGGATGGGATTGATCATACATTTTCTGATATTGAAGAACTGGTTGGAAAATGTAGATTCAATGATTGTTCTCATGGAAATGAGTCCGGCTGTGCAGTAAGACAAGCGGTAAAAGATGGATTGATAACAGAAGAACGATATAGAGCGTACATGAGATTAAAAGCAGAGAATGCATACAATGAAAATGCAGTTGATTATCTTGTTGCTAAGAAAAGGAAATTCAAACAGATTGCCAAATTAAATAAGCATAATTATAAACAATAAATGAAGAGCCAGACGCAAAAGACGCAGAGCCGCTAATTCTAAAGAGTTTGATTTAGAATTGTGGCTTTTTTATATTGAAAAACCAAAAAAGTATTATGAGCAAAAAAGAAATGGAGAAAATGAAAATGAAAGAAAACATTATCATTCGATTGGAAAGAGAAAATGAATACCATGAGGTAGAAAATCTGGTAAGGGAGAGTTTCTGGAATGTGTATCGACCAGGCTGTCTGGAGCATTATGTACTCCATCAGCTTCGCAATGATCCGGCATTTGTTTCAGAGTTGGACTTTGTCATGACATTAGATGGACATCTGATTGGACAGAATATGTTTATGAAGGCCGTGATTGTAGCCGATGATGGCAGAAGTATTCCCATTATGACTATGGGACCGATCTGTATTGCACCGGAGCTTAAAAGGAAAGGGTATGGAAAGATTTTACTGGATTATTCTTTAGAAAAAGCAAAAGAACTTGGATGCGGAGCATTATGTTTTGAAGGAAATATTGATTTTTATGGGAAAAGCGGATTTAAACAAGCAAGTGAATTTGGTATTCGTTACCATGGTCTGGAAGAAGGGGATGATGCTTCATTCTTTTTATGTAAAGAACTGATTTCGGGTTATCTAGATGGCATAACAGGTGAATATGCAACACCAGCAGGTTATCTGGTAAATGAAAAGGAAGCAGAGGCATTTGATAGAGAGTTCCCGTATATGGAAAAGAAAAAACTTCTGGGACAGATTTTTGAATGATGAAAAGCAGGAGGTAAATTTAGATGAAAGCAATGGAAAAAGACTGGTATCAGAAAAATTGAACGCTGGATATTCAGAATATGTCATGGGTAGAAGATACAGGCAGACAAGTAGATTTTCTAATCAAGCAGTTACAGTTAAAAGGAACGGAAAAAATACTTGATCTTGCATGTGGATTTGGTCGGCACTCACTGGAGTTTGCCAGACGTGGGTATGATGTTACCGGTATTGATATTACACCGGCGTACATAGATTATGCAAACGAGCAGGCAAAAAAAGAAAATTTGAATGCAAAGTTCATTTGTCAGGACATTCGCACGATCACATTTGATGAGGAATTTGATGTTGTGCTGAATATGGCGGATGGAGCAATAGGATATCTTGAAGACGATGGGGAAAATCATAAGATTTTTTCTGTCATTGCGAAAGCATTAAAAAATGGTGGAAAGCACTTTATGGATATCATGAATGGAAGCTATGCCCAAACACATTTCCCTTGCAAGTTATGGGATGCAGGAGAAAAGGGACTTACATTATCTGCTTTTGAATGGGAGAAGGATAGAAAAACGCTGATATATGGGCAGGTAGACTATATGTATGGAGAAGCACTTTATAAGCCTGAAATGAAAGAAGGAAATCCTATAAGGTTATATAGTTTGGATGAAATCACGGAGATATTCTGTAAATTAGGACTTCGTATTTGTAACAGCTTTGCTGATTTCAGTGGAAAGCCGAGTTCTGATAATGATATTCAATTGATGGTTTATTCCATACG
>ERZ773259.1844-NODE-1844-length-15765-cov-15.601337_pt1 | contig 15765 bp, 15 predicted proteins | sample MGYA00511961_ERZ773259 | MGnify/ENA primary metagenome ERZ773259 (study PRJEB29015, sample SAMEA2737775) | human gut metagenome | biome: human gut; feature: human-associated habitat; material: faeces | place: China | collected 2012 ...
AGTAAAACCGTCCCATCGGACATTTTCAGCGTTCCCGCCCCGTCCGGTTGGAAATAGCGGATGAAATACTTTGTTTCCTCAAACCGCCCGTCCCGGTGAAGCTGACACCTGATTTCGGCGGTTTCACCCACTTTTAATTTTTTCTGCACTGGCATCGTTTCGATACTAAACGGGTAAGACTGCTGTATATCCACATCGTCATTACACGCACCCACCAATAACAAGGTAGCCACCATGTAGCACCCTGTTAGCATCTTATAAATTACATTTCTCATATACATTATATATAATAGGTTAGTTTATCACATTATTATCTTTAGACCGATACCAAACTGTGTGTGGAACTTTCCGACTGAAGAACCGAACAGGCATCTTTCCCGTGCGTTAATCAGGAACACCACCCGGTCGGTAATGTAACTTTCCAGTTCCAGCGTCAGCGCACCGCCATAGACAAAACCGTCCTTATCGGTCAGGGTCGAGCCATCGGGCAGCAATTTATCGCCCCAGTTGCTTGTTTCGTACCCGGCAAGGGCAGACAAGCCCAGCGAAAGGAAAAAGGTCTTTTTCCTATCTGAAAGGAAATTCAGATAGTAACCGCCCTCACCTGTAAACTGGCTTACGGGTATCTGTAAATCCTTATAGGGGTAATGCTTTTCGAGGTATTCCCCGCCGATAACCCACCTGTTCCCGTTTTTGGTATAGGTGGAAAGAGCCGCCCCGAAATAATAGGCGAAATCGCTTTTACTGTTCCAGTGAACGCCGTCCGCCATGCCGCCCGTAACCTGCAAACCTTTCATTCCCGGCAGACATCTTTGTGCGTGTGCCTGGTTGAAAGTCAGGCACAGCACAAAAAGGGATATAATACAGCATATCCTTTTCATGTTCATTTGATTTTAAGTTCGTTAATCACTTTTGCCGCCACGATGTCGGAGTTCTCCACCCGGATGGTTTGGTGTCTGCCCCCGTTCTTTTCCACCAGTTCGATAACTAATATCTTATCGTCAGGGATAGTAAACTGCGGGACGGTGTACACGGTGCGGACGGTACTTTTGCCACCGATAACCAGTATCTCGTTATAGCTCCGCACCGGGTCGATAACGGTTTCCTGAATCGCCGTTCTTTTGGCTACTTTCTTATCCACAATCTTGAAACGGATAAAGTCGGTATCAAACGGCACGTTTGAACTGTTCTTTGTTTGTGTGTGGAAGTAGAACAGCCCGTTATACGAATAAATGCCCTTTACCAAGAACTGCACCCCGAAACGCTTGCATCCCAAATGCTTTATTTCCCGGTCATTGTTTTTGTAGATGGACTGCATAATCAGCTTTACCAAAAGCGGGCTTTCGTTACCCAGTTCACGGAAATAGATATTCATCCGGGTATGTGAAAAGTCGGTGGTGTCCTCATTCTCCAAGAAGTCTTTCATTTCGATGTTCAGCATTTCCGGTTCATGTGCGTATTTTGCATTGAAACTGTAAAAGCTACCATCCTCACAGGTAACGGAAAAATTGGTTTCACCGGGAAAGCCCTCTGTTGTAGCCTTGACCCTGACAACATTTTCCGCCCCGTCCGCTTTTCCGGCAATAATGTAGTTACTGCCTAAGTCCACGTACTTAACGGCAGACGGGAAAATAAGGTGTACTGTTTTTGCAAACGTCACCTGTACGCCGTAAGGTGTCACCATTTGGCGGTAAGGGAGCTTCTTTGTAATGCCCTGATACAAATCGTTACTTTGTGCTTTCATTGAAACCACGCCCAAGAGTAGGGCGAACATGATAATTAACTTTTTCATTTGGATTGAAATTTTTATGGTTGATAATTGATAAATAGATTATTGCTGTTTGGCGTAAAGCATCACCTGATAGTTCGCTTTCAGGTGTACTTTTACCGTTCTGAATTTCTTAGCGAGGTATTGTGAACCGCCCTGCATCAAGCCCCTTGTAATATCCATTGCGACCTGCTGCCCGGCACTTTGCGCAAAGGAAATACTCGTACCCAGTCCCGCCCCGATGTTTGCCATCGCTTCTTTTGCCGCTTCCTGTTCCAGTGACGAGGGGACGGAAAGCCCCTTTTGCCCGTCACTGTCGTAAACGGCAAGTTCCACCGGAATGATGTTACCCGCATATTCGAGCGAGGACACCAGTATGTCGAGCCGTTCCCCCTGCACTTTGGCACTTCCTGAAACAAGGCTGTTTTTCGGGACAATCACATTCCCCGCCTGTAACGGTTCTAACAGCCGGAGCTTGACGGTCTGCCCGTCCATAAGTGTTTGGTCGTTATGAACACACGCCCGGATAGTGTTCTTTCCCATCGAATAACCACTGCCGACCGCCGTATTAAACCCGTAATTGCGTGGCTTGCTGTATTCGGCGATAAATTCGGCGTTGCTCATAGGTTGCTGCAATCCTGAAACCGTCCTGTCCGATACCGATTTTACAGGTGTGGCATTTCCTTTGCCCTGAACAGGTGCGGACGGTGCGACCTGTACAATCTGTCCCGGTTGCGGTGGTACGCTTTGCCCGTTCTGTCCGTTCATGTATTTTGCCGCCAGTTCGTAGGATTTTTCCATAAGAGCCACCTGTTCATCCATGCTGCCCGCACCGTTTTCTTTCGCATCGAGCCGGGCAGTGAGTTCTTCCACCTGACGTTTCAGTTCCTCTTTTTCCTTGTCCTCTTTCGGCGTTTCGTAGAAACTGCCTAACTGACGGTTCATATCCCGGTAAGCTGCCGCCGAAGATTGGATAGAGGAACGGCTATTGTTCGGCGCACCCGCCCCGAAGTCTATTACATTGGTTTTCGGTTTTTCCGCCGGAGCATCATCTATCAGGGTCAAATCTTCCCCGTTCCCGTTTTCCTCTCCCAGCGAAAAGGCAAAATCCTGTAAGGAGCGCATTTTGTCCGCCTGTTTGTTCTCCATTTGCTCCTGTTCGTAGGCTGTCTTTTTATCGCTGATTATCCCGTCCCCTTTGGGTTGCGGAATATCGGCGTTAAATCCGCCCACGTTTTCCACCTTTGCTTCGTCCTTATCGGACGGTGCAAAAATCAGGTACATAGACCCCAAGAAAACCAGTCCCATAAGCGGGTAAACCAGCATCTTTTTTCGTTGCTGTATCTGCTGTGGGGTCAGTTCCTTTTTTTCCTTTACCTGTTTTTCAGGTTCTTTCTTCCTGTCCGTTTCCGGTGCGGGAACTTCATTCTTCACTTCTTTTTCTTCCATTGTCTGACTGATTAAAAATGTTCGTACTGTCTTTACCTTGTAGCTGCAACTGCCTGATGTGTTCTATCCGTATGGTTTCGCCATCCTCTTTTCCTATCCGGTAAATGGATGATACCGTAAAGTAGATGGATAGCCCGCCGAAGAACAGGAGCATAAGCAAGATTACCGCCAGCCTTATTTCCGGTGTCATTCGCCCGCACAGGCGGCGGAGTTTTTCATCCGCCCAGTCCTGCACATGGGTAATCGCCTGATTAACCGGAGAGAGAATTTTCCGTATCATGGCTTACCGCTTTATGGTGTTCAAATCCTTGTTTTCCGTTATCTCGAAACTTTCCATCATAAAGCCGTGCGGGTTATTATCACTTCTTACGGCGTTCAATAACCGGCAACGGGTGACAAGGCTTCTTTCCGTCACGCTGCTTTCACGGATAATCATTTGGCGGGCATAGGTAGCCACCGCATACGGGTACACATCGAAATTGCAAGAAACGCTGTCTATCTGTATGGTCTGGCTGATATTGCCCGAAATGATACGGTTGTAATATCCCTTTTCCGAGAGGTCACGGTAATAATTAAATGCGCTCTTGTCGGCAAGGAACAGCGACCGTTTGATATTGCTTTCGATAGCGTTTTTATCCGGTGACAATGTGAAAAAGAGTTCGTGAAAACGCTTCACGTGTTCCCTTGCTTCGACCGGACGGTTTTGTGTCAGGTCTTGCGAAAGCGCAAGCATCAACGACTTACCACCGTCCAGCACATAAATCTTTTGCCGTTGCGCTTCGGCAAACGTGTAGGAGTTCCAAACGGCATACCCCGTTATCAGGGTACACATAACGACAAACACGATACCGAAAAGCCGTATCTGTTTGAAACTGGTTTCAATATTCTTTAAACTTTTAAATTCCATCTTGATTTTTAATTATTGGTTACTTTTGATTAGTTTACCGCCGACCCTGCCGCCAGCGTTCCCGGTGGCTGCTCCGGCTACCGCACCAACTCCGCTACCTGTTTTGTTAGCTGCACTGTTTATATTCCGGCTCATGTTACCCATTCCGCCCGCCTGAATAATCCAGTTCGATACGGTGGGGATGGTGAAGTAACCGATGATACCGATTATCATAAAAATTATGTACACTGAATTGCTGCTATCGGGTACGAAATTGGGGTCTGATAGCTCCTGAATATCCTTTTGCAACATAAGCACCTGTATTCGGGCAAGAATGGAACTGAACAGGTCTGAAACAGGTAGCCACAGGTAAACGGAAATATACCTTGTTATCCATTGGGTCAGTGTCGCCTGAAAGCCATCATATACACTGATGGCAAAGGCTATCGGACCCAGTATGGCAAGGACAATCAAGAAAAAGGTTCGGATAGTGTCTATCACAAGGGCTGCCGATTGAAAGAGCAGTTCCAAAAGTTCCCTGAACCAATCCCGGACGGATTGCTTGATATTGTGGGCTGCCCTATCCATGTACATACCGCCCATTGTGGCAATATCTTTGGCAGACCATCCCAATTCGTCAATCTGTTTATCAAATGCTTCATCCGAAACAAGGTAAGCCGTTTCCGGATTACGCACCATCGCTTCATATTCCAGTTTGTCCTTTTGTTCCCGGTAGGCGTTCATATCGAAAGTTTGCGTTTCGAGCATATTGTTACACCCCTTGACTACTGGCGACATCACGCTGTTAATCGTACCCAGTACGAATGTGGGGAAGAACATAATACAGAAACCAATCACAAAAGGACGGAGCAAAGGGTAAACGTCTATCGGTTCGGCATTGGATAGCGACTGCCATACTTTGGCAGCCACATAGAACAAAGCCCCCAGTCCCGCTATTCCTTTGGCTACCCCCGCCATGTTTGCGCAAAGTGGCATCATATCCGTGTATAAACTACGGAGTATCTGATGCAGGTTATCAAATTCGATTGCTAATAACATACTACTTATTTTTAGAAGTTACCAGTAACGTTCATCCGTCGAACCATACAAAGCCATTACCCGGTCGGTGTCCTTTTTCTTTTTCGCCCGCAGGTAGGAAACGGAAATATTTTTCCGGGTATAGTAGCTCACCAAGTCCCGGTAGTTCCTGATGGCGTTATACGTCCGGTCGATAACGTCCATCCGTTCTTTATCCGACATGGAAAGCCCGTTGATGTTCACCACGCTTTTCATTTCTTCCAGTACATCGGAACTTTCCTGCAACAGTTGGGTGTAGCCGTAGGCAATGGCTGAAAGTTCGTCCGGCGTATAGTTTTCATCCGAAAGCATCTTCTGAAAACTGTTCACATAGATGTCGGAAATCTCACCGATAAGCAGAATAGACTTCTGTACTTTCCGTGCATCTTTGACAAGGTTATGCACTGATTTTAAGGCATCGTAGTACTCCTTGCCTTGATTGTACAGCTTTACCGTTTCTTGAAAATTCTTTATCATTGTTTGGGCTGTGGATGATGTCTGCACGATGTTCTTTGACGCATTGATAATCCCTTGTGCCAAGTTGCCGGGGTCACTCACCACCCACTGTGCATTTACCTTTCCGGCAAACAGGCTGCATACTACGAGCAGCATTATAATCTTTGTTTTCATACGCTTACTTCTTTATTGGTTGGTTACTCCGTTTATATTCTCCGCCGGGAGAAAGCAGAATCCGGTCATTCTCTTTGTCATAAGTCAGCAGGACGGACAACCCCGTTTCGATGAACAGGTTTCCGTCTTGTTCTGAAATCTGATAGGTTTCCGTTTGGATAGTTCCCCGGTAGGTCTTTCGATAGGTCGTTACCCGGTAATGCCCGTTTTCCTCAAAGAGAGAGAACGCAGGACGGTTTTTCACGCTTTCCCAGTCGCCACGCATCGCCCTAAGACGGTCGGCGTTCGTTTCTTTGCAGGAGGAAAGCCCCAGTAACAAGGTGCATAACAGCACCGGAAACAGGAATTTTAAAAGTTTCATACTGAATGATTTTTAAATTGTTAATTGATTATATTTCAGGATTGCGCTTGCTTTCGGCAAGCCGTTTGATAGCCAGTTCGAGATTTCCGCCTAACTTTTCGGACAAGGCGAAAAGTTCCATTTTTTCCGTTTCTTCGGTCGTATATGTAAAATATTCGTCCAAACTCACTTCGGTAGCATATACGGCTGATTGTGTACCGCCTAAGCCTATCCAAACTTCCTTGTATTTTCTACCCGGATGATTGGCAAGGTTGATGGAAAGCACCTGTGACCGTTCTTTATCGGTCAGTCCCAAAAGGTTCTGTATGCTATCGAATTTATTAAGGTATTTCCGTTGGTCGAGCAGTATCTTACAATCAGAATTGTTTATAATACTCTCTTTTACAATGGGCGAGGAAATAATATCTTCCACTTCTTGGGTAACTACAATCGCTTCACCGAAATACTTACGAACCGTTTTATAGAGGTACTTAATGTAATCCGCCATGTTCGCCGATGCAATCGCTTTCCATGCTTCCTCAATCAATATTAATTTCCTGATACCCTTTAGTTTACGCATCTTGTTTATAAAAACTTCCATGATGATAATCGTAGTAATCGGAAATAAAATTTTGTGGTCTTTGATATTATCCAACTCAAAGACAATGAAGCGTTTATGCAGCAAATCAAGTTCTTTGTCGGAGTTCAGCAGGTAGTCGTATTCGCCCCCTTTGTAGTAAGGTTCTAATACATTCAGGAAGTTATCTATATCAAAATCCTTTTCCCGGACGTTCTTTTCTTGCAGGTGCGCCCGGTAATCGGTTTTCACATACTCGTAGAACGTATTGAAGCAGGGAGTAACCGAACTGTCCTTAGTAATCAGTTCGATATAGGAACTTACAGCATTTGACAAAGCCACTTCTTCCGCCCGTGTGGGTGCTTCATCATCCCTTTTCCACAGGGTCAGGATAAGCGTTTTGATACTCTCTTTCTTTTCAATATCGAATACCCCATCTTCCACATAGAAAGGATTAAACGCTATCGGGTTTTCAGTAGTATAGGTAAAATAAATCCCATCTTCCCCGTGCGTTTTCCGGTTTATCATTTCACACAATCCTAAGTAACTGTTTCCGGTATCAACCAGCAGGACGTGCGCATTTTGTTCGTAATACTGGCGCACCATGTGATTGGTGAAGAATGATTTGCCGCTACCACTCGGCCCAAGTATGAACTTGTTGCGATTGGTAATGATACCTTTTTTCATTGGCAGGTCTGAAATATCAATGTGCAACGGCTTTCCTGTGACCCTATCCACCATCTTGATACCAAAGGGAGAAAGCGAACTTTTGTAGTTCGTTTCTTCGGTGAACATACAAAGAGCCTGTTCTATAAAGGTGTAGAAACTTTCTTCCGCCGGAAAGTCCGCCTGATTGCCGGGTATGCCCGCCCAAAACAAGGTCGGTGTGTCGGTGGTGTTATGACGTGGCTTGCACTCCATAAGTGCGAGCTGTGACCCCACATCATTTTTAATGTGTTTGAGTTCGTCCCGGTCGTCACTCCATGCCATGATATTACAATGGCATCGCACGGAGATAAGCCCCTGTGAATGTGCTTCGTTCAAATATTCCTCTATCCAAGACTTGTTTATCTGATTGGCACGGCTGTATTTGGAAAGGGAGTGCATATTGCGAGCCATCTTTTCAAACTGTTTCAGGTTCTCCGTATGGTCGTCAATGAAGATGTACTGGTTATAGATATGGTTACAGGAAAGCAACACGCCCACCGGAGAAGCAAAAGATAACCTGCAATCGCTCCGGTCGGTGGATAGCTTTTCATAGCGGGTATCTGTTCCCACCTTGCCCGGCATATCTTCCGCATCCGAAAGGGTATGCAAACAAAGAATGTCATCGCCAATCTTCATTTCGTCAGCACCCAGTGAAATATCTTTCAGTGTGGTGGTATCGGTCTGTGAGAGTGAAAAGTATTTTTCCACGATACCCGCCGTTTCCCTTGTTCCGGTGATTTCGTCCGAGTTCAGGCGGGTAAGGGTAATGAAACCGCTATCGTTCATAATGCTTTCAAACTGCCCCACCGCTTCGAGGAACTTTGTAACCGTTTCCTTGTCCTTTATCTCTTTGGGGACAAGGAAGCCCCGGCAAAGGGTGGAAAAATTACTCTGCATCCGGCTGCGTTCCTTTGTCGTTTTCGTCAGGAACAGGTAGCAGGTATGATTTAAGAACGGTCGTTCATTGAAATGCCGTTCAAAGGAACGGGAAAGGAAACTCAAATCATCCTTTTGGATGTCAGGCGCATAGTTTTCTTTGATGAACCAGTCCTGTTTGTGTACGATGCTGTAATCGGGCAGCACCTTTACCGCCTTGTTCCAAGCGGAATGTATCGCTTCGTATTCGGCTGCCGTAACGGTGAACAGTTCGGGCAGTTCCACCCGGAACGCCACCGTTATGTCGGCATCTTTGGAAACGATACAGCCGTTTTCCACCGTGAACAGTGGAAACTTGTTTTCCAGCGTAGTAGCTTTTAATATATTTCTCATTTCGATGCTTGTTTTAAATGGAATAATCGGGATATGGCTTTTCGGTTGATGATATGGAAAGGGTGGCTTTTGCGTGCGGACAATTTCATTAACCCGTGTGTCCCGTACTTTTCGTTTAACCGGAATGTGAGCCATACAAGCAGCGTTGCCGAAGTAACGCCGAAGATGATACACACCCACTGGTTGATACCCACCATGTACATGATGATGAAAAGCACGAACAGGGCTAACAGCCCGCCCGCAAAAATGAAAAGATACTGACTTTTCAACCCTTTAAATTCAACTGTATTGCCTATCCCCCTGTTAATCGGATAGTCTGCCATAGTCTGTTTCTTTAGAGGAAGAATGAACGTAGGATAGTGGCTGCCACAATCAGGAAGATACAAGCACCGAACCATGAAGCGGCGACTTTTGAAACATCGGGGTCGCCCGAAGAAAACTTGCCATAGACTTTCACGCCCCCAATCAAGCCGACCACCGCACCAATGGCGTAAATTAATTTTGTCGCCGGGTCGAAATAGGATGTTACCATATTGGTAGCTTCTGTAATACCCGCCATGCCGTTACCTTGTGCAAAAGCGGAGGATGCAGCCATTAGCACGGCTACCGAAAAGAGAACTTTCTTTTTCATTATAAATACATTGATTTTTAAATTGCCGGACGGTTGGATAGTCCGCCCGGCGGAGTGATTAATAATTGATATTTTTGTGGTTGTGGGGAATGTTCCCCATGTTCGGAAAGGTTTGTTTAACCGTAATCTTTTTGTTTCATCATCTTATTATTTAAAGTTTACCATTAAAGAAAATCGTTCATGTCAAAATCTGCCATTTCATTACTTACGGCAGCCGGGACAGTGGCGGGCACGGGTATCTCATGCTTTTGTAAAAGTTCCGCCACCCGTGACCTGCCCCCGTTAATCTGCTCCACCAGCGAATGAAACAGGTTTGTTTCCGTCCGGCAGATGGTTTGTACCGCTTGCCGTTCTTCCGTTTCGGATGCTTGTTTTATCTGAATGACCTGAACCATTTGCGCCAGTTCCCCCAGTGTGATACCTTGCGCCATTTCCGGTTCACCGTCACCCATGTAGCAGGCGATTTCTTCCGCTTCGATTTCATCCGCCGAAACGTCCGTTTCTTCCGTATTTTCCGTTTCAAATTCCATTTCAAATTCGGTTTCAATCGCTTGTAGGGTATCGGTATTTTCATCTTCCACCTGTTTGTTATCAGGCGTTTCTTCCACCGCTTCATCGCTTTGCGGAACAAATATAGAAGCATTATCAACCTCTTTTGAAAGGTGTCCTAAGATGTCCCCGTTTGTCCTCATTTGTCCCATTCGGTAACGGCTTGCACCTACAAGGCAATCACTATTTTCTATTTTTCCGGTCGGTTTGCTTTCCGGTTGTTCCGGCTGCTTTTTCCCACCCGTGAACCATGTTCCCAAGCTATCCCTGTATCGCCATAAGAGAACGGCGTAATACAGGAGTGTTCCGATAATAAACCATTTCAACATATCAGAACGGCTTTTCAAATTTGCTTTCGTACAGTTCGTTTATCTCGTCCTGAAACTGGTCGAAATGCCGGAGCAGGATATTTTCTACATAGCTGCTCACGGTTGCTTTGCGTCCGCCGATAACGGTTACTATCTTCATTAGCTTTTCGTGGGTGGTACGGCTGACATATAACGGTTGTCGGTCGGTCAAGTCCACCCGCATGAAATAGGTTTCCCGATAATCGCCCGGAGTGTTCTTTTTCCGGCGGGCATGTTCTTTCACCGCCTTTTCTTCCTTTGGTTCTGCCTTGATTTCTTCCTTATCCACCGTTCCCTGCTTATCCGGTGTTTCCACTGTTACCGATGGTATTTCCTGTTTTTTCACGGGCAAGCCCTGTGAAATAATCTCTTTCATAAAATCCTCGTCAATTTGCGGTTTCCCGCCGCTTTGCTTTGCCATATCGTTACAGTTTTATAAGGTATGCGATTTCGGTTATCAGTTCTTCCATGTTGCTGCCCTTTACCAGCCGTTTGTCCGCCGGGAACAGCGTAGAACGGAACACGGTTTTACGTTGTGCGTCCAGTTCCTTTTTAAACCTTTTGGTGTCCGGGATAAATACTTTCATAAGGGGTAATTCCAGTTCCCCGATGGTCTGTTCATACAGGGTATACAGGTCTGTTTTTTCCCGCCCATCTACCATGTTCCAAAACAGGTGCAGCCCTTTCAGTCGGCACGCTTCATTCTTTACCAGCAGTTTGTCGATAGCCACCGCAAAGGAAAGGCTGCTTTCCAATACCACCCGGTCGGCGGCTATGGGAGTGAAAATGTAGTCCACCCCTGAAAGCGAATTGATAACACCCTCACTGTTCACCGTTCCGGGCAGGTCGAAAAAGACCACATCATAATCCGACCCGGCAGACGCAAGAAATTCATCCGCCGTTTTTATCGCTTCGTCAGGTGAACTACACAACACCGGGTACGCTTTCTTTCCCAGTGCTTTGAACTGGCTGAAAGCAAGCTGTTTGTAATAATCGTCACCGTTCACCTGTTCGGCATCCCGTTTGCGCATGGCACTTATACTATGCTGCGGGTAGTCGCAATCCACGACCGCCACGTTATACCCTTTGAGATAATACAGATAACTTGCCACCAAGACGGTGAACGTTGTTTTGCCGACCCCGCCCTTTTGGGTGGAGAAAGCCACATACAAGGTTTCTTTCTTCATTGTAATAATTCTTTTTTGTGATACATCTTTATTTCATTCCATCCGTACAGATTGACGGATGGTTTTCTTTCGTTCCATGTTGAAAGCTCGAAAGCCGGAATGACTTCTTTTTCTCTTTCCTTGTTTCTTGTTATCTTTCTGCAAAGACAGCCTGTTTTCTTTGCAGACAGTTTGCTTTCCCGATTGAATGACAGTTTTCTTTCAATCATTCCATCCGGTTTGCTTTCCTGCTTTCTTGAAAGATTGCAATCTTGAAATCTTGTTTTCAAGTTTTCAAAACCGCTTTCTTTCCGTCTGCTTTCCGTTACATATATCCATCTATCCATATTGCTTTCTTTCTTAAATCCGGGACAAATAAACGTAGAAAAACAACCCCTTTCGAGATGTGTCCTCAAATGTCCCCGTTTGTCCTCATTTGTCCTATAACCCGCTATTTCACAGCATTTTTAATACCCGTTACTTTGTAACCGAAAGGTATCGGTCAGGCTAACCAAGCCCCCGCCGCCGGGAGCGTTCCAATATCCGCTAACTCCAATCCGTCCGTAGGCGGATTTTTATTTGCACTGGCAAATAGCAAGGTGTGTTCTAAGCAGCTTGAAATTCTTTCAGCAGCTTTGAACGCCTTGCCCGGACGAAGCCGGGATAGGGTCACTCCGAAGTCGTAACCCTTTAAAGAAATGTAGCATGAAACAGAAAAATGAAAATGCGTCCCGTCCGGGTGGCGCAGGACGAAAGCCCAAAGCAGACCCGGCAGTGTTCCGGTACTCTATCAGCTTCAATGCGATAGACCACGCCCGCTTTTTGGCATTGTTCGACCAGTCCGGTATGCGCACCAAAGCGCATTTTATCACCGCCCGCATCTTTGGCGAACCGTTCAAAGTGATTAAAATAGACAAGGCGGCAGTAGAATATTATACCCGGCTGACCGCTTTATATTCCCAGTACAGGGGTATCACCGTGAATTATAATCAGGTGGTAAAGGCTCTCAATACCAATTTTTCAGAGAAGAAAGCTCTCGCTTTTCTCTATAAACTGGAAAAGGCAACGATAGAACTTGCCGACCTGAACCGCCAAATTATTGAATTGACCCGTGAGTTTGAAACAAGATGGTTGCAAAGATAAGCGTAGGCAGTTCCCTGTTCGGTGCGCTTTCCTATAACCAAAACAAGGTGGATGAAGAACAGGGGAAGGTACTTTTAAGTAACCGTATGTTTGAAAGCGAGGACGGAAATTTCAGCATCCGGCGATGTATGGAATGTTTCGATATGCACCTGCCCGCAGACCTGAAAACGGAAAAACCGATTATCCATATCTCCCTGAACCCGCACCCGGACGATGTACTTTCCGACAACCAGCTTGCGGACATTGCTAAAGAGTATATGGATAAGTTGGGGTACGGCAATCAGCCGTATATGGTGTACAAGCACGAAGATATTACAAGGCATCATATACATATCGTTTCCATCCGGGTGGATGATACGGGCAAAAAGATAAACGACAAGTTCGAGCATATCCGCAGCAAACAAATTACCCGTGAACTGGAACAGAAGTACGGGCTGCATCCGGCAGAGAAGAAACAGGCAGCCGACCGCCCCGAACTTAAAAAGGTGGACTATCAGGCGGGGGACGTAAAGCACCAGTTATCCAATACGGTGAAAGCCCTTGTCGGCAGTTACCGTTTCCAGAGTTTTATGGAATACAAAGCGTTGCTATCTATATATAATGTACAGGCGGAGGAAGTGAAAGGGCAAGTAAACGGCAAACCTTATAACGGCATTGTCTATTCGGCGACCAATGACAAGGGGGAAAAGCAAGGAAACCCGTTCAAATCTTCTTCTTTGGGTAAGTCGGTAGGTTACGAAGCCATTCAGCGGCGTATCAAGAAATCCGCAAAGGACATTCAGGACAAGAACCTGAAAGAGCGTACCCGCCGAACAGTGGGCGCAGTGATGCAATCCGCCCGTAGCCGGGAACAGTTGATTGCAGACTTGAAAGCGAAAGGCATAGATGTACTATTCCGGCAGAACGATACGGGCAGGATATACGGGGTAGCATTCATCGACCATGAAAACCGTACCGTCCTGAACGGTTCACGGTTGGGAAAGGACTTTTCCGCCAATGTGTTCAACGACCTGTTTTCCGGCTCCCGTACTTTGACGGGAAACAGTAAACAGGAAACGCAGGAACGCACGCCTGAATATAACCCGACCGGACATATTTCAAATACAGGTAAAGCCATTGCGGGACTGTTCAGCCTGTTATCCGGTGGGGACGATACGCCACCCGACAACAGCCAAGTTCCACCACCCAAGAAGAAAAAGAAGAAGAAACAAAGACGTATTTAATAACTATAAAAATTTCAATTATGCAGAATGAAGATGATTTAAGAGGACTTGCAAAGGTCATGGACTTTATGCAGGCAATCAGTATTTTATTTGTAGTGATAAACATTTATTGGTTTTGTTACCAGTCGTTCAGGGAATGGGGTATCAATATCGGGGTAGTCGATAAAATCCTGTTGAACTTCCAGCGTACCGCCGGGCTGTTCTCCAATATCCTATATACCAAACTTTTTTCAGTGGTATTCCTTGCGCTTTCCTGTTTGGGAACAAAGGGAGTGAAAGAGGAAAAAATCACATGGAACAGGATTTATGTGTTCCTCACTATCGGTTTTATCCTGTTTTTCCTAAACTGGTGGCTGTTGGTTCTGCCGTTGCCACTGGCGGCAAACACGGCATTGTATATCTTTACCATGACAGCCGGGTATCTTTCGTTATTGGCTGCCGGAGTATGGATTTCCCGCCTGTTGAAAAATAACCTGATGGATGATGTTTTTAATTTGGAAAACGAAAGTTTCGCACAAGAAACACGCCTGATAGAAAACGAATATTCCGTAAATCTTCGTTCTCGTTTCTACTATAAAAAGAAGTGGAACGATGGATGGATAAACGTTGTAGCAATTTTTCGTGCGTGCATCGTTGTTGGAAATCCGGGCAGTGGGAAGTCTTTTTGTGTCGTAAATCAATTTATCAAACAGCAAATAGAAAAGGGCTTCGCAATGTATCTGTATGATTACAAATTTCCCGACCTTTCGGAGATAGCCTACAATCATTTACTTAACCATTCGGACGGGTACAAGGTGAAGCCCAAATTTTACATAATCAATTTTGACGACCCACGTAAGAGCCACCGATGCAACCCGATAAATCCGGCATTTATGACGGACATATCGGACGCATACGAAGCCAGTTATACAATCATGTTAAATTTGAACCGCAGTTGGATAACCAAACAGGGAGATTTCTTTGTGGAAAGCCCGATTATCCTGCTGGCTTCTATAATATGGTTTTTGAAAATCTATCAGGGTGGTAAGTATTGTACATTTCCGCACGCCATTGAATTTCTGAACAAGAAGTACGCCGACACGTTCACTATTTTAACCAGTTATCCCGAACTGGAAAACTACCTTTCACCGTTCATGGACGCATGGGAATCCAACGCCCAAGACCAGCTTCAGGGGCAGCTTGCAAGTGCTAAAATCCCGCTTTCGAGGATGATTTCACCCGCTTTATATTGGGTAATGACAGGGGACGATTTTTCACTGGATATAAACAACCCGGAAGAACCTAAAATTTTAGTAGTAGGTAACAATCCCGACCGCCAAAATATCTATTCCTGTGCTTTGGGATTATATAATTCCCGTATCGTGAAGCTGATAAACAAGAAGCACCAACTGAAAAGTTCTGTAATCATTGATGAATTACCTACTATCTATTTTCGGGGACTGGATAACCTGATAGCAACGGCACGAAGCAACAAGGTAGCGGTCTGTTTGGGCTTTCAGGATTTCAGCCAGTTACGCCGGGATTATGGGGACAAGGAAAGCAAAGTAATCGAAAATACGGTTGGTAATATTTTTAGCGGTCAGGTGGTTTCTGAAACAGCAAAAACGCTTTCAGACCGTTTCGGAAAGGTACTACAAAAACGGCAAAGCATGACTATCAACCGGAATGATAAATCAACCTCTATCAGTACGCAAATGGATAGCCTGATACCACCCAGTAAAATATCCAACTTGACGCAGGGTATGTTTGTGGGTGCGGTCAGTGACAATTTCGATGAACGGATAGAGCAGAAAATATTCCATGCGGAAATTGTGGTGGATAACGAGCAAGTGAAACGGGAAACTGCCAACTACAAGAAGCTGCCCCAAATTATAGATTTCAGGGACGAGGACGGGAACGACCGGATGCAGGAAGAAATACAGGCGAACTACAACCGGGTCAAGCAGGAAGTCCAGCAGATTGTCACGGACGAAATGGAACGGATTAAGAACGACCCCAATTT
>ERZ773259.1851-NODE-1851-length-15693-cov-5.813531_pt1 | contig 15693 bp, 10 predicted proteins | sample MGYA00511961_ERZ773259 | MGnify/ENA primary metagenome ERZ773259 (study PRJEB29015, sample SAMEA2737775) | human gut metagenome | biome: human gut; feature: human-associated habitat; material: faeces | place: China | collected 2012 ...
GGGTCAGCGCCGTGCAGGAGCGGGAATCCTACTTTTTCCACCGGCTGACGGAGCTGCAGCCGCAGGCGGTGCGCGGGGCGACGGACGAGGCGCTGGTGCTGCGCGCGCCGCAGGCCTATCTGGAGCGCTGGCTGCCCGCCGCGGGCGGCCTGCTGCAGGAGCCGATGTTTGCCGGGGCTGCCGCGCGTGCGGAGCAGGCCCGGACCTATTCGCCCGGCTCGCTCCGGCCGGAGACGGCGCGGGCGCTCTATGGCGCGGAGCTGCACTTCTCCTCCTCGCGCATCGATGTGCTGGCCGGGTGCCGCTTTGCGCATTTTCTGCAGTACGGCCTGCGGGCGCAGGAACGCGAACCGGCGGAATTCGACAGCCGGTTCTACGGCACGTTCGTGCACGACGTGCTGGAGTATATCGTGCAGCAGACGGAGCGCGAGGGCGGGTTTGCCGCCGTGCCGCGCAGCCGGGTGCAGGAACTGGCGCAGGAGCGCATGGAGCAGAACGCCCAGACCCTGCTCGAGACCTTCCCGGACTCGGGCCGGACGGGCTATCTGCTCCGGCGGACGTTTGACGAGGTGACGCAGGTCGTCGACGAGCTGTATGACGAGCTGTCCGTCTCCGCCTTCCGCCCGAAATTCTGTGAGCTGGAATTCTCGGCGCGCGGCGCGCTGCCGGGTGTGGCCTTTTCCGGGAAACGCTGCCGCGGTGTTGTGGAGGGCTTCGTTGACCGTGTAGACGTCTGGCAGAGCGGCGGACGGCCCTATGTCCGCGTTGTGGACTACAAGACCGGCAAAAAGAGCTTCGATTATACGAACGTGTTGCACGGGCGCGGGCTGCAGATGCTGCTGTATCTCTTTGCCCTCGTCCGGCAGGGCGGACATCTGCTTTACGGTGAGCCGCTGCCTGCGGGCGTGCTGTATTTCCCGGCGCGCATCGAGCGCGTCTCCGTGCGCGACCATCTTGCGCAGGCCGAGATCGAAAAGGAGCGCCGCAAGCAGCTGCGCCGCTCCGGCGTGCTGCTGAACAGCGATCCGGTGCTCGAGGCTATGGAGCCGTGCGGCGGGAGCCCGCGTTTTCTGCCGTATACGCTTGACAAGGAGGGGCGGAAAACGGGCGACCTTGCCTCGTTTGCCCAGCTTGCCCAGCTGGAGCGCTTCGTGTTCCGGACCGTGGCCGCGCTCGGCGACGAGCTGGCGGACGGCTGTATCGACCCGGATCCCTGCATCCGGGATGCGAAGGACAGCGCCTGTGCGTTCTGCCCCTATTCTGAGGTCTGCGCCGGGCATGAGCAGCCTCGCTGGCTGAAGAAGATCACGGCGGAGGAATTCTGGCAGACGCTGGAAAGGAGAGAGCATGGCTGAGATCGTATTGACGCCCGGACAGCGGGCGGCGGTGGAGAGCCGCGGCTGCGCCCTGCTGGTCGCGGCGGCCGCAGGCTCCGGTAAGACCCGCGTCCTGATCGATCGTGTGCTCGATCAGGTCATCCGCGAGGGCAGGTGCGTCGACGAATTCCTGCTCATCACCTTCACGCAGGCGGCTGCAGCGGAGCTGCGCGGCAAGCTGCTGGCGGAGCTGAACCGCCGCCTTGCCGCCGACCCGGAGAACCGCCATCTGCAGCGGCAGCTCAGCCGCGTCTATCTGGCACAGATCTCCACGGTCCACAGCTTCTGCGCGGCGCTTCTGCGGGACTATGCCCACGTTCTGGAGCTGCCCGCCGATTTCCGCCTTGCAGACGAGCAGGAGGCAGCCGCCTTGCGGGAGCGCGCCGTGCGCGCCGTTCTCGAGGAGGCCTATGCAGATCCGTCGCCCGCCGTGCGCGCTGCGCTGGATCTGCCCGGCGCAGGACGGGACGACCGCGCACTGCAGGAGTTGATCGTGCGCGTCTACACGAACCTGCAGTGCTATCCCGATCCGGCTGCGACGGCGGACCGCTGGGAGGTCATGCTGGATGTGACGGACTGCACGGACCCCGGCCAGACGATCTGGGGCGAGTGGCTGCTGCGGGAGCTGCAGCGCGGCCTGCAGAGCGATGCGGCCATGCTGCGCCGCGCGCTGGCACTTGCTGAGGAGAACGAGGCCGTTTCCGCCTATGTGCCCGTGCTGCAGGCCAATCTCCTGCTGCTCGAGGCGCTGGCCTCTGCCGGATCGTGGGAGGCGCTTGCGCGCATCCCGCCGGATTTCGGCCGTTTCCCGGCGATCCGAAAATGCGCCGACCCGGAGACGCAGGAGCGCATCAAGCGCCTGCGCACGGACACCGTCGCGCGCGTGCGGCGCAGGCTCGAGCCGTTCTCTTTGCAGCCGGACGAGACGCTGCGGGAGCTCAGCGGAAGCGCGGAGGCGCTGCGCGGACTGCTGGCCCTGACGCGGGCATTTTCCGCGCGCTTTGCGGCGGAAAAGAGCAGAAGGCACCTGCTCGACTACAACGATCTGGAGCATTTTGCCCTTCGCCTGCTGACGGACCGCTCCGGCGCGCCGACGGCGGCCGCCCGCGAGGTGGCCGGGCGCTACGCCGAAATTCTCGTGGACGAATATCAGGACACGAACCGCGTGCAGGAGGCCATTTATTCCGCGATCTCGCGGGAGGGGCGCAATGTGTTCCTTGTCGGCGACGTGAAGCAGTCCATCTACCGCTTCCGTCTGGCCGATCCGACCATTTTTCTGGAAAAATACCGCACGTTTGCGGAGGAACCTGCAGAAGGAGAGTCGCGCCGCATCCTGCTTTCGGATAATTTCCGTTCCCATGCGGAAATCCTGTCTGCAGCGAATGACGTTTTCCGCCTGACGATGACGGAGCGGACCGGCGGCCTTGTCTACGGCGATGCCGAGGCGCTGCGCGCCAACCGGACATTCCCGGACATGGGGCAGCCTGCCGTGGAGCTGCATGCCATCGACTACAGCCCGGCCGGGGACGGCGCGCCGCCGGACCGTGCGGCGGCCGAGGCGGAGTTTGTCGCCGCGCGCATTGCGGAGATGCTGCGGCAGGAGGAGAAGATCCCGGACGGCGACGGACTGCGGCCCGTCCGGCCCGGTGATATCGTCATCCTGATGCGCTCGCTCTCCGGCCGGACGCAGACCTATCTCGACGCCCTGCGGCGGCACGGCATTCCGGCCTCCTGCGGCAGCGACGACCTGTTTGCCGCAGAGGAGATCCGCTTCCTCTTCGCACTGCTGCAGATCATCGACAACCCGCATCAGGATATCCCGCTGCTGACGGTGCTGCTCTCACCGTTCGGCGGCTATCCTGCCGACGCGTTGGCCCGGCTGCGCGCCGGGGACCGGGACGCTGACCTTTACACGCTGCTTTGTGAAAGCAAAGTGCCCATCTGCGCCGTGCTGGAGGACCTGCGGCGCACGGCGCAGGAAGCGCCGCTGCGCACCCTGCTCGAGGAGGCGGAGGAGCGGCTCTTGCTGCCCCCACTCTGTGCCGCTCTGCCGAACGGCCCGCAGCGGCAGCGGAATCTGGCGGCGTTCCGCTCGATCGCGGATTCCTATGAGCGCGCAGGCGGCTGCGGCCTGCCCGGCTTCCTGCGCCATCTGGAGGGCCTGCGGGAGCGTGGCGTGCCGTCAAGCGGCGGCGCGGCGGCCGGGGCCGTTCGGCTGATGACCATCCACAGCTCCAAGGGGCTGGAATTCCCGGTCGTATTTCTGGCGGACCTTTGCAAGAGCTTCAACCGCACGGACTCGCGGGCCAATGTGCTCACCGACCCGGTGCTGGGGCTTGGCTCAAACTGCTATGACCCCGCAGCGCGTATCCTTTGCCCGACCATTGCGCGGCAGGCCATTGCGCGCAGATTGGATCAGGAGGCCGTTTCGGAGGAGATGCGCGTGCTCTATGTCGCCATGACGCGGCCGCAGTACCGCCTGATCATGACCTGCTGCGCCGCCCGCCTGACGCGCAGGCTCGAGAGCTATGCGCAGGGACTGAGCCTGCCGCCGGATGCCGCCCTGCTGGAGGGCGCGGATTCCCTGGGCGACTGGATCCTGCTTGCTGCGATGACCCGGCCGGAGGCGGGCGAGCTGTTCGCTGCGGCCGGGCAGCCGGACTGTGCGCTGCAGGGCGGCCACCCGTGGCGCATTCAACTCCATACTGCTGTGCAGGCCGCCCCGGAGGCGGGGAATGCCGCATCGGCTGAACCGGCGTGTGAGCAGCCGCCGGAGCCGCGCTTCCTTCCACCCTATGGCCACGCAGCGGCGGTGACGATGCCGACAAAGCTGACAGCGACGCAGCTCAAGGGCCGCGAACTGGATAACGAGGCGGCCGAGCAGACCGCACAGGCGCCGAAGCTTCATTTCCCGGTCCCGCGCTTCGAAGAGGGGAGAAGGGCATTGACAGCGGCGGAGCGCGGCACGGCGCTGCACCTTGCCATGCAGCACCTGAACTATGCCGCCTGCGCAGACGAGTCAGGGCTTCGTTCGGAACTGGAGCGGCTCGGACGGCAAAAATTCCTGACGCCGCAGCAGCTTGAGGCTGTCGACCCGGAACGGCTGCGCCGCTTCTTTGCCTCTCCGCTGGGGCAGCGTGTGCTGCAGGCCCCACAGGTTGTGCGGGAGTTCAAATTCTCCGTGCTGGACGACGGCGCGAATTATGATCCGGCGCTGGAGGGGGAGGAGATTTTGCTGCAGGGCGTTACGGACTGCTGCCTCATCGAGCTGGACGGCCTGGTCATTCTTGATTTCAAGAGTGACCGTCTGCGCCCCGGCGCGGAGCACGAGCGCGCGGAATACTATCGCGGTCAGCTTGATGCCTACAGCCGCGCGCTGTCGCGTATTTTTGAGTTGCCGGTGTCGGAGCGCATTGTGTATTTCTTTGCAACGGACACCGCCGTCAGCCTGTAAAAAAGTCCCGGCTCTGGATGGAAGAATACCATGCAGGGCCGGGGAATTATTCTGATATTATGCCTTTACCGCGCGGACAAAGGCTGCGGGGTCGGCGGCCTTGAAATAGGCGCTGCCCGCGACGAGGACGTTCGCGCCGTTATCGCGGCAGATCTTTGCCGTCTCCACATTGACGCCGCCGTCAACCTCCAGCTCGCAGGCTGGGTTCTGCTCGTCGATCCACTGGCGGAGCTGATGCAGCTTCGGCATGGTACTGTGCAGGAACGACTGTCCGCCAAAGCCCGGCTCGACTGTCATCACAAGGATGAGATCGCACAGCGGCAGGAACGGCAGCACGGCCTCTGCAGGGGTGTTCGGCTTGACGGAAATGGCAGCGCGCACACCGTTTTCCCGGATGCGGCGCAGGGCCTCGAGCGTGTTTTCCTGCGTGTCGGCCTCAACATGGAGCGTGAGAATGCTGCTTCCGGCCTTGCAGAACGCGTCAACATAGCGGATGGGCCGCTCGATCATCAGATGGACATCCAGCGGCAGGGGGGCGATGCGCGAAATGGCAGCGACGACCGGGATGCCGATGGTGATATTCGGAACAAACATGCCATCCATGACGTCGACGTGGACATAATCGGCTCCTGCGGCGGGCAGAGAGCGGATATCTCGCTCCAGATTGACAAAATCCGCGGACAAAATGGACGGTGCGACCTTGATCATAGTGTAAATAACCTCCTTGCAGTTCTTCCTGAACCTCTGCTCTTCATTATAGCGGATTTTCCGGGGCTGTCAATTTGAAAATGGATGGAATTTCCATGATTTTTCCCGGCGGAGCGGCGCAAACTAGGCTCGAAATCAAGCAAAGGAGGAACCGTTCATGAGCTGTGATTGCCATGCCAACCATTGCATCCAGTGCTCCGTTACCCAGTGCCGGAACCACTGCAGCGACGAAAACTACTGCTCGCTCGAGCGCATCCAGGTCGGCACCCACGAGTCCGATCCCACGATGAAGCAGTGCACGGACTGCATGTCCTTCGTTCGCAAGTGATCCTTCTGCAAGCCCGCTGCCCGGCAAACCGGACGGCGGGTCTTTTTTTCTGCGTGGCGGCATAGGCTGGAACAGAACAATGGGAGAGGGGATCGCCATGGGTGGAAAACAGGGAAGGAAAAAACGGAATTGGCTGCCGCTGCAGCTGGCGGCGGCCATGCCGCTGGCAACGCTGGCGCTGGCCGCATTGGCTGCGCGCCTGATCCTGGGCGGGAAGCTGCCGGAAAGCAGTCTGCCGGTCGCCGCGGGCGTGATCGCGGGGCTGGTCGCCTTTCTCGGTGCGCTGATCGCAGCCCTGCACAGCGGACGGCGGAAGCTGCTTTGCGGGCTTGGGGCGGCAGGGGGCTATGCGCTGTTTTTGCTGCTGGGGAACCTGCTGTTCTTCGGCGTACATTACGGGGAAGCACTGCCGGTCCTGCTGCCGCTGGCCGGTGCGGGGCTGCTCGGCGCTCTGCTCGGGGCCGGGCGCCGGAAAAAGCGCCGCTATGCATAAATCGAAAACGGATAAATGCAGGAGAACTTGCAAATATGCAAAACACAGCATGTGGTGAATATGCAGATAATGAATACAACATCTGGTGGAATATGCAGATGAGCCGCTGAATTACGATGTCTCCGTTGCATTGGTTAACATAATATTGTTAACATAATTCTTGAGCATAATATACAAAGTTTTCCTCTCTGGGCCGGAAAGGATTGAAATCCGGGAAAATATGCGTTATTATATTCTACACTGCCAGAAATGTTTGCAGAACGCTCCGGTTGCCTCCTGTATGCGCCGGGCCGCTGCGGCATAGTTTTTTGCTGGCGAGAGGGAACGCAAGATGGGGAAGCTCGTGGCTGCATATGAATCCTACCTTATGAATATCAGGCACGCATCGGACAATACGGTCGCTTCCTATCTGCGCGATGTGCGGCAATTCACCACCTATCTGGAGCAGACGGACGGCCCTGCGCTGGAGGCGTGCACGCAGGAGACGGTCTGTGCCTATGTGCGCCATCTGACGAGCATCGGCAAGTCGCCCGCAACGGTCTCCCGGTGTGTGGCGTCGCTCAAGAGCTTCTATGGCTACTGCGTCTCCACCGGCGCGGTCGCGCAGTCTCCTGTGCACGATATCCCGCAGCAGAAGGCGGAAAAGCGCCTTCCTCAGATTTTGACCGGCCGCGAGGTCGAGCTGCTGCTCGAACAGCCGAAGTGTACGGATATGAAGGGCTACCGCGACAAGGCCATGCTCGAGACGCTCTATGCCACCGGCATGCGCGTCAGCGAGATGATCGCCTTGAACGTTTCGGACGTCAGTCTGGCAGGCGGCTTTGTCCGCTGCATCGGGAACGGGAAGTCCCGCATCATCCCGATCTACCCGGCGGCCATCCGTGCCCTGACGGCCTATGTGACGGATATCCGGCCGAATATGATCGCCGAGCCGGACGAGCAGGCCCTGTTCGTCAACCTGAACGGCGGCCGCATTTCCAGACAGGGCTTTTGGAAGATCATCAAGCACTATCAGCAGACCGCGCAGATCGACAAGGAGATCACACCGCATACGCTGCGCCACAGCTTTGCGGCCCATCTGCTCGAAAACGGCGCGGACCTGCATTCCCTGCAGGAGATGCTCGGCCACAGCGATATCTCCTCCACGCAGGTCTATGCGCAGGTCGTGAAAAAGACGCTCAAGAGCGTCTATGAAAAATACCACCCGCGCGCTTAAAGAAAAAGCTTCGGAGCTGGTGAAGTGATATGCTCCCTCTATGAGACGATGAAAGACACCGTCACATAGGGGGAGCATTTTCATGCCGCGCAGGAAGCAGTCCCGGTGCTGCGCGGGGATACTCTTATGAGAGGAGCCCATACCCCCGCAGCACTGCCCGCAGGCGGCTGCGGTACGGCTCCTCCAGCGGCGACAGCGGCAGGCGGAGCGTCCCGCCGCACAGGCCAAGCTCCTCCATGGCGGCCTTGACCGGGATGGGGTTCACGACGCAGAACAGCGCCTCGCACAGCGGCAGCAGCTCCAGCTGGCGGCGCGCGCCTTCGCGGAAATCTCCGGCAAGGCAGGCATCCGTCATGGCAACGACGGCCTCCGGCGCGACGTTCGACACCACGGAGATCACGCCGCTGCCGCCGAGCGCCATGATCGCGGCCGTCTGGTCGTCGTTGCCGCTCCAAACCGGTAGACCGCACCGGCCCAGCAGCTGCGCTGCCCGGCTGATGCTGCCGCAGGCTTCCTTGATGCCTGCAATATGCGGATGGCGGGCGAGCGCCCGCACCGTCTCCGGCAGGAGGTCGACGCCGGTGCGCGACGGAACATTATAGAGCACGAGCGGCAGGGGAGACGCGTCCGCGATCGCGGTATAGTGCGCAAGCAGGCCTGCCTGCGTCCCTTTATTATAGTAGGGCGTGACGGCCAGCAGCGCATCCGCGCCGTTCTGTGCCGCAAGCTCTGCATTCTCCACGGAACCGGCTGTGCAGTTCGTCCCGACGCCCATGATAACGGGACAATGGCCGCAGGCGTCCTGCTTTGCGCGGCGCAGGAGTGTCAGCCGCTCGTCCTGCGTCAGGGCCGCAGCCTCGCCGGTCGTGCCGCAGACAACGAGCGCTGCGATCCCGGCATCCAGCTGCCGCTCAAGCAGGCGGTCCCATGCCGGAAGATCGATGCTCCCGTCCGGCCGGAACGGGGTGAGGAGCGCCGTGGCGGCGCCCCGAAAGATCGGCAGCATTCCGATCACCTCCGCGTCATCCTATGCCGCACCGCCTGCAGGGGTGAAATCCCGGTCTTGCAATTTTCGGGGCGCAATGGTATAATCAGACATTGAAATACAATAGGAGCAATCTGTCCATATGTATCTGAAACAGCTAGTCATTCAGGGCTTCAAATCCTTCCCGGACAAGACGGTCGTGGGATTTGGCCATGATATCACCGCCATCGTCGGGCCGAACGGCAGCGGAAAATCCAATATCTCAGATGCCATCCGCTGGGTCATGGGCGAGCAGAATTCCCGCTCGCTGCGCGGCCAGAAGATGGAGGATGTCATTTTCGGCGGCACGGAGAAGCGCCCCCCCGTCGGCTTTGCCGAGGCGACGCTCGTGCTGGACAACAGCGACCGCGCCCTGCATTATGACGCCGACGAGCTGATGGTCACGCGCCGGTATTACCGCTCCGGCGAGAGCGAATACTACATCAACAAGCAGAGCGTGCGTCTGCGCGACGTCAACGAGCTGTTCATGGATACCGGTCTCGGCCGCGACGGCTATTCCAACATCAGCCAGGGACGCATCGACGAAATTCTGTCCCTCAAGAGCACGGACCGCCGCGAAATTTTCGAGGAGGCCGCCGGTATCTCGAAATACCGCCACCGCAAGGAGGAAACGGAGCGCCGCCTCGCCACGACGCAGGACAATCTGACCCGCATCGGCGACAAAATCTCGGAGCTGGAGCTGCAGGTCGGCCCGCTGCGCGATCAGGCGGAAAAGGCAAAGCGCTACCTGACCTACCGTGAGGAGCTCAAGGGCCTTGAGGTCGCGCTGTGGCTGCAGTCGCTCGAGCGCCTGAGCGCCACGGCGCGCAAGGCCGAGGAGGACTATCATTCCGCCGCCTTCATCCTGCAGCAGGAGCACGACGCGCTGGACAAGCTGTATGTCACCTCGGAATCCCTGACGTTCGACCTCCACAACCGCGACCTGCAGACGGATCAGATCCGTGATGCGATCCGGCAGGCGGAGGCCGCCTCGCAGGAGCAGCGCAGCCGGATCGCCGTGCTGGAGACGAATCGCGGCAACGCGCAGAGCAACCTGAAGCGCGTGCAGCACGAGCTGGAGGATCAGGACAGCCGCAGCGGCAGCATCTCCGCGCAGATCGAAGCACTGGAGCAGCGCATGGGCGAGATCGACACGCAGACCGCCGCGCTGGCCGAAAAGCAGAAGCAGGCCGAGGAGGAGGGCCGCAGACTGGCGGACTCCGCCGACGGCATGACAAAGCGCTATCTCACCCTGCGCGATCTGCAGGGCCGGAAGCGCGAGGAGCTCTCCGCCCGCGGCGCGGACCTGACCGCCGTGGAAGAGAGTCTTGCCCAGAGCACGGAGCGGCAGACCCAGCTGGCACAGGATCTGCAGGCGGCGCAGAGCCGCTGTGCAGAGGCACAGCGCGCGCTCGAGACCGCACAGAAGCAGCTCTCCAAAGCGCAGGCCGATATCACGGCCGCGCAGAACCGCATCAACGGCTACCGTTTGCGCAGCCGCACCCGAGCGGAGCGGAGCGAGGCCCTGCAGAAGCAGGCCACGGACGCCGGTGTCCGGCTCGACACGGTCAGCTCCCGTCTGAAGCTCTTTCAGGAGATGGAGCGTGAGCTGGAGGGCTATTCCCGCGCTGTCCGCACCGTCATGCAGGAGAGCCGACGCGGCAAGCTCCGCGGCATCCATGGCGCGGTGTCCATGCTGCTGCGCACACAGGACAGCTATACCGTTGCCATCGAGGTCGCGCTCGGCAGCGCCATGCAGAATATCGTCGTGGAGGACGAGGGCTGCGCCAAGGCTGCCATCCAATATCTGAAACGCTCGGACAACGGCCGCGCCACATTCCTGCCGCTGTCTGTCATCCACGGCCGGCCGCTGAACGAGAGCGGCATCGAGCGCTGCGCCGGCTTCTGCGGCGTAGCCTCCGACCTTGTCTCGTGTGAGCCGCGCTATCGCGAGATCATCCTGAATCTGCTCGGCCGCACGGTCGTGGCGCAGGACCTCGACGCGGCCATTTCCATTGCCAACCAATTCGGCCACCGCTTCCGCATCGTCACACTGGACGGGCAGGTCCTGAATGCAGGCGGCTCCATGACGGGCGGCTCCGTCTCCCGCAGTGCGGGCATCCTGTCGCGCGCCAACGAGATCGAGCGTCTGCAGGCCCAGCAGAAGGAGGCCGCCGCCGCGCTGGACAAGCTCCGCGGAGAGCAGAAGGAGGCGCAGCGTCTGCTGGAGCAGGCGAATTATGACCTGACGAACGCGGAGACGGACCTCCGTACGGCCGAAGACGCCGCTCTGCGCCTGCAGGGCGAGGAAAAGCAGCACCACGTTCTTGTGCAGGCCCTGACGGACGCGATCACCGGCTCGCAGCGCGAGCAGGAGCTGCTCGAAAAGCGGATCGGCGCCGACAGCGGCCGCCGCGCGGCGCTGCAGAAGGCCGTTGCCGACCTGCAGAAGGCACTGGAGGAGGCTGAGCAGGAGCTTTCCGTCGTTTCGGACGGCCAGAGCGTTGCTTCGGAGCAGAGCAGCCGCCTTTCGGAGCGCCTGACGGCGCTGCGCATGGAGGCGGCCAAGCTGGAGGCCGAGCGCGCCACGGCGAAGAGCTCCGCCGAGCAGCTGCGCGGGCTGGAGCATGCCATGCGCGGCGACCGCGAGCAGAAGCTGCAGCTCATCGACCGCTATACGCAGGAGGCCGCTGAGCTGGAAAAGACGCTGCAGGCCGAGCAGGACAAGCTGGCCGGGCAGGACGCCGCGGCGCAGGCCAGGCAGGAAGAGCTGCAGGCCGCGCTTGCCGAGCGTGCGAAGGTCGAAGCGCGCAAAACGGCCACAGAAAAGGAAGTACAGGAGAAAAACCGCGATATCCTGAACTTGGAGCGCGAGAGCGCCCGTCTGGAGTCGCGCAAAAATGCCGCTGAGCTGGAGGAAAAGCAAATTCTCGACCGGCTGTGGGATACCTATGAGCTGACGCGCTCAAGCGCGCCCGCCGCTGCGGCGGAGCTGGAGAGCACGGCTGCCGGAACGAAGCGTGCCGCGGAGCTCCGTAAGAAGATCTCCGGTCTCGGCACGCCGAACCTCGGCGCCATCGACGAATTTGCCCGCGTGAACGAGCGGTATGAATACCTCTGCGGCCAGCGCGACGACGTGCTGACGTCCAAGCGCGACCTCGAGGGCATCATCGGCGATATCACCGGCCAGATGACCGATATTTTCGTCACGGAATTCGGCCGCATCAACACCTATTTCGGCCAGACCTTCACGGAAATGTTCGGCGGCGGCAAGGCCTCGCTCGAGCTGGAGGACTGCTCGCAGCCGCTGACATGCGGCATTGAAATTCGTGTGCAGCCGCCCGGCAAGCAGCTCAAGACCATCACGCTGCTGTCCGGCGGTGAGAAGGCCTTTGTTGCCATCGCGCTGTATTTTGCCATTCTGAAGGTGCGGCCGACGCCGTTCTGCATGCTCGACGAGATCGACGCCGCGCTGGACGACCGGAATGTCGAACGCTTCGCGGGCTACCTGCGTGGCTTCAGCGGGAAAACGCAGTTTATCGTCATCACGCACCGCCGCGGTACCATGGAGGCCGCCGACGTGCTCTATGGTGTGACCATGCAGGAGCAGGGCATTTCCCGTATCCTGCATCTGGACCTGAATCAAATGGAGCATCAGCTCGGAATTTCGGAGGAGATCAAGTAAATGGGATTTTTTGAAAAAATCAAAAACGGACTGAAAAAGACGCGCGCCGCCATGGCCAACACGCTCGGCGGCATCTTCGCGTCGTTCAGCGGCGCAAACGAAGAATTTTACGAGGAGCTTGAGGAGAGCATGATCCTCGCCGACATCGGCGTGGAAACGTCCTGCAAGGCCGTCGAGCAGCTCCGCACCGTCGTGAAGGAGCGCAAGCTCCGCACAGCAGAGGAAATTCACGATGCCCTGAAGGATATCCTTGTGGACATGCTGAACGTCGGCGACACGAGCCTGAAGCTCGGCACGCGCCCGTCCGTCGTGCTTGTCATCGGCGTCAACGGCGTCGGCAAGACGACGACCATCGGCAAGCTGGCTCACCGCCTCTCCGGCGAGGGCAAGCGTGTGCTGCTGTGCGCGGCCGATACGTTCCGCGCCGCGGCTGCCGATCAGCTCGAAATTTGGGCCGGACGCGCCAATGTAGACATCGTCCGCCAGCACGAGGGCGCGGACCCCGCCGCCGTGGTGTTCGACGCCATTTCCGCCGCCAAGGCGCGAGGCAGCGACGTCATCCTGTGCGACACGGCAGGACGCCTGCACAACAAGGCCAACCTGATGAACGAGCTCGGCAAAATTTCCCGCATCATTGACCGCGAGCTGCCGAATGCGGATAAAGAGGTCCTGCTCGTGCTCGACGGCACGACGGGCCAGAACGGCCTGCTGCAGGCCAAGCAGTTCAAGGATATCGCCGGTGTTACGGCCATCGCCCTGACAAAGCTCGACGGCACGGCCAAGGGCGGCATCGTCATCGCCGTGGCGGACGCGCTGCAGATCCCTGTGAAGCTCATCGGTGTCGGCGAACAGATGGACGACCTGATGCCGTTTGAGCCGCGCGCGTTCGTCGACGCGCTGATCTGAGGAGGTGCCCGACATGAAGGTCGTTATGGCAAGCAACAACGCCCACAAGATCGCCGAGCTGCGCGCGATCCTGTCTGCCTACGGGCTGGACGTCGTCTCGCAGCGCGAGGCGGGCGTACATGTCGAGCCGGAGGAGACCGGCACAACGTTTGAGGAGAATTCCCGCATCAAGGCTGTGGCTGTGATGCAGGCCTGCGGTCTGCCCGCCGTGGCGGACGACTCCGGCCTGATGGTCGACGCGCTGAACGGAGAGCCGGGCGTTTATTCCGCGCGCTACGGCGGACCGGACTGCATCAGCGATTCCGATCGCATCAACTATCTGCTGAAAAAGCTCGAAAACGTTCCGGAGGGGAAGCGGACGGCAAAATTCGTCAGCGTTATCACCCTCGTCACGCCGGACGGCAAGGAGATCGTCGCGCGCGGCGAGTGTCCGGGACACATCCTGTTCGAGCGCCACGGAAACGGCGGCTTCGGCTATGATCCGGTGTTCTTTGCGGAGGATGCCGGGTGCACGTTCGCAGAGCTGGCCCCGGAGCAGAAAAATCAGGTATCCCACCGCGCCCGGGCGCTGCGCGCCTTTGTGGAGAAGGCGTTCGGTACGAAAAAGGAGAAGAAATTATGCTGACCAGCAAACAGCGCGCCGATCTGCGCGCACAGGCAAATGATCTGGATACCACCCTGATGGTGGGTAAGGGTGGCGTGACGGAGAACGTTCTGTCCGAGGCCGCCCGGCAGCTTGAGGCTCGTGAGCTTGTCAAGGGCCGCGTGCTCGAGGCGGCGCTCCTGTCCGCACGCGAGGTCTGCGATGCGCTGTGCGAAGCGCTCGGTGCAGACGGCGTGCAGTGCGTCGGCTCGAAATTCGTGATCTACCGCCGCTCGGAGAAGAAGGCACAGGAGGCCGCACGGCAGGCGCGCGAGCTGAAAAAGCGCAAGTCGAACCCCGTCCGGCGCGGGGCGCAGGAGCGCCGCCGGCAGGCACGCGAGGAGCGCGAGCGCCGCAATGAGTATTTCCGGCAGGCTGCCATTCAGGCCGCCATCGAGCGCCGGAAGAGCCGCGAGGAATAACATAAATTATCGGAAAGGGGAGCGCCGCACATGGCAAATATCGGTATATTCGGCGGGAGCTTCAACCCGCCGCATCGCGGCCATTTGCTGGCTGCAGCGGAGTTCCAGCGCAGACTTGGGCTGGACCGCGTCATTCTGATGCCGGCGGCGCTGCCGCCCCATAAGGCGCTGGCCGCCGGATCGCCGGACGCCCACACGCGTCTGGAGCTGACAAGGCTGGCTGCGCAGGACCTCCCGTTTGCGGAGGTCAGCGATTTGGAGCTGCACCGCAGCGGCGCAAGCTACACGGCCGATACACTCGAGGAGCTGCACCGGCAGTATCCCAACGACCACCTCTGGTTTCTGATGGGGACGGACATGCTGCTGACCTTTGCGCAGTGGCATGCGCCGGAGCGCATTGCAAAGCTTGCTTCGCTGGCAGTCGCACATCGCGGAAAGGACGACGGCAGAACGCTTCGGGAAGCGGCGCAGCAGCTGCGCGACCGCTTCGGGGCGGACGTCGTGCTGGTGGAAAATGACTTTCTGCCCTATTCCTCCACCATCGCCCGCGCCATGCTGGCCTTCCGCTGCGGGGAGGACTATCTCGAGCCTGCGGTCTATGACGCCGTCTGCATGCAGGGGCTTTATCACACGCGCAGCAACCTGCGCGCCCTGCCGCTCGATGCGCTGGCCCGCATCGCCCTGCCGCTGCACGACCCGAAGCGCGTGCCGCATGTGCTCGGCTGCAGCCATACGGCGGCGGAGCTTGCCGCCCGCTTTGGTGAGGATCCCGGCCCAGCCCGCCGGGCAGGCCTGCTGCACGATGTCACAAAGGCGCTTCCCGGTCCGGAGCAGTTGAAATTATGCGATAAATATGGTATGATGTTAGATACATTCGAACGCAGTCACCCGAAGCTGCTGCACGCCAAAAGCGGCGCGGCGGTCGCGGGGGCCGTGTTCGGGGAATCTGCTGCGGTGCAGTCGGCTATCTGTTGGCACACGACCGGCAAGCCGGACATGACGCTGCTGCAGAAGATCCTGTATCTTGCCGATTACATGGAGCCGAACCGGGATTTCCCCGGTGTGGAACGGCTCCGCGCTCTGGCGGAGCATGATCTGGATGAGGCGGTCCTTCTGGGCCTTGAGATGTCGCTCGATCTGCTGACGGAAACCGGTCAGCCCATTGACGTGAATTCCAGAGCGGCCAGAGATTTTTTGAAAAGCGAAAGGACGAAGTCGGAATGAGGAAACTATTCGGCAACAGCAGCCGCGGCGCTTCCGGCGGGCGCTATGTCGCCGGGAAGCAGGCCGAGCGCCGCAGTGCGCCGGTGCAGCCCGATGTGCAGCGCCCCGAGGCGGATGACGAGGAGATCCCGCTCCTGCGTGATTATGCCAACCGCGAGGCGGCGCAGCACGGTCCGGAGACGGAAAAGGATGATAACCCGCTTCTGCAGCAATA
>ERZ773259.1869-NODE-1869-length-15502-cov-4.506441_pt1 | contig 15502 bp, 6 predicted proteins | sample MGYA00511961_ERZ773259 | MGnify/ENA primary metagenome ERZ773259 (study PRJEB29015, sample SAMEA2737775) | human gut metagenome | biome: human gut; feature: human-associated habitat; material: faeces | place: China | collected 2012 ...
CAGTGAAACAAGGTATACTTCAAGTTGAACGGATTTTATCCCTCTTCGCACAATCATTAGTATTGGCAAAACTGTCTGTTTGGGGTTAGAATAAGTGCGTGTTATGTTTTTCAAAGCCCCTTTTGGAGCATTTTCTTTCGGCCTTAAAAGCCTACGGTATCCTGAATCCGGGATACCCCACACCCTCCGGGCAAAGTACGTCCATTAGGTCTTGTCTATGTTATCTGAGTGCTCCTCAGAAAACAGTTTTTACATCTGTATTGTAATTCCAACAAGAAAGGATTCCTCACCGGGGACAAGATCGAGATCACCGCCATGGCCTTCAATGATTTTTCGGACAGAGGAAAGCCCGATTCCATGATCGGCGGATGTACCCTTTCGGGAGAGGAATGTTTTTCCCTCTTGCAAGGCCAGACCGTCGTAAGTGTTTTCAATCTTCAAAAAGTACATATTGCCTCTGGTTTCGCCTGCAATGAAAACGCGGCGCACCCCTTGCTTTTGGCGGCTGCACGCCTCAACGGCATTGTCCAAAAGATTGCCCAGCACCGTACACAGTTCCACATCGGTAAGCGGCATCTGATCGGGAAGATCGAGCCGCACCTGAAATTCTGTCCCTTGTGTCTGCGCCATGCCGTAGTAGTATTCAATCAGCGCATTTACAACGGGATTTTTGCAGAACTGGGCAGGGGAGTGACCCGATGTTGCCGCAACCTGTTCCTCAACCTGTAACAGGAAGGAGCAGATCTCTGTCTGCCCATGTTCAGAGGCCATGCGGTCTATGGTACGCAGATGGTGTTTGATGTCGTGGATCAGTCTTCTGTTTTCTGCCGCTGCCTCTGAAACCTGACGGCTGTATTCGGTCTGCATAGAAAGCTGACGGATGACCTGCTTGCGTTCTTCCTGAAAAATCAGGCTGTTTCCATATCCTTCTATCACATCGCGCCAGAGGGAATAACCGATGGCGGCTGCTATGAAAAAGCTGCCCCATTCCAAAAACCAACCGCCGATAACCGGCTCATAAACCGGCAGAAGGCGATCCCATATAAAGGCGCAGGTTGCGGCTGCCGCAGCATAGAAGATCGGCCTGCTCCGTTTTTCTCCTCTGTGAATGGCAAGCACAGCGATGATAAGCAGATAGAGTGCAGATGCCGCCTTATAACAAAAGACCGATGCAGAGAAGAAACGAATAGCTCCAAGGGAGAGATGGGAAGCCATCATGCCATACAAAAACGCATATACCAGGAAGGCAGCGCCCACCCCATTACTGATGGCCGCAGGCAGGAAGCCCGGCCTGCATATCCGGTTTTGCAGAACTACGATCAGCCAGGTAACCAGATAGATACAGAACAGTTCAATCGTGTACCAGGGGAATACGGGAACCGCAGCCAGCATATGAAGCACAGGATAGGATGACAGGCCGCACATGGCAAGGCAGATCAGTCCGAACAGGAATGTATTTTTCTGTTTCATCCGGCGGCTGAAATAAAAGGACAGCAGCGCACAGACAAAGGTAACTGTACAGCCAAACAGGCAGAATGCAAACCGGATTCCTCTGGTTGTATTGACCGCCAGCATCGTTCCGAAAGCAGGCGGATAAACAATCCCTCCGTAAAAGTGGTCATAGTTGCTGACCGCTATGGTGAGTGTGACCGGTTTTCCGCCATGAAAAGTGACCATGCGGTTTTGAACCAATGGTGTTCCCTGTGCAGGTTCCCCCATTTGCAGGATCAGGTCATGATCCAGATAAAGGTTGTAAGCAGAAAACACTTCCGGGATTTCCAGCGCATATGTTTCCTTCCGTCCCGGCAGAAAGAATGTCATCTGATAAGTCCCGCAGCCATAGGGAGAAGGGTTTGCAGGGCTGGAGAAATTGGTCTGCTCTCCGATGGAAAGGTAGCGCATATAATGGCTTTCATCTTGTATTTCTTCCGGGGTCAAAAGCGCGTCAGGATAAAATGCCCAGCCGGATACCAGAAAGCGCACCGGTGACTTTTGAAGTTCTTCCTCAGAAAGCGCCAGAATCCCATTTGCCGCTTGGATTGTGTTCTGGTTATATTTATTATTGAACTGATACAGGCCAAGAAAAAACAGGGATGAGCACAGGCAGACCATACATAAGGCAGCATATTTTTTTACCGCAGAAGATACCATCTTATTTTCGCCTCCTCCTTAGGAAAAACACACCGGCAGACAGAAGAACCAGACAGGCCGGAATCAAAAAGAATATGGGCGACCAGCTGTGCTCTGTGTCGGCAGCATGTGCCAGGGAAGCGGTATCTTTCTTTCCCACAATGGTGTAAGTCCCTGTATGGCTGATCTGAAAGGAAGCGGCTTTCGCCGTATCGTCATAACCGGTCATGGGAACTTCCACGCCGCTTTCATCACAGAGGAACAATGTGCCGGCTGCCGGGTCATTTGGATAGGGCAGCATGACAGAAACATCCGGCAGGGAGTTGAGCGCAGTTCCATTGATGGAAAACGAAAAAGAAAAACCGCCATCCGCATCCTTGTGGATGATGACTTCAATCTGATCTTCGTTTTGGATGCCCTCCGGCAAGGCGTCTTTGGGTATGCTGATGGTGATTCCCTGTTTGGAAAAGACGGCTCTTTGCGCCCCTGTTTGCAGCATCATCAAAAAGCGCGTGCCGGAAATCCGGTCAGTGGTTTCATCGAAGAACTCTGAAAAAGCAGAGTTTTGGGAATCTGCGACTTCCTGGGGAACGGTCATAGCGCTTTGCACCGGCTCTTTCCTGTTTTCCGAAAGCTTCCAGGCAGGATTGGGCGCAGTAAGCTCTGAAGCGCCGGCAATCGTCTGCACTTCAGGGGGCTGCGTCAAAGCGGTATCTTCCTCTGGCTGACCTGATACAACTGGCGCTTCGATTTCCGGTATAGTCGGTTCATCGGAACCAGCGTCTGGTTCTAATGCTTCCTCTGCATCACCGTTTGTCTGTTTCGATGGGAATTCTTCTTTATCTATGGAATCATCCTTTCCAACCCAGGATGGCTCGGAAGGCTTGAAATCCGTAGGATTATTTTCTCCGTTAACCGGTGGTGCTTTTTCAGAATCATCGGAATCCGTTCCACCGCCATTTGTTGTAGGCGGTTTTGGAGGCTTCGTGGAGGGCCTGTTTGCGAAACCGTCATCCTGATCATCGGTATCTTCAGGAGGCGGCTGAATGATGGTATCGGGTGGATTTCCACCTGCATCCCCTCCATCCCGGTCGCCATCGTGATACCCTTCAAGGACAATTTCATCTGCGTAGGTAAAGGACAGGATGCCGGTTTGTCCGCCGTCATAATCGACCTGAAGGCGGTAACTGCTGCCCGGCGTCAGCAGACGGGTGGCAATCGAGAGCATTTCCTGACCCACATAAACGCCACTTTCCAGGCGGTTCCATGAACCGTTGTTTTCGGACAGCCATACGCTGATCTCATCCAGTTCCCCCGGCGGTGTGACCCAGGGAAAATGAAGGTTTCCTCTGGCGGACAGAAAGCAGTTAATGTCCGGTCTGCCTGGAGCCTGTACAGAAACAGGAATTGAGATTTCAGGGAAAGCAATTCCCTCTGCAAACGCAGTATTTGCTGGTGCGGTCAGCTTTCCAATGGCATGGTACAGTCCCACAGTGTTCAAATCAATACCGGAAAAATCCCATTCCACCACAGCGGCGTAGCTGGTTCCATTGTCCGCATAGCAATCCAAATAGTAAGGGGAAAAGGCAAACAAATTTTCCAGCGTTTCGGTTGGGCTGCCCTGTTGAACCGCAAACGCATCCGTATAAGGATACCATTGCTCTATGGAGGTAATGACAGCAGGCGGCATTTCTTCCACCCGGACGGAAATCTGAAGCTCCTGCAATACAGCTTCACCAAAGGAATACCCCTCCGGCAGTTCAATCCGGCCTGCTGCGGTATATTCGCCTGGAGTGGTCTGGTCAATGGCCGAAAAATCCCATGCGACAGAAAATGTTTCCTGCCGGATTTCTTCCCCTGCTGTTACAGTGGCGCAGACGGTTTGATACTGAAGGGCCAGCTGATAAATTTCCTCCAGGTCATCATCAGACGGTGTGGTTCTAAGGGACAGGGTAAAAGCAGGCAGGGAGAGCAGTTCACCTTCATTTTGTATTTCTGTGACAAGGACGAGGGATGCTTCTTCCGATGCTTCCGGTGTTTCCGGGGTTCCGCTCTCCAGTGTCTCCGAAGCCTCACTTTCTAAACCTGGCGGATTTCCTGTTATTCCATCGGCATTGGCTGGGGGTGCAGTTTTCGCGGCAAATGCGGGGATACTGCCGGTGAAGCAGAGGAGGCAGGCCAGACAGCCCCCCAGAATACGCCTGTGCATTTGCTTCATTCTCATACGATACTCCCCATTCCAGAGAAAACATATTGACGGTAGGTTTCCCGCAGCTGTTTTCCATTGCGGAGAGCAATCGGAAGCTCCTCACCGTTTATCAAACGGAAGTTCTGACTGTCAACCAGGCTGATGTAATCCATGTTGATTAAAATGCCCCGGTAGCAGGGCAAAAAACGCTTGTCCTTCTGCAATGCGGCAGTGACCTCCTGAAAACCTCCGCTTACCGGTATCACGCGTTCCGCCGTATGAATCCGTGTCGTACGGTTCTGATAATCTATGTACAGAATCTTCTCTGTGGGAAGTTCCAGCTTTTGACGGTCAGCCATCACCGAAAGTGTCATCACTTCATAGGGCGGTTTTAGCTGGCACAGCTCCATCGCTTCTTCAAAATCTGCCTGATGGAGCGAAAGCGGCTTCAGCAGATAATAACTGGCGGACAGGCTGTACCCCATCCGGGCATAATCTTCTGTAATGGTCAGAAAAACGATCTTACAGAGCCTGTTTTTCTGGCGCAGCCTTCTGGCGGCCTCCATTCCATCCATGTTCTCCATATAGATGTCCATAAAGACAAGCTGAAAATTGACCTGGGCGGCAGCTTTCAGAAAATTCTCTCCGTCCTCAAATTCTGTCAGCGTATAGTCCAGCTGATGCTTTTTCATATAGTTTTCCAGGCAGACAGACAGTTCTGCTCTGTCCTCTGCTCTGTCATCCACAATCGCAATCTGCATCGCGCCATCTCCTTTGCACAATAATCCAATATTAGTATAACATAAAACCGCAGGAAAAAACTTGCGTCTTAAACAGGAAACCTGCGTCTTAAACAAAGTCGGTTGCATTTCCCTTGACAAGATGCTACCCTAATTATATTACCAGACTTTCCGATGAGAAGGTCTGGTTTTTTTATTTTTAGGAAAGGAGGCTCAGCATGAAAATCGCACTTTGTACGGAGCTGAGAAATGTGGAATGGTTTGAAAGCAGGCTGCGCTCCCTTTTTGATGGGGATGGGCAGCTTGCGATTGACGAATTGTGGAATGAGAACCAGCTTGCCCAGGCACTCCGGCGAAGCCGGTACCATGCGGTTGTCATCGCCATGACCGGAGCAAAGGGACTGGAGGCGGCCATACAGGCGAAGCGGCTGGCACCGGAAACACCGCTTGTCTGGTGGAGTGATGATGAAAACTTCGCCCTGATCGCATATCACCTGCGTATCCCTGTGTTTCTTCCGGCAGACTGCTCCGATCAGGAGCTATATGAGGCGATAAAACCCATCACAAAATGGAGGTGCGAACATGCGAATTGCGCTGTGCAGTTATAGCCAGAAAGAAAAAGAAACCGCTTTGCTGATGAAGCTGGGCAAAGTAGACCGCTTTGATAACGGCGTATTTTGTACCTATGCCATGCAGCGGGATGGGCCTTATGATGCTGTGGTGGTCATGGAGGACGGAGCCAGGGGGATGAATTTCTGCATGAGCATACGAGGGTACAGCAAGGATGTCCCTCTCCTGTGGATCAGCGACCAGGCAGAGTTTGAACCCCAAAGCCGCAGGATGCAGGCGGACACCTTTTTGGTAAAGCCTGTGACGGAATATCAGCTGCGGGAGGCAGTATCCCAGCTACTTCAGAAAACAACGAGAAGGAACGAACAGCGTGAGGAGGAAGAATAAAATGATGTGGAAATGGAAACGGCCGGCCGCATTTTTACTGGCGGCGGCAATGATTTTTACGATGCCGGGCGTTCCGACATTTGCGGTGAAAGCGGGTGCGTCCGCCGTCCATACGGGCTTGTGTGAGCATCACCCGAAACATACAAAGGACTGCGGATATACGGAAGGAACCAAAGGGGCAGCCTGTGAACATGAACATACTGAGGATTGCTACACCCTTGTGAAGAAGTGTGTCCATGAGCATGACGATAGCTGTTACCCTGCTTTGGAAGAAAGCATATCAGAAAATACGGCGACCCCATCTGAAGCAGAGGAGGCCCAGCCGACTGCGTGTACCCATAAATGCAGTGAGGAAAGCGGCTGTATCACAAAAGAATTAAGCTGCCCTCATGAACGCGGCAAGCATGACGAAAGCTGCGGCTACATCCCGGCCACAGAGGGGACGCCCTGCGGGTATACCTGCGAGCAGTGCAATTCCCAGGACAGCGGGCTTTTGTCCGGCGTGTCCGGGAATGCTCCGGCGGAGTGCAGCTGCGAGAAATTATGCGGCGCTGATGCTGTTAACCCTGACTGCACCGTCTGCTCTGCTAAGGGTGCAGACCTCTCCGCCTGCCTTGGAAAAGAGGAGGCGGTGCTGGCTGTGCAGGCACTCATTGACGCCCTGCCTGAAACAGTCACGGAGGACAATGCGACCGAAATTGAGGAGCAGCTGAAGGCTATTGATGCAGAAATAGAGGCCCTCACCGATGAGCAGGCCGCCAAGCTGGACATGACGCGCTATAACGCCGTTTGTGCGGCGCTGTCTGCGTTTGCGCTGCCGCAGGACGACCATACCCACTGTATCTGCGCCGGTACTGCGGCGGTCAATGGCCATGAACATGACTTTGATAGCATAGCATGGACAGCGACGGATTCTCTGCCCACTTCTGCTGGTAACTACTACCTGACGAAGTCTGTGTCGGAGAGCTGGACTGTGCCAACGGGCGAGGTCAACCTCTGCCTGAACGGGCAGACGATTTCCGGCAGTATCACGGTCGGCAGCGGCGCTTCGCTGACGCTGACTGACTGCAGCAGCGATAATTCAGGCAAGATTCAAGGCGGAGTGACCGTCAACGGCGGAACATTGGAGCTGTACAGCGGCACGATCACCGGCGGCGTGGAAGTCGGTCGGCATAGCAAACCTGCGACCGGCTCGTCCTTCACTATGTATGGCGGCACGATCTCTGGCAACACAGACACCGGCGGTGTGTTCCTTGTCGGCACGACGAATCATATCGACCCGCCGAGCTTCACCATGCACGGCGGCACCATTTCCGATAACACCGCAGGCGCATCCGACGGCGGTGGCGGCGGCGTATATGTGGGTGAGAAGTGCAGCTTCACCATGGACGGTGGAGCCATCACCGACAACACGGCGACCGCCGGCAACGGCGGCGGGATCTATATCCACTTTAACGCCGGCAGAGTTTCGATTTCCAACGCCACGATCACCGGCAACAAGGCGTCCGCCACGGGGAATACAAGTTATGGCCACGGGGGCGGCATTTATTCGGAGAGAGGGGTAACCGTCAAGGGTGTGACGATCACCGGAAACAACAGCACCTTCGAGGGCGGCGGCATCTATGGAAAGGGCGCTATTACCCTCACCGATGCTACCGTTACCGACAACAATCGATATGACGTTTACTACGGCGGACAGGAAAACTCAGCTTCTGAGCTCACTGTTTCCGGCTTGGTGAAGGCCGGTTATTACGCCAATGAAGCTTGGAAGCTGCCCATTCTTGTATCAGGCGAATTGAGTGAGAATTCGGTCATCCGTGTGGGCGTGCGTGAAGGCATAAAGCCTAATGCCGGCGGCAGTCTCCTCATTGCCGAACCGGCAAGCGACGTGACGCTCCGCGCCAAGAACTTCGAGGCGGACGCCGCCGACTGCGTGACCAGCCTGGGCGATGACGGCAAGGTCTATCTTGTGCCCTGCACGCACGAGATGGACGATACCGGCTACACCTGCAGCAAGTGCCATACGCAATTCGACGCGCGCGTGGGCGATAGCGCCTATTATAAGACGCTGACGGAGGCGTTTAATGCAGCCAGAGGCAGCACCGTGACGCTGCTGCGGGATGTGACGCTCACAGGAAATTGCTCTTCTGATACCTACCCAGCGACGCTGGATCTGAATGGCAAAACTGTCAGCAGCGGGCGTTATTACATTCATGTCGGAGGCGGGAACAAGCCCAATACTCTGACGGTCAAGGATTCCAGCAAGGGCGGCGGAACGCAGGCGCTCAATGTCAAGTTTTGGGTTGCGTCCAACGGAACGCTGGCGGTTGACGACTCCTACACCGGCGACATTTCGTGCGTGGAGCTTCTTACCGGCGGCGCATTGGAGCGCTTTGGCGGCAAAATCGGCGAGTTGGCTTTAAGCAATGCTGCGGGCGGCTCCACAAGCACAGGCTACAATCTGAAGCTGTGGAATGGCAATACAAACGCCTGCACCATCGGCAGGTTCACGGATAACAATAAGAGCAAGAGCCTCACCGTTAAAGACCTGCTGGGAACCGACTACGCGAAGTGCGAGCTGTACGGCGAAAACAGCGGTACATGGAGCGTCGTTGATAAGAGCACCAAAATTGCAGAGTTGACCGGCTATACAGCGTACAAGGTACAGTTCCCGGAGTGCGTCCATCAGTGCGCCGATGACAGCAACCCCGTATGCTCTGTGTGCCACAAGAAACTGTACACGAAAATTACCGCCCAGAGCACCGACGGCACGACCAAGACTGCCTACTTCACGGAAGACAGCGCGCTGGAACACGGCTATGCAGAGGCCATCCAGACCTTGAACGGCTGGAGCGCAGCGGGCTGCACCGAGCCGACGCTGACCCTGCTGCGGGATATGTATGCTTTCGGCACCTCCATGCCGCTGACCGGCACGCTGACGCTGGAGGGCGGAACGTACACCGCCAAGAATGTGACGGTCGCTGAAAACGCGGACGTGACTTTTGCCAGCGGCAGCTATAAAGGTGCGACCATCGACGGCACGGCGACGGTGAAGGAGGGCGTCACATTCACCTCCACCGTCACGGTGAATGGCACGCTGAACGCCAAGGGCGGTACCTTCGATGGTCCTGTCGAATTCAACGGCAGCAGCATCGCGAACATCAGCGGCGGCAGCTTTACCAGTGATGAGGTGCATGGCGGCGTTCAGTTCCTCAATTCTTCTGTCACGGGCACGATTTCCGGCGGCACGTTTGTCTTCGCGTGGTTTTACACCACCAAAGTCAAGCTCTCCGGCGGCACATTTACGACAATCAAAACCAACGGCGACCGCAAACTCGCCGACCTGCTGGCGGAGGGCGCGGCGTATTACAGCGGCGACAGCGCCGTGAGTGAGGACAATGTCTCAAGTCTGGCCAATGTAACTGTCAAGTCACACGAGCACAACGGCGGCATGGACGGCAACGGCACTTGCAGCATCTGCGGCAAGCAGATGGCGGCGTCGCTGACCGTCGGCGGCACAACGAGCTGGTACACGGCCTTTGCCACTGCCATCGAGGCGGCGAACGCGGCGGACGGCGAAAAGACCATCACGCTGTATCAGGATGTGAATGGCTATGCCGACGGGCATTCGACCACCTATGAGCTGACCCGCGGGCCGGTGACGCTGGCGACCGGCGGGAAAACGGTCACAAGAGCAAACCTCACCGCCAAGGACATTTCTCTGACGGTCACGGGCAGCAACGGAGGCTTCAATGTGACGGTGGACGGCAAAGGCGCGGAATTGACCGTCAACGACGGGAATACGGAGCTCGCCATTGTCACGGCGCAGAACGGCGGAAAGCTTTCGCTGCGCAACGGCACCTTCAGCCGTGTGGCTGTAAAGGACGACGGCAGCAGCGCCAGCCTCAGCGGCGGCAGCTACGACGAGATCACGAGCGACACCGGCTATGTCAAGCCCTACGCGCTGCTGGCGGAGGGGTACGCTTACAAAGACACAAAGAAGGACAAATGGCTCCCCAACGCCAATTCAATCTCGTCAAAAGTCACCGTTGAAAAAGCGCCCTTCGCGGTCGAGAAGATTTATCCGAATAACGATATGGACTACACCGGAAACTCGGCGTTTGCGACGGACGGCAATATCACGCTGACTGCGGTAATCGCGCCCGAAACGGAGGGCGACACCTACTACTACTGGTGGGAGCTGTTTAACGAATCAACCAACGACTGGACCACGATTTTCAAAAATGTTAATACTGCAACGCATACCGGCGGGCAGAGCAAGACGCTCACGATCTCCGGGCTGCCCGTAGACAAGAGCTATCAGTACCACATTTTCGTCCAGTGCAGCAATGGCTACAATTGCTACAGCGAGCCGTTCACCGTGACCCGGCATCAGCATAGCTGGACGTACACGGCAAGCGGCGCGACCATCACCGCAAGCTGCACAGACACGACTTGCACCAGCCCGAACGGCGGCAGCGTGACCATCAAGGCCCCCGCCGAGCTGACCTACAGCGGGGAAGGCAAACCTGCCACGGTGACTGCAAGCAGCGATTGGCAGGGTCCGGCGGCGAGTGGGATCACCATCAGCTACATAAAGACGGGCAAGTATGGTCCAGAGATGTTGGAAAATGGCGAGCTCCCCACTAACGCGGGCGAGTACACCGCCAGCATCACGGTGGGCGAGGCGACCGCCAGCGTGACCTATACCATTGGCAAAGCTACCCCCAAGGCGGAGGACTTCACCTTCACCGCCCCGACAAGCCTGACCTATGACGGCAATGTCAAGAGCGCGACGGTTTCTTCCGCAAAGGCCGGTACGGGCGATGTCATCGTAAAATACTACGATAAAGACGGTAAGGAAGCCACGCCTAAGAACGCGGGCGAATACACCGTCAAGATCGATGTAGCCGAGAGCACGAACTATGCTGCGGCCAACGGCCTGACGGCGGATGGCTGGAAGTTTAGCATTACCAAGGCGGCCGCGCCCACGATGCAGCCCATAGAGCTGACCGTTATCAACGGGCTGGCAAAGACTTACTTGGTCAATCTTCCCGCGCTGCCGACGCTGGGCTATAATTGTAAGTACGGCTCCATCATATATGAGGCCTGCAACTTCGATCTGATTGGAGAGGGCGGCTACGCAAATTCGACGGCAATGATCACATCAAACGATGAGTTCCAGTTGACTGTCCCGGCTGTCGAATCTCAGACCGAAGGTTCCGTCGGAACCGTAGGCGTCAAGATCACCACGGACAACTATCAGGACATGCTCCTGACCGTTAAAGTCAGCGCGAAGAACAAGATCGTTCCCGTGCTGGACGGCGAGATCACCGCAACGCCAATCACCTTTGGCCAGATCCTGCGCGTCAGCACCATTACTGGCACGATGAAAGACGACGGCAAGACGGTCGAAGGCACCTTCGAGTGGACGGATCCTAGTACCAAGCCCGACAAAGCCGGCGACTATCAGGCTGAGTGGACATTCACCCCGGCGGAGGGCTATGAGGAATACGCGACCGCGACCGGAACTGTGACCATCAAGGTGAACAAGGCTACCCCCACCTTCAACGCTCCCACGGCGCAGGAAAATCTGACCTATACCGGACAGGAGCAGGCGCTGATTACTGCGGGCAGTGTGACCAGCGGTGGCACCATGCAGTACAGCCTGACCGAGAACGGCACATACAGCCCGGACATCCCTACCGGCACCGATGCCGGAGCATATACCGTGTGGTATCGGGTGATTGGCGATGCAAACCACAAAGATACCGCACCCGCCAGCGTGGCGGTCCGCATTGGGCAGAAGCCGCTGACGATCACCGGGGTAACGGTTGCGTCCAAGCTTTATGATGGCACGACAAACGCGGACATTACCAGCGTAACCTTCGACAACGTGACCTTGAAGCGAGACACAGACTACAACGTGACCGCCAGCTTTGACTATGCCGGTGTGGACAGCGGCAAGAACGTCACTGCCACAGTGACCCTGATGGGGCAGGCCGCGAAGAATTACGCCCTGGAGCAGAGCAGCTTTCCTACGACTGGCAGCATCACCAAGGCCGCCGCGCCTGACTTCACCAAGGAAACCGCGCTGACCATTGTAAACGGCTACGAAAAGACCTACACTGTGACGCTTCCCGCCCTGCCCACGCTGGAAACGCCCAAAGAGTACGGTGCACCCACCTATGAGCTCGGCGGAATCACACTGGATGGCAGCTACTACACCGGCGGCGCGAAGGTGGAAAACGGCAAGCTGATCCTGCCGATTCAGAAAAATGACGTGAAAACCACCGGCCCTGTGGGCACAGTGACCGTAGTAATCAAGAGCACAAACTATGAGGACATCACGCTGACCGTCAATGTCAATGCGACCAACAAGCTTGTCCCCACTGTTACGGCACCTACGGCAAACGCCCTGACCTACAACGGTGCAGAACAGGCGCTGGTTACAGCAGGCAAGACCACTGGCGGCACGATGCTCTACCGGCTTGGCGATTCTGAGTGGAGCGAGCAGATCCCCACAGCGAAAAATGCCGGGGAATACACCGTTTGGTATAAGGTTCAGGGAGACGCAGAGTACGCAGATGTGGCAGAGCAGAGCTTGACTGTGACCGCAGCGAAAAAAGCCGTCACCGTTACGGCGCTTGACAAGAGCGCCCACACCGGCAGCACCGCGCCCGACCTGAGCATCCCGGAAACAGATAGGGATTATAAGGTGGAAGGACTGGTCGGCGCAGATACCCTGAACGGCACGGTAACACTGGACTACGCACAGACGCCGGATATGAGCAAAACCGGAGAAACCGCAATCAACATCACTGGTACGCTGTCAAATGACAACTATGCGATCACCTATGTTTCTGGAACGTTGACCGTTTCCAAGCAATCTTCCAGCGACGACGGTTCCTCCTCTGGTGGTTCGGGCAGCGGTGGAGGTTCTTCCTCCGGCGATTCTGACGATTCCGACAACAATGATAACACCAACCAGCCGGAGAACAAGCCTCAAGCCCCTGTCACCGGTGAAACCAAACCCATACAGCCGGATAAAAACGGCAATGCGGCAGTGGACAACAACTCTGTCCAGTCCGCCATCGACAAGGCCAAACAGGATGCGAAAGAGAACGGCACCACAGAGAACGGGATTGCCGTTACCGTTCCCATCACCTCGGCGGCAGGCCAGATCTCTTTTAACGTGACCATCAAGGCGCAGACACTGGATCTGCTGGTCAAAGAAAATGTCCGGCAGTTTACCGTTGCAACAGACCATCTGGTTTCGGTTAATATCGGGCTGGACACTCTGAAGCAGCTGGATAGCGTCTCCGCTGGTGGGGACATCATTCTCCGGGTAGATAAGGTGGATGCCCTGCGCTCCACCGAGGCCAAAGCCGCTATCGGCACAAGACCGGCCTACGATCTGTCGCTGGTGTATCTCTCCGGCGGCAAGGAGACGCCGATTACCAGCCTGAATGGACATACCATCTCGGTGCGTTTGCCCTACACACCGGCAAAGGGTGAGCAGACAGGTAATCTCTATGCAGTCTATGTGGACGACGCGGGAAAGGTGGAATGGATCACCAAATCCAGCTACGATGCCAGCCAGAAAGCGGTTGTCTTTGAAACCGGTCATTTCAGCATCTACGGCATCGGCTACAAGAACCCTGCCCCGGCTTTCACCGACATTACCGGCCATTGGGCTGCGGACAACATCCTCTTTGTTGCCAGCCGAGGACTGCTCTCCGGAACAAGTGACACCACCTTTAGTCCCAACACCGGCATGACCAGAGGAATGTTCGTCACCGCCCTGGGGCGGCTGGCAGGCATCAACCCGGACAGCTACAAGACCGGGAAATTCACCGATGTGAAAGCCGACGCTTACTATGCGCCTTATGTCAACTGGGCGGCGCAGACCGGCATTGTGGAGGGCGTTACTGCCATCACCTTTGCGCCGGATACCAACATCAACCGGGAACAGATGGCGGTCATCATGGTAAATTACGCCAAAAAGTTGGGCTACGACCTTCCGAAAACCCTCCAGGCTGTGACTTTTGCGGACAACGCACAGATCAGTAGCTGGGCGAAGGATGCGGTCAAGGCCATGCAGCAGGCGGGCATCCTGGCCGGGAAGAATGGAAATAAGTTTGACCCCAAGGGAACCGCTACCCGCGCCGAAGTCGCCACCGTACTGCGGCGGTTTGTGGAGATCGTCATTGACTCGCAGACCGCAAACGGCTGGCAGCAGAATGACAGCGGCCAGTGGAGCTATTACAGAAATGGGAAGCCAGTGAAGGGCTGGCTCTCCGACGACCAGAAGTGGTACTGGCTGGTCAAGGCCACCGGAATGATGTTTGCCGGCGGCTGGAAGCAGATCGATGGCAAGTGGTACTACTTCTACCCAGACGGGACGATGGCGGTGAATACCACCATTGACGGATATACCATCGGCTCGGATGGTGCAAGAAAGTAACCTACAATAAAAAAATTTGCCCGTATAACAGCGGACAAAGATAAACGCGGTCGGGTATCAAAAACCCCACCGCGTTTATTTTTTCTCTTGTTTTTCTCTGGTGTCCAGCATTTTATCAATCAGGGCAAGTAAAAGTTCCTGATCCCGCTGACTGCATTGCAGGATTAAACGCTGGATACGGTCAATGGTTTCACTTCATCGCTCCATCTGTGGAGCAAGAATTTCATCAAATGAAAGGAAATCCAAATTTATCCGCATGGTGAATCGGAAATGCCGTTAAAGTCTATTGAGTTTAACTTTCCGATATATCGTGATGGTAAAGAAGTAAGGAAGATTTTGTGGGAATCTGGTAATACCGTTGAAAGTATCATGCTTTTGTCCCGAAAATAACCAGATAGTGTTATCAATGCGAAGGAAAAGTGCCGCTTGATAATATAATATTGCTAAGAGAGCCGTTGCGTACAAGCCGAAAGAGCGCGTGACCAACAAGATGATTAAGGAATACATAGAAGCGAAATATGGCTTCAAGATACATACCGCATACATCGCAGAGGTGAAGTGAAAATTGGGCTTGCCGATGTATGATGTTCATAATGCGGTGGAAGAATTGAAACAGCCGAGGAAACATCCGACAGCAGAGAAAGTGGAAGCAATAAGGGATGCATTGAGATATTTTGAAGTAATATAGCTTGTATTGCAAAATATTAGAAAGATTAATAGATAATTTGTAAATGAGAGGATGCTTTGATATGATGAACGAATTTTTTTATAAGGAAATTAAAGAAATTTTAATTTCAGCAAGAAATAAAGTCTATCAGACAGCCAATTTTGCAATGGTTGAAGCCTACTGGAATATCGGGAAATCAATCATTGAAGAACAAGGTGGTAATGAGAAAGCGGAGTATGGTACAGGTTTACTAAAAGAGTTGTCAAAGCAAATGACACAGGATTTTGGAAAAGGATTTACCGTTGCCAATTTGAAAAATATGCGACAGTTTTATTTGACATTTCCAGATGGCT
>ERZ773259.1904-NODE-1904-length-15210-cov-9.053910_pt1 | contig 15210 bp, 11 predicted proteins | sample MGYA00511961_ERZ773259 | MGnify/ENA primary metagenome ERZ773259 (study PRJEB29015, sample SAMEA2737775) | human gut metagenome | biome: human gut; feature: human-associated habitat; material: faeces | place: China | collected 2012 ...
GTAGCGCTCCGAGTAGGTCTGCGCGCCGAGCGTCCAGCTCTGGCCGGAGAGGCGGTTAAACGCATCGTAAAGATGCTCCGTTCGCTGCGTGACAGAGCCGTTTTCATCCATGGCCGTGCTGCGGATGAGCCGCCCGAGGCTGTCGTACTCAAAGGCGTAGGAGCCGACCGTCTCGCCGTCCTCCTCGTACCGCAGGCGGGCCAGCTGGCTTTCGGCGTTGTAGGTGTAGCGGATGGTGAAGTCCGGCTTTCCAGTCTCGTGATACGACTTTTCAACCAGCCGGTCGAGGAGGTCGTAGCTGTAGGTCACGGCCACGCCGTTGGCGTAGGTCGTCTGCGTCAGGTTGCCGCCGCGCGGGGCGTAGTCGTTCGTCGAGAGGACGCGGTCCCCGACGCTCGTGCTCGTCGCCTGGCCCCACTGGTTATAGCCGAAGGAGTAAATTTGATGCTGCGCGGCTCCGCTCCGGTAGGTCTTGCGGTCGAGGGTGGCAAGGCGGCCGTTTTCGTAGCCGTAGTCGATGGCGGCGACGCCGTGGCGGTAGACCATGGCCGTCCGGCGGCTGTTGGCGTCATAGGTATATTCCGTCGTGCGGCCCAGTGCGTCCGTCGTCAAAATAAGCTGCTCTGCCAGCGAGTTGTAGCCGTAAGACGTCGTATTGCCGTTGACGTCCGTCACGCTCTGCATGTGGTTGCGGTCCGGCGTCGCGACGGCGCTGCTCTCGAGGTACTTCTGCTCGTTATTGTCCGTCGAGGTCAGCTTGGAGCCGGTGACGTTGCCCGCCTCGTTATAGGTCGTGGCGCTCTTGATCCCGGCGACCGAAGCGGAGGTGACGTCGTGGGCAGCATTATAGGTATAGGTGTACTTTGCGCCGTTTGCGGCCGTGTAAGAGGTCAGGTCCGTGCCGGTATACCCGGCCTTTTCCGTGCCCGTGCCGGTCTGCGTGGCGGCCGTGACGTTGCCGTCGGCGTTATAGGAGTAGGTCTGCACCGGCTCCTGCCGCAGGGAGAGGTTATCGAACCGGGCCGTGCCGGAATTGTGGTCGAACGCGCAGTAGACAATGATCCGCCGGATCGTTTTGCCGCTCTCCTTCGGCACGATGGTCCCCACGGCGCACTGCCAGTCGGCGGTGGCCCAGCTGAACGGGACGCTCTGCCGCTCGGGGTCGTCCACGCCCACATAGAAGATCTCCGCGATCAGGCCGAAGTAGCGCGTGCCGCTGCCAAACTCCAAAGCGGCGTTCGGGGCGGCGTAGTCCGCCTGCGCCCAGCCGGAGAGCAGGAACGTCGTGTCCGAGGAGCAGTTCAGCGCGACGGGCTGGCTGACATGGAGGATGCCATTGTAGCTGCCCTGCATGGTCATGGCCTTCGCGCCGAATCTGGTATCCGCAGCCGCCGCCGAGCCGCCCTGCAGGTTCCAGCCCGCATCGCCGAATTCGAACGAGGCGTTCTGCAGGAGGTTATAGGTGGAGGCGGCCTCCGCCTGCTCCAGCTGGAGATCGTCGAGGTAGGCCGTGCCCGTGCAGCCGCTCATGCGGAAGGCGATGCGGCAGGACGCCGCCGGGGCCGTGAACGTGGCGGTCACGCGCTGCCAGCCGTTTTCGATGGCGGAGGACGGGCGGGCATCCGTCAGCAGGACGGTCTGCTCCGCGCCTCCGCCCTGCACGACGGCCTCCAGCCGCGCGCCGCTGCTCCAGCGCAGGTGGGAGCTGGCGGAGAAGTAGCCCGAGAGGGTGTAGGTCTCCCCGGCGGTGAGCGTTACGGGGCGGGAGATGGCGGCTGCATCGCCGCTGCCTGCGCCGTCCGGGAGGTAGAGATTCAGGCCGCCCGTGCCGTGGCGGCGGTTTTCGTCGTTCGTGATCGTCGTGCGGGCCGCTGCGGAGCCGCTGCCGGTCGAGGCGTTCGTCCAGCCGTCCTCCGATTCCAGCCCGCCGTCCCGCAGGAGGTTTTCCGCCGTCATGCCCGTCGAACCGACGCTCGTCAGGCGGTTATTCTGCTTGCTGCGCTCTGCGGTGGCCGTATAGGAAGCGGCGGAGCTGCCGAGGATGCGCGTGATATCCGTATTGGTGGTATAGGTGGAGATGGTGCGGCCCCAGTTGTCGAAGACGACCTCAAGGCGGATGTCGTCATCCGTTTCTGCCAGCTGGTCCGCGCCGAACGCGCGGTAGCTCGAGCGGTTTTTGCCGTTCCAGCACTTGACCGTGTCGCCGGGCACATGCGTTCCGCCGTCGAGGGTGAATTCATAGAACTGGTCAATGGTGCCGTCCGTGTGGTAGGTATACCAGATGCCGTAATTGGCCTCGCCGTCGTGCGCACCGTTCAGGCCGGTCGTATCGTAGGTGTAGTTCAGCTTTGTGCCGTCCGGGCAGAGGAGGTAATCGAGCTGGCGGACGCCCGCGGTGTTGTCGTAATGGAACTTTGTCTCCTTCCCGGCCTCGTCGCCGACGCGGAGGAGCCTGCCATCCGCGTCGTAGATCAGCTTGGCGAGGTATTCGACCGAAGCGTCCTTGTTCTGGCGGCAGATGCGGGTCAGGCGGTTAAAGACCTCGTTTGTCGGGCGCCAGCTTTTGCCGTCCGGGGTGTCGAAGTTGATGCCGTTATAACAATAATAAATGCCGTTGCCGTAGGCGTCCTTTGTATAGGTCAGGATGCCGTCGCGGAAGAAGGTCTCGTTGCCGTTGTCGTCCGTTATGGTGAAGTTCGTGTGGCCGGTGTCGCTGTCCGGGTTCGACTGGCACGTCATCTTCAGGCCGAGGCCGTCCTCGTCCCGGAAGACGCCGTCCGTTTCGGCTCCGCCGCCTCCCTCCTTCGAGAAATAGTGCTGCGTGCCGTCGGCGTCCGTGTAGACCCAGTAGAGGGTCTGCGCGTCGTCCGAGCCGATGCGGACGGACTGGACGCACTGCTGCGCGGAGAGCTTCCAGCCGGAGCCGAGCAGCATATTGCGGTAGTCGCGCGTATAGTCGGGCGGCTCGTTGGGGTTTTTCTTCTGCTGCACACCGAAGGACTCCCGGCTGAGGCCGGAGTTGTACACGAGCGACAGCCCGAAGGGCATCACGCTGCTATCCGACGAGAGCAGCGGCACGACGAAGGTCAGGCGCTGCATGTGGTCCGAGATATAGCCGGTGCCGGCGCGGCCCGCACTCTGGGTCTGGTAGGTGTAGTAGCTCTCCAGGCCGAAGTCGTTGCGGTAGGTCACCGTGAGATACGACGCACCCGTCTGGAACGAGGAGACGATGCGCTTGCTCGCGCTGCAGTCCGAGCGCAGCAGGATCGCATGGCAGTTCCCGCCGCTGTACCAGCTGCGGGCCGCGCGGGTGATATCCAGCGAGCGGTAGCCGTTCGTACTGGTCAGGCGGATGAAATCCTCCGTCGCGGTTTTATAATGATTCGTTCCGTTTGCATAAATTTTATTCCACGTCAGGGTCTTGATCCAGTCGCTGTACTTTTGTTCTCCCGTCTTGTCAATTGTCAGCTGGTGGGCGTACAGGTACTGGAAGGTGGAAGAGGAGTCGTTGCTGAAGCCGGACTGTAATGCATGGATGGCAGCCGCCGTGACCATGCTGCCGGAGGGCAGCGTGGGAAGCTCGTCGACCGCCGCGATGGCCTGATATTCGCCGCTGCCGATGCTGGTGTAGCCGACCTGCACTGGGCTTGCGGGGTAGCTGTAGTTCGGCATGCCGGAGAAGACATAGGCCCACGAGAGGGAGCCGGACTGCGAAATCTTGACGATCGTCGGGTCGATGGCGACCGGGAACTGCGCCTCTTCCTCGATCCACGCGGCGTCCGCATCGACGAGCAGGCGGTAGCTGCCGCGGTCCAGCTCCTCGAGGCTGTAGCGCACGGCGTCGGAGTACGTCCCCTCGGCGTCGAGCATGTAGGGTGCAGGGATCGCGTAAACGGGCGATCCGGCCTCATCGAGCAGGAGGACAGAGCCGTCTTCCTGCATTTCTGCGGTCAGATCGCCCGTTTGCAGCACGAAAGAAAAGAGATAGCTGGCCTGCGCTTTGTTGACCAGGATCGTCTCTTTGATCGTTTCGCCGTAGAGCGTGTATGCAAGGTCAACGCCGTCGTAAACGTCCGGGTAAAGCAGCGAAGAGCTGAGCTTTTCCGGGACAAACGGGTCATCTGAACGCAGAGAAAAAGGCTCCTGCACAACGGCCTCTGCCGCGTGGTAGGAGCGCGCCGGACCGGCAGGCTCCAGCTCGGCCGCCGCCCCGGTTTCAACCATCATTTCAGCATTGGTTTCTTCTGCCGCAGCAGCCGTTTCGGTCTCTTCTGCCGGTTCTTCTGTGGTTTCTTCCGTCACTTCAGGAAGAGCGACAGCCTCTGTCGGCTCCGGAGCTGCCAGTGTTGCATCGTGACTGGGCAGGACGTCCGGATCACCGTCCAGAAAGAGCTGCACCCGGTGCTCGTCCGCGTCCGCCGTGAAGACGGCGTCTCCGTTCAGGCTGGCTGCGAAGGCGACGCTTCCGTCCTCCACCGCGTAGGTCTGCCCGACCGGTTCGAGCGTGTTGTCGATGTCCTGCCACCGGCCGTCCGCGTCCTGATGATGGACCGGCACGTCATACTGCACCGCGACATAGCTTCCGTCCCCCATACGGAAGTGCTTGACGCGCTCACTGCGCAGCGAGGCCTCTTCGAACGCGACCTCAGCGGGCTCCTCGACCGTCCCCTCGACGGTATGCTCCAAATCTTCGGAAGGAGAAACCGCAGACCCCACCGCAGGCAGCAGCTCGACGCAGAGCACCACCGCCAGCAGGAGAGAAAGCAGACGGGTCCAAAGGCTCTTTTTCATAATAATTACCTCTTTTCATTTTTGAAGCATCCGAAATGTTCTATCGACTTTCGGGCAGCTTCGTCTATAGCTCGTTGACCAGAAACTGGCAGTTTATGCAAATATTTTCCGAGCCTCAATTGAAAGAATATACTATTTTTTACAAAATGTCAACAATATTTTTGTAAAAAAAATATTGACCTCATTATGATTAGCCTGTATTATATATATTGGTAGCATATTGTCAAAAGATGTACGGTCAGAAAGTCCAATAGGAAACTCTGCGCCAAAAAATAACGCCATAGTATTTTCCCGGCCGATTGTCTGTTTCTGCAGTTAAAATTGCATTTTCTTCTTCGCAGTCAATGCATTCCGATTTTGAAAGTGATCTTGCAGAACTCCCGCGAGAACTTTTGACAAGTTGATACAAACGGCCGAGGTGAATGTATGAGATGGCAAAAAAGGAAAATACACAGAGCTGCTTCCAGCGGGGTCTTATATCGCTGCTGATCCTCGCTCTGCTCGATCAGGAAGACATGTACGGATATCAAATCGTGCAGGAAATCACCGAACGCAGCGGCGGAGCCATTGTGACAGAGGAAGGCTCCCTGTACCCGGTACTCTATAAGCTGCAGGATCAGGGCATGCTTTCCGGCGAAAAGGTATTGGTAGGCAAACGGATGACGCGTGTTTACTATCATCTGGAGGAGCCCGGCCGCCGCCGTCTGCAGGAGTTGAGCCGGGAGTACCGGGCGATCACACAGGGTGTTTTTCAAATTATTCAGGGGGGCAAGGAAAAAATGAACACAGCTGAACGGGCGGCAAGGCGCTATTACCGCAAGGTGCGGTCATGGCTGCCGGGCGGCAAGATGCGCCGGTATGTCATGACGCAGATCAGGGAGACCGTGCAGGAATTCGTCCAGGAACATCCCGACGCGGACGTTGCGGCGATTCAGGCACAGCTGGGAACGCCACAGGAGATCGCGGCAGCGTATGTGGAAAATATGGAAACTGCAGCGGTTCTGAAGGGCCTTCGCATCCGGAGGCGTGTGCTGTTCGCGGTCTGCGCCACAATGCTGGCCATTCTGATTTCCTGGACGGTTCTGGTCACTGTTGAGACGGCCCGAGCTAGAGAAGCGGACGAGAGGTCGCATGTCGAAATATATATTGAGTAAATAGCAAATGAAAATGGGAGGGGATATTATGAAAAGGAATATTATAAAAATGATTGCCGGTTTGCTCGCCTTTGTCCTGCTGCTATCGGGGCTTCCCACGCAGATTGCGCATGCAAGCGCGGGAGAGGAACTGCTGGAAGTCATCTCCTATGCGGACGGCAGCTATCTTGAGATCACGCTGGAGACCCTGCCGCAGGCCAGAGCGTCTGGCTCCGTGACAAAGGCGAAAAACTATGTCTATAAAAATGAAAACAATATTGAGCAGTGGAAGATCACTCTTACTGGCTCCTTTACCTACACCGGGACAGGCTCGACCTGCACGGCCTCCAGCTGCAATGTCACAATTTACAACAGCGTCTGGTCTGTTGCTTCCAAGTCCGCAACCAAAAGTGGAAACACGGCATACTGTTCAGCCAGAATGGTAAAAAAATATCTGGGAGCGACTATTCTTGAGAAACCCTGTAATTTTACTCTGACCTGCGATAAGAACGGCAATGTGAGCTGAGCCGCCTCGGGCAGGAACCACCGATCTCATCTGAAAAGCGATAGCGTGGCACAGGCCGCAATCAATTGAGGAGCCAAGCACGCCGACCGCTTACACCACCGCGCGTACCGCTCGGTACACAGCGATTCAAATTGCATAAGTGCAAAGACTCGCACCGGGCAAGGATGTTGTATTTTCCAGCCTGTGCGAGTCTTTCTCTCGAGATCGCCTATTGCATGGAAAATTAAAATGGACTAACACAAAAGCAACATCTTCAAAAAAAACAGAAATCCCAAACTATCAGCATTGATGGTCTGGGATTTCCGCTTTTGCAGAGATTTATTTTGGTTGTGCGCGTAACACCGGGAGGGCATAATAAATGAAAATTGACATCACCAACATACTGATTAGGTCGCAAGTTGGTCGCAAATTGGTTTTAAGTTAGTTGCAAGTTGAACACAAAAACACATCTGAAATCGCCGGTGAATCACTTGATGATAAACCATCTCGCAGCACTGGTTTTGCCTTTGCAGACCACTTTTCCGACTTCCTTGAGTTCCCGCATCAGCACTTGAATCTGATTGCGGTTGAGACCCGGCAAAACTTGCTGCAATTCTTTGAACGGAGTACCAACTTCGTTGTTCTGCCGAATGTGCTTTAACAGCAGCTCTTTATTGGTATCTCGATCCAAGCCGACGTGCCTTGTATGCACACCGGTTTTGCCCGTCGCTGCATAGAGACTTCTGGCAAGAACATACTTCTTGCGACCGATATGCTCGACAATGCCCATCTCGATCAGCCGGTTCAAGCGAGACTGCATCTTCTCGTTCAGCGGTCTTTCGTGGTACAGAGCATCAATCACAAGGAAATCCTCGGTGGACAGCAGCTCCGCGCCTCTTTCGCTGATCCGGTTGATAACGGAAAGCATCGCTTTGTCGAGGATCAGTCCGTTCAGTGTGACGCTGACGAAGAAGTCATCTGTGCCAGTGAAGTCGGGAAGCGGTTTTGCCTCCTGCACACTCAGCTCAAACATCAGGTTCATGCCCTGACCGGAACGCTCCACCATGCCGCAGAGCGAAAGGATCTCAGCAATACGGCGGTTGCGCGGAAGCTGGCGATCCAGTATGTTGTCGAGCGTAATGCCGAAGGGAAGTCCACCGGGACTTTCGACAACCAATCTGTCGCGGAACTGGCGGACAAAGATGCTGCCGCCAAACTGATAGTTTCTGTGGCTCACCGCGTTCAGGATCGCTTCTCGGACAACGCGCTCATTGAAGGTCGCAATGTCAAACACGAAAAAGCCTTCCTGATAGTGCTGCTTGTCGTTCCGCAGATTGACAAGCTCCCATACGCGGTCATAGCAAGCGAAGAAACCGACCTTAAACTCTTCTCTCTGATTTGCCGGACCCGACGCTTCGGAGGAACGATACTCAAAAATGATCTCAGCCTGCGGCAGATACTTGATGATCGCCGCGTTCTTGCCGAACAGGATCAGAGCTGCATACGTCACGCCTTCATCCGTGATTGCGCCGCAGTCATGGAGAAGCTGTTCTTTTGACAGCGTGGCAAGCTGCTTTTTGCCGCTCTTTTCAATCCACTTGGCACGGAAGTTTTCAATGGCTGTCTCGTCCAAATCATCGACCGTTGCCCCGGCGCAGATCGTCCCAGAGAAGTCGCCGCCGGTTTCTTCATAGATGCTGCGGCGCATATCCTCCGGCATGGGCTTGAGCGTATCGCCCTCGTAAATCCACGCTACGCCGTCGTATTGTACCGGCATGCCGATGGGACGGCTCTTCACGTCGAAGACCAGAACCCGCTTTCCCTCGTAGTTGAAAAGCTGAAAATCAATATTGACCTTCAATTTCTCAATCAAGCCCATGCGGGTACGCTCCGGCTGGTCGAAAGCTGCGCTCCCGACCACGCTGCGGGGTCTCTTGTCCGTGATGCCAAATACCAACTTACCGCCGCCATTGTTCGCCAAAGCACAGCAGCACTTTGCCGCCTCTCTGGAATCAAATTGCTTTTTTGCTTCCTTGAATTGGACGTGTTCGCCCTCTTTAGCTTCCAGAAGCTCTTGGACAGTTTCTAAATATGGCATAGCGTTTCTCCTTTATGCAATAACACAATTATGTATCCAATAGTTCGCACATGCAATGCATTTCCAAACGTAATGCACCTGGAGCGATTCCACAGCTATGTTCGGACAACGGTATATAATCCAACAGGCAGGAATCTCGGTTATCTTTTGAACCAGATATGTATTTTGATCTAATATTGATTCTAACATAAAATCATTGGGATTACAACCGAATTCAGGGTGGCGCAGGCTTCTGTGCGGATTCTATTGTATCGAGTTTCGCGCCAAAAGGAAAGCATCAGCCTCAAAAGCTTCCGGCACTGATGCAGCACCTTCCGCAAGCGTACCAATTACGCATTGTATCATCTGGTAAGCGGCCAACGGCATACCCCATGAGATTTGTGCAAATGCCGTCTGCACAAATTGCACACCCGAACAGGTTTCTGCAAACCTCACATTTTATTGTTGTTTATCAACGCCGTGATACCCTTTGCCGTTCTATTTCAAAAATCTGTTTTCATACTCCTGATGGTGCAGACAGTAGCCCTGTGCAATCAGCGCGTCTGTCTTTAACGCAACAAGGTTTGCATCTGTGTGCATCGCGCTGGCAATCCGCTGGATATCATAGCCATAGTGGATGTATTCGAGAATTTCCTCGTCATCTAAGGATACCTGGGAAGCGAACACGTTTGCTTCATATTCCGTCCGGTTCTCCCGCATATTAAAGATATTGAACTCTTTAAAGCCGCCTGCTTTTACAGCTTCCTTCCGGTGAAGAACATCATGTCCGATCTCGTGGAGCATAACAACTCTTTCCGTCACCGGGTCCAGATCGTTTTTTATGAAGATAAATCGGTTGCGCATCAGAACCTTATAGGCTCCACGCTGCCGTTTGAAATCCACGGAGATGACCTCAATCCCAAGCGCTTGGGCGATTCTGTGCGGGTCCCTCGTGCCGAACGTATCGACCAGTCTGTTTGCTGTCTGCACGATCTCCAAAGTCTGAATATCCAAGAGCGAACACCCCCCTCTGCCTGTTTTGACATCGCCATTCTAACATAAGACGTGTCCAATTAACCGGACAGCTAAAAATTAGTCCCTGCGATATTTCTTGGGCGTGAACTTCTTATTCTTCTCTTTGGCGATCCAATACGCATCCTGCAGAGCCTTCATCATCACATCCAGATCCTCATCGGCAATATTTCCGCCCGCAAAAAGGCCGCTGACTTCATCCACCAGTGCCTGCGCCTGTTTTGCGCCCTTCGCGCCGTATTTCTCTGCGGCAGAAAGGAGGAACTCCTCGTCCTCATTCAGGAAATAATTTTCTTCGGTGTGAAACAGTTCTGCCAGTTTGTGATAGATGTCCCGCTTTCTTGGATAGCACTCGCCGGACTCGTAGTTGGTGATCGTCCTGAGGGATACCCCAAGTGCCTTCGCCAGTTCTTCCTGCTTCATACCTGCCTTTGTGCGGGCATCTTTTAATTTCTCGCAAAACCGCATTGTACCGTCCTCCGTAGCGTTCAAAGTATTCAGGAAATTAAATTGCTGTTTTCCATTGACAAGCGCATATAAACTGCGTGTAATAGGAATGCGCAATTAGATTGCGTGTTTATCTTACTCGAACTTGCGTATCCTGTCAAGAGGTTTCGGAAAGATACCGCAATTTTCAGGCGTTGAATATACGCAATCGTGATTAGTATGCCCGTTCATACGGAAAAGGAGCGGCAATGGGAAGGAACAATACAAGAGCAGCAAAAAGCATCGCAAAAATGTATGAGCAGTTGGGCTTGCTGCAGGACGATATATTCCATAAAACAAAACTGCTGTTGAGCATCTACCGCGATGTGGTGTGGGCAACACTTTCGGACTGCCGCTGCGCAAATGCGGAAATCAATTATTATGGTGGCGATCTGAGCGATGCCCTGATTTATTTAGAGGAATTTGCCCCCGATATTGAGCGCAGCGAGTTCGAACACCGTGTGTGCAATCTGTTTGAAAACAAGTGGATGATCGATCTCATCGACAAGGCTATGCGCAAGGTCTATGACTACTACAATAACGGGCGGCTTTACCACGAAATCCTCTCCAAGAGCTATTTGACCGCTTTCCGCTACACCGAAAGCGAACTGCTGGAGATACTTAATTTAGAGCGCAGCACTTTTTATGATCGAAAGAAGGAGGCTGTTATGCTGCTCGGAATAGCGCTATGGGGCTATGCCATCCCCGCATTTCGTGGCATTTTTGATGTGGAAGGAGATGAGAGCGAGATACCCGAATTCTTTGCCAATACAGAAAAGTCCGACCTTTGTCCGACATAGGTCCGATGAAAATCCGACCGATTTCCTACGGAATGTCCGACTTTTCCTCTGCTATACTGGCTATGCTGCCGGATTGCATCCACTCTTGGGATGCAGCAGGAAAATGAACAGGTTACACAAAGCAGTTACAGCCTCATGGGGTTGTAGCTGCTTTTTGTTGCCTGCTTGCCGACGGCGGCTGTGAAAGGCGCTTTCTTGAAACGAGATTGCATTTTCACCAAGTTATAGGCAGCTTAGGCAAAGCGAATGGAATAGAACAAGCAGAAAGAAGACGCCGCTGTAGCTTTTCAAGTCAGTGCTTGATAGCTACAGCGGTTTTTTGTATCCTTTTCGCTTTCTCCCGAGCGGAAAGGAGCGCGTTGTGTCCCTGTTCTGGTGGCAAAGCGCCGTTTCCCGCTACCCGTGATCTCTGAATTTTGAATCCGAACACCAAATTCAAAATTCAAAGGAGATTTTACTATGAGCTGGAATAACGGCTACGAAAGGAAAAAGTTTGAGCAGGAGCAAAAAGCGCAGGCAAAGGAATACCGCAAATGCGGGATGAACGAGGAACAAATACAGGCGATGTATCTGCAGGATTTGCAGGAATATCGAAATAACCGCGTTTACGCAATTCACATTCCGTCCATTGAGGAGCTCGAAGGTAACGGCGAGGAAAGTAGAAATGCACTGCACAAAAAGTTCCTGCTTTCGATGACCTGCACGATGGATATGAGCGAGTGCGGTCGCTACGGCTGGATCGACGAAATCGAAAACAATGCTCTATATTGTGCGATTTGCAAGCTCAACACAAATCAGAAGGAGCTTCTGACTCTGCTGTATCGGGATGGATACACACTTTCAGAAGTTGCAGACCGGATATATCACACCTCTGTTGCGGCTGTTTCGCTCAGACTCTCCCGCATACAAAAGCGAATCCGCCAATTTGTTGCGGAGAATGGAGGGCTGAGAAATGACTGATTTCAAAAATCGCTCTCCTTATATGGAGCTTTGCCTGTGCCGCAGATGTGCGGATGTCTACTTCAATGACCCTGCTTACTGGGTCGAACGCTCTAATCCCGCTCAAATGGTGCGGGAGCTTTGCGATGTGTGCAGTCAATACCGTGGCTTTGACTATTCGATTTGGAAGAAGCCCTCGAATGTGCGATTGCCAAAATCGCATCGTTGAGGGGGTGTCCGAAAATGAATATGATTAAGGCAGATAAAGAAAACAATATTTTCGGTGCACTGAAACTCATTGAGCAGCTTTATCTTGACGGCGAAATCCCCGGCTATGTATTTAGGAACATCCTTCAGGAATACAAGGATGATGTCTGCATTGCCGATTTCACCTGTTACAAAAAGGAAAAGCAGGAAGGTGAGGGTAAGTAATGTATGGATTAAATTCCGATTTTCAAAAGAGAGATGTTGCTATATACGCTCGTGTATCGACGGAGCACGAAGCACAGCTTTCAGCTCTCGGTAACCAGCTTGACTGGTATAAGCCAATTTTGGCGGCAAGACCTGACTGGACTCTGACCGCACAGTATATTGATGAAGGTATTACGGGAACATCGGCTGAGAAGCGTCCGCAGTTTATGAAAATGGTTGAGGATGCACGGCAGAAGAAGTTCAATATGATTATTACCCGTGAGGTTTCCCGTTTTGCGAGAAACACGGTGGATACCCTTCAGTACACTCGTCTGTTGAAGGAATACGGTGTGGAGGTGTTTTTCCTCAACGATAACATCAAAACCTTTGACGGCGACGGTGAACTGCGGCTTACGATCATGGCAACGCTTGCACAGGACGAGAGCCGCAAGACATCCATCCGTGTAAAAGCCGGACAGGAGACCTCTATGCAAAACGGTGTTTTCTACGGCAATGGGAATATCCTCGGATACGACCGTGTCGGCAAGGAGATGGTCATCAACCCCGAACAGGCAAAGACGGTGCGAATGATTTATGATATGTACCTGAGTGGTATGGGAGTAACGACCATCCAGTACGAGCTTGAGAAAGCTGGACGGCTGACGGCACTGGGGAAGGAACAGTGGTTTGCATCGTACATTTCGAAAATGCTTCGGAATTCCTTTTACTGCGGCATCATAACCTACCACAAGGAATATACGCCTGATTTCCTGAAGCAGAAGAAAATCAAGAATTACGGTGATTTGGAGTATGTTCAGGTTCAAGGCACACACGAGCCAATCGTAACCGTCGAGGAGTATGAGCAAGTACAAAAACTGATGGATGCCAAGTCGGCGGTTCTGAAAAACCATAACAAAGGAAACCGCAGAACAGGAAGAATGCAACATACCACGGTCTACGGACGGTTGATGATTTGCCAGTGCGGAAACAAATTCAACTTGAGGTTTCATTCCCGTGACGGACGGACAGACGGCGTTGATTACCAATGCTACACATCGGTAAACCGGGGGAGCGTCGCCAAACGCTTGAACAAAGGCATCTCCATTGAGCATTCGTGTGAATCACCCTATATTCAGGGCTGGAAGCTGGAAATGATGGCGGAGCAAGTCTTTGACCGGTACATCGAAAACGCAGACAAAGTAATGGACTTGTCCTATGCGATGCTCGAAAAGCATATTGCGGATCAGGAGGAATTGCCGGACAACACAGATGTTATCCGGCGCAAGCAAGGCGAAATCGAGAAGCTGATGAATAAGCGGACAAACCTGATCGAGCTGAGAGCCGAGGGTGACATTGATAAGGAAATGTTTCGCTCAAAGAAGCAGGAGATCGAGGATCGTGTTGCAAAGCTCACGGAAGAAATCAAAGGCTTGCAGCCTGAGAAGGAGCAGACAAGCAACGAGGACTATTCCGTCAAGCTCTTGGAACTGCGAGAGCGTTTGAAGGAGTACACCGGATTTGATTACTCGGTTATCCCAGAAAGCATTGTGGAGGCATTCATTGAGCGCATTTGGGTGTCAAAGGATGAGTTCCGCTGGTATCTGAGAACCGGAAACAATGCAGATGGCGAATTTGACCCTGATGACCACATCAAAATCGGCGCCTTTACGCTGACGATCGACGATGAGATCGAGTTAAATGCGACCACCAAAGCACAGGACTCGATTCCTGTGTTTTGGTGGATCGAGCGATCCAAATCTAACAAGAAGGAGGAAAAGCGAAATGCCAAACTGTAAAACCATAGCGATATGCAACCAAAAAGGCGGCGTGGGGAAAACCACCACGGCAGTAAACCTCGGCGTAGGATTGGCTATGCAGGGCAAAAAGGTGCTTCTCGTGGACGCTGACCCGCAGGGCGACCTTACTACCTGCCTCGGTTGGCAGGACACGGACAGCTTGCAGCAGACTCTTTCCAATAAGTTGTCTGCGGTAATGCGGGAAGAACAGCAAGACCCGTTCTCCGGCATTCTCAGCCACGAAGAAAAGGTTGACCTTGTTCCGTCAAACCTTGACCTTTCAACGTTGGAGATGAGCCTTGTGACTGCAATGAGCAGAGAGAGCGTGATGCAAAACTATCTCAGCCAAGTGAAGGACAGATACGACTATGTACTGATAGATACGGAACCTGCTAAAGATGGAAGTTTCGCCTTTAGCAGGTTCACAGGAGTTCCTTATTTTAATCCGAGGCTGTGATCGCATACCAATGTGTATCCAACTGCCGCTGCCGCTGCACGGTAGGATATATACCGGTGGGTGCCTTTTCACCATTGGTCCATACCAGTGATGAGTCCGTACCGATATTTGATGTCAGCAGCACCGTGAATCGAATCATATCTTTTGATGCTTCGATGCTGTGCAGATCATCCGAAAACAGCGGAGAAACAAAGGCGTACAGGTTCTGGTATGTTTCGTCGGGATAGCCCTCCGGCGAAATAAAGTATAAACCGCCGTATTTTTTCGTATAGCCGTTATTATAGTTATAATTTTCCCCGAGAGAGTCTGTGCTTGTGATCCACATAAAGCATTCGTTGGAGTCCGTGAACTCCTGCAGGGCCGCCTGCGCCGCTTGCAGTTCTGTCTGGTGCGCATCATAAAAATTCAGAGCGGTTTCCAGATAGCTGTCAAAGGAAGCGCACGCTGTGCAGAAAACCAGAATAAACAGGGACAGGATACTTCCAAATACAGGAAAGGTATACGATTGAACTTTTTTCTTCATCTCAATTTACCTCCCGTCAATTTTCAGAAATTGACCGTATTGCTTTCCCGAGGAAGTAAAAGAAACCCTTTCTCTCTTCTCTATGCCGGACGGATCACTACGACCAACAGGGTCATTTTCGCAATATGCGAACATGTTGAGGCCGCTAAAGCTTCAGTTAGAGGAGATGAGTCCATCCGCATTGATAAATCTTCTATTTGCCGGATCATAGTATCTGCTTTGCAGGTAGTAGAATCCCGTCTCATTATCATAATAGTATC
>ERZ773259.1912-NODE-1912-length-15128-cov-3.991840_pt1 | contig 15128 bp, 8 predicted proteins | sample MGYA00511961_ERZ773259 | MGnify/ENA primary metagenome ERZ773259 (study PRJEB29015, sample SAMEA2737775) | human gut metagenome | biome: human gut; feature: human-associated habitat; material: faeces | place: China | collected 2012 ...
ATGGTACACTGCAGTTGTTTGATGAGTCTGTCAACCTGACAAAAGGTGGCCCGGCAAACTCCACAATCACAATGTCCCACTATATTTACAATACATGCTTTATAAACGTACCGAACTTTGGATATGCATCAGCAATGTCATTCCTCATTTTCATTATGGTAGCCGTACTTGCATTTATCAACTTGAAAGTAGGTGATACACGTGACTAAGAAAAACAAATCAGCCATTCAGAGAAGATTGATTCCTACCTATATTTTTCTGATCATCGTGTCATTTATTTCTGTATTCCCGTTATACTGGATGATCTCAGCTGCGACAAATACATCAACAGATGTATCCCGTGGACGTATCCTTCCGGGAAGTTATTTTATGGAAAACTTCCATAATCTGACATCTCAGCAGCCACTGTGGAGAGCACTTGGAAACTCTTTCTTTTACGCAATCCTTACCACAGTGATCTGTCTTCTGATCTGCTCTATCGCAGGATATGGTTTCGAAGTTTATCATGACAAAGGAAAAGACAGACTGTTCTCCGTGCTGCTTCTTGCAATGATGGTTCCGCAGGTTGCAACCATGGTTCCGTTGTTCAAAATGTTCTCTAAAGCAGGACTTCTGAATACAGCAGTTGGTTTTATCCTTCCAATTATTTCTACACCATTTATGATCATGATGTTCCGCCAGAATGCAAGATCATTCCCGGTAGATATTATCGAAGCGGCTCGTATTGATGGACTGAGCGAAGTAAGAATCTTCTTCCAGATGTTCATTCCAACTATGAAATCAACATATGCGGCAGCAGCAGTTATTACCTTCATGAATGCATGGAACTCTTACCTGTGGCCGAAGGTAATCATGACAGACAACAAAGCAATGACAATGCCAATGTTGATTGCCAACCTGATCACAGGTTATGTAACAGACTATGGTATGCTGATGTGCGGCGTATTATTCTGTTCCATCCCGACAATGGTTGTATTCTTCGTACTGCAGAAACAGTTCGCAGAAGGTATTACCGGAGCGGTTAAGTAAGGCGGAGAGTGTTGCAATAATGAATTAAATAAAAGGATGCTGCGTGGTCCAGTGGGTATATTGCATAATATGTCCCGTACAGATTATGCGGCATTCTTTTTTTGTAAAATCCAATAACAGGAGGATAAGAATGAAAGCTTTTGATTATTCTTTAGTAAAAGATCCACAGTATTTTAAAGACGGAAGAATGGATGCGCATTCTGACCACACATATTACAGAGATGGAGAGGAAGCGCAGGAAAAAGAAACTTCCTTCCGTTATGACCTCAACGGGATCTGGAAATTCCACTATGCTCGTAACTACGGAAGTGCGATTTCAGGATTCGAAAAAGAAGAATATTGCTGCAGAGACTGGGACGATATCCGCGTACCGGCACATATCCAGATGGAAGGATATGATGCGCCACAGTATGCCAATGTACAGTATCCGTGGGAAGGCCATGAAGATATCCATCCGGGCGAGATTCCGGAACATTTTAACCCGGTTGCAAGCTATGTGAAATATTTTGAAGTGCCGGAAGAAATGCAGGGAAAACGTCTTTTTATCTCTTTCCAGGGAGCAGAGAGCGGTATTGCATTATGGCTTAACGGACAGTTTATAGGTTACAGTGAAGACTCTTTTACACCGTCAGAATTTGAACTTACTGAATATGTAAAAGAAGGAGAAAATAAACTTGCAGCACAGGTATTTAAATGGACAGCCAGCAGCTGGTGCGAGGATCAGGATTTTTACCGTTTCTCTGGAATTTACAGAGATGTTTATCTTTATACCGTGCCGGAGGTTCATGTTTATGACCTTCAGATCCGTGCAATCCCGGATGAAACTTTAAGTGCAGCAGCACTTGAGATCAGAACAAATACCTGGGGCAAAGGTACAGTAAAGATCACTCTTTCCAAAGATGGAGAGACCGTGATCGAAGATAAAAAAGCACTCGACGGAGAGGAAATTTATTCCTGGAAAGTAGAAGATCCGGTACTCTGGAGTGCAGAAGATCCGCAGCTTTATGACCTTGTTTTAGAGGTATATAACGAGTCCGGTGAACTTCAGGAAGTGATTCCGCAGAAGGTTGGATTCCGTCGTTTCGAGATGAAAGGCGGAATTATGACACTGAACGGAAAACGTATCGTATTCAAGGGCGTAAACCGTCATGAATTCAGCTCAGTGAGCGGAAGACATGTGTCCGAAGAAGAGCTTCGCAAAGACCTTAAGACCATGAAACAGAACAATATCAATGCAATCCGTACATGTCATTACCCGGATGCTTCCATGATCTATGAACTCTGTGATGAATACGGAATCTATATGATCGATGAGACAAACCTGGAATCACATGGTTCCTGGGATGTTGCTGAATTTACAAAAGACTACACCTATGTTGTTCCTCATGATAAACCGGAATGGCTGGATATGATGTTGGATCGTGCAAATTCCATGTACCAGAGAGACAAAAACCACGCTGCGATCCTGATCTGGTCCTGTGGAAATGAATCTTTCGGAGGCAAGGATATTTTTGAAATGTCACAGTTCTTCCACAAGGAAGATCCGACTCGCCTGGTTCATTATGAAGGTCTCTGCCATGACCGCAGATATAACGATACCAGTGACATGGAAAGTCAGATGTATCCATCCGTAGAGGCAATCAAAGAGTTCCTTGCAAAAGACAGCTCCAAGCCGTTTATCTGCTGTGAATACACCCATGCAATGGGAAATTCCTGTGGTGCAATGCACAAATATACTGATCTGACAGACACCGAACCAAAGTATCAGGGCGGATTTATCTGGGACTATATTGACCAGTCTATCTACAAAAAAGACCGCTACGGCAAAGAATTCCAGGCATACGGCGGTGACTTCGGAGAACGTCCGACAGATTATAACTTCAGTGGAAATGGTATCGCATACGGTGGAAACAGAGATGCTTCTCCAAAGATGCAGGAAGTTAAATTCAACTACCAGAACATTAGTGCAGAAGTCAGTGCAGACAGCGTAAAAGTGATCAACAAAAACCTGTTTGTAAACACAAATATTTTTGACTGCAAAGTTACTGTTGCAAAAAATGGCAAGGTGATCAGAAGAGCTTCTCTTGCAACATCCGTTGCTCCATTAAGCGAAAAAGCTTATGCACTTCCGTTTGCAAAAGAAGAGAAACCGGGTGAATATACGGTGACAGTTTCCTTCCACCTGAAAGAAGATACAGTATGGGCAGAAGCAGGACATGAGGTTGCTTTTGGACAGTATGTATACAAGGTTGAAGAGCCGAAAAAGGTCTGCCCGGAAGAAGTGAAAGTGATCCGCAGTACACACAATATTGGTGTCAGAGGCGCACATTTTGAAGTGCTTTTCTCAGTATTAAACGGTGGTCTGGTATCTTATAAATATGCCGGAAAAGAGATGATCGAGGCAATACCTAAACCAAATTTCTGGCGTGCACCAACAGACAATGACTGTGGAAATCTTATGGGAATGCGCTATGGACAGTGGAAAATTGCCAGCATGTACTTAAGTCACAAAGATTTCCGCAAGGGACCATATGGCCCGTCAAATATACCGGAAGTAGAAGTAAATGAAAAGACTGTAAAAGTAACCTACACCTATCTTATGCCGACCACACCACTCAGCGAATGCCGCCTTTCCTATGAGGTTTTTGGTGATGGAAGAGTAAAGACAACTCTTGCTTATGATCCTGTTAAAGAACTCGGAGATATGCCGGAATTTGGTGTGATCTTTAAATTCAACGCAGATTATAATCGTGTGGAATGGTACGGACTTGGCGAGGCAGAGACCTATTCTGATCGTAAAAAAGGTGCAAAATTAGGTATCTATTCTAATAAGGTTGCTGACAATATTGCAAGATATATGGTTCCGCAGGAATGTGGTGCAAAAGAAGAAGTTCGCTGGGCAAAAGTAATCGACCGCAAGGGAAGAGGAATGCTCTTTGAGATGGATGAAAACAATGGTCCGATGATGTTCTCGGCACTTCCATATACTCCTCATGAGATGGAAAATGCAATGCATCCATATGAGCTTCCGGAGGTTCATTACACCGTTGTACGTGTGGCAAAAGATCAGATGGGAATCGGTGGTGACGACAGCTGGGGAGCTCGTACACACGAAGAATATTTGCTGAAAACTGACAAAAAAATGGAATTTTCCTTTGTATTTAAAGGACTTTAAGAGGAGAAAAAATGGCTAGACAGATTAAATACGGACGTTATCTTCACGGTGGAGATTATAACCCGGAGCAGTGGCTTGACCGCCCGGATATTCTTCAGAAAGACATCGAATATTTCAAAAAAGCTCATATTAACACTGTATCAGTAGGAATCTTTTCCTGGGCTGTTCTTGAACCTGAAGAAGAAAAATATAACTTCGACTGGCTGGAAGAAATCATCAATAATCTCTATAAAGAGGGAATTCATACCATTCTTGCAACTCCGTCAGGAGCAAGACCGAAATGGATGGCAGACAAATACGAAGAAGTCCTTCGTATGGACCCGGACAGAACAAGAAGATTCTTCGGCGGCAGACATAACCACTGCTTCACCTCTCCGATATACAGAGAAAAAGTACATGCGATTGATAAGAAATTAGCTGAAAGATTTGGCAAACATCCGGCAGTTATGCTGTGGCATATCTCTAACGAGTTTGGAGGAGAATGCCACTGCCCGCTGTGCCAGGCGAAGTTCCGTGAATGGCTGAAAGAAAAATACGGCACGATCGAGAACCTTAATAAACGCTGGTGTACTACTTTCTGGAGCCATAGATATAATAGCTTTGACCAGATTGAAAGTCCGTCAACTAAAGGCGAAAATGAACTTCATGCACTGAAGCTTGACTGGAAGAGATTTGTGACATACCAGACGATCGACTTCATTAAAAATGAGGTTGATGCGATCCGCGAGGGTGGTTCTGAACTGCCTGTAACAGCAAATCTGATGTATGATTATGACGGTCTGGATTACAAAAAATTCAAGGATGTTCTGGACGTGGTATCTTGGGATAATTATCCAAGCTGGCACAAAAAAGAAGAATATCTTACTGCAGTTGATGCGGAAATGCAGCATGATCTGATGCGCAGTATCAGGAAGGAACCATTCCTTCTTATGGAATCCTGTCCGTCTGCAACGAACTGGAAACCGATCAACAAACTTAAAAAACCGGGAATGCATCTGGCTGCATCTCTCCAGGCTGTAGCACATGGTTCTGACAGCGTGCTGTATTTCCAGCTTCGCCAGAGCCAGGGAGCTTCGGAGAAGTTCCATGGTGCAGTGATCGATCATTATGGCGGAGATGATACCCGCGTTTTCCGCGAAGTAACAGAGGTTGGCGAGGCTCTTGAGCAGATCCAGGAGACGGTTGGAACCAGCATGAGATCGCAGGCGGCTGTTCTCTATGACCGTGAGAACGACTGGGCGATCGCGGATGTGCAGGGCCCACGAAATGTAGATATGCACTACCGCGAAGCAGTCCAGAAAAACTACCGTGCTCTGAGAGAACAGGGGCTGAATGTGGATGTGATCGCAATGGAACATTCCCTTTCCGATTATAAAGTTCTGGCGGCTCCGATGGCATATATGTTCAAAGATGGATACGAAGAAAAGCTTCGCACTTATGTGGAAAACGGCGGAACTCTGGTGCTTTCCTACTGGTCGGGACTGGTTGACGGCACCGACAGATGCTTCCTTGGCGGAACTCCGTATGGGCTTATGGATGTGGCAGGACTCCGCAGCACAGAGACAGATGCGCTTTATGACTGGGAAGAAAACCATGCGATCCCGGAGGCAGGAAGCCATCTTGGAATCAGCAACGTATATACTTGCAAAAACCTTTGCGAACTGGTCAAAGTTTCTGATGCAGAAGTGCTGATGCGTTATGGCGAGGACTTCTATCAGGGATACCCGGTGCTGACACACAAAGCATTCGGTAAAGGGCGTGTATATTATGTATGCGCGGACATGGAGCTTGGATTCTACCAGGATTTCTATGGCAGAGTAGCTGCAGAAGCCGGCCTGAAATCTCCAATAGAGATTATTCCGGAAGGAGTTTCTGTAACAGTAAGAGAAAACGAGGATACCGAATATCTCTTCATCCAGAACTATGCGCGTAAGCCACAGGCTGTTCCAGTTCCGGCAGAGTATGAATTGCTTTATGGAACAGAGAGTGAAGTCATGGCTCCGCTGCAGACAAGGATTCTGAAGAAACACAAATAGAACAGAGATAATGTCTTCAATACTGTTTTGAAGCTAATAACAAAGTGTTTTAAAGGAAATGGTGCAGTCTCAGAGATGGGACGCACCTTTTTTGATATTTTCACATATAGAAAAATTCTATTAAATTGACGAAAATGCCTAATTAATGATAAAATAGTAACTAGATAATGCAAGGAGTATGCTGACAGAAAAATTGAAATAACAAAAAGAGTGACTGGACAAGGAATTGTTCCTGAAGGAGAGATATCATGAACTCTAATACAGAATTGATTATTTACACAACTGACGACGGAGTTACAAAAGTTGAGGCAACTTTTGATGGCGATACTGTCTGGCTGTCACAGGAACAGATGGGAGAATTGTTCCAGAGGGATAAATCTACGATTTCCCGACATATCAGAAACATTTTTACAGAAGGAGAATTAGATGAGAAAGTGGTTGTTGCAGAAATTGCAACAACCAGTCCTCATGGTGCAATGAAGGGGAAAACTCAGAATAATATTACAAGAGTTTATAATCTTGATGTTATTATTTCTGTTGGGTATCGTGTAAAATCTCTTCGTGGTACGCAGTTTAGAATTTGGGCTACAGGAATTTTAAAAGAATATATGCAAAAAGGATTTGCCCTCGATGATGAGCGTTTAAAAGGAAATGGTGGTGGTTCTTACTGGAAAGAATTGCTTGACCGTATCAGGGATATTCGTTCTTCTGAAAAAGTTCTTTATAGACAGGTTCTTGATTTATATGCAACAAGTATCGATTATAATCCGAAGGCACCGGAATCAGTCAGGTTTTTTAAGATTGTTCAAAATAAATTGCATTTTGCAGCTCACGGACATACAGCTGCAGAAGTTATATATGAGCGTGCTGATGCAGAAAAACCGTTTATGGGATTGAAATCATTTGCAGGTGAAATACCGGCACTTAAAGATATTGGTATTGCTAAGAATTATTTGACTGAAACAGAACTTAAAGTTCTTAATAATCTTGTTTCCGGATATTTCGATTTTGCTGAAATCAGCGCTCTTGAGCGTAGACCTATGTATATGAAGGACTACATAAATCAACTTGATACAATTTTGTCTTCGAGTAACAGAAAACTTCTGCAAAATAGTGGGACGATTAGTCATACGCAGGCACTTGAAAAAGCAAAACAAGAATATCGAAAATATCAAGAGAAAACAATTGCGCCTGTCGAGCAAGCGTATTTAGATACCATTCATGATCTTGAAAAAGAGGCAAAAAAACAAATCAGAAATAGAAAATAGTTTGCATTAAAGCACAACCAATGAAATTTTATTCAAAGGTTGTGCTTTAAGTTTAATTCTTTAAGCAAATTTTCCTGAGAAACAGATGGCTGATAATCAGGAGAGCCATTTTTATAGGTGTTCATAATTGCCTGTTCGTCGGGTGCAGGCAGATCATCGAGATGTTATGATGTATACAGAAGAGATGCCGTGTTACGGAAAACAGTAACATGGCTGATGGAGGAATATGTTTATGAAAATTTTTCATTTATCGGATCTGCATATAGGATTGAAACTGATGAACCGTGATCTTCGGGAAGATCAGGAATATATATTGGATGAAATTACAGAACTGGCACGCAGAGAACGGCCGGATGCGGTGGTAATTGCGGGTGACATTTACGATAAGGCAGTTCCGTCAGCGGAGGCGGTGGAGGTTTTTGACCGTTTTCTGGTCGGACTTACCGAAGCAGTGCCGGATGCGGTTATTATGATGATCAGCGGAAACCACGACAGTGCTCCGAGAGTCAACTGTTTCCGAAAAGTCCTTTCCGGGCAGAACATCTATATGGTGGGACAGCCGCCGAGAACAGAAGAAGAATACATTGAAAAAGTTATCCTGGAAGATAAGGATGGAAAGGTGAATTTTTATCTTCTTCCGTTTGTAAAACCATCTATGGTGAAACAGGTTGTGGGAGTGGATGAGAATGGAAACAATCTTTCTTATAATGAAACACTTCATCGTCTGATCGGACGTGAAAAAATTAATTCAGACGAGAGAAATGTATTTGTCAGCCACCAGTTTTATCTTCCTTCCGGTAAGAATGCAGAGGATGTGGAACGTATGGATTCCGAGATGCGTACGGTCGGAAATATCGATGAAGTATCAGCAGACGTGTTGGAAAAATTTGATTATGCGGCTCTTGGACATATCCATAAACCAATGAAAGTTGGCAGTGAATTATACCGCTATTGCGGAACTCCGCTTGCCTGCTCTGTGAGTGAAGCACAGCAGCAAAAAGGCATTATTATGGTAGAAATGGGTGTAAAAGGAGAGGTAAAAACAACAATTTTACCGCTTGAACCGTTGCGACAGGTGAAGGTTGTAAAAGGAACTCTGGAGGAGGTTTTGAAAGAATCCTGTAAGGATTATGTGACTGTGATCCTGACAGATAAGGCGGATCTGGATGTGATCGATATGCAGGAACGTATCCGTCTGGCATTTCCGAATCTGCTGGAGATCCGGAGGGAAAATCAGCGGAAAACGGATTATACCAGAACGTTACAGACAGAAGAATTGCTGGATCCGTATGAGCTGTGCTGCTCTTTCCTGAAAGATCTGGACGAAGAAGAAAAGATGATTTTGCAGGATGTACTACATACGGTTCAGGGGGTGAAATAAATGAAACCTTTACGTTTAAAAATGCAGGCATTTGGCTCATATGGTAAAGAAACTACAATTGATTTTGAGAAAGTAAATCAGAATCTTTTTCTTATAACCGGGGATACCGGAGCGGGAAAAACGACGATCTTTGATGCGATCGTTTTTGCTTTATATGGCGAAGCCAGCTCTTCTTTAAACAAAAAAGAAGGCGTAGTTCTGCAGAGCCAGTATGTGGATTTTGGATGTGAGCCGGCGGTAGAACTGGCCTTTGCGGAAGGAAGTGGAGAGAACTGTGAAATTTATACAGTACGTCGCGTACCACGTCATCTGAAAACGATCACACGAGGAGCAGGAAAAGGAAAACAGCGTGAAATTACAGGCTCTGTAAGTCTGATCATGCCGGATGGAATGGAATATCCATCAAAAGAAACGGATCGTAAACTGCAGGAGATCGTAGGCCTGACAAAGAGTCAGTTTATGCAGGTTGCTATGATTGCGCAGGGAGAATTTATGGATCTCCTCCGTGCAAAATCAGATGACAAAAAAGTGATTTTTCGAAAGCTTTTTAATACAGAAATGTATCAGGATATTGTGACAGAACTGGGGAATCGAAAGCGCGCAAAAGAGAAAGAAATCGCAGTTCTGAAAACACAATGTCAGGGAGAAGTGAGCAGGATCCGTATACCTGAAACATATGAATCAGAGACTCTGAAACAGTTGAAAAAACAACTGGAAGATGGTGAGATGACACGCCTTACTGACTTTCTGGAAGAAGTGGAAAAACTGTGTGACTGGCTGGAAAAACATACTGATCTGGCAGAAAAAGATTATCGGAAATCAGGGAAAAGCAGGGATGAAAAAAGAGAGGAATATACGAGAGCAGAAGAGGTTCTGAAATGGTTTATACAGCTGGAAGATGCAGAGCAGAAACTGCAGGAATGTGCAGATGATGAATCAAAAATAGTGGAAACAACAGCCCTAATCAGTCGTATCAGAAATGCGTATGAGATCAGAGAGACCGGTGTTCTCTTAAATGATGCGGAGAGACGGCTGGCAGAACTGGAACAATCATTAAAGACTCAGGAAAAACAGTTGCCAATATTGGAAGAAACGCGGAAAACAGCGGAAAAAGCAGAGGAGCAGAAAAAGCTGATTCGTGATCAGGAATTGCAGAATTGCAGTAAAATCTCAGAAAAAGTCCAGAAGGCACTGGAGCTTTTTGAACAGATAAAGAGACTTCATACACAGGCAGAAGTAGACAGGAAAAACTGTGCTCTGGCAACAGAAAACACAAAGAAAGTGCGAAAGCAGCAGGAGGCTCTGGAAGAGCAGGAAACACAGTGGAAAAAACAGAGTGAAGAGTTGGCTGAAGTGGATAAGAAGCTGGTACTCGCAGAGAATAAAAAGCAGGAAGCAGATGCGGTTTCAAAGGAGATCGTGGATGTTCAGAACTTGAGAAATCAGGCAGAGCAGTGCCGCAAAAAAGCAATTAAAACACGAGAAACTTATGCAAATATAACGAAAAAACATAATGATGCAAACACAGAATACGAAGAAGTAAGACTGCATTTTTTGAACGCGCAGGCTGGTTTTCTTGCTGCAGAATTAGAATCGGGAAAACCCTGCCCGGTGTGCGGTTCTACAGAACATCCACATCCTGCGAAAAAAGGTGTGGAATCTGTGGATATCTCTGAGGAAAAACTGCAAAATATGCAGGCGAATGTGGATAAACTGCGTAAAGATCAGGAAAAAGCTGCAGGGGATGCAGCGGCGGCCAGATCAGAATACGATACACGAAAAGATACCTATATTGCCAGTGTACAAAAGCTTCAGGAACGTTTGCATAGAAGTATTTCTTCTATAACAGAGCAGTCAAGCGTGACAGAAATGAACGATTCTCTGGAAAACTGGAAGCAGCAGCTGGCAGAAGAACTGAATAACTTACAGAGGGGTGTACGCCTTCTGGCAAAAATCCGTGAAGCACTTCAAAATATGGAAAAGCAGAAAAAACAGTTGCAGGACACTTATGATGAGTGTACAGAGAAAGAAAAAGCTGCTGTTGAAAAACTGGCAGGAAGTGAGGCCGCGCTGGAAAATGTAAAAGGGTCCGTTGAATTTAAGACCGAAGAAGAGGCAAGGGCGGCACTGCTTCAGGCTGAAAGCAGTAAAAACCAGGCAGAAGAAGTGTATCAGAAAGTTCTGTCAGAAGCGAAGAAAGCCGCAAATGCGCAGAAACAGGCAGAAACACTGATCGGCCGTTACCAGCAGGAGATTCCGGAACAGAAGAAGTGTGTGGAAGATCGAAAAACTTCTTATACAGAAGTAATGGAAATAAAGCAGATGACAGAATCTGAATGGAAAGAGCTTGTGGAGATGTACAGCCGTGAAGCGGCAGAGGAGTTTCAGAAAACGGTTAATGCTTATTATGAAAAGAAGTCAGCAGCGCAGGCACAGAAAGATTCTGCAGAGAGCGCGATTGGAGAAGAGCAGAAACCTGTTCTAGAAGAAATTCAGAAAGAGAGAGAAGCTGCAGAGACAGAATATCAGGAAAAAGAAAAGATTTATAACCAATTGCGAATGGATAACAGGGATGACAGAGAGGTCTTTGACGCACTTTCCGGAAGGCTGGAAGAGAGAAAAACAATCGTGGAAGAACATGCACGGATCGATACACTGTATCGGATGACTTCCGGAAACGTCAGTGGCTCACGTATGGATCTGGAAACTTATGTACAGCGGTATTATCTGGAACATATTTTATACGCGGCGAATCGACGCTTTCAGGAAATGTCTGCAGGACAGTTTGAGCTCCGGATGTATGATCTGGAAAAAGCCGGTGAGGGTAAAAACCGGGGACTTGATCTGATGGTGTATTCTACTGTAACAGGGAAGGAGCGAGAGGTTCGTACACTTTCAGGTGGAGAATCCTTTATGGCGGCATTGTCGCTTGCGCTTGGAATGGCGGATCAGATTCAGCAGAGTTCAGCTGCAATCAACCTGGACATGATGTTTATTGATGAGGGCTTTGGTTCACTGGACGAACATTCACGCAATCAGGCGGTTCGTGTGTTGCAGGAAATGGCAGAAGGTTCCAGACTGATTGGAATTATTTCTCATGTGTCAGAACTGAAGCAGGAGATTGAAGATCAGTTGCTCGTAAACAAAGATGAGAATGGAAGCCATGTGAAATGGCAGATCAGCTGATTTTTGGTAAAATATAAAAGCAGGGAATAGAAGTATTAGAGAATGTTAGGAGAAAAATGACAGAAGAAACTTTGGAAAAACTGGCACAGTTGTTGGAACAGGATCAATTTGAACTGCTCATTCCGGAGAAGATGCGGACAGAATCGGGAAGAATATCGGATAAGGCATCGGCCAGTATGGATATTCCATTGGTATATCTGATGAATGATGCGGTTGAGAGCTTTCTGGTTTTTCGAAATGTTCGTATGACGGGGGAATATCACAGCGATTATCAGGGAGAACTGCAGGCATCCATGGCCAGGCAGGATGGCAGATTTGTACTTGTCATAAAACAGGATGATACAGTGCTGACATTGTTTTTTGAGGATCTGGAATTGGAAGTCCATCTGTATGAATATGCATATACTGGTCATTTCTGGGTAAAAGACTATGAATATTTGCGACAATTGGAGTATCGCCTTGCGATTCTCAGGGATAAATATGATTATCTTGGTGAGGCATATTGCACGGAAGAAGAAATAAAACTGGCGGCACTTGTAGAATTTCCACCATTAAATTATTGCTGCTATCCGGCAGTACCGGAGAAATATATCGTGCCCAGAGAAAATCCCTGGATACCTTCTGAAAAAGCAATTGTTTATATGAAAGAACTGGCAGCGGAATGTGAGGATACTTCTTTACTGAAAATGTTAGAATTCTATAGAAAGCATCCTGCGAAATTCTGGGCGAAGAGACTTGCAGTTATGCTGCATCAGACGAAGCACAGCAGAATTGTAGATCTGTTGTCAGAGAGACTGCAGCAGGCAACGGCAGATTATCCAAGAAGATTTTTTGGAGATGATATGGAACGGAAGTATCAGCAAGCATTGGAAAGAGCAAAACAGCGTCAGAGGGAGTTGAAGAGCCAGGGAATTCGTGCAGATCTTCTGAGAGAAGAACCTTTTACGATTGCGCGTGATTCTTTGAATTATAAACTGTATCTTATGATATGGAAGGAACAGAAGGGGAACCGAGTAACAGAAATAGAAGAATATATCTGTGAATAATAGATTTTTAAAGCCAAAGCTGCATTAGCAGGAGAAAACCTGAAATACAGCTTTTGTTGTTCTTTTGAAATATGGAAAGTTATGCTTTTTTCATTTTTCCAAGTTCTCTGCGGGCAAAAACAACCGCCAGTACAAATGCAGCTGCGTCGGCAATCGGTCCTGCATACATAACGCCATCAATTCCCATAAACATAGGAAAGATAATGATCAATGGAAGCAGGAAGATCACCTGTCTGGTGAGAGACATGATGATACCGAGGCCAGCCTTTCCTATAGAAGTAAAAAATCCGGAGGACATCGGCTGGATACCATTTGCGAAAGTCAGGAGCATAAAAATCCTCAGATAATTTTCTGCGAATTTAAAGTACAGATCGCTTCCGCCGCCAAACATGCTGATAATCTGATGTGGAAAGATCTGGAAGCACAGGAAAAAGAATGTGGCAATGATCGTACATGCCGTTGCAGAATAACGATATGCCTGACGAACACGGTCGTATTTTTTAGCTCCATAGTTAAAGCCCCAGATAGGCTGTGCACCCTGGGCAATTCCAATGCAGATCGCAAGAAAAACCATATTTACTTTTGACACAATCCCAACGCATGCAATCGGGATATCACTTCCATAAACAGAAGACGCTCCGTAATAACGAAGAGTGTTATTCATTACAATCTGGACAGCACCAATTGCAATCTGGTTGATGCACGAAGCAAGTCCAAGCGAAGAGATTGCTTTGAGGTGGATCAGCTGAGGCTTAAACATATTTCTTTCCAGATGCATATGGCGAAATTTTGCAAAATAAAGTACAACCAGCATGGCAGAAATAAACTGGCCGATGACAGTAGCCCATGCACCGCCCTTGATTCCCCATTTGAAACCAAAGATAAACAGTGGGTCAAGAATTGTGTTGATGATCGCTCCGATCAGAGTGCAGACCATAGAATAAGTGGGACTGCGGTCAGCACGAATCAGGTGGTTGCCGCCGACGGATAAGGTGAAGAATGGAAGTCCGATAGCAATAATGCCTACATAATCGATTGCGTAAGGCATCACATTATCTGTTGCGCCAAAAAAGATAAGCAGTGGTTTCAAAAAGATTAAAATCGCTGCGGCAATGGCTGTACCTATAATAACAAGTGTCGATAATGCACTTCCTGCAATCTCGCTTGCTTTTCGTTCTCTTCCAGCTCCCATTTCAAGATTGTAGTTAGATGCACCGCCGATTCCGAGGAGCAGTGCAGCGGCGGTTGAAATGGTTGTGACTGGAAATGCGATGTTTGTGGCAGCATTTCCGAGCATGCCGACACCCTGACCGATAAAAATCTGGTCTACTATATTATAGAGAGCATTGACCAGCATGCTGATGATAGCTGGGATTGCAAATTTAGCAAGAAGGCGGCCGGTTGGAGCAATGCCTAATGGATTGCCGGCATTTGTATTTGCAGTTGAAGGACTAGATTGAGATTTCAAGATAAATGACCTCTTTCTTCTATAGTATAAGATGTTTTTTATAAAGCCTGATTCAGGGCTGTTTATTAAGTATAACACAAAAAATAAAAAAAGTTCAAAAAAATTGTTGACAGATTCTTTTTATAGTGGTATTCTAACTAAGCTGTCGCAAGGAATTGTTTCTTCTACATAAACAATTTGAAAAGTTTTGAAAAAAACAAAAATAATTGTTGACAAAGAAACGAACATGTGATAGAGTAAACAAGTCGCTTGAGAGCGACACACAAACATCAAAACACCTCGAAAAAAACTTAAAAAAAGTACTTGACAGGCGCTGGTGAATGTGATAAAGTAAATGAGCTGTCTGAGAGACAGACAAACAAAGAACCTTGATAACTAAACAGTGAAACACATACGATTCTCGAAAATTCTTTAAGAATCATCATTCAACAGAATGAACTTTTTATAAACAGTAAAACGAGAGATAGCTAGTTGTTATCTTGAGTGAATCAAACATTTTATCAGAGAGTTTGATCCTGGCTCAGGATGAACGCTGGCGG